>Ga0079037_100002020_pt1 | contig 10912 bp, 9 predicted proteins | sample Mud3Dept4metaG_FD_71479 | JGI IMG/M metagenome (GOLD analysis project Ga0079037, IMG submission 71479) | Freshwater wetland microbial communities from Ohio, USA, analyzing the effect of biotic and abiotic controls - Mud 3 Core 4 Depth 4 metaG | ecosystem: Environmental > Aquatic > Freshwater >... | reverse complement strand
TAATCCCGGTGGCGGAGCAGAAACACGGCGACCCCCAGACCTACACCATCGCCCCCGAGGATCAGTAACCGGCGCGGGGCCTGGAGGTCTCTTGCCATGATGTCTTTAGGCGTAAAGACCGGCACATTTGCTGCTGTGTCGCACGTGCCCGATACTCCGCCAGTTGCGATAACGACCACATCGGCTCCCTGCCGTGCAACCAATTGCGGAGTCGCCTCCCGGCCCGTCACCATCTCTACCCCAAATTTCCTGCACACATTCTCAAGATAGCGTACCGGCCGGAGAAGCTCGCGCGCCCCTTCATCTACCTTGGCCGCAAGCAGGAGAGCACCGCCGAATGTTTCGTCTTTCTCCCAGAGCGCCACTGCGTGACCCCGCTGTGCTGCAACAGACGCACACTGGAGACCTGCCGGCCCGCCTCCCACCACAAGTATTTTTTTCTTCGGTTGTGCGGGCGTGAAACCGCGGTACCCCCACTCAGGCTCTCCTTCGTGGCCAAGCGTGGGGCGTACCGAGCACATGATCGGCTGATGGTAGTAGAGGCGCGAAAAGCAGAGGTTGCACGCTATGCACGGGACAATCTCCTCTTCTTTTCCTTCGGCTACTTTCCGGGGGATCTCCGGGTCGGCAATCATGGGCCTGCACGCCTCCCAGAAATCAATGGCGCCGTTTGCTATGGCCCTTTCCGGTATGTCAGGCGTGAATTGGCGGAATGCCATCATCACAGGCACCTTCACCGCCTTCTTCACTCGCTCTGCCACCCACAGCCAGTGGCCCATGGGTACATCCCGCGTGATGACGGGAACCGAAGACTCGTGCCACCCGATGGTGACGCTCAGGTAGTCGGCACCCGCCTCTTCAGCGATGACAAAACTCTCGATGCTTTCCTCGAGCGTGTTGCCGCCCCGGTCGTCCAGGAGTTCCGCGCCGCACAGCCGGATACCCACAGGGACTTTCTGCCCCACCTCGGCTTTGACAGCCTGCAGGGTCTCAACCATGAGCCGGCACCTACTGCGCAAATCACCGCCGTACTCGTCGGTCCTCTTGTTCGTGTAGCGCGAGACGAACGTGGAGATCAGGTAACCCACAATGCCTGAGATCTCCAGCATGTCGAAACCCGCCTCCAGTGCTCGACGCGCAGCTTTGACATGGTCCGCCACTGACTCCTTTATCTGGGCGCTTGTGATCTCTCTCGGCGTTTTGAAGTAGGAGAGTTTCTGCGGCACCACCGAGGGCATGAGGCAGTAGTCGAGGTCTACGCCCCCTTCCCTGCCGCAGTGAAGTATCTGAAGACAGGAGAGAGCACCGTTACGCCGGATCACATCGGAGATACGCGCGAGCCCTGGAATGAACCTGTCGTCGCAGATAGCCATCATTCCTTTGAAGCCCTTGCCTTCGCCGCGCGCATCAGGGAATGCCCCCTGCGTGGTAACGATGCCCGCTCCTCCCTGCGCCTGTGCCTCCATGTAAGCCACTTCTCTGTTGCTCACGTACCCGTCGCCGTATGGGAAATTAGTCTCCGTGGCAGCGTACTTGATGCGGTTCTTTGTCTGAAGGGTTCCGATCAGTCCCGGTGAAAATATGTGCGGATATGTCATGCGCTCAATCCTCGTGAGCTGGAGTGACAGACGCGGCTGAAGATGTAGGTACCACACGCCCGGACGGAAAGTCAACCACACCTTGAAGACGAAATATCGGAGTAATGGAATTCTCAAGTTGTTGCGTTATTCGGAGAATTCATGCCGATTTGGATTCAAGATGGACGACCCAGTCACCGACTGGGTACCCCGGGCGGCAGCGAGGAGCTCCACCCGCGCGCGGGTACCCGGCCGTACTCAGATGTACGGCGACGAGAGCGACGCAGACACCCGCAGGGCGGGTACCCGGAAGGTATACGCTTGAATACAAATCGGCATCATTTGGATGCGGTGATGATGGCGGTCCCGCCGGAATCAGGCAGGGGCTTCAGGCGGGTGGCTCCAAGGAATCTCCTGTCGTAGAAATCGTCAGACAGCGAGTCGATCCTCACCCCGCCCTTCCTCAAGGCCGATGCATGGATAAACTGCCCGTTACCCATGTAAATGCCTACATGTGTGGGGTACTCTTCGTGTCCTTTCGTTCGAAAGAAGACAAGGTCACCCATGGACAGCTGGTTCCGGGAGACCCTCCTGCCAACCTCATATTGTTCCCTCGCGGTTCGCGGCAGGGCAACATCAAATGCGGAAAATGTTCTCTTCACATATGCTGAGCAGTCGATGCCGTTTGGTCCCTCGCCCCCCAGCTTGTAGGGCATGCCCAGCAACGACTTTGCCTGTTTTATCAGGCCCTGTCTCTCCTCATCGTCACGCCATGGGACCGAAACCCCCTGAGACGTTCCGCGAACCGGTTCCCTGGTGTCAATAATGACGACGTGCTTCCTGTTGGCTGGCTTTACATTCGTAAAATGAAAGGTCCCAGACTCGTCCTGGTACCCGTAGATACTCGCCAGGGCAGTGGCAGGGAGAAAAAGAGCCAAAATAAGCGCTATGAGGTTCTGTCTCATGATTCTGACGTCAGATGATGTTTTATGCAAGAATCCTGCCCCCAGCAACTGTTTCCCCTGGACATTGGGCTACAGTTCGTGCTCGTGAGGCTCCAGTCTCAGTTTCCCTGTGAAAGGCGCGGCCTCGGGGTAAGGCTGGGCCGGAACTTCAGTCCCGTTTCCGTTGGTGGCATTTGCGCCGGGAGTCACGGTTGCATCCACACTTGAGGGCCTGGAGGAGACAAAGCTAAGTGGTTTCGACTCCTGCGGTCTGTTCTCGCTCAGCTTTTCCTGAACGTTTTTCTTTACCATGCCCAGGAGGGTCCCGTCGCCGGTCTCGACCCATTCAGGAAAGCGATAGTGCACGACATGAAGGATCTGTTCTTTCTTGTCGCACACCACCAGGCTGATATTCCTGGACATGCCCTTGAAACAGTCTATTTCAAGTACCTGCTTGACGTGGTGGGGAGCGCCCAGCCCCCTCCTGTTCTTTGTCAAGAGCCGCTGAATCTCCCCGAACGTCTTGCTCCCGGGCGGCGGCACATGCTTAAGCCAGACCCTGAAAATAGCAGCCTCGTCCAGTTCTACGGACACGCCTGCCATGTCCATGTAGGCCTGCGTGCCGTCATCGTCCGTAGCGAGGAAGACCCATTCTTCCTTTTTGGCCTCTATGCGCTCCATTCCCTGCCCTTTTTATCGGCCCCGAGAGGATCTTTCTTAATACCCCGGCCATTCATTGTGACAGCCAGTTTCCGCTTGACAAAGTAGCGGTCAATGTTATCGTGTACTGAGTCAAACGATTAACAGACACAGATGCACGGACAAAACGTGCATAGTAGCAGTGCACAAAAGGTACTATTCGTCGACACCCCGCGCATGATGCATCGAAGGGACATCACGGATGGAACATGAACGTGCCGTGAAGACCGAATATGTCAATCGGCCCATATTATTGGTGAAAATAGATGGACCGGAGTTTGAAGGCGAGTCAAGAGGTTCACTCCCCTTCGCCAGAATGATCCAAGGAGGAGATCATGGCTTACCGAGATATACGCCATTTCATGGATACCCTGGAGGCGGCGGGTGAACTGCGGCGCATTCCCGTCGAAGTAGACTGGCGATACGAAGTCAGCGGCTGGATACGCAAGACAGACGATATGCGGCCCCGAGGCCCTGCACTGCTCTTCGAGAAACTGCGTGGTTACAGCAGCGAGTATAGAGTGGCCTCAGGGCTCATCGGCAGTTACAGGCGGTTTGCGATGGCATTGGGCCTGCCTCCGGACACCCCTGCCGCGGAGATAGTCGCCGCATTCCGAAAGAGGATTAAGAATCCCCTGCCACCGGTACTGGCAAGCCAGGGTCCATGTCAGGAACATGTGCAGATAGGAGATGCTGTCGATCTGCTGCAGTTCCCGGTCCCGTGGTGGAGCCCGCGAGACGGGGGCCGCTTTATCGGCACGTGGCACGGGGTGATCTCCAAGGACCTCCACACAGGCATTCGTAATGTAGGAATGCACCGGGTACAGGTCTTCGACCGCAATCACACGGGGATTGGCACGCTGGCCATGGCCCACATCAGTCATCACTTCAGGCAGCGTCAGCGGCTCGGCCACCCCTTGGAAGTAGCCATCGTCATCGGAGCAGATGAGACCGTGCCCATAGTGGCAGGTACCGGGTTCCCGCCCGACGTCGATGAACTGGCGCTGGCCGGCGCTCTGCGCGAAGAACCCCTTGAGCTTGTAAAGTGCAAAACCGTCAATCTCGAGGTTCCTGCAAATGCAGAGATCGTGATTGAAGGGATGGTATCGCCCACCGAACGACATCTGGAAGGCCCGTTCGGAGAATGGGCAGGGTACCATGCCGGAGGGGTCAGGCTGAGACCGCTCCTTACGGTGACTGCAATTACGCATCGGAGCCAGCCAATCCTCCGCGGATGCCTCCTCGGTAAACCAGTGACGGAGGATCAATTCCTCTACACCATCGGCATCATGGCGGAGGCGCTCCGCATGTTCGAGTCGCACGGCCCGGAAGGAGTGCTCTCCGTAAATTGTCCGCCCGAGGGCGTTGCCCTGGCGTCAGCTATAGTGCAACTGCAGCCCCGCTATGTGGGACACAGCCTGAATGCGGGCCGCACCCTGATATCAAGCCGCGTCGGCAGTCACCTCAAGACCGTGGTGCTGGTTGATGACGATATCGACCCGTTCGACCTGGGTCAGGTGTGGTGGGCTATCAACACCCGGGTCCAGGGAAGTCGCGACATTGAAGTGTTCAGGTTCAGCGCAGAGCCGCGTTCCGACCCGTCAGTTCCGCGGCAGAACGCCGAGTTTGGGGACAAGATAATCATAGATGCAACCAAGAAGCTCGACCACCCCTATAACCCTATGTACGGCTCCCACTGGGCACCGGTCTGTGTCCCTGAGCCCGAGGTCATGGACCTTGTCGAGCTCAGGTGGCGAAGCATCGTGGAACAGAGACCGCCTGAACCAGCGAAAGAGAAGGAACTCCGTGAGCTTCTCGATGGGGACTTTGAAAACTACTGGAATACATGGAGGGAGAAGACATATGTCCTGAGTGAGGAGGAGATCAAGGCGGAGTTAGGGAGATCGTTTCCCATGGGGGAGAGTGCCGGATACAGAAAAAAATAACGGATGGCCGCAGACGGAATAGAGCCGATTGCCCGTGCACACGGATCGGACATAGGATCTCACGCGCAGCTGTACGCTCGATTTGAATGAAAATATCTGGAGGAAGTCATGTTCTTTGAGTTTACCGAGGAGCAGAAAGCTATACGGAACCTGGCCCGGGATTTTGCTGAAAAATGGCTTGCCGCCACGACAAAAGACGACGAGGAGAAACATCTGTTCCGAAGGGAAATTATTTCGGAAATGGGTAAACTTGGGCTCCTTGGCACTGTGCTCCCTGAGGAGTACGGTGGGAGCGCCATCGGGTTCCTGAGCACGGCGCTCATCACTGAAGAGTTTGCCCGGGTGAGTGCATCCTATTCCACATACTCCATGTCACAGGCGGTAGGTCCGGGACTCACGATCCTCAAGTACGGCACGGAGGAGCAGAAAAAGAAGTATCTGCCGGGACTCTGCACGGGAGAAATATTGGCCTGCTTCGGCTCCACCGAGCCTGACGTCGGGTCTGATGTGCTCAGCATGAACACGACGGCGGTAGAGGCAAATGATCACTACTCCTTAAACGGAACAAAGGCCTGGATAACCACCGGCCCGGTGGCTGATATTGGACTATTCTTTGCGTACACGGACAAGGAGATGAAAGATAAAGGGATTTCATGCTTCATTGTCGACCTGAAGCATACTCCAGGGATCTCTACAAGCCCATACAGCAAACTGGGCTTGTGGTGCACAGTGACAGGGGAAGTGGTCTTTAGCGATGCAAGAATACCGAAGGATTCTTTGTTGGGACCCAGAGGCAGCGGCTACCCGATTCTCATGGAGATGCTGCGAAACACCCGCCTCTGCGCTGCTGCAAGGGCAGTTGGGCTAGGACGAGCCTGCCTGGAGGATAGCATTGCATATGTAAAGGAGCGGCGGGCATTCGGGCAACCCCTCGCAAACTATCAGATGATACAGGGTCAACTGGCCGAGATGTATATTGAACATGAAGCAGCCAGATTGTTGGTGTATCAATGCGGGTTGAATAAGGACAAAGGGATTCAGGACCTCATTGAAGTAGCCATCGCAAAATACTCTGCCACTCGGTCTGCGGTAAAGGCGGCCGATACCGCTTTAGAGATCTATGGCTCATACGGTTTCTCCATGGAGTACCCCATCCAGAGGTACATCCGGGACTCACGTGCATTCCCAATAACGGAAGGCACATCCAATATCCAGAAGATGATCATAGCCAGGCAATTACTCCGGTAGGAAGAGGGGCTACGCTGACGGTCAAGTACGATAAATGGTTTGCAATTTATACAATCGCATTGTACAGTCGTAGTGTGAGGTTGAAGTGGAGAGCGAATCTGTTCCGAAACAGTTGCGGCTCAGAGTCATAGAGATAATCGGGGGTCGGAGAGGCTTCATCCTCGATCAGTATTACGATGACTTCTGCCAGCGCGTCTGTCTGCTTGACAGGAAAAAAAGAAGAATCGAGGAACTCCGCAAGATCTGCCTGCCCGTCAGGACGAGGTTCTCCACCATACTCGACCGTTTCATTGATGTACTGCAGAATGAGAGGCTCGAGTACAGTTACAGCCTGCAGGAAGGCGAACAGGATACAGAGCATGCCATGCGGTTTGTGGTGCCCGGGCTCCATCACAGGCTCGATACGCACGAAATTATCGAGAGCACCGAGGGATTTGTGAACACGGTGGCGACGGTGCTGCTGAGCGATGCGGACCCGCTGGTACAGAGCCACAGGCCGGCTATAGAGAAGCTGCTCAAAAAGCTGATCTACATAACGTTCGAGGACCTCTGGATGACGAGCGTCATCGGCTTCAGGTCGCAGCATGGATTGATACGGCAGCTTCTTTCAAAACTGATGAAGGTACAGGAGGAGGAGCGCCAGAATTTCTGGAGAGATGTGCATGACGATTTTCTGCAGGTCCTTGCCATCACCATGCTCAAGCTGGAAATAATTGAAGAGCTCGCACAGAAAAACGTCGACGTCATGAAGGAGGAGGTCGAATTCCTGAGGAGGCTGATAAATGGGTCTCAGCAACGGCTTCGCAATTTGTGCCAGGGTTCTAATCTATCCTGGTTCGAGACGAGGGGGTTGAGCTTCAGCTTGAAGGCTTTTATAAAGGTATTTGAAGAACAGTTCGGCATACCGATCAGGCTGGTCACCCGCACGGGAGGGGAGCAAATCAGGGGATTCCAGGGAGTGACGCTTTTGCGCATCGCACAGGAAGCGCTCTTCAACATCGGCCGGCACTCGAAGGCAAAGTCTGGAAGGGTGGACCTCAAGGTAGCCGATGGAACAATCCATCTGGTGATAGAGGATGATGGCGTCGGGTTCGATGCAAGGAGGCTCTTCAGGACAAACGGTGGGTTTGGACACCTCGGTCTGGTCTTCATGAAAGAGCGGGTGCGCCTGCTCAACGGCTCACTCGATATAACTTCCGTCAAAGGCCAGGGAACGAAGATAGGCGTTCGTGTACCTTTGGGCAATGCTTTCTGGGCTGGGGAGACTCAAAAGGTGAGGGCATACCATGAAAAAGGTCAAAGTTCTTATCGTTGACGACCACGAAGTCTTCTGTGAATCGCTGGCATTCCTGCTATCAATCAGAGGAGAAGCGGAGATAGTTGGTACGGCCGCGTCGGGCGAGGAGGCGGTCAAGAAGGTGGAACGCCTTAGGCCGGATGTCGTGCTCATGGATATCGAAATGAAAGGCCTTGATGGAATAGGAGCCACGCGAGCGCTCAAGGAAAAGCACCCCGATGTCAAAGTGATCATGCTGACAATGCACTCAGAGGAGCAGTATATTTTTGAAGCAATCAAGGCGGGTGCAAAAGGATACATCCTCAAAGACTATTCCTCTTCCAGAATCATCGAAGCTATCCGGTCTGTCAGCAGAGATGAGGCATTTTTTGATCCAAGAAGCTCAGGTAAGGTTCTAAGCGGACTCAAGACCCAGTTCGGAGATCAGGACGCTGCCCGCGAGGTCCCGTTGAGCCGCAGAGAGATAGAGATTTTGAAGCTCATCGCCGAGGGTTGCATCAACAAGGAGATAAGCAAGAAGCTGTGCATCAGCATCCACACCGTGCGTAACCACATAGCCAATATTTTCTCAAAGATTGAGTGCAACACCAGGACAGGGGCGATAAACGAGGCTCACAAGAGGAACCTGATCTGAACCGGAAGGGTTAACGAACCCTGTCCCCGATCGGCACGTGTCTCCCGCTAAAGTTTGATTCCGTACTCCTTCCACCGGGCCCTTATCTGGTTCATGGTTTCCTCTTCAACGCGCGCGACCGGGGCGAATCTTTCACCGCCGTACTCCTCATGGCGTGGGTTGCCCAGGAACTTGGTGGCGTCGATCAGGAGTCTTACGCCGAAATATGTCGTTTGACCCTTCAGGCCAACCCTGTCTTTTGGGTGGACCGATGGATCGGTCACGTTGGCTGATCCGGGATACTGGATGAGATCCCGCGGTGGGTAGACACGCGTTGCAAATGCCCAGGCAAGCTGGTTCAGGTCGAAGATATCAATGTCATCATCAACCACCATTACATTCTTTGCCACCTGGAACGACCAGTCGTGACACCAGATACCCGTGGCTGCCTGATAGACCTGTCCTATGTAACTGTTGTCGATCTGAATGAAGGCGTTGGTCCAGCCTGTGCTCGGATCTACGTTGACCCCGAGAACACCCCTCATGCAATTGTTGAGTGCCTGCCAGCAGAGGGCGCTCAGGTTGATCGATTCCATGTGATGATCCTCGTTAATGGGCATGCCTTCAAGCGTCCCCTGCAGGATGGGGTCGTCCTGGTACGTGAGGCAGTTCCACGTGATCACCGGCTTCTTGCTCGCGAGGGAACCGTAATATCCCTGGAATTCACCGAATGGACCCTCCGGCTGGAATGTATCGAAGTCGAGACTTATCTCCCCTTCAAGAACGATCTGTGCACTCGCAGGTACTTCCAGATCGATGGTCTCGCATTTGACCAGTTCGACTGGTTCCTGCCGTATCCCGCCCATCACGTCGTACTCAGAAACCCCAGCCGGCGTGGGAGCGCAGCTCACCATCGGCAGCACAGGGTCCCAGCCGTTGATCATGGCTACGGGCATCGTCTTTCTGCCCAGCTTGCGGTGTGTCCTCCAGTGCATCCAGTTGTGCTGACCCGGGATAATCGTGATTCCCGTCTGGTTCTTGTTGAGGATCATGCGACGGTAGAGCCCGATGTTGACCCATCCTGTCTCCGGATCCTTGGTGACAACGCCGTCGCAGGTCCCAATGTACCGGCCTCCGTCGCGCGCACGCCACTTCGGCGCCGGGAACTGAAAGAGATCTATATCGCCCCCCTTGACAATATTCTTCTTCACCGGGCCTGTCTTGACAACGACCGGCTTCATGGGTTTCTTCAGCCGCTCCATGTACGTCCGGATGATCTCCTTGGGCGGCGTATCCTTTGGCAAGCCCATCATCAGGGCAATGCGCGAGTATTTTGCGAGTGAACCCGTGAAGAATTTCGTGCACAGGGTATTCTCGTGATCTTTAATGTTCTCATAGAGCAGGGCCGGACCCTTCTTGTCGAAGACCTCCTGAGTTATGCCGCCGATCTCACGATCCCAATCGACCTTGGCCTTTATGCGGGCTAACTCTCCTTCCTTCTCCAGCGTGCCGATCCATTCCTTCAGGTCCCTATAAGCCACGTTCTCCTCCACTCATTAAGATGTTTGGAATTTCCTTACCTCAAGGTTCGCCCCATGCCGTGGTCACGAGCCTGTTCGTCAAGCCTCCTACATCATTGCAGCCCGTGCTGTGTCGAAGCCGGCAAAGAGACGACCGAATCCGGCGGGCGCCTCATTGATACCAAGCATCCTGAGCGACTTCCACACAGCCGCCTGTGCCGAGGTGACGACTGGCACACCCAGCTCTTTCTCCAGTGGCCCTATATTGCGAACAACCGGCCACCGTGGGCAGGCGATGAATACTGCGTCGACCTTCCCGTTTGCGTCACGGAAAGCTTCTCTCGCCGCCAGGTACGACGCGTTAAAGCGCTGCTTCGCTATGTCACCGGGCTTGACGATTCCCAATTCCTTCAGGACAGCAACCTCGAGACCAGCGTGTTCGTAGTACGCATTCATCTTCTTGTTCACGCCCTCGGGAAACGGGCTTACAACAGCGATTCGCTTGCATGACAGCGACCTCAGGGCCTCCACCTCAAACGTGGGCTCCGTGGTCGCTGGCTTCCCTGTTAAAGTTTCTATGCGCTCTATGATCTGTCTGTCCGCCTCCAGTCCCATCCTGGTGATGGGTGGCGTTCCCCCCACAACAAATATCTGCACCTGTTCGTACTGCAGGATTCTTACGGCCTCCTCGATCCTGGTCACGGCCGCCTCAAGCTCGTTTTCCACGAGGTTCTGTATCTTCAGATCCACCGTGGTGATGAGGACCCCTTCGGGCATGACGCGGTAATACTCGAGCAGAACAGTATCGCTGATCGCGGGACAGATAAATCCGATACTACCTCGCCAGCCGTACATGTCGACTCCCTTCATGCTATTTTCACCTACCCACTCCACCTGTCATCCCTAAGAGAGGGTCTGACTCACGTCAGCCGGCTTTGCACAACCGTACCAAGACTTCACGGCCTCATCGCCAGGCAGGCCCTCCGCCTTCATCTGTTCCTGGCTCGCGGTTCCTGGCTCGCAATGAGGCCTTCGACGAATCCCTATTCTCTCATCCGGCGTGGGGGG
>Ga0079037_100002019_pt1 | contig 10914 bp, 6 predicted proteins | sample Mud3Dept4metaG_FD_71479 | JGI IMG/M metagenome (GOLD analysis project Ga0079037, IMG submission 71479) | Freshwater wetland microbial communities from Ohio, USA, analyzing the effect of biotic and abiotic controls - Mud 3 Core 4 Depth 4 metaG | ecosystem: Environmental > Aquatic > Freshwater >... | reverse complement strand
CATCCCGCTCGGCCGAGTCCGGGACGTGAAGCCAGGTCATGCCGAACCCGACCTGGAGGTAGGGCAGGATGGGGCCCCTCGTCCACAGATATCCCTTGCCGCAGAATTCGAACGCGTTGTACGACGCGGAGCTCGAACCCCCGCGGAACGATGCCGAATGATGCGAGCGCGTGAACGCAACCATCCAGACGCCGTTCTCCCGCGTCTGGCCGTAGCCGACGCTGAGGCCGAAACCGGGGTCCAGCTTGGGGATATAGAAGACCTTCACCGTGGTCCCCAGGGCGAGCTTGCCGTCGAGGTCTCCCTCCAAGGTGTTCCTGACCAGAGAGACCGTGATGAAAGGCCTATCGGCGCACGAACGGTTCCATGAGAGGGACGGAAGCGCGGAGGCGTCGCCCAAAGCCGGGATCGCCGCGGCGAGGATCGCCACGAGGAGCGAGATGCGTCTTTTCATCGTCATCCTTTACAGCCTGGAATGAAAGGCCCAGTATATTTGAGTCGCGGGTCCTTGGGAAGGCCTCGGCGCTCCGGACGCCGCCGGCGCCTTTACTCGGGTCCGGAATCCTGATATATCGGGGCCGTGACGCGCGATTGGAGCACGGTCATAAAAGAACGTTAGGCAAACGATCCCGTCTTCAGCTCTCCCGCACTCCGGTAGAAGTTGATGATCGCCCCCGTGCTGGTCGTCCCGGATTTTATGAGTTTCAGGGTTCGGGGGACCGCGCCGGTCCCGAAGAGACGTTTCCCCGTTCCAAGGACGACCGGGAAAATCAGGAACCGGTATTCATCGATGAGATCATGCTCGATCAGCGTTTGGGCCAGGCCGCAGCTGCCGTGAACCTGGACCTCGCGCTCGAAACGCCGCTTGAGATCGGCCGCTTCTTTTACGACATCTCGGATGAGAAAGGTGTTGTGCCAGGTGAAGTCGCTCCGGGTCCGCGAAGCGACATACTTCGGGAGCGAGTTGAGCGGGCCGGCGACCGGGTCGTTCGGGTCTGAAATTTTGGGCCAATAGGCCGAGAAGATGTCGTAGGTCGTCCGGCCGAGCAGGAAAGCGTCCGCCTTCCCAAATATCTCGTTTATGACTTTCCCCATATCCTCGTCCGCATGCGGAACGAGCCATCCTCCATGCGGAAAATTCCCGCTCTCATCCTCGCCCGGGCCTCCGGGCGCCTGCATGACTCCATCGACCGATAAGAAAGTTGTGATTGTCAATTCAGCCATAGGGATCTCCTGAAACATGATTTAAGGGGCCGGCGCGAGATGGCCGCCGTTGAACCGCCTGTTCGCCCCTTCTCAGCACAAGAATATTATATTTAAGGAGGCAAGATCGGGTCAACGTGTCACCATAAGAAAATGCGGTGTGTAGCCGGAGAGGCGAGTGGCGCGCCTCACAATTAACTTGGCTATTTCATTATCAGCGGAAGACGCGCCACCGCGGGGGAGTTTGAGGGGGACGGCGTCGTTCCCCTCAGGGGGTCAGCGGAGCCTATTAAATTGCGGAGACACTTTTCCGGACTCTATTCTTAATGCATTAATCCCACCTACCGCCCTTGACCAATCAAGGGCGGCCACAAAAAAGAAAGTGTCTCCGCTAACGGCCCGAGGGGGGAGCTTAACGAGCGGCTCCCCGTGGCTTGCCATGGGGAGCCGCTCGTAGAGGGTTACAAGGGGGAGCCGCCCCCTTGGTCGAAGCTCCGGATGGTGGAGGAGCTCCGGCCCATCCCCTTTGACTTGCTGTAAAGCCCCGATATATCATTCACTCAGATGGGGTGAGGCAGAATTGGTGATCGAGAGGTCATTCGGCCAGCGCAACCCAAAACCAATTTCTTATACACCTGCCGATTGCTATTCTCTAACGATTCTGACCATGTCCATTCCGGCGATTTTGGCACCGTCAAAGGTCATTCCTTTTAATTCCGCATAAGTATCAGTTCGACAAAGCTCAAATGCTTGCGTATCGACATGAACTACGATATCCATAAGTCCATCATTATTGACATCCTCGACGAACGAGCCGTTACCCTTGCCTTTAACCCTTACCGCAGCACCCGCCAGAGTAACGGTCAGAGGGTCAACAGTTGTGGCATCGAACACCGAAGTACTCAGGATGGCCACGGGAACACTCCCGTTGGAACCGAGGTTGATAGAATTTGGATCGCTCCCTGGCTTAATATCGACCAGGACTGTGATCAATCGCAGAAGACACCAGCCCATGAGGTTGCATTGGCCATACCCATTGTGTCCTACCGCCATGACCGTGCCATCAAATCTCAGCCCGATAGTGTGAAAATATCCGGCGGCTACTTGGATAATCCCGCTCCAACCTGAAACATTACACTGGCCATCGCCGTTGCGTCCCACAGCCACGACCGTGCCGTCCGACCTTACCCCGACCGTGTGAAAGGCTCCTCCGGCGACTTGGATGATCCCGCTCCAGTCCAAGACATTGCATTGGCCGTCTGAGTTGCGTCCTACGGCTACGACCGTGCCGTCCGACCTTACCCCTATGGTATGATAGCCCCCGGCGGCTATGCGGATAATTCCGCTCCAGCCGGAGACATTGCACTGTCCATAAGTGTTCGATCCCACCGCTACTACGGTGCCGTCGGCTTTCAGCCCAACGGTGTGGTAGATTCCTGCGGCGACCTGGATGATTTCGCTCCAGCCGGAGACATTACACTGACCATACTGGTTATGTCCAGCTGCCAATACCTTGCCGTCGGCTTTCAGCCCGACGTTAAATTCGTAGCCTGCCGCAATTTGGCTGATCCCGCTCCACCACCAATAGTCCGATCCTGGTTGATCGACCGTGCCGTCCACTTTCAACACGAAGGTATGATAGCCCCCTGCCGCCACTTGGACGATATCACTGTAGTAATAGACAATGCACTGTCTATAAGTATTATCTCCCACTGCCAAGACAGTGCCATCCTCTTTAAGTCCAACGGTGTGATAGCCTCCCGCGCTAATCAAGATGAGGTCAGTCCAACTCTCGACCAAACACTCGCCGGACGCATTCTTGCCGGCGGCCAAGACAGTGCCATCTGTTCTCAGCCCAACAGTATGACCGTATCCTGCTGTAATCTGAACTACCCCGGTCCATGTATCGACGTTGAGCTGACCACTACAGGGCTCTCCTACAGCCACAACCGTGCCGTCCGCCTTCAGCCCGACGGTGTGAAAGTATCCGGCCGAGACCTGAATGATTCCGCTCCAGGCAGCCACATTACACTGGCCCCAAGAATTAAACCCCACTGCAACGACTGTTCCGTCCGCCCTCAAACCAACGGTATGACTGGCTCCTCCTGCAACCTGGATAATCCTGCTCCAGCCGCTGACGTCGCATTGGCCCAAATCGTCCCATCCTCTTGACACGGCCGTACCGTCCGCTTTGAGCCCTATAGTGTGCAAGGATCCCGCAGCGACCTGACGAATTCCGCTCCAGTCTGAAACGTTGCACTGGCCATAGGCGTTTGATCCTACCGCCACCGCAGTGCCATCGGCCTTCAGCCCGACGGTATGATAGAGGCCGGCGGAGAGTTGGATGATTTTGCTCCAGCCTGAAACATTACACTGGCCATTTGCATTATTTCCCACAGCAACTACGGTTCCGTCTGCTTTGAGGCCCACGAGGTGATATGCGCCCGCAGCGACCTGAATGATCCCGCTCCAACCTGAAACGTTGCATTGACCATATTCATTATCTCCCGTAGCCAAGACCGTGCCGTCTGCTTTAAGCCCGACAGTGTAATATCCTCCTGCGGCAACTTGAGGTTCCACCCAGATTGTCGGCTCTTGCGGATAAATGGAAGATGACACGGCAACCAGCAAGGTCAGCAACGAAAACGCCATCATAGTACGGCATCTCATGTTTCTCATTGTCTTTCCTCCTTGAAACAGATTATGTTTCCCAACCGGCCCAGAGACAAGGCCCATTGCCTCTGACCCGTCATTCTGCCCAATATGGGCATCCCAATTCCTTTGTGTGCTTCATGTTGCCCTGCGTACTATAGGGACACCTCAATTTCTTCAATTATGCCGGATTGGCCGAAAGTCAACAGACAAAGCCCAAATGTCGCACTTTGACGCCCTATGTCGTCTTTTTGTCGCATCTGTGCACTCCAAAATGACCTCCAATGCCTTTTTCCCGGCTCCTTTCCCGCCCTCACTCCAGGCCCTCTACCCAAATCAACCTTCAATACTCTGAGCCTCGGCCAGCGCAAATCGATTGAGGACTGTGGTGATTTGCCTGGCTTTTTGCTGCGGACAGTCCATTCTCCCCTGGAAACGCCGCTACGGGGGAAATAGATGATATCTCTCCTCTACCCATGCCCCTTCCCATAAATATAATGGTCAGGCTGGGCAAAGCGTATCAGGAATTCTTCGCTATGGAAGGGAGTCCCCCATAGCGTAGGCCATTAAGGGCGCCGCCTGTCAAGTCATTTAAGAACCTAACCATGGGGCTATCATCTTGTCATCTAAAAATCTAACCATGATCAATCCTGACCAGAGGGCCTCCTGGTCTGGTCCAGATTAAATTATTGATATAGAACGAGATAGAATTTTGTGAAGACCTCTCGGTGTTCCTGTTTTAGTTAGGATCCTATCGTTTCCCTTTTCCTCCGCGGAGCGGCAACGCCAGTTGACGTTTTCGAGCCTTATCCGGCCCTCCGAGCCGGACTATTTCTCCTTTTTCCAGGGCAAAGTTGTCTTTTCCATGACTATGGCCTATTTCTTGAGACCATTCTCCCGCCATGGCCGGAGCCTATCGTCCCCGTCATCCCGAGCGCACCGTCCTCTACCCCGTGCTCTTCCATTACTTCAACCGGTTCCTGGTGGAGTACGAGAGCCGCTTTGAGAGAGAGCACGGCTTCCTCCGGCCCATCATTAAGGAGGTCGTCGAGCGCTACCTCGACTGCGGCAATCCGCGCTGCGGGTTCGCCCGCATCCGCTGTCCCGACTGCCATGCGGAACGCCTGCTGATGTTCTCCTGCCGCACCCGCGGGTTTTGCCCCTCTTGCCACGCCAAGAGACTGAAAGAGTGGGGCGGGTGGAGGTCTGTTATCGGTATGGCAAAGACGCTGAAGAGATGGAGCGGATGGACTACCTGGAGTTTACCGCCCGGGTCACCTCCCACATTCCCGACAATGGCCAGGGCACAATTCGTTACTTCGGCCTCTACGCCAACGCCCATCGGGGAAGGTCCGAAAGGCAAGCCTTGGGCCTTTTCCTCTCCGGATGGTGGAGGAGCTCCGGCCCATCCCCTTTGACTTGCTGTAGAGCCCAGATATATCATTCACTCGGATGGGGTGAGGCAGAATTGGTGATCGAGCGGTAGCAGGCGACTAGCCGAGTTCCCTGACTGCAGATCCAGGCGTTTCGCGTGCCGTGCGTGCATTGCCAGTGGAGGGAAGCTTCCTGACCGGCAACAGTTTCAGTACCAGCAAATCGTCGAGGAGGTACCAGATGCTTCAAACATATGGGTTAGCATCGTGCTGGATCATGTTAACGGTGGCGGGATGGTTGGGCGGAGCCACGCCCGTGCGCGCCCAGGCAAACGATCCGAATGCCGGCTCGGATGTCGTCGGACGCGTCGTCGCGCCGGCCGGCCCCGTGGAATTTGTGGACATCCCGCCCACTGACCGGGATACGATCAGGGCGAATCTCGAGCGGCTCTGGAGCATCGCGCTGCGAAACCCAGCGCTCAACCCACCGCAGGGATTCGACCTCAAGACAAGTATGATAGCCAACGGCATTCTGCCCGGCCCTCGTGAACCGTTCATCTATAGGGCCACCGGCCTGCTGTACTGGTACGCGTTCATGCCGGCCTACAACCGCGTGCGCAGGCTCGACGTCGCGATGCACGGGTTCTTCGTAACCGCCAATCAGCTGTCGATGGTCTTTGCGGATCAGTGGCAGGCAGACGAACAAGGCGTGATGTACTACGAGCCGCGGGAGATCAGGCGGGTAGCGGGTTTTCCGCAATACAGCAACGGGATGATCGCGGTGAGCAATTCGTCGCGACCGCTTTGGACGCCCGTGCCGCGGGAGCGGGTGCTGCGGCGGGAACTTGCGGTCGCGCGCGCAAACCTCGTTGCGATCGACCAGGCCTCGGGTGCCGCCTCAGCCAACGACCCGGCCGCACAGCTCGCGGCCTGGCTGCGCGATCGCCCGAACCGTCAGGACGATTTCGACAAGACCATCGGAGACATCAAACGGCAGGACCCGCAGCTAGCCGAAAAGATGCGGGCGAATTTCGCAAAAGCCGAAGAACAGACCGAGATGACGTTGCGCCGGCTCGCCGAGCGGAATTCGGTGCGGCCCCCGGTTGTCCAGGCACGCATGGAGAAGGAGCGCCAGGACGTCCAGGCTTGTGTCGCCTATCTCGAAGGGGAGCTGGCCCGGCTCTCACCGGCCGACCTTAAGGCCGACGCCTACCTCGCGCTGCCCGGACGCCGGCCGCTGCCGAAGGCGGGGTGCTCCGCGGTGGTAGAAGCAGGCTTTCCTGATGCGATACGGATCGTCGCCGCCAATTCCAGCTTCTTCGACGCGACGCTGGCGCGCACCGCGCTCCAGCTGATCGTCGTCGATTTCTCCAATTTCGAGTTGGCCAGCTATCCTCGTTCGGGATGGCGGCACGACGCGTACGACAGCCTGCGGGAAGGAATGGATTACAGGGCGCTTGCAGACCTGCTCCCCAAGCGCTGATTTCGCTCGCGCCCTACTGGACCCCGGCCGTGGAGCCCGCTTACCTCTTGGATTCGGCGATGGTCGAATAAGTAAGCCGTCTGGGGTCGGAGCCCCGAAAAAGAAATCTCCTGCCCTAAATTACCTTTCTGGCGGCTGGAGCAGGTACTCCTCGAGATATCCGGTCATCAGCTCGTAAAGGTGCATGGTGGTGTTTTTTCCCTCGAAGATCCCGTGCGAGCGGTTGGGATAAGCCATCATCGTGAAGCGCTTCCGGTTGGCGACGAGCTCGTTGACGAGCTTCTCAAAGCTCTGGTAGTGGACGTTGTCGTCGCCGGTGCCGTGGATGATGAGCAGGTTGCCCTTGAGCCCGGAGGCGAAAGTGATCGGCGATCCGTTCCTGAAGCCCTCCTCATTGTCTTTCGGCAGCCCCATATAGCGCTCCTGGTAGATCGTGTCGTAGAGCCGCTGGTCGCTGACGAAGGCGACCGCGATCCCCGTCTTGTAGAGATCGGGGTACCGGAACATGGCGTTGAGGGTCATCGAACCGCCGCCGCTCCAGCCCCAGACGCCGACCCGCTCCGGGTCGAGGTAAGGCCATTTCTGGAGCAAGGCCTTCACGGCCGCCGCTTGGTCGGCCGACGCCAGGATCCCGATCTGCCGGTAGATGCTCTTCCGCCAGGCCCGGCCGCGCGGGGCCGGCGTGCCGCGGTTGTCGATGCTCGCGACCACACAGCCTTTTTGCGCCAGCATCAGGTGCCAGAGGTAACTGTTCCCGCCCCAGCGGTCGACGACGGTCTGACCGGCAGGCTCCCCATAGACATATATAAGAAGCGGGTAGCGTTTTTGCGGGTCGAAATCCGGCGGCCGCAGGCACCAGCCGTCGAGCTCCACGCCCCCGCCGATGCCGACACTGAAGAATTCCACGGGCGCTTTCTTGAGCGCCGCGACCTTCGCTTTGAGCTCCTGGTTGTCGACCAGCGTCCGGACCACCGAGTGTTTTGGAAGACGCACGAGCTCGGTGACCGGAGGAACGCCGAATGCCGAATAGGTATGAAACGCCCACTGCGCATTCGGTGAGATATCATAGGAATGAGTCCCGGTCTCCGCGGCCGGTGTCAGCCGTTCCGGCTTTCCCCGTCCGTCGAGCCGCGTGCGCCAGAGATAGCGCCGGGTCGGATTGTCGGGAGAGGCGATATAGTAAAGCCAGCCCCCCTTCTCATCCACCGCCTCGACGCTCAAGACATCGAAGTCGCCGGGAGTGATGAGCTGAGCCTCGCCTTCCCGGGAAACGCGATAAGCATGATTCCAGCCGTCCCGCTCGCTCAACCAGGTGAACCACCGCCCTTTGTCCAACCAGTAAACACTGTCGCAGACTTCCACCCAGCACTCGTCCCGGTCGCCGAACAGGACACGCACTTCTCCGGACGCCGCGTCCCCGATCAAGACCTCATTGCTGTTCTGGAGCCGGTTCAGGTGCTGGATCACGATTTCCCGGGAGTTCTCCGCCCAGTCCATCCGGGCGATGTAGTTATTGCTTGGATCCCCCGGAACCGCGAGCCATTTGAATTCGCCTCCGGACGAGCTCACGACACCAACCCGGCCGCTCGAGTTGGCCTCCCCCACTTTGGGATACTTGAAAGTGATGACCCGGGGGTAAAGGCCGTCGGTATTGTTGATCATGGGGAATTCTTTGACCGCCGAGCTGTCAAGCTGCCAGAAGGCGATCGACGATCCATCCGGGCTCCACCGGAAGCCGTCCCGCAGGTTGAGTTCTTCCTCGTAAACCCAGTCAAATGTCCCGTTTATCAAGGTTTCGCTGCCGTCTTTCGTAAGGGGAACAATCATCCCCCCGGCCAGGGGCTCGACGTAGATATTGTTCTTTGAAACATAGGCCACCCGGTCGCCCCGGGGCGAGAACTTGGCGAACATCAGGGACTCCGGCTCGAGGCCGGCGCCGAGCTTTTTCAGTTTCCCGCCGACAAGATCGACCACCCAGTAGTCGCCCCTTGTGTTTTGCCTCCAGACGCGCTGGGTGTTGGTGAAAACGAGCAGAAGCTTTCCATCCGCCGACCACTCGTAGTTTTCAATAGCCGGCGGAGCCGCTTCTCCGGGCGGGATGAGCTTCGTCGCCGCGACGAGGATCTCGCGTTTCCCGGTCTCTGCCGAGTACAAGACGATATCCCCCCCGCCTTTTACGGCCGTCGAGTCCTCCACCGTGGTGTAGGATTTGCCGTCCTTCATCCAACGGGCCGGGCCGAACCTCGCCGGCGCGAACTCACGGGAGTCGAAGATACGCTCCAGAGTCAAGGTCGACAGGTCGGCTTTTTCCTGGCCTCGGATCTGAGGACAGAGGAAAACAATAGCTGAACAAAGGATAATGAGGCCTGCCCAGCGGCTCTTCATTTCGCCCTCCTGCCTATTTCTTAAGAGATGCTTTGGAAAAGATATAGTCCGGGATCTCGGCGTTGAAACGGATCTCATCGAGAAGGAATTCGGTTCCCTCGCCGGTCTTGAGCATATCCTTGAAAACGACCCGCTTGGCGATCCAGCGCCCCTCAGCGAGCGCGACATCCTTGACCTCGGTCCGCTTCAGGAGCCTGCCGCTCTTGGCGAAGAGGTCCTCCTTCAGGGTCACGAACCTCTCTTTGTCCACCCACACCTTGCGGGAATTATAGGCGACGTCCTCCGCCTTGGCCGTCAGCTCCAGAACCCAGCAGGGACGGCCTTCCAAAGCCTCCTCCCCTTCGACCCGGGCGGCGTAAAGGTCCATCAGCTTGCGGTCTTCCATGAAATCTTCGTAGGAAAGATCGGAGCCCATGACCGACTGGCGCAGCATGTGCCCCGAGATCAGGATCGTCCGGTCTGTTGAGGGCGAGAAAGTCCAGAGCTGGTCCCCGAGCTTGAGCATTTTCGTGCCCGCTTCCCGCGGAGGGGCCAGGTATTCGGTGAAGGATTTCTTCTCTCCCTGGATCCAGGACCGCGCCTCGACGGTCCGGCTCGCCCGGCGCCCATGGATGATCATCCGGGAGTGAACGATCTTGTTGTCCGAACCGAAGTTCTCGTCCACTTTCTGAAGGATCCAATCTCCGGAGGGCGCCTGCGCTCCGGCCAGGCACAAAGCCAGAGCCACAAGAATCCAGGCCGGACGGCGCTTTATCATATCTCCAGCTCCTTCATCAGCCGGGCGGTCTGGCGCCGGTAGATCCCCAGCCCCGAGATGGCAGCCCCGAGAAACGTCGCGGCCAGCCCCGGAATGAAACCGATGCCGAAGCTGGCCGGGGAAACCTTGGCCCGCAGGACGTTGGAGGCGTAGAGAGAAGCGTTCTTCATCATGAAGCCGATGTTGAGGCCGTGGACCTGCAGATAGTAGGACGCGGCGAGTCCGACGGCCGTTCCGATGAGCGTCCCCAGCGCGCCGATCATCAGGGATTCTCCGATCAGGGTTGCATAGATATGGCTTTTTGTCTCCCCCATGGCCAGCCGCACCCCGATCTCGCCGTACCGGCGCAGGCTGCCCATCAGGCCGGCGTTCCAGAGGACGATAGACATGATGCCGATGAACACCATGAGAACCATCCCCGAGAACATCCCCACCATGGCCAGCAGGTCCCCCATCCCCGCCTGCCCGGCAAGCGCTTCCATGACCGGGGCGAATTCGTCGGCATCCCCCGCCCGCCGTGAGTTAAACCGCGCCGCCATTTCCCTCGCCTGGGGATCCCGGTAAATAAAATCGCCGAAAAATCCGAGAATTTCCCCGGCCGCGTCTTCCATGTCCAGAGCGGCCCGGATATCGGCGATATCGGCGATGATCGCTCCCCGGTCCATGGCCTCCACTCCGAACCGGATGGTGCCGGCCACGGTGAAATTGGCCACCGCCAGGCCGCCCGCCATGGTGACGCCGATCAAGGTCGCGGTGTCCCCCAGTTGGACGTTCAGACGGCGGGAGAAATCCTCGCCGACAAGGATTTCCCCGGCGCGCTCCGGCGTCCGGCCGCGCACCAGGACTTCGTCGAGCTTGAAAATCCCGGGCTCCGGACTCCCGGTCGACAAAAGGTCGACGGCCAGGCCCGTAACCGGCTCCTGCTCGCGGGTTTCTCCGGCTGCGTCCGGGATATCCAGAAGCCCGCCAAAGCGGATGCGCGAAACCCAGATCAGGCCCGGGTACTGCTCCCGGAGCCGGTCAGTCAGGGAGCCGACCCCGACGAGCGCAAGGTCGTTGGG
>Ga0079037_100002017_pt1 | contig 10917 bp, 4 predicted proteins | sample Mud3Dept4metaG_FD_71479 | JGI IMG/M metagenome (GOLD analysis project Ga0079037, IMG submission 71479) | Freshwater wetland microbial communities from Ohio, USA, analyzing the effect of biotic and abiotic controls - Mud 3 Core 4 Depth 4 metaG | ecosystem: Environmental > Aquatic > Freshwater >... | reverse complement strand
ATAATGCCAAAGGAGAATCTGAGCCCCTATATCAAAAAGAAGGGTGGAATCTTCATCGCCGGTTTGCTGGCTTTCCTCTGTCTCGGGCAATGGTCGACGGCCCAAGTTCGGCACAAGTTCGATGTCCGGATACCTATGAGGGATGGCCTCAAGCTTTCAGCTGATATCTGGCTCCCGCCCGCGGAGGGGAAGTATCCGGCTGTCCTCATCCGGCTTCCCTATCTCAAGACGATGGCCATCGCCAAATTCCCCGATATTGGGAAACTTTTCGCCGGCCAAGGCTATGCCTTTATCGTCCAGGACTGTCGGGGAAGAGGGGATTCGGAGGGGGACTTCGATTTCTACTTCACCGACGGCGGGGACGGTTACGATACCATTGAATGGATCGCCGCCCAGCCCTGGTGCAACGCCAAGGTTGGCATGATGGGCGTTTCTTATCTGGGAGCCGTCCAGTGGCTGGCCGCCCGCGAAAAGCCGCCCCATCTTGTCTGCATCACTCCCACCGCCCCCTCGGGACGTTATTTCGATGAGCTCCCCTACAACGGCGGCGCCTGGATGATGCAATGGGCGCTCACCTGGTTGAATGACGTTTCGGCGCGGCTTTCCCAAACCAACCTGGGCGGCGATGAATGGGAGGGCATTCTGAAGCACCGGCCTCTTCTGACGATGGATGAGGCCCTGGGCCGGCCGATGCGGCTGTACAGGGAGTGGCTGGAACACAGCACGATCGATGACTACTGGAAAAGGATTATTTTCACCCCGGAGGACTTCCAGAAAATGGATTTGCCCGCGCTTCACGTCACGGGCTGGTTCGACGGCGACCAGCCGGGAGCCCTCTTCTACTGGAACGGGATGAACCGCCACTCGCCCGGCAGAGATACGCAGTTCCTCGTCATCGGTCCCTGGAATCACGGCCAAACGTTCCTGGGCGGCGCCCTGAAGATGGGAGAGATGAGCTTCACGCCCGACTCCGTCATCGACCGGATGGCCCAGCATCTGGCCTTTTTCGAGCATTACCTGAAAGGGGCCGCTCCCAAGTTCGACCATCCCAGGGTCAAGGTCTACCTCACGGGCTCGAACAAATGGCTCGAGCTGGCCGATTATCCGCCTCCGCAGGCCCAGCCCAAACCGCTCTATCTTCACAGCGCCGGACAGGCCAACACCTTGTTGGGCGACGGCATCCTGTCATGGAGCTTGCCGAAGAATGAGCCGGCCGATAAATACACCTATGATCCTCATAAACCGGTGGAGTTCGGGATGGGCGAGGAGATGAACGCCGTCGACAACCGGCTGGTCGAGATCCGGCGGGATGTCCTCGTCTACACGAGCGAAGAGCTCGCCGAGCCCCTCACCATCCTCGGCCCGGTGACTGTGCATCTCTATGCGGCCAGCGATGCCCGGGACACGGACTTCACCGCCAAGCTGCTGGATGTCACTCCCGACGGCAAGGCCTTGAACCTGGGCCCCGAGGGGATGGGCATCAGAAGGGCCCGCTACAGGAATGGATACGCCAAGGAAGAACCGCTCACTCCCAACAAACCGGAAAAATTCCCCATCGAGCTCTTCGACATCGGGCACACCTTCCTGCCAGGCCATCGAATCCGGGTCGAGATCTCGAGCAGCGCCTCGCCCCTATTCAACCCGAACCAGAATACCGGAAATCCCGTGGCCACCGACACCGAGTGGAAGACAGCGAACCAGACGGTCTATCACGACAAAGACCTCCCTTCGCATATCCTTATTCCCGTTCTTCCCCCGGACAAAAAGCAATAGGAGTAAAACGGCACTCTTGTTCTCAATTTGCTTCCCCGGACCATATCCCCTAAAATGAAGTCGAAATTCATGTATCACTTCCTGTACGACGCCTACAACGGCTATCGGTCGCGGCTGGATGACATCATGCTTGTCCACGAATTCCTGGAAGAGGTGCCGCTCAAGCTCGGCGTCAAGGCCGTGATGCCACCGTTCGTCCTCCCCTACTACAACGGCGTCGTGCCTGAAGACTGCGGGATCAGCGCCTTCGTCTTCCTGGCCGGGGGCCACTTCACCCTCCACACCTTCTCCTACCGGGGCGCCTTCTTCGTCGATTTCCTCTATCCCCGGGAATTTGACCAGGAGAAGCTCCAATCGCTCATCGACGACGTCTTCCCGTCGGAGAAAAAATCCAAAAACTACGTTAACCGCACGGCGGGAGAACGATTGTCCCGGCCGGCCATAGACGCCCGGAAGGATTTTGGACCTCATCTGTTTTTTGACATCGAGGATTACTCCGGTCCCGATACGCTGGACGGGATCTTCGCCTACTTCGACGGCCTTCCGGCAAGAGTCGGGATGACCCCCATCATCAGGCCGTACGTGGTTAAGAGCCCGGTCGACGGACAGGATGTCGTCTCCGGCCTGACCATGATCGCCGAAAGCCATATCGCCCTCCATGTCTTTACCAAGAGCCGGAAAGCCTACTTCGACCTGTTCTCCTGCACCTTTTTCGATACGGGGAAGGTGCCGAGGGAAATCAAGAAGGAGCTCAAGGGGCGGATCCTCCACGAGACGCTTATATCCCGGGGCAGCAAATACAAGAAATACGGCGAGACCGCGGCCCAGAAGGTCAAGTTCTCGCGTGCCTGGCTGGACACCGTCTTTTCCGGCTCGGGCGATAAAACTGATTAGCGGCGGCCCTTTCAACGCTGCCTTCGTAAAAACCCCAATCCGGAAGAAAACGAATTTTGGCTCAAGTCGCGATGGTTCAGCATGGAGGCTTCTCTCTTTCCGTGTGGAAGCGTCGCTGTCGATGAGTGATTCCGGGGATAAAAAAAGCCTGCTTCCCCGGCCCGCGCTTGACAAAGGGCTGCCCCGAGAGTTACCTTTATCCAGGAGTTAGAAGCCGGTCTCGACAGATAGATTTCGGAGGGGTTTTAAGTGAACAAACTCATTTCTTCCACGGGCCCTTTCTGCCGGCCCCTCATCGTCGCGGCCGGAGCCATCATTATTTCCTCAGGCGCTCAAAGCCACCAGGGGCCCAATCCAGGATTCTTCCAGGAGGGTGAATGACACGAGGGAATCATTCTTCGAGCCAGGGGCCGGGGTGAAGCGATAACCGCCTCACCCCAGGGTGTAGATTCACGAGTTTGGAAAAAGCGGAGTCAAGACAAATGAAAAAGAACTTCGTTCTCCTCTTGCTGATCATCGGGCTGTTGACCACGGGAACGGCTCTCGCACAAGTTACGGCGGAAGGGAGGATCCTTGGAAAGGTCGCCGATGACCAGGGCGCACCTCTCCCCGGCGTGACGGTCGAGGCGACCAGCGCCAAGCTCGTCGGGAAAGCCACCACGGTCACCGATCTCACCGGAACCTACCGTTTAATGGCTCTTCCGACGGGCACTTATGACATAACGTTCTCGCTCAGCGGGTTCAAGAAACTGGTCCGAAAGGACATCTTTCTGGAGATGACCCAGACACTGGTCCTGGATGTCATGCTGGAGCAGGCGGCGGTCGAAGAGGAGGTCACGGTCGTCGGCCAGGCCCCCTTGATCGACGTCAAGAGCACGACCAAGGGCCAACTGATGACCAAGGAAATCTTCATGGTCCTTCCTCGGGGAAGGAACTTCAATTCTCTCGTCAGCACCATCCCCGGCGTAACAAATGAGGACGCCGTGGCGGGTACTTCGGTCGACGGCGCATCAGGCGCCGAGAACGTGTTTTATGCGGACGGCGCGGATGTGACGGATTTCCATTATGGGACCGAGGGGCAGAGTGTCGTTCTCGAGCTCCTCGACGAGGTCAAGGTCACCGCCTCGGGCTACAACGCTGAATTCGGCGGCTCGATGGGGGGTGTCATCCAAGTCATCACCCGGTCCGGCGGCAACGAGTTCCACGGCGACATCATGGCCTACTACGAGAACAACAGCCGGTGGATGCAGGGACATTCCAGGGACTACCTCAGGCAGAACCTGGATGACTATACCGTCTGGGAATATGCCAACAACGACGACCTCTACTTCGACGGCGGGAAGGACCGGGACAAATACAATCGGATGGAGGGAGTTTTCAGCCTCGGCGGCTATATTGTCAGGGACAAGCTGTGGTTCTTCGGCTCCATCAACCCCATCTACTATAGGACGACGGCGGAGAGGGATTTCAACTACCGGGAGGGGCCGTTCTCCACATTCAAGAACACGAACTATTATTACAACGGCTCCCTCAAGCTCTCGGCCGCTCCCTTGAAAGGCTTCCGGCTGTCCGCAAGCTACATCAACAATTTCTCCAAGTACCGGGGGACCATTCCCAGCCTGCTTGGGTATGACGATTCGACTTATGAATGGGGCAAGGAAGGATACAACTATCCTAACTGGACGGCCGCGCTGACGGCGGATTACTCCATCGGCAACGACCTGCTCATCAGCTACAGGGGAGGCTGGCACAGTTGGGATACGACCGATCAGCAAATCGTCCCCCCGGACAGCACAACCTACTACTTCAATTACGGAAACACGGGCTACGCGGATGACCCCTTTTATGTGGCCAATCCGGACCTCGTTCATTCCAGGTGGTGGACCTCGGCCGGGACCTTTCGCGGGTTGAAGAATGATCTGAAAGAAAAGATCGGCAACAACCTGGACGTCTCCTACTTCGTCAACTGGATGGGGGAGCACGCCCTGAAGGCTGGAATCGGCTATACCTATCTTCACGAAAACTACGACCAGACGACCCTCCACCCCAGGGTCTACATGGGTTTCGGGCGCACAACCTATGCCTTGGGCGATCCGATCGGCGTCGATGCTGACCCGGGCACGCCCAACTACGGCCAATACGGTTACTATTACATCCGGGGTTCTTTCAACCAGCCGATCAACGGAGGCGCTTGGAACATCCATGCCAACAATTTCTCGGCCTTTATCCAGGATTCCTGGACGATCAAGAACAAGCTGACCATCAATTTCGGCCTCCGGGCCGAGGGCCAGGTTATCCCCGCCATGACCACCGACAGGCGCTACGCCAACTTTACCGACAAGCCCGTCAAATTCGACTTGGGCGATGCGCTGGCTCCCCGGTTGGGCGTCATCTATGACGTCTTCGGGAATTCCAGGACCAAGGTCTTCGCCAGCTACGGCATCTATTACGATGTCATGAAGCTCTACATGGCCGAGCTCACCTTCGGCGGCTGGAAGCGCGTGCAGGATTACTACGCCCTCAACACGCTGGATTGGACGGCGATCGCGGCCAGCGGCGCGTTCGACGACTCGGCAAGCCAGGCCGCCGGCGGGACGTACATCGGAAGCCTCGATTTCCTGCCTCCCTCCTTCGGCCGGGTCGACCCGAACCTGAAGCCGACCGCGCAGCGGGAGATCTCCGCCGGCGCCGAGCAGAGACTGTCGGAGGACCTTTCCCTGTCCGTCCGCCTGGTCAACAAGCACCTCCTTCGCACCATCGAAGACGTCGGCGTGTGGAGCCAGGAGACCGATCCGATCACAGGCACCTTGGACTGGGTGGAGACGTTTTACATCTGCAACCCCGGCTTCGGCTGGTCCCTGCCGGTTTCCCAGGGCGGCAAGTTTGATGACAATCAATGGCCCTGCCCTAAAGCGACACGGGATTACTACGGTCTGAACATTTCCTTGGAAAAGCGGTTCAGCGACAACTGGCAGGGTGGCATCAACTATACTCTAAGCCGGGTCGAGGGAAATTATTCCGGCCTGGCCAGTTCCGATGAGGTCGGATATGACTATGCGGGTGTTGCCCGCGTCGGCCCGAACGTGGAGCTATACTACGATGACTGGTTCCTTGCGTACGACGCCAAAGGGAAGGTTCTCGAAGGACCGCTTCCCCAGGACAGGACCCACTTCCTCAAGGCCTATGGCTCCTATACATTCCCGTTCGGCCTGACTGTGGGCGCGATCGCCTACGGCCGGAGCGGGTTCCCCGTGACCACCCGGGTTTTTCTCAACGACAGGTGGATGCTGGTCAACAACCGCGGGGACCTGGGCCGGCTGCCGTTCACCTTCTGGGCGGACCTTTTCCTCGAATACACCCTCAAGCTCGGCGGCAACTATCGGGCCTCCATCAACCTCCAGGTCAACAACGTCCTCAACACCAAGACGGTCCAGAGCATCAACCGCGATTACAACCTGGACGGCATCTACGCCTCTGATGAGGAGATCCTCGACGGAACATTGGCCGCCCAGTGGCAGCAGATGGTCGTGGATGCGAACGACGTGAGCACCGGGTACAACAAGTGGGAAACCCGTTTCGCTCCCTGGTCAGCGAGGTTAGGTTTCAAATTCTCATTCTGATCTTCGGGTAGAAGCGACAGCTGACAAAAGGCCCGTCCTTCCCGAGAAGGACGGGCCTTTTTCTTGACACTCCTGGGCGAAGTCCTATACTCTCATTCCGGCGGAGAGAGAAGTTTTGCCTCGGCCTGGGGAGGAGCCGGTCCATAAAGGGAGCACTCGAACCCGGCTTAGAGTCGAACGGGCCATGATGCCGCTTGGAAATTGATGAGCCGAAAAAAGCGTCGACCGCAAAAGAGGCCGGCACCGGATCGGGCCCGGCAGGAATCAGTTGCCGTTGAAAAAAAGACGGCCGGGCCATCGCTCCAGGAAAGGAAGCCGGGCGCTCGCCCCGGATTGATCTGGCGCCTTTTTGGAGTCGCTGCGGCGCTCGCCCTCCTCGTCTATTTCCTGGCGATCAGACCGGAGAGGGGACGGTCCGATCTTCCGGATGCTTCCACCCTTAACATTCTGCTCGTCACCCTCGACACAACCCGGGCTGATCATCTGGGATGCTATGGCTTTTCTCCGGCCAAGACCCCCTCTTTGGATGGCCTGGCCCGGGAGGGAATCCGGTTCGCCCGCGTCTATTGTCCCTCGCCCATGACCCTGCCCTCCCATGTCTCGATCTTGTCCGGCCTTTATCCGGCGACGCACGGCGTGCGCAACAACGGCCATGTTCTGCCCGCGGGAATAGGGAGCCTGGCCGAAATCCTGAGGGGCCGCGGATACGCGACGGCGGCTTTTGTATCGTCGTTTTCGGTCGATTCCCGGTTCGGCCTCGACCGGGGCTTCGATGTTTACGACGATACGTTTCAATCCCAGGCGACGCTGAAAAGCACGAACGCGGAGCGGCGGGCCGGTGAGACTTTTGACCGCTTTTCCCGCTGGCTGGAGAACAACTGGAGCAACCGCTTTTTCGCCTGGGTTCATTACTTCGACCCGCATCTTCCGTATGACCCGCCTCTCCCCTATAAAGAAGAATTCAGCGGGCGCCTCTACGATGGCGAAATCGCCTACATGGACCATTCCGTGGGCGCCATCCTGGAACGGCTCCGGACGAAGGGCATTTTGGAAAAGACCATCATCATCGCCGCCGGGGACCACGGGGAAGGGCTGGGCGACAAGGTCGAGACCGGCCACGGGATCTTCCTTTATGAAGAAGCGCTCCGGGTGCCGCTCATCTTTTATAACCGCGGCGTCTTCCCCCGGCCCCGGGTTGTCGAAAGCACGGTCCGCCTGGTCGATGTGGCTCCGACCATCCTGGAGCTCGGCGGCCTCAAAGACGATGCCGCGGGCATGCAGGGAGAGAGCCTGGTGCCCCGGCTCAAGGGAAAAGCGGGTAAAGACCTCGACAGCTTGATCGAAACGTTTTATCCCCGGGAAAGCTTCGGCTGGTCCGAGCTCGTCGGAATCATCTCCGGACCCTGGAAATTCATCCAGGCCCCGCGGCCGGAGCTCTATGACCTTAAGACCGATCCCCTTGAAAACAGAAATCTATACGGCGGGGAGGCGGACAAAGCCGCCGCGCTCAAGACGAAGCTGGAGAATGAACTTCTCCGGCTGAGTTCCGGCGGCAGGGCCGCGGGGGAGCCGGCGGGCGCCAGGGCCGAAGACCTGGAAAAACTCAGGTCCCTGGGTTATGTGAATTTCGCTCCGGCCAAGCCGGGCTCGGTTTTCCCCGATCCGAAAGACAAAATGGACATCCTCAAACTGATCCAGCAGGCGCAGGCCTTTGAGTATGAACAAAAATATCCGGAGGCCGAAATGGTCTACGGAAAGCTTCTGAAGGAGATCCCCGATTCTCCAGCCGCCTATGTCAACCTGGCGATTCTCCAGGCGGTGCAGAAAAAGTTCGATCAGGTCATCGAGACTCTGAACCAGGGTCTCACTCGAATTCCGGATTCCGAGATTCTTATGGTCCGTCTGGGCCATACCTATCTGGTCACGGGAAAATCCGAGGCGGCCGTGGAGACGATGAAGAAGATCCTGGACTTGCACCCTCGGAACATGGATGCCCTGACCGTCTGTGCCACGACACTGGATCAGACGGGCCGGGCGGAAGAGGCCCGGACGTATTATGAACGCGGTCTGGCTGTCGAACCGGAAAGCCGTTACCTGAGGACGAACTATGCGGGGAACCTGGCTTCAAGCGGCCAATTTCGGGAAGCGATCAAAATTTACGAGACATTGATCGCCGATTTTCCAGAAGAGCAGGCGTTCTATCAATACGTCGGCATTGCCTATTCCTATCTCGGGGAATACGACCGGGCCGTTTTTTATTTGAAGCAGGCCGTGGCCATCGGGCCGACTCCAACCGGCTTTTTCAACCTGGCCGTGGCCTACGAAAAGAGCGGAAATCCGGCGGAGGCTGCCAAATGCCTTCGGCATTACCTGAAAAACCCCGAAGGCGAGAGCGAAGTCAACATCCAAAAAGCCCGAGCGGAGCTCGAGCGCCTGGAGAAACTCCCGGTTTCCCGGTGATTATCAACTCTATTCCTTCGTGAAAACCAGCTCTCCGTTGACGAAGACCTTCTCCACCCAGGTCTTGACGTTCAGCGGATAGCCGTCCAGGATGATGACGTCGGCGTCCTTTCCCGGCTCCAGGCTTCCCACCCTGTCGGCGACACCAAGGATCTGGGCCGGGTTGATGGTCACGGCCTTGAGCGCCTCTTCGTCGGGCAGGTCGAACCCGGTGGCCAAGCCGGCCTCAAGAAGAAGCCACTTCCCCTGGACGGCGTCGCCAAACCCTCCAAACCCGAAGCCGAAACTGGCGATGGCGATCTTGACCCCCGCCTTGGCCAGGATGGCCGCGTTCCGCTCGTCCATCACCCGGAGAAGCTCGGGAGTCGAACTCACCTCCCCGCCGCTGACAAACGGATGAGAGGTCGGGCCGAGGACGGCCGGGATCTTTTTCTTGGCCAGCTCGTCCTTTAGGAGATAGGCCGTGAGCCCGGAATCGATGACCAAGTTGAAATTGAATTCCTCGGCGATCCGAATGGCCGTCCGCAGGTCGTCCGGCAGGTCGGACTCGATCCGCGCCGGGATTTCCCGGTTGAGAAGCTTGGCCAGGGCTTCGTTTCCCAGGTCGCGGGGCGGACGCGGGCTCTTCTTTTTCTCCTCCTCGGGCTTGGCGTCATAAGCCTTTTGTGAGCGGTCGTATTCCTGCGCATCGATCAGGCTCTTGCGGATGAGGGCGGCGATGCTCATCCGAGTCACGGGAGATTTCGCCGACTCCCCGAGGGCCGCCTTGGGAGGGTCGCCGATCGCCATGTCGATGGACGCCGGCTCGCGGAGGATGAGCCGGTCAAAATTGGGTCCGCAGGTTTTGACCACGGCGCCCTGCCCGCCGATCACCTGCCGGTCACCGGGAGCGATGTAGACGGTCGTCACTCCCCCGCTCAGGATTTCTTTATCCGGCTCGATCCCGCCCTGGCCCTTCATGAACTGGCCGAACGGGTAATAAGCCTGGATGATCCGGTTCTGGGGCGTCACCGGATTCGAAGAGTCGTTGAGGTCGAAGGGTCGCACTCCGAAATAGGTCATGGCGTCAATGATCCCCGGCATGACGTATTTCCCGGCGGCGTCGACGACCACGGCATCCGCCGGGATGCGGACATCGTCCCCCACGGCCTGGATCTTCTCGCCCTTGATAAGGACGATCCCATTGGGGATCGTCTTGCCGGCCATTGTCAAGACGGTGCCACCCTTTATGGCGACTGTTTTTTCCGTCCCTGGGCAAACCAGGGACAGGATCGCCATGACCGCCAGAAACAGAAGGGACATTCGAATGAAGTCGTTTCTCTTTCTCATCTGAACTCCTCTCTTATCCATCTTGGGCCTAAGGAAGCGGCTGGTCCTTGGCCCGGTCATAGGCCAGGACCCCGTCGACATAAACCCAATCGACCCGGGAGGCGAGCTCCTGCCAGGGACCGTCGAGGACCACGAGGTCGGCGTCTTTGCCCTTTTCGATGCTGCCGACCCGGTGGCTGATCATGGCTAACTCAGCGGGGTTGATGGTCATGGCCTTCAGGGCGGCTTCCTCCGGGAGTCCGTAGCGCATGGACAGGAGGGCGCAAAGCCGCAGCCACTTCTCCTGGGTGACGGGATGGTCCGTGTGGAAGGCGATTTTGACACCCGCCTTTCCCAGGATCGCGTTCCCCCTCATCAGGTCCTCGTTCAAGGGAATCCTCATGACGAGGGGCAGGGAAACGCAGCCGACGCCGCGCTTGGCGATCTCGTCGGCGATCTTGAAGGCCTCGGTGCTGTGCTCGAAGGTCAGTCCGAAACCGAATTCATCCTTGAGCTTGAGGAAGGAGAGCATGTCGTTGGCGAAATGAGCGTGGCAGCGGACGCGCTCCTCCCCTTTGAGGACCTTGACCAGGGCTTCGAGGCCGAGGTCGCGCTTGGGCGGGGGCTCTTTCTTATCCCCCGCGTCGTACCTGTCCCATGTCTCCATGTATTCGCGGGCCTTGATGAGGGTCGACCGGATGGCCTGGATGTGGGAGAGGTTCCGGGCATTGATCGCCATCTTGACCTCCCCGGCTTCCTTGATGATCCGCTTGGAAAGATCGGCGCCGAAAGTTTTTATGGTGATCGATTGCCCGCCGATCCTCTCGCCGCTCCCCGGTCCTGTGACCAGGGTGACGACCCC
>Ga0079037_100002016_pt1 | contig 10920 bp, 9 predicted proteins | sample Mud3Dept4metaG_FD_71479 | JGI IMG/M metagenome (GOLD analysis project Ga0079037, IMG submission 71479) | Freshwater wetland microbial communities from Ohio, USA, analyzing the effect of biotic and abiotic controls - Mud 3 Core 4 Depth 4 metaG | ecosystem: Environmental > Aquatic > Freshwater >... | reverse complement strand
ATTTCTTTCGATTTCCGGATATCCTTCCGGAATTAATCCGGTGTCATCCTCGAAATCATCTTGTGATCGAAACCGTGAGAGGCGATTTCATGTCCTTTTTCGTGGATCGTTCGTATCAGATCCGGATATCTTTCTGCCAACCAACCGAGCACGAAGAAGGTTCCCCGTACCCGATACAAGTCGAGCAGATCCAGCAATCTCTTCATCTGTTCCTCTACCCGGCAAGGATATTTATCCCAATCCTGTTTGTTGATGAATTCGGAAAATCCTTCAACCTGAAAATACTCCTCGACATCGACGGTAAAGGCATTCCTCACCGCATGGATACCGTTGTCTCTCATTTCAACCAGGAGAAGTTCGGAAACGGGGGGTTAATGAGGGTATGGGAGGGAAACGATCGACCGCTGAAACGGGACGTCTACCTCGCGCCACGCCCCAGGATGACGATTTTCATGGTCTGGAAAAGGATCATAAGGTCGAGTTTCAACGACATGTTCTTGATGTAGAAAAGGTCGTACTGGAGCTTCTCCTTCGACTCGTCGATCGTACTCCCGTAATGGAACATGACCTGCGCCCAGCCGGTGATCCCCGGTTTGACCGTGTGACGCAGGGAATAATACGGTATCAGTTGCTGAAGTTTCTCGACGAATTCCGGACGCTCCGGACGGGGCCCCACGAAATCCAGTTCCCCGATCAGGACGTTGTACAATTGCGGAAGTTCATCGATCCGTGACTTCCTCAGTATGCGGCCGATGCGCGTAACGCGGGGATCGTCCTTCACCGCCCACACGGCATCGCCGTTTGGCTCCGCATCGTTTCGCATCGATCGGAATTTAAAGATCCGGATCCGCCGGTTGTTCTGCCCTACCCGGATCTGCGTATAGATCACGGGACCGGGAGAATCGGAACTGATCAGGACGGCAACGACGAGGAAGACCGGGAGCAGGATGACCAGGAGCGCAGCGGCGACGACGGCGCTGACGACCCGGCGTAACGTGAGAAGGAACCTGGATTTCCGGAATCCGTCGTTGAATATGAAAAAGGAAGGGGCAAGGTGGTCGATCGGTATTCTGCCGGATAGCTTTTCGAAGAATCCGGGCCATTCCAGCACCTGGCACCCGGCCACCCGGAGCGCGAGCATCTCCTTGACGGGGTATTCGCCGCGCCGTTCCGTAATCGCAACGACGACCTTGTTAATCCCGCGATTCTCGATGATCTGATTCATCGACGAAGGGCCGCCGAGAATTTTCCCGATGTCCCCCACGGACGAGGGATTCGCCGAAGGAGGGGCATTGATGAAACCCGCGAGATGAAATCCGAGCCGTTGGCTTTTTCTCACTTCCTCTCCGACTTTCCGTGCCACTTCCCCCGTCCCGACGATCAGGATATTCTCTTGAGGGGCAAATCGGGTAAGGTACAACTCGAACAGAAGGCGCCAGACCAGAAGACAAACGGACGCAATCAGGATGCTGAGATAATAAAGCTTTCCACCAACACCGAATTTCGGGATGGCCTGGGAAAGCAATCCGACACCGATGCAAACGAAACCGATCGCAATCGCCAGCGCGAAAAACGTTTCCCCCTTTGTCTGGGAGAGCCTGAAGTTGTAGAGATCGAGTAGATACATGCAGGATTGACAGAAAAAAGCGATCAGGATCGCTCTTGCGAGCAAGTAATCCATAGGCAGGGAGGGAGTGCCGGGCCGGCCCTGGAACACCAGGTAACTCCCCACGACCGATAAAATGATGATTCCTCCCTCGACGAGGAAACAGGCGGCGCTCCGTAGTGAAAAAAACCGGTTTTCGAGTGTGATGATCATTATTACTGGCTTTCGGTGTCCACACGCCGGTAATACTTCCCGTAATATCGGGTGTAATATTTATCGGACTTCTTCTCCTCTCCGTTCAATACCACGCCCATGATTTTCCCTTCCCCCAAATCCTCCACCGCCTGACGGAACAGTTTATGGGGCGTGTGGTTCAACCGGAAGAGCAGGATGAACGCGTCCACCTGTTCCGCGACCGTGATGGCGTCGGGAACCGCCAGAACAGGCGGCGTGTCCAGAATCACGATATCGAACTCCTGCCGCAGATTCCGGAGGAAAGAACGGAACCGGTCCCCCGCAAGCGCGTCAGCAGGGGACGGCAACGGCTGGCCGCCCGGGATTACGGACAGACCCGGCATCAGGGAATTCCGGATCACCTTCTCCATGGGAATGGAATCCATGAGAAATTCGCTTAATCCCGGACCCGCATCGATGTCCAACTCCCTGGCGATGGCGGATCTCCGTAGATCCAGATCCACCAGGAGCACCTTCTTCCGTTCGGTCGAGGCCAGGTTGGCCGCCAGGTTGATGGCCGTCAAGGTTTTCCCTTCTCCGGCGACCGCGCTGGTCACCGCGAGAACCTGGAGGCCCCCCGTGTCGATCTTGTGTTCGATCCTGGCCCGAAGCCCCTTGAGGGACTCGCTATAAATCTGATCGATATCCTGGCGGTTGAATCTGGCCGGGTTTCCCGATCGAAATCCCTCTTCTTTCATGCTGGGGAGGGAGACTATCCTCATTTACCACCTCCGGCGATCTGAAGGATCGATTTCACCTTCTCCCCGTAAATCACCAGGAAAACCAGGTAGGCCCCCATGATGGAAACCAGCCCTCCAACGACCGCCGCTCTGCGCACGGACATCCGGCGCTTGTATTGACCATCCTGGATGACGGGCAGGCATGCGAGGACCGGCAGATCGAAGAAGCTCTTGAAATCCCTTGATCCCCGAAGCGTCGGGTCCAGTAACTCGAGCCCGATTGCCCCGCCGGCACCGATCACGATGGAAGCCATCAAGGCGAGAACCAAAACCCTCAAACGGTCCGGTTTGACAGGTTGGGTGGGAAGGTTTGCGGGTTCGAGGACCAGGAACTGTTCCCCCTCCTCTTTCCCCTCGAGATTCCCGGATATATCCGCCTGAAGTTTCTTTTTCAGCAGATCCTCGTAGGAACTCTTGATATTGCCGTAATCCCGCGTAAGGGAGACCAACTCCTGCTCCCGCTGCGGCAAACGTTCCACCTTGGCCTGGATCACATCGATGGTGTGTGCCGTGTTCGCATTTTCCTTCTTCTTGGCGACGATTTCATATTCGATAGCAGCGACTTGTCCGCGGAGGCGTCGGATTTCTTTATCCTCCCAATTTGTCGTTATCTGGCCTGGAAGGGGAGACGGGAGGGATGGCTTTGCCGACCCTCCGGAAGTCCTTCCTTCGGCCTGCCTGGCCGCCTTGCGCAGTTCGGCGATCTTCGCCTCCAGTTGCTCCACTTGCGTGCGCGCCTGCACTACCGACGGATGAAGCGAAGTGTATTTCGTCGCCAGGTCTTCCAGTTTCTTTTTTCGCGAGGCGAGTTCGCTCAGAAACGGCAATGCGGGATCGTACGATTCGGCCGATCCAATCGAGGCAACCGACCCCGTGTCGTCGGGGAAACTCCCCGCCGCCCGGATCTGGTTCTCCAGATTGCTGATCTGGGCTTCCATGTATGCCTTTCGGTCCTCCATCCGCGTGATCGCTTCGGAGTTGGTCCTTATAATCTCCTGGAGCCTCGTCAGCCTGCCGAGGTTGGCCTGCATCTGTTCCGGCAACTCGCCGCCGAACTGGGTTTTGTACCGTTTCAGCCTGTCCTCCTGCTCCTCGAGCTTTTTTCGCGTTTCCGCCAGCTGGGATTCAAGGAAATTCGCCGTCCCCTGGGTGGCGGCTCCGCGCCTCCTGGAGTTCTCCTCGATGAAGAAGGACCCGAGGCGCGAAGTCACCGCCTGGGCCGTTTTCGGGTCCTCATGCTCGAAGGAAAGGAGGACCGTGTTGTTGCGGTCCATATCCAGAATGACGCGCTTCCGCAGGATTTCCACCATGGCGTCTTCGGACATCTCCTTGCGGTCTTCCCGTGCGAGGCCAAAATCTCCGATCACCTCCATCAGACGCTTCCGACTGAAGATCTCTTGCTGGATGATGACCAGGAGGTCTTTGGATCCGATATTCACGGTGGAGCGTACTATCCCCTCCGGCACGACCGGCGGAATGATGCGGATCTTCATGGTGGACTGGTACAGTTCCGGCGCCAGGACACAATAGACCGTCGCCCCGAAGAGGATGACGAGTACGGAGAACAGGATCATCCATTTCTTCCTCCGGAGAATGTCCAGGAATTCGGCTGGTTCCATATCAGGACGAAGTGGCATGATTTCCCTCTCGTTATAGTATCTTGAAAGGACGCCCGACCGTAAACCCGAGAATCACGGAATAATTATTCAAGGAATCCCCGAACTGGCCGTCGGAGGTCTGCCGGTCCATGTTTCCGGTGAGGTCCAGGGTGCCCCAAACCCAGGGCTTGTAACTCAAACGCGCGGTGACATAAATTGTATTCGTATCAACGGCATCTGTCACGAAAACCGACTGGCTGACCTGATAGGATCCTCCGAGATTCCACGACCAATCCCTGGCGAACTGGTCGGAGCACAAAAGGCCTGCGGTCCACTGCCGTGTGGCCTCCCCGAACCCGCTCCCACCGGAATACACAGCGGACCCGTAAACAGTGGCAGTGAACGTTTCGGACGTATACGAGAGGGTGATTCTTCCCGAAGGCGCGGCTTCCTTTTCCTCCGGTATCCCCGGGGCCTCCTTTTGCCGGATATACGACATCCCGAGGACGCCATCGAGGAGAAGCGTGGGGGAGAACTGGTAGCCGAACAGGATGCCGCCGGACAGGGTATCGGAATCCGGGGCGTTATCGTAGGTCTGGTGGTTTCCCGCGAAGAGAATCCCAAGCTTGGTTCGCGGCGAAAACTGGTATGAAACGGAGGCATTCCCTCCTATTGTCGTTGAGTCCGTCAGTCCGGAATCCGATGCACTGTCGGTGAATCGTTGTTCGCTGTAATTCCCGTTCACCCCGATGGTCGCACTCGGTGTCATGCGGTAGCTGAAATCCAACGCCCCCCCGAAATTCTCCGTATTGGTTCTCCCGTAGTTGGTGATCGTAACCGGGGGAAGCACCGGGTCCCCGGATGGCACCAGTTGGGTCCGTCGGTAGGAGTCGTTGGTGTTGAGATAATACACCGATGGGATCATGGACAGGTTCGGCGTAAACGCCCATGCCCCGGTCGAGTTGAGCCGGAAAAACCAGGTGTCGGAATCCGCTTCCTCTGCGTCGGAATCGTGGTACCTGAGAATCTCGTAATTTCCGGTTAACAGTATCGAGACGTCTTCCGGGGATGTTAACCTCAAGCCGAGGCCGGGCGTCAAGCGTGTGCCGAAGGAGGATACCTCATTGGTGCTCGAATTGAACACATTGGAATTCCACCCCTCCTCGAGCCGGACGGAGGGAATCACGTCCATGTTGACGCCCGCAGCTTCGTTGACCATCATCGGGTTCAGGGCGAACAGGGATACCACCAGGGACAGTATTCCCCATGCCGGCGGCCTGCATACGGAGCGCGTCATTTACGGCACCACGATCGTGTCGCCCGGTTTGAGAAGATAGTTCCCCTCGCCATCGTCGATAATGGAGTAGTAGTTGATCTTCCGGAGTTCCTGCCTCCCCCCGACGTTCCGGATCAGCTTGATGCTCCTGGGGGAGGCAAACTGGGTCATCCCCCCGGCGAGCGCGAGGGCCTGCAGAACCGACATTTCGCCGCGCAACGGGTACGTCCCGGGACGCGCCACGTATCCCATGACATAGTATTTCGGGGCGTTGACCTGCAGCACGATCACGGAAACCGCCGGGTTCACGATGAAGGCGGACAATTTCTGCTGGATGCTTTCGGCGAGTTGGGCCGAGGTCAACCCTTCGGCGTTCACATCCTGGATGAGGGGCATGGAGATCTTGCCGTCGGGCCGGACGACCAGGTCCAATGTCAGTTCCTTGTTGTCCCAGACCGAGATCCGGAGCTGATCCTCCGCCCCCAGGCGGTACGACGGATCGGACGCGGTCCCCGGGGGGGGCGACACGGCGGCTCCGGCCAGGGCGGATGGTTGGGCTCTTGCCGGCACCTCGACCGTGGTACCGGTAAGCCCCGCCGTCTCTTCCGCGAATGCGGGCAGGACCAGGGGGACCGCGAAGCATGCGAGCACGAGGACCGAGCAGGCTACCGCCCATATGGCCTTCACCATTCCACCTCCCGAAACCGATTTTCCACACCGCATCGTAACCAAAATATCTCTTTCTTCCCAGGCGGATGCGAAAACGCGACGATCCGCTACTCCATGCTCAGCCCGCACTCCTTGATCTTGTAGAGCAGCGCCTTGTAGCTGATGTCCAGTATCTGCGCCGCCTTGCGCCGGTTCCACCGTGTGTGCTGGAGGACCCGCTCGATGAGTTCCCTTTCGGCTTTTCTCTGGGCGAATTTCGCCACTTCCTTCAGCGTGGTTTTCTCCGGGATGTCCGATTCCTGTTCGGTCCCGTTGCCGCCGCTGTTCGTCGTGACTTTCGTCGCGGCGGGGCGGGCCGCTTTCGGTTGCCTGGCAACCGTGGTCTCCGCTTCCGACAGTCCCCCGTCGTCCGGAATGGCGCTGTACTGGCCGTTTTCGCGCTTCCGGTTGAACTCGGCGATCAGCTGGCTTTCGCTCCCGAGGATGATGAACCGTTTCACGTTGTTCTCGAGCTCCCGGACGTTCCCCGGCCAGCTGTAGTTGAGGAACATCTCCATCAGCTTCGGGCTCGCCTTCGCGACCTCCCGATTGTACATCTGGGAGTAGCGTCCGACGAAGTAGTCCACGAGGAGGGGGATGTCGTCCTTGCGCTCCCGCAGGGGCGGGACGAGGATGTTCACCACGTTGATGCGGTAGAACAGGTCGCGCCGGAATCTTCCTTCCTCGACCATCTTCTCGAGATTCCTGTTCGTGGCGCACAGGATCCGGCAGTTGGCCTTCACGTCCCTTTCGCCGCCGATGCGGAAGAACTGCTTCTCCTGCAGGACGTGGAGCAGCTTGGATTGCAGGTCCATGTGCATTTCGCTGATCTCGTCGAGCAGGATGGTGCCGTTCTGCGCCATCTCGAAGCGGCCGTACTTGCGGCGGTGAGCCCCGGTGAAGGCCCCTTTCTCGAAACCGAATAGTTCGCTCTCCAGCAACTCCCGCGGGAGGGCGGCGCAGTTGACCTTGACGAAAGGCGCGGTCGCACGATCGGACGCCTTGTGGAGGGCCTTTGCGACCAGCTCCTTGCCCGTTCCGCTCTCCCCCGTGATGAGGACGGTGATGTCGGTACCCGCCACCTGGTCGAGGACCGCCTGCACCTTGCTCATCCGGTCGCTCATCCCGAACAGGAGGTTGTACTCCTCTTCCGGCCGGACCTTGGTGCGCAGCTCCTCGAGCTCGCACTTCGCCTGGGAGGTGTCCATGACCATCTGGATCTTGAGAAACAGTTCCTCCCCGTGGAACGGCTTCTTGAGGTAGTCGCTCGCCCCGTCCTTCATCGCCCTCACCACCTCGTCCACGTCCCCCTGGCCCGAGACCATGACGATGGGGAGGTTGGACCCGGAAGCCCGCATGGGCTTGATGAGGTCGACGCCGGAGCCATCGGGAAGGAAGATGTCTAGGATCACGCAGGCGGGCCGGCTCTTCTCGAACGCCTCCAGCCCTTCCGCCTTGCTGAAGGCGGAAACCACCTGCATACCCTTGTCGGTGAGGAGGTTCCGGGTGAACTGGTTGAAGACGGGATCGTCGTCGACGAGGAGAACCGTATTGTTATTCATAGCGCCCTCCATCGAATTGCCAGGTAAACAGCAAACCCCATGCCTGCCATCTGTAATTATCGGCAATCCAACGCTAAATATACAACCATCAATGGATTTTATGTGGAAAATATTTCCGGAGGTTGCCGGGGAAATAACAAGCGGAAAACAGTCATGGGAAATATCAGCATCAATAGTGGTAAGATTTTACCGATATTGCCCTATACAGAGACAGGAAGTGTGAAGTAGACCTGCGTTCCTTTCCCCAGGACGCTCTCGATCCAGATATTCCCGTTCTGGGCCTCCACAAGCCGCTTGCATATGACCAATCCCAGCCCGATGCGGGCGTTCGCGTCCACGGTGGCGACATCCGACTGGCTGAAAATAGTGTTCAACTTCTTTTTATCAATGCCCATCCCGGAATCCTTGACGCAAAACCTGCCGAAGCCACCTTCTCTTTTCCCGGACAGACGGATCGTCCCGCCGGATGGTGTGAACTTCAGGGCGTTGTAAAGCAGGTTGTCGAGGATTTCCTTCACTTTGTTCCGGTCGCCGGCGACGATGACGTCCTCCGACCCCTCCTCCAGGGAGATGTCGACATTCTTCTGTTCCGAATACGGGTGGTAGAAGGCGATGCATTCGAGAAGGGCTTCCCGCAGGGGAAACGGCTTGATTTCGAGCCGGATCTGTCCCTTCTCCGCGGCCTCGTAGTCGAGGAGCGTGTTCGCCATGGTCCGGAGCCGCTCGGTCGTCCGTTGCGCCTGGCGCAGGATGCCTTCGGGTTCCGAGACGGAACACCCTTTGCAGCGGTCCTGAATGTACTGGAGGTATCCGTCCAGGACGGTAATGATGGACCGGAAGTCGTGCGCCGCCATGGAAATCATGAATCCTTTGAACGAGGACAGGGTCTGCGAGGCCTTCAGGTCTTCCCTGCTCCGCGCCAGGAGATGGCGGATCTCCTTGTCCTGCTTCTCCGTTTCCAGCGTAAGGTCCAGTTTCTGAAGGGACCGGCCGACGGAGTGGCAGAGGATGTCCGGGGCGACCGGCTTCCGCAGGAAATCGTACGCACCCTGCTGCAGTGCCTGGATAACCGATCCGAGGGGAGGGGAAGCGGCCAGGAAAGTGAACGGGATGAAGGGGTACTTCAGGAGGGTATTCCCGAGGAATTCCAGGCCGCACGCTCCATCCGCGGAGAGCTCGGAGAGCACGGCCATGCGGCCCCGGTGCCGCTTGAGGATCGCCGCCGCCTCCTCCAGGCCATCGGCCTGGAAAACCGTGTATCGCGCCTCGGAGAGGACGCGTGCGTTCTTTTCCCTCTCCTCCCGGTCGGAGTCGACAAGGAGCACGCCCAGGTTTCTCATGGATGCTGCGATTTTACCACAGGAGAGGAATGGTGGCGGTGCAGGGAATTGAACCCCGGACACTGCGGATATGAGCCGCATGCTCTAACCATCTGAGCTACACCGCCACGCTCGGAAGCATTTGTAATTATATGACAATTACCGGACTTGTCAATTTTCCCGCCGCGTCGATTTCCCGCAGCATCCCCCCGGCCCGCTTTCGGTGGCGTTGCGTTGTCCCCTCACTGCAGCCAGAGGACCCGCCATTGTGCGGCACCGCCGACCAGCTTTCCCCGGTCGCGGGAGGCCAGGGCGAACCGGATCGTTTTCGGTCCGGAGCGGTCGGCGACGAGGTCGCGGGCCGAGGCGTCGTTCTGGGGGGAGCGCCAGGCCAGCTGCAGGGAGAACTCCCCCTGCGCGAAGCAGAGCAGCTCGGCCTGGGTGCGGACCCGGAGGTTTTCGAAGTACGTCCCGGCGGCGACCAGGTCGTTCAGCACGACCAGTTCGTCGTTGCCGTCCCGGTCCAGATCCACCCCGACCATCCGCGGCGGCATCGGAATGCGCCCCTCCCGGGCTTCCAGCGTTATCCCCGGCCCCGTTACGGCGTCCAGCCCCTCCCAAAGCTCCTTCCCGGCCCCGTCGAGGTAGACGAGGCGATCCCGACCGGTCAGGACTGCGTAGCGGACCCCCTTCGCGTACCTCAGGGAGGCGAACCCGTAGAGGAATACGCCGCTTGGCAGCGGGAGGGGGCGGTCCCTGTCCTTGAGTTCCACCAGGCCGGTCCGGTCCACGGCGAGCCGGAATATCTGCCCCCGGTACCCTTTGTCGGGGTCCGACTCCTGCCCCAGGAGGACCACCCCTTCCGGCCCCAGGTCGGCCGCCCGCAGGAAAAACGGAAGGCCCGCGGAGACCTTCCTGTACTCCTTCCCGTCGAACTGCCAGATGTCGGAGAGAACCTTCCCGTCCGCGAACCGGGTGGCAACGATGTCCGCGACCCCGTTCCGGTTGACGTCGGCGGCATCAACGTGGATCAGCCCCGGTCCGGCATTGGGGATCCTCGCCTTTTCCCGCAGGTCGTCCCCCTCCACGCGGTAGACCACGATGGCGTCCGGGTAGGCGGCGACGATCTCGACCTTCCCGTTCAGGTCGAGGTCGGAGGCGGCCATGGAAACCATGTCCCCGGGAACGGGTGAGCTGCGGGCGGTCGTCCCGAGCGGCTTCGGGATCTTTTTCGCCGCCGGCCCCTCCCCCACCCGCTCGTCGCCGAAGAAGAGCTGTTTCATCTTGAGGGCGGCCTCCGTTCCCAGGCGGCGGAAGAGGGAACCGTAGGCCGGGGAGATCGGGGACGGGTCGTCGAGCGTTCCGGTGACGACGACGGTGCGTCCCTTGCCGGGTTCCTCGGCGGGGGCGATGGTCAGGTCCATCGTGACGGCCTTCCCGATCCGGGAGAGGTTGCCGGAGAGGATGTAGGAGGCGCCGAGGGAGCGCGCCCGGCGGCGGCGCTCCTCTTCCCCGGGCGGGACGGCGGGCGATGCGCCGGCCGGCCGGATGTCGAACCGGTCCTCGAGCGCCTGCGTCAGCGTCTGTTCCAGGGTCGGGATGGCGGGGCGGAGCACGTTGTCCGCGCCGGTCTCCGTCGTCTCGGGAGGGAACAGGGCGACCACCTGCTTCGCGGCGTGTGCAGGGCATGCAAGGCAGAATGCCAGCGCCGCCAGGAGGGCTAGCCGACGCGCGCGGATCGTCATCGGATCAGGGACGAGATCTTCTTGAACTCCGGCGTGGCCGCCACCTTCATCAGCTGGAAGACGGCCGTTTCCGTGCTGACCACGACGACGCCCGCGTCGCGCAGCGCCGCGATGCCGCTCTGGTAGTTGTGG
>Ga0079037_100002014_pt1 | contig 10925 bp, 10 predicted proteins | sample Mud3Dept4metaG_FD_71479 | JGI IMG/M metagenome (GOLD analysis project Ga0079037, IMG submission 71479) | Freshwater wetland microbial communities from Ohio, USA, analyzing the effect of biotic and abiotic controls - Mud 3 Core 4 Depth 4 metaG | ecosystem: Environmental > Aquatic > Freshwater >... | reverse complement strand
AGTGCGCATCATGAACGTGCACCTCGGCACGCTGCCGGTCGGCGACTGGCGCAATCTCACGCCGTCCGAGCTGGCCGGGCTCCTGCCGGCCAGGCGTCGTACGCTCGCCCTCAGGTGACTTCTGCCTCGCGTCGGCTGCGTTTGTGGCGCAGGTCGAGGTAGAGGTTGTAGCCGGCCACACCGGCCGGGAACAGGTTCGAGAGGACCCCGACCGAGTCGTTCTTGCCGAAGATGAAGTACGACAGCAGCAGCAGGCTGCCCGAGATGCTCATGAGCCAGAACACGGTCGGCACGACCGGCTTGCGGTGCTTCCGCGAGTAATACATCTGGACGAACCAGCGGCCGGCAAAGAGCGCGACGCCCAGGTAGCCGATCAGCTTCCACGGAGTGATCGTCAGGCCGAACGCGGTGTGTATGACTTCATTCATTCGTTGGCTCCCGGGCCACCCGTGACGCCGATGCGGCCGCTCGTTGCCTGGCGCGGCGCAGGTCCACCTCCGTATCCACGCCCGGTACGGGCAGTTCCAGGCAGGCGCCGACCACGATGCGGACGCCGTTCTGGAGGGCACGCAACTGCTCGAGTTTCTCGCGAGTCTCGAGATCGGAGGGCGGCAGTCGCATGATGCGACGCAGCGTCCCTACGCGATACGCGTAGATGCCGACGTGGCGCAATGCGCCACTGAAGTCTCGCTGGCTGCCGAGTCCGCCCGCCGCGCCGTCGCGGTTCCAGGGTATCGGGGCGCGGCTGAAATAAAGCGCAGCGCCGTCATGCGCAGTGACCACCTTGACGACGTTCGGGTCGAGGAAATCGCGTAGCGACCCGATGGGCGCCGAGAGCGTGGCGACGCCGGCCGCGGGATCCCGCTCAAGAAGGTCCGCGGCCTGCTCGATGAGCCGCGGTGGCAGGAACGGTTCGTCCCCCTGCACGTTCACCACGATCGTCTGGTCGGGCCAGGCGCGCGCGTCCGCCACGGCCGCAACGCGATCCGTGCCCGAAGGCAACGCAGGATCCGTCATCACTCCGATGCGTCGCCCGGAAGCGCGCGGGTCGGACACGACGGCGGCAATGCGCTCGTCATCGGTTGCGACGAGCACCTCGCTCGCGCTGCTCGCGCAGGCTCTGTCCACGACGCGCTGGATCATCGGTATGCCGCCGATGCGGCGCAGCGCCTTGCCGGGAAGTCGCGTCGATGCGTAGCGCGCCGGGATGACGACGTGGAAGGGCACGGTCAGTCCTGCAGGAGCGGATCGTCCGCCGCGAGCTTGCGCGCCTCCTCCTCCAGCATCACCGGAATGTCGTCGCGCACCGGGTACGCGAGCCGGTCCGCGCGGCACACGAGGCAAGGCACCTCACGGTGCCACCGCAGCGGACCCTTGCAGATCGGGCAGGCCAGGATGTCGAGCAGCTTGCTATCCAAGGTTCACTCCCGCGCCGGTCATGCCGGTGCGTTCGAGGATGAGGGCCAGCAGTTCGCCGGCGGTCCGGCGCTCGATGGCCACATCGAGTTCGACGAACCACCAGCCGGGCTGGGCGTACCCCCGGCATTTTACGGCATCCTTCTCCGTCATCAGGACAGTCGCACCGGCCGGGAACGGTGGTGCCGCTGCGTCGAACGAGGCATGGTCCGCCAGCGGATGCCCGGTGGCTGAAACGCCTGCCGCGCGCAACTCATCGAAAAACGCCTGCGGATTGCCGATGCCCGCCACGGCGTGCACGCCCGCGCCCTGGAAGGCGTCGAGCCGCCGCCGCTCGCCTGACATGAGATTGACCGCCTGTCCGAGTGACAGCCGGGCGGCCGCCATGAACGGTCGCCGCGGCTCAATGCGCACGCTTTCCCCGGGCCCGCGCTGGGTCACCACGACCGCATGCACCTGCTCGAGCCGGCTCGCGGGCTCGCGCAAAGGCCCGGCCGGCAGCGTGCGCCCATTGCCGAAACCGCGGATGCCATCCACCACGGCAATTTCGCAGTCACGCGCGAGGCGCAAATGCTGCAGGCCATCGTCGCAGACGACGATTTCTGCGCCCTCGCGCTCGGCCAGGTGCGCAGCCGCGGCGCGGTCCGCCCCGATCACCACGACGTGCGGGGCGCGGCGAGCGTGCAACAGCGCTTCGTCGCCAACCTCCGCCGGGTCGGCATCCGCCGCAACCACGCGTATCCGGCCGGAATGCAGGCCACCGTAACCCCGCAGGACCACGCCCACGCGATGACCACGCAACGTCAACTGCCGGGCAAGCCAGGCGGCGATCGGCGTCTTGCCCGTGCCCCCCACCGTGATGTTGCCGACCACCACCACCGGAATCCCGAGGCGCTGCGAGTGCAGCAACCCTGTTCGGTACAGGGCCCGGCGCGCTGCGGCGACGAGCCCGAACAGCCAGGCCAGCGGCCAGAGCGGCAGGCTGAGCCATGCGGGCCCATACCAGAGCCGCTGCAGCCGCGCATCCGCGCTCATTCGTTGAATTGCATGCGGTACAGCACGGAATACTGGCCATTGAGGGCCATGAGTTCCGCGTGCGTCCCGGTCTCGATGAGCTTGCCGCCGTCCATCACCAGGATCCGGTTCGCCTTCTCGACGGTCGAGAGGCGGTGTGCGATGACGAGCGTGGTGCGATCCTGCATGAGCAGGTCGAGCTGCTCCTGGATCTGCCGCTCGAGCTCCGTGTCGAGCGCCGAAGTGGCCTCGTCCAGGATGAGGATCGGCGTATTGCGCAACAGGGCGCGCGCGATGGCGATGCGCTGGCGCTGCCCGCCCGAAAGCAGGGCCCCGCGGTCGCCGACCACGGTATCCAGGCCATCCGGCATCTGGTCGGTAAATTCCGTGACCCGCGCCGAGCGCGCCGCCGCTTCGATCGCTCCCGGCTCGGCCGGGAACCCGAAGGCGATGTTGCTTCGGATCGTGTCGTTGAACAGCACCACGTCCTGGCTCACGAGACTCATCTGCGCCCGCAGGTCCCCGAGCGCGTATTCGCGCACGTCGTGCCCGTCCAGCATCACGTGGCCGCCCGCCACGTCGTAGAAGCGAGGCAGGAGGTTTACGATCGTCGACTTGCCGCTGCCGGAGCGCCCAACGATGGCGCAGGTTTCGCCCGGGCGCATCTTGAAACTCACGCGGTGCAGGACGTTCTCGGTCCCGGCCGGATAGCGGAACCGCACTTCACGGTACTCGACCTCGCCGCGCGCGCGTGAGAGGTGCCGGTCGCCGCCCGCGGGCTCCAGTGGCAGGTCGAGGATCTCGAAGATGCTCTGTGCGGCCGCGATGCCCTGCTGCAAGGGTCCCGCCACGTTCACCAGCCGGCGCAGCGGTGCGGTGATCAGCATCAGCGCGGCGATGAACGACGTGAACTCGCCGACGGTCATCCTGTTCTTCATCGCCTCCACGGTCGCGAGATACAGCACGGCCGCGAGACCCACCGCGGCGATGATCTGCACGGTCGGGTTGCTCAGGCCCCTGGTCAGCATGAGCTTCATGTGCGAGCGGCGGTTGTGCTCGATCACGTCCTCGAACATCGACGCTTCGTATTCCTGCGCGTTGAACACGCGCACGACGCGCGGCGCCTCGATCGCCTCCTTCGCGACTCGCGTCACGTCGCCCATGGATGACTGGATCCGCTGGCTGTAACGCCTGAACAGCGCGTTGATGCGCCGGATGATCACGGCGATGAGCGGGCCGACGATGAGGCTGATGAGCGTCAGCTTCGGGTTGAGGTACAGCAGGTAACCGATCAGGCCGACGATGGTCAGGCTGTCGCGGATGAAGACCGTGATCGAGTCGGTGGTCGCCTGTGCCACCTGCTCGGTGTTGTACGTGAGGCGCGAGAGCAGCACGCCCGAAGCCTCCCGGTCGAAATACGACACGGGCAGGTGCAGGTAGCGATTGAAGATCTCGCCACGCAGCGTATTGACGATCTTGCGGCCGACGAAACCCGGGCAGTAGGTCTGCAGGAAATCACCGACGCCGCGCAGCACGAAGAGCCCGACCAGTACCACGGGCACCAGCCAGACCATGCGCGGGTCCTTCGCGATGAACGTCCCATCGAGGAAAAATTTCACGAACGCGGCCCAGCCGGCGTCGGTGGCTGCGAAGATCGCCATGCCGACCACGCCGACGAGGAACATCGCCTTGTGCGGGCGCAGGTACCCGAGGAGGCGCCCATAGATCTTCAACGCCCCCGACGGCATGCGGTGTTCGGCCTTGCTACCGGCGTTGAGCGCCATCATTGATCGTCGCGATGTTGATCTGCCGGTAGCCGAGGCGCCCCGCCACGTCCATGGCGGTGACCACCGATTGGTGCATGGCGCGCGCGTCGGCGCGGATGGTCACGGGCATCGCGCGATTGCCCGCCGCCGCCCTCCCGATCGCGACGGCGAGCGTGTCAGGGCTGTTGTTGATCAGCGGGCGGCCATTGACGCTATAGCCTCCCTCGGCGTTGACCCCGATCTCGACCGTGTCGCGCACGGACGAGGCATCGGGCTCCACGCCGGCCTCGGGCAGGCGGATCTGCAACCGACCCTCGTCGATGAAGCGGGTCGACAGCATGAAGAAGATGAGCAGCAGCAGCACGACGTCGATCAAGGACGTCATGTTGAGCTCGGGGTCCTCGGTGCGCCGCGGCTGGAATTTCACGCGGCGGCTTCCTCCACGGCGACCGGCCGTATGCCCGACGTGCGATCGATGGCCTGCACGAGCTTGATCGACTCCTTTTCCATCTGGATCACGTGTGCATCAACCACGCTGCGCAGGTAGCGATAGGCCACCAGCGCCGGGATGGCGACCATCAGGCCCGCGGCGGTCGTAATCAGGGCTTCGGCGATGCCGCTCGCCATTGTGGTCGGATCGCCGACGCCGGACACCGTGATCGCCTTGAACGTACGGATCATGCCGGTGACCGTGCCGAGCAGGCCCAGGAGCGGCGAGATCCCGGCGATCGTGCCGAGCGTGTTCAGGAAACGCTCGAGGTCGTGCACCACGTGGCGGCCCGCATCCTCGATTGCGCTGATCATGACGGCCCGGTCCCGGTGCCGGTTGGCAAGCCCGGCTGCAAGTATGCGACCGAGCGGCGAATGCTGCTGCAGCGCCATGATCTGCTTGTCCGAGAGCGAGCGGTTCTCGACCCACTGCCACACCTTGTCGGTGAGTTCCTCGGGGACGACGCGTTGCCCGCGCAGCGTCCAGAGCCGCTCGAGGGTGATGGCGACGGTCAGGATCGAGCACAGGATGATCGGCACCATCACGATGCCGCCGGCCTTCACGATTTCAAACATCTGCGGGCTGTATCCCTGCTTTAAGCGCCCGCGGATCATACTTGATGGGGACACGAGCCGCACACAGGGCGAAATCACGGGTCCTGCCAGAATCGCCGATGACCGATGCGCCACTGCCCGGGCGTCTGCAGCGGCCGGTCGGGCCGCACGTCGAACTCGATGGCGCCGCTCACCGAGGTCACGAGCACGGTCGCGCTTGCAGCCTGCCAGCGCTCGACGACGGCCGGCACCGGAAATCCCCAGCGATTGCGATGACCGGCGGAGACGATTGCCCAGCGCGGCCGGGTGGCCGCGACGAACGGCGGGCTCGAAGACGTCCGGCTGCCGTGATGCGGCACCAGGAGCACATCGACGGCTCCGTCCCCTTCCCGCGCAAGGAGTTCCTGTTCGGCGAGACGCTCCACGTCGCCCGTCAGCATCAACACGTGCGGCCCGGCTCGGACGCGCAGGACGCAGGACCGGTCATTGTCGTCTGGCAGGAGATCGGGTCCCGGGTGCAGCCATTCGAAGGTCACTCGGTCCCAGGTCCAGCGCTCGCCTGCCCGGCAGCGCACGACCGGGCCGATACGGTCCAGCGCCCGACCGCTCGCGGCCCGGCGGTGCACGGGCAAGAGTCCCGCGACCGTCGCGGCGCCGCCCGCGTGGTCGTTGTCGTCGTGGCTCGCGACAAGCAGGTCGATGGTCCGTACGCCCCGGTACCGCAGGTACGGCTCGACCGCGAGCGCGCCCGCGTCACTGCCGCTGCGAAACGCGGGACCCGCGTCATACACGAGCACGTGGCGTCGCGTCTCGATGACGGCTGCCAAGCCTTGCCCAACGTCAAGGACCGCGAGGTGCACCGCGCCCGTCGGGGGTGGCTGCGCACGCCACGCCCCGAGCGCAACGACGATGAGCGCACCGGCGAGCCGGCCGGGCACGGGCAGCGGCGCAAGCGCGGCGAGCGAGCCAACCAGCAGCGCGCACCACGCGAGCGGCGGAAGACCCGCGTAGCCCCAGGTCGCCAGCGGCCACGCCGCCGGGCCTTCGATCAGCGGCCACGTGACCTCGATCAACCACGCCACCGCGCCGAGGGCGGCTGTGCCGGCCGCAGGCGAAAGCAGCACGCAGGCGGTCGCGAGCAGCACGGCGGGCACGACGATGATCGTGTAGAGCGGGATGGCGACGATGTTGACCAGCACGGAGACCAGCGAAACGCTGCCGAAGCAGCCGACCAGCACCGGCACCAACCCGACCGTGACCGCAAGCTGCGCTAGCGCGAAGCCACGCACCAGCCCCGGCCGCGCCAGGTGGCCGCTGCCCACGATCAGGATCGCAGCCACCGCGCCAAACGAGAGCCAGAACCCGACGGCCAGCGGCGCCAGGGGTTCGTGCAGCAACACGGCGATCAGCCCGAGTGCGAGCACTTCCGCCGACCCCGTGCGTCGTCGCAGCAGCAGCGCCCCCGCGACCACGGTGATCATGATCACCGTGCGCTGCGTAGGGACCGACCAGCCGGCGAGCGCCGAGTACGCCAGCGCAACGACGGTGCCCACGACGACTCCGACATCGCGGGAAGATCCGCGCGCGCCCCGGCGTTGCCGGGCGCCTTGCACCCGCATCGCGAACCACGCGGCGAGGGCCGCCAGCATGCCGATGTGCATGCCGGAGATCGCCATCAGGTGACTCGTGCCGCTGCGGGCCAGCGCGCGCCATTGCTCCATGCTCAGGGCATCCTGCAGTCCGACGGACAGACCTGCGACGATCCCTGTCGCCGGCCGTTCGCCGAGCGTGCCGCGGATTGCATCCGAGGCCGCGCCTCGCGCCACCAGCACCGGACGGCGCAGCACGTCCCGCCAGTCACGGCCCTCGCTCGTGGCCGCGCGCACGTAGCCAGTCGCGCCGATCCCCTCGCGCAACATCCGCGCCTCGTAGCCCGCGCCGCCCGGGTTTGCGAAGCCACGTGGTCGACGCAGCCGCACCTCGAGCGCCAGGCGCTCGGCCGGTCGCGGAGTCCACGACGGCTCGTACCACGTGAGTTCGATGAGCGACGACACGCCTGGTTCGGCCACCGTCGCGAAGCGGAATCGCACGCCCTCCGCAACGGCCTGGGGCACCGAGTCCACGACCCCTCGCACCGACAACGTGCGCCCCTCGAACTGCGGATCGAGCCGGTCGCCCAGCCGCCGCCCCGTATCGTGCCAGCAGAGGCAGAAGCCGAGCGCGAAAGCCAGGAACGCCCGCTGCCGGGTCAGCAGCGCGATCAGGCCCCCCGTCGCGCACACAAGCGCCGCCGCGCCCGCACCGGCGAGCACCGGCAACGACAGGAGCGTGCACACGCCCGCAAGCAATCCAATCGCAACGAGGACCACGTGAGCGCCCGGATCCGCCAACCCAGGTTGCAGCCTGAGAGGCGCGAAAGCGGAGCGCGAGCCGGATAACGGCTGCCTACGTGCAGAATCAGCCGGTCGCGAGGCGACCGTCCTGCAGCACGAGCACGCGCTGCATGCGCGCGGCGATTTCGCTCGCGTGCGTGACGATCACCAGGCTGGTCCCGAGTTCGCGGTTGAGTTCGAGCATGAGGTCGAGCACGCCGCGCGCGTTGTGCCCGTCGAGATTGCCGGTCGGCTCGTCGGCCAGGACCAGCTGCGGACGGGTCACCAGCGCGCGGGCCACCGCCGCCCGCTGCCGCTCGCCACCGGACAGCTGCGCGGGCCGATGGCGGAGCCTTGCGCCGAGACCGACCCGCTCGAGAAACCAGCGTGCCTCCCGTTCCGCCTCCGGGACGGCCATGCGGCGCACCAGCAACGGCATGGCGACGTTCTCGAGGGCCGTGAATTCCGGCAACAGGTGATGGAACTGGTAGACGAACCCGAGGGCGCGGTTGCGCAAGGTGCCGCGCGCGGCATCCGAGAGCTCGGCCAGTGACTGCCCGCTGATTCGCACCGTGCCGCTCGACGGCAGGTCGAGACCGCCGAGGATCTGCAGCAAGGTGGTCTTGCCCGAGCCCGAGGCGCCGACGATGGCCAGCGTCTCGGCCCGCCGCACCTGCAACTCGACCCCCGTCAGCACGTCGAGCCGCTGCCCACCTTCCACGAAGTGCTTGCGCACGTCAACGCAACTCAGGATCTCGGGTTCAGTCATGTCGCAGGGCCCTCGCCGGGTCGGTCTTCGCCGCTCGCCAGGCGGGATAAAGTGTCGAAAGGCAGCACAACGCGAACGCCGTGGCGGCAATGAGCGTGACGTCGTCGACCTCGATGCGCGCCGGGAGATCGCTCATGAGGTAGACGCTGGCATCCATGAAGCGGGTATCGAGCAACCGCTCCAGCCCGTGCACGAGCGCTTCCAGGTTGAGCGACAGCAGGACGCCCAGCGCGACGCCCGCCAGCGTGCCGAGCAGGCCGATCACGGTGCCCTGGGTGGCGAAAACGGCGAGTACGCTGCCCGGCCGCGCACCAAGCGTGCGGAGGATCGCGATGTCGGGCTGCTTGTCCTTGACCGCCATCACCAGCGTCGAGACGATGTTGAAGGCGGCAACGGCGACCACGAGCAACAGGATGAAGAACATCATGCGCTTGGTGAGTTCGATGGACCGGAAGAAGTTCGCGTGGCGCTGCGTCCAGTCGTCCACGTAAAGACCACCGCCCAGCGCGCTCGCAACCTCGCGCGTGACCACCGGAGCGCGGAACGGGTCGCGCACCACGAGGCGCAGGCCGCTCACGTTCGGGCCCAGCCGGAAGAGCCGGGCCGCATCCTGCAAGTGCGCAAGCGCGAGCCCGTTGTCGATCTCGTACATGCCTGAAAAGAAGACCCCCCTCACTGTGAAGCGGCGCATGCGGGGGACGACGCCCGCCGGGGTGACCGTTCCCTGCGCGATCGCCATCACGACGCTGTCACCCACGCCGACGCCGAGCCGCGACGCGAGTTCCGACCCGAGCAGGATGTTGAACTTTCCAGGTTGCAGCGCCGCGAGCGATCCGCTCGTGAGACGGCTGCGAACCGCGGAAACCTGTGCCTCGAGGCCTGGCTCGACGCCACGCACGCTGGCTGCGCTCGACGGGCCACCCTCGCGATCAGCGATCAGCAGCGCCTCGCCCTCGACGTAAGGCGCCACTGCCTCGACCTCGGGGTTCAGCATTGCCTTCTGGCGCAGCACCTGCCAGTCCGCGAGCCCGGCGCCGAAGGCCGCGATCGTCCCGTGCGCAGTCATGCTCAATATGCGGCTGCGCAGCTCGCTCTCGAAGCCGTTCATCACCGACAACACCACGATCAGCACCGCAACGCCGATGGCGACGCCGAGCATGGACATCAACGAGATGAACGACAGGAAGCGATTACCCGTCGAGCGCAGGTAGCGCCGGCCGATGCGGAGTTCGAAGGGCATGCCGGCCATCATTCGTACCGCAGGGCCTCGGCGGGCTCCGTGGCGGCGCCGCGCAGCGCCGGGTAGATCGTTGCGAGTACCGTGAGCAGGAACGCAATGCCCGAGATCGCGATCACCTGTTCGGCCCGCAGCTCCGAGGGGATCTCCGTGATGTAGTAGATGGTCGGGTCCATCACGTGGAAGCGGAACAGCCGCTCCAGGACGGGCACGATGTCGCTCACGTTGTGCGCGACCAGGACGCCGAGCAACGTGCCGAGCAGGGTGCCGATGGCCCCGATCACGAGGCCCTGGGTGAAGAACACTCCCACGACGCCGCCCGGTGCGAGGCCCAGCGTGCGCAGGATGGCGATGTCGGAGCGCTTCTCATTCACCACCATCACCAGCGCGGCGACGATGTTGAAGGCTGCGACCGCGACGACCAGCATCAGGATCAGGCTCATCATCGTCTTCTCGATGCGGATGGCGCGGAAGTACGCAGAATGTTCCCGGCTCCAGTCGCGTACCTCGTAGCCGCTGCCGAGGGCCGCCGCGACCCGCGCTGCCTGCGCGGGCGCCGTCATGACGTCTGCGAAGCGCAGGCGGATCCCGGAGGGCGTCGCGCCATTGCCTGCAAGACCCGCGGCATCGTCCAGCGCGATGAGGCCGAGCGTGGCGTCGTGATCCTGCAGGCCGACCTCGAACACACCTGAAACGACGAAGGTCTGCAGCACGGGCCGGCCACCCGAGGTGATCATGTCGCGGCCCGGAACCATGACCGTCAGCTGGTCGCCCACCTCGGCTCCGAGTTGCCACGCGAGCGCCCGACCGATGATCATGCGGCGTGAACCGGCGGCGAGATCGGACAACCGGCCCTCCAGCAGGTGCTTTTCGATCGTGGAGACCCGCGGCTCGGCGGACGGATCAATTCCGTGCAGAAGGACCGGATACAGGCTGCCCGAGCGCCCGATCATCGCCTCGACGTCCGCGAACGGAGCGGCTCCGACGGTACCCGGCACTTCGCTCGCCTTCGCCGCGACAGCCCGCCAGTCCTGCATGCGCTCCGGCGGGCCGAGAACGGTCGCATGGGCGGTCAAGGCGACCAGGCGGCTGCGCAGTTCACCCTCGAAACCATTCATGACGGAGATGATCGTGATCAGCGCCGCGACGCCGAGGCCGACACCCAGCATCGACACCCATGAAATAAATGAGACGAAGAACCCGTGGCGGCGGGTCCGGACATAGCGCAGGCCGACGAATATGGGCAGCGGGTGAAACATGGGGGGCTGGGCGAAAGGCCGCAAGGCTACCCGCGCGGGCCCCGCTTT
>Ga0079037_100002013_pt1 | contig 10926 bp, 14 predicted proteins | sample Mud3Dept4metaG_FD_71479 | JGI IMG/M metagenome (GOLD analysis project Ga0079037, IMG submission 71479) | Freshwater wetland microbial communities from Ohio, USA, analyzing the effect of biotic and abiotic controls - Mud 3 Core 4 Depth 4 metaG | ecosystem: Environmental > Aquatic > Freshwater >... | reverse complement strand
TCGGCTCGCCCGTCTCGTAGACGAGATCCATCGCTGAGAGCGTCTCAGCGTAGATCTCCGTGTTGAAGACCTCCCTCGCCGGTCGGCCCCAGGCCTCCTCCGGCGTGATCTCCCGTTGTACGTCGTTGCCATCTACCAGAATGTGCTGCGGCCCTCTCCAGATAGCGATGGCCGTCATCTTCCTCCCTCGCTGCTAGGACGCTTGACCCCCCGGCTAGTAGCGGGAGAGTAGCACGAAGCCCCCGCTCCGCGTCAAGTAACAACGAGGACGGGGGCTTTGTGTTATGCGAGGGCGGCTTTCGCCTGCTCGATCTTGCTCTCGAGGCCGTCGATCTCCTCCTCGAGTTCGAGGATGGTCTTCTCGAGGCTCTCCGTGCCCGTCGGGAGCCGGTAGGGCGCGGCTGCGTCGACCCTCTTCACGAGGACAAGGGTCGGACGAGCCGTGTTGTCGGGGTATCCGGCGCCCGTGTTCACGAGGACGACGTAGAAGGGTGAGCCGTCGCGCGGCTGCCCGAAGTACTTCACGCTCGCGTTCGCGGAGAGTTTCGTCAGGACGTCGCGCTCGTTCAGGTAGAGCGGCGTGCCGGCCTTGAGGTCGATGCGGTAGTCGCTATCGAGCGTTAGACCGCCGGCTGCGATGGCGTACGGCATGGGTGCCTCCGTCGAGGTGTCGGGAATGGTCGCCTTGTGCGCGAGGTTGACGAGGTCGCCCCACTCGCCTCGGTAGGCATTGATGTCGACGCGCCCTGGGATGCCAGGGACGGAGCCCATCGACGTGAACTGGAGGAGGGTCGCCTGCGGCCAGCCTCCGTAGCCCGGTGTCCACCAGGCGGGCTGCACCTTGGAGTACAGATCCTCCTTGTTGCGCGGATCGCGGCCCGCGACGAAGACGTAGCGCGAGTGCCAGAGGGGGCCGAGGAGGGCGCCTGGGGGGTTGCCGAAGCGAGTCGACCTCCAGAACCAGCCGCCCGTGTAGATGATGAGGTCGTGCCCTCCCGTCGCGGCCTTGAACTCCTCCGCGAAGGCCTTCACGTCGTCGTACACGACCTCCTTGTACTCGACGTCGAGGACGCAGAGGATGCCTTCGGGGCTGCCGATCTGAGAGAGGTACGTTCTCGCCTGGCCGGCGCCATTGCCGTGGTAGAGGTAGTGGTAGGCACCGGACAGGATGCCGGCTTCCTTCATGCCCTTGAGGTTCGCCTTGAAGGAGCCGTCGATGGTTCGCCCGATGCTCGCTCGAGCGATGGCGAACTTGATGCCGGACTGCGCTACCTGAGCCCAGTTGATGCCCGTGCCCTGCCAGATGGAGACGTCGATGCCGAAGGTTGTCACTTGCTGAGTTGCTCCTTGACGCACGTCTTGCAGATGCGTCGCTCTACCGGTTCGGGGTACTCCGCGACCTTCTCCAGGCCGAGGGCGTACGTGTAAGGGGCGAGCCGCTTGCAGTACCAGCAGATACCACGTCGCGGTCGCCCGCCCCCTACGACCGGACCCTTATCAGCGGTCACCAGGAGCCGTCGGGCGGCTCGCGAAGTAGAAGCCAACGACGAGGGTCACGACTGGGAGCCATTGCTCCGACGTCACGACGCCTGCGGCGACGAGGCCGACGGCTGACAGGACGACGACGAAGGCGATGATCGCCCTGACGGAGCCCTGCGGAAGCCAGAGGGGCTGCTTGGGGTTCATGCGGTTACTACCTCAGATCGGAGGGTGGGGTCCAGGAGCCCGCGCTCCAGGAGCGACTGAATGGCGCCGAGGCGCGTGTAGATGCGGGGTGGCAGGGCGAGCGTCTTCTCCGCGAGGACGGGGAGGGAGCCCATGACCGTATGCCTCGGCTCCCAGCCAATCGCCTTGATCTTGTTCGCGTACGCCTGGTAGTCCCGCTTGTCTGCGTCTCCGTCCTGGATCTCGACGTCTGCTCCGGCGAAGTGCGCGATGGCCTTCCCGAGGATGCCGATGTCCCAGTTCTCACCAACGACGTTGTACACGCCCTGCTCCGTGCGTTGCAGGAGCATGAACTCGACGGCACTAGCGACGTCCTCGACGTGGACGAGGGGCCGGCTGCTAGCGCCATATACCTTGACTACTCCGCCGTTGAGAGCGTCGTAGACCATCTTGTTTACGACGAGATCGAGCCGGTGGCCGGGGCTGTATCCGAAGACCGTGCCCAGGCGCAGGCTGAGCGTCTCGATGCTCGAGTTGCGAGCCCACTCGTCGACGTTCGCCTTCTGCCTCGCGTACTCCGTCTGAGGACGGGGCGTCGTCGCCTCCGTCGCATTCGTCGCCTGCCCGTAGACGGAGCAGGAGGAGATAAAGAGGTGCCGCGAGGTCGGTAGGTCGTGCATGATCCCGATGGTGGCGTCGTAGTTGATCGCCTTCGTGAGGTAGGGATCGAGGGAGCCGAGGGGATCGTTCGAGAGGCCGGCGAGGTGGACGACGTAGTCGATGCCACCAGGCAGGAGCCGGCCGACCCGGCCCTCTGACCACGAGGCCAGGCTGACGACGTCGCGCGCGTCGACGACGATCTGCTGATCCGGCCAATAGGGCGGCTCGGCGTACTGATTGACGTACCAGCCCGTGTCGAGGCCGATGACGTACAGGCCGGCCTCACGCAGCCGCCTCACGACGACAGGGCCGATGTAGCCGAGGTTGCCCGTGACGAGGGCTCTCACGCGCGTAGCCTCCATTGCTCGAGGGCCTGCTTGTAGTGGGGCGCCTTCGGCAGGCGCGTGTTCAGGAGGACGCTGTTCTTCGGGCGGATGGGATCCTTCGCCTTGAAGGGCTCGATGATCCGGTCCTTGCCCGTGGCGGCGCAGATGTCGGCGGCGAAGCCCGCCCAGGTCGTCCAGCCTTCGTTCGCGAGGTGGTAGATGCCTCCCTCCTGCGCTCCCATCGCGTGGTTCATGGCGAGAGAGAGGAGGACGGCGGCTGCGTGTGGAGCGTACGTCGGGCTGAACTCCTGGTCGGAGGGCAGTCGCAATAGCCCTTCACCAGCGAGGACCGTCTCGGGAAAGGTCGGCCCCTTGTGGCTGGCGTGGTGCCCGAAGACGCCGGAGATCCGCACGACGATCCCGCCGTGTTCCATCGTCGCGATCTCGCCGCCCAACTTGGAACGCCCGTAGATGGAGGCCGGCGTGTTCCCAGGCAGAACCTCCTCCTCAGGCCCGTTCTCGAAGACGTAGTCCGTCGAGACGTACACCGTCGGGATGCCCGCGCGAGCGACGTAGCCGGCGCCGTGCGCGTTCACGGCGAAGGCCCTGTTCGGGTACTTCTCGCACTCGAGGAGACGGTGGAACGCGACCGTGTTGATGACGACGTCCGGCTCGTACCTGTCGAGCATGGCCGTGACGGAGTCGGGGTCGGTGATCTCGAAAGAGTCGTGGCCGGCCATGTCGGCGCAGTCGCAGCCCTGCACCTCCTTGATGGAGCGCGCTACGAGGCCGTCGCCCAGGATGAGGATCCTCACCAGCCGAGGGCCTTGAACTCCGCCAGGCTGGGGGCGAACTTATCGCGGTCGCTCTCGATTGGGGCGGGGGTCCAGAGCGGCGAGCCGGGGAAGTCGGGATCGTCAGCGTCGAAGCCGTACTCGTCGCTCCCGTCGTACTCCTCCGTCAGGAGGTAGGTGAGCGTGCAGTCCGTCGAGGCCTCGAAGCCGTGCGCGATCCCCGGCGGGATGAAGAGCGTCTCGGTGGGACCAAGGCGGAGGGTCATGCAGGCGTCCGTGAGCGGCTCGTAGAGGACGACGAAGGCATCGCCCTCCACGAAGTGCCAGATGTCCCATTGCTTCTTGTGCGCGTGCATCGCGCGACGGACGCGGACCTTGCTCTTTGAGCGGACCATCTGCTTGACGGGGGGGACGCCGGGGATGTCGGAGAAGCGGTACGTCTCCCGGACGTTGCCCCTGTCGTCGCGGTGAGCCTGGTTGGTGCGGAGGTAGCCCAGGAGGACTTTCCTGCCACCCTTGAGGGTGATGCTGAGGTTCTCGATCATGCCTTCTCCTCGCTGTAGAGCAGCCAGTCGGTGATGGCCTTCCAGTTGCCTTCGTAGCGGATGCCACGGTCGTCGACGTAGGCCAGAGCGGGCGGCTTGCCCTGCTCGAAGTGGACGTCATCCCAGGGGATCTCGTGTTCGTCCAGCCAGGCGAGCATCTCCCGCTCCCAGACGAGGGCTCTCTCCCCGTACCCCTCCCACGAGCGAGCGGAGTGGATGAGGATGCGGTAGCCGGCCTCCCTGAGGCGCACGAGGGCTTCCTTCGCACCCGGCTCCGGGTGGACGTTCGTGAGCAACTCGCCGTTCGGGCCGAGTTCTCCCCATTGAGCGATGGTGCCGTCGAAGTCGACGGCGACGGTGCGCTTGGCCTCCTCGTCCTCGCCAGGCATGAGTGGTGCGCTCATTCGCCGGCATCCTCCTCCAGGGGCCGACCCCACACGCCCCTCTTCAGGGCGAGGAGGATGGCTGCGTAGTTGAGAATGTCCAGGAGGGCATCCTCGAGGCTCTCGTCTGCGTAGTCGGCCATCTGATCGAGTTCGACCTTGCCGTGAACGATGCGACCGTTGATGGAGCGCCGGACGCGCTCCACCTTGTCGTCTGCCAGCCGTCCGAAGACTCCGTAGAAACCCAACTGCCGGACGTTCTCGGGTCCGTACTTCCGCTGGCGCTCCACGAGAAGGTGGGAGGCTTCGTCATAGATCTCCTTGAACGTCTCTTCGAAGGTCACAGCCATACCGTGTACTCCGCAGTCACCATCCCCTTGCTCGGGTGGACGAAGCGCAGGCCCTGGCTCGGCTGCCCGACGGCTGCCAACTGCTCCCGCGCGTAGCCGTTGTCGCTCTCCGTGCTGCCGTTGCAGCGAGCCGTGACCCTGTTCAGGGTGAGGCGCGTCGGCTGGTGGAAGTGGCCGAAGTCGATGTCGTCGAAGATCTCGTCGATGGCTCCGAGAGCCCAGCCGCCGGCCTTCTTCTGGATGCCGTACCACGGCAGGCCGGAGGTGCCCCGGAACTGGTCACCGTGCAGGAGGAGGGTGCGGTACTTGCCGATCTCGTTCACGGCGTACCACGTCGACTCGCCTGGACCGTCGGGGATGTTCCACGTCAGCCGCTCCTCTCCCGCGAGGATCTGCTGCACGATGCGGTAGAGCATCCTGTCGGCGTTCGTCTCGGGGTTGTAGTCCTGGCGAGCCCGCCCGCCGAGGGCGCCGTGATTGCCGATGACGGCCGTGACGTGGACGCGCTCGAAGTTAGCGAGCATCCTGCGGAGGAAGTTGCCGAGGATGCGCGGGCCGTCGAGCGTGACCTGGCGATAGAGGCTGGCGTCGATCTGATGCGCCTGGCCGGGGAAGATGAGTTCTCCCTCGACGATGTCACCGAGGACGTGGACGTGCAGATCGTCGACGGCGTGGTCGGCTCGCTGGATCTGCGTCAGGCGAACGATGCGCTCCGCGAGCCGCTCGATGCGCTCCTCGCAGACGTCGGAGTTGTAGGTGGAGGTGCGCTTCGCCAACTGCCAGTCGGAGAGGACGGCGAGGGCGACCTCCGTCTCGCCGGGTGCCTTCGGAGGCCGGGGGGCGGGGATGGTATCGAGGACGAGCCCAGAGAGCCCATCCTTCGCCGCCTGGTAGACGGCTTCGACCAACTCCTCCTTCGATGCGTTCGCCTTGCTCAGTCGTCGGAGGAGGTCGCGATTGGACTCGCGAAGCCCTTTGCACGAGCATTCGCCATCGCAACGTCCAGGAGATCCGGCTGCCTCTTCGGATAGCAGAGAGGGTTCCCCTCCACCAGGCCCCCGTCCCCCAAGCGCAGCCGCCTCGTATAGGGGCCGATCTGAGGGTAGAAGAAGCCCGGTAGCGGCGGCGCGTCGGTGACGCTTCTGGGCGGCGTCCTTTGATATGCCAAGGCGCGCTCCAATCTCAGAGAACGAGTAACCCTCCTTGCGGAGGGCTACGATGGCGGCGGTTGTGTCGTTGGGTGTACCCATCTCAACTAGAGACGCGTACACGCCGCATGAAAGGCGCCTTTACGCCTTCCCTTAGATTGGGGGGCGGATGAAGTCCGAGTACGCTGCGACGAGCGCGCCGATGCCCGCGATGAGGGCTCCTGGGCCAAGCCACTTCACGAGGTTCAGCGCGCCCTGGATCTCGTCCTGCTTCCTGCGAAGCGGGACCAACTCGTTGCGTAGTTCGTTCACTTCGGAGCGAAGACCTCGAAACTCCTCCCGCATCTCATCGCGGAGGTCGACGATCTCGCCCCTATCGACTCCGTTCACTTCTCCAGGAACCTCTTGCTTGTCTTATGTCGGCGGAACAACTCCGACGGATGCCGTTCGGAGGGATCCTTCTTCTCTTCCTGCGTCGACCACCGGCGCTTGAGGTCAGGCTCGACGGGCTTCTTGCGGAACTTCTCTCGCTCGGTACTCATACGGCTGGACATCCGTACATGTGGATCACGGGGATTTGCTGGTTTGAGTAGTACTTCCAATGGCCCTCGCCGTCTGCGTTGATCCAATGCGAGGCAAGGCGCCAGTAGCGAGCCGTGATGGGCTGCTCGAACTCGACGGTCTGGGGGTCGTCCGGGAAGCCGCTGAGTGGATCCCAGGCATCCGTCCATGTCGTGCCGTTGTCCGAGGACTGGAGTTTGACCATCCAGCCGTTGACGGAGTGGTCGATGACGATCTTCGTGATACGGAGGGACGACCCGAGGTCGCACTTCAAGTACGTATAGAGTTCGCCCAGGTAGGTGACGCCCGACAGAGTCGTCGCGTCGCCAGACGTACTTGGCTTGACGTTGTTCGGGTTAGCCCAGGGGTTCCCATAGATGCCGCCGGCGTTCGAGCCCATGTCTGACCAAACGGTAGCCACGGCATCTGAGTAGTCCGTCACAGTCTCGCACGAGACGTTATCCGTCGGCAGGAGGACGCTGAAGTACAACTCCTCCGTTCCGTCTGCTCGTCCGATCCACTCGAGGCCGGAGAGGGTGTACAACTGATTGACTTCGACGGGGCCTCGAGAGATCTTGATGCGGATCTTGTCTCCAAGGTCGTAGCCGTCCCAGGGCGCTAGGCCGTTCACGCGCAAGGCGAGGGCCACCCTCTGGCCCGTGGCTCCGTACTTCCGCGCGTCCTTCTTCACCATCCTGTCGAGAGCCGTCTGGTTGACGACGTCGATGTAGACCTTCGCCCTCGCGATGTGCCCAAACTCAGACTCAGAAGCCCATGTCTGCGTCGAGTACAGGACGGTCGCGCCCTCCCTCTTCTGCCCGATGCCTCGAACGTACGTCGCGAACTCCGGCCCGTACGGGATGTAGCGGAAGTCGTTCACGAGGCCACCGTACTCGAGGAGGATCTCCTCTCTCGTAGTGCTGCGATGTGAGCGAAACTCGAAGGTGAAGGGGCTTGTGCGGGAGATGTAGAAGACGGGCAGGGATGTCGTATTCGAAGAGACGATGTCCGCAAGGCCCTTGAGAAAGTCGAGTCTCGGCGTGTACGCAGAGATCACCGTCGTCGACTGTCCCGTTGTATTCACGGTGCCGACAGTCATAAAGCCGAGACGGCCCTGTTGCGTGTTGTCTCCGGAGATAGCGTTGCTGAACTCCGCCGAGAAGATCGAGCCGATCTCTTGGTTCGAATAGGTGACGAGGTTGTTGTCGATAGTCGTCTGGAGGAGATTGAGGTAGTTCTCTCCGTAGAAGACGACTTCGTCCGGTGTCGCATCCATGTCCGTGACGAGGCCATTGAAGATCTCGTCGTACGCGGATCCGTTCCATCTATGCACGGAGTAGTGCGTACGCAGGGGAGAGACAGCGGCCATCTGCGGATGGTTGTACGGCAAGGTCATGAAGAACTCGCCACCATCGTTCAGGTACTCGCTACACCCAATGTTCACGGCGTCGTCGATGATCGCTTTAACTCGACCTCGACCTCGAGCCGTGGCGGAGTTGGAGTAGATGACAACGCGGAACTTACCCTGGACGCTCATACCCAGGCTTCCCTATACGTCATGGTGGCCGTGAGGCCCGTCGCGTTCACTAGATAGACGACGCTCCCTCCGGCGGCAATCTGTTTGAAGACGGGCGTCCCGGTGTACAGGTTCGCGTACGACGTCCCGCCGGCCTCGAGCGTGCGGTTGCTGTAGTCGAGCGTGAAGTCGCCGGACGACTGCGAGGAGAAGTTGATGGCGACGGAGTACCCAGCCGTGACGACGGTGAGTGCGCTCGAGCCCGTCGCTGTGATGGAGAACGTCACGATGGGCCAGGAGGGGTAGTTGCCTCGGTTCGTAGCCGTCTGGCTGGACGTCGAGAGGCTGACGCTCTGCTGCGTCTGGTGATAGATGCGCGGGTCGCGAGCGATCATCTCGACGCGCGTGTCGAGAGCAACACCAGTACCCCCGTCGCCGTCCCTCTGGAGGGGGTAGCGCGGGGGGAAGAGCGGGCGTGCGTAGATCCTCTGCGGGATGCCGCTGGGGTTCGCGCTCGTCGGCCAGGTCGCGATGTCCGCCGTCGGTCGGTAGAAGTCGAGGGCGAGGAAGCCGAGGTTCGCGGAGTCAGCGTCGTACGCGATGGTCGGGCTGAAGGCCTCCTGGAGGTCGGCCAACTTGTCCCAGGCATCGCCCCTCGTCGATCCGTAGACGGAGACGATCATCACGATGCGCCGGCCGTTGAGGTACGTGTCTGCTGCGGACATCCCGTCGTGGACGGCCCGCTTCTCCATGTACTGCGTGGCGTCGACGTCCGTGACCTGCACGCTCTTCACGAGGTAGCCGGAGAGCCGGCTGCCAGCCGCCTTAGAGAGGGACTGCGAAGCCGTCCATCCGTTGTACGAGATAGGCTTCGTGAGATCCACGGATCAGCCCAACTTCCGCATCCGGCGGAGCCGCTGCTGTTCCTGCTCCCAGCGTCTGCGCGAGGAGAGCCACAACTGCCCGAGGGCGATGGGCGTGACGTCGATGTTCGCTGAGGACACTTGCCATTGCTCGTACCGCACCCTGTCCGCGATCAACTGCTGGAAGGCCTCGACCTTGCACCACGCACGCAGAGCCCAGATGAGGGCCGTGTCGAGGTCCGTCGTCGACGAGGAGGCTGCCAACTGCACGTACCGGCCGTAGCCGTAGAGGCGGAGCGTCTCGCCCGCCGTCCAGTTCACGGAGGGCGGAAGGTGCAGGATGCTCGCGTGAACCTCCCAGCCGGCGTTCGGGCCGTCGCCCTGCGCGGGCGGGATCGTCCAGGAGTACGAGCCGGACGTCGTGTAGACGTCGACGCGATAGACGAGGCTGAGGCTGGAGGGCAGAGCGTACGTCTTCACGCCCGCAGAGATCGTCGTCGTGTCGATCTTCTCGAAGGGCTTGAGGTCGGAGAGCGTGTCGATGCCGGCGTTGATGAGGTCGGTGACCTCGCTCGAAGACCAGGTGGCGTTCGAGGAGTCACGCAGATCCTGCGAGACGTACGTGATGAGGTTGGCGAGGGTGGTCATTGCTCTGCCTCAAAGGTCGATGGCGAAGTGGGCGGCGTACCGTTCGGGGGTGCCGAGATCGTAGAAGGGGCCTCCGAGGAGGAGGGCTCCGAAGTTGCGCTCTCCCAACTGCGGCCCGATGGGGCGGGCGTCTGAGAGGGTCTTGAGGGCGCCGGCTCGAGCGATGAAGGCGCCCCAGCCGGAGACTGTTCGGGGGGCTGCGTCGGCTGGCTCGTGTGCGTACACGGACTTCACGAGCCCCGTCGCTCCGTCCTTCACTACCTCGTCGAGGATGCGGCTATCGCCTTCGAAGAGGGCGAAGGCTCCGTCCATCCAGGGGTGGTCTTCGAGGTAGTCGAGGAGGAGGAGGAAGCCGTCGCGCGGATACCAGATGGAGTCCGGCAGGGCGACGGCGAGGAGGGTGTCGGGGTGGAGATCCTTCGCGACGTGCCCGACGGAGGTCGGGAGTTCTCCCTTGTACGGCTTCTCGATGATCTCGCCGGGTAGGTCATCGAAGCAGGGGTCGCTCATGGCGAGGGTGGTGAGGACGAAGCGCACGTCGTTCGTGATGTGCCTCAAACGCCGGTACGAATGCCAGTACAGCGGCTTCACGCCCGACCGAGACATGGTCGGAACGAGGGGCTTCGGGATCGGCAGATTGAGGCGGGTTCCGCTGCCGGCCATCGGCAGCAAGCCCACTACCTTGCTTGACAAGTGGGGGTACACTCCAGACATGAACCAGAGAACGATCCTGTACGCCGTCATCCTCCTCGGCTGCCTCTACGCAGTCTGGGTGGGGCTCTCGGCGGCGCCCAGGGACAGGGAGTCGTGCGAGCAAGCCGGTGGCACGTGGACATACGAGTCCGACGACCACGGAGGCTTCGTGTACTTCTGCTCTCAGTAGCCCTTCGTCAGGCCGTCGGGGGTCTGCTGGACTACGTCGAGCAGGGGTGCCACGGGGTAGAAGGCCCCCAGGCGAGCGTGCAACTTCCGCCAGAAGTGCGCGTCCCCAAGTTTCATCTTGCCGACGTCGAGATCCCAGCGATCCTCCGTCAGCCGATGCATGACCTGGGTGTGGTCGACCTGGCAGTACGCGTCCTGCATGACGTTGATCGCGGAGCGCATCCCCGATCCGTTCGGGCCTGAGTACTCCTGCGTGCAGTAGACGGCGCCCCAGTCGGGGTTCTCGTCGAGCGCTTTCGCCATGAGGGCGTACTTCCCCGGCAGCGGCATGGAGTCGTTCGTGAGGTACGCGATGTAGTCCGCTCTCGTCGCATCGAGCGCGACGTTCGTCTTCAGGGAATACGGGATGACTGCGTATCTGCCGTCCGGCGTGCGCGGCGTGGGCACGACGAGGACGTGGAGCCGGGGATCCTCTACGCGAGGGACGGCTGCGCGGTCTTCCTCGTCTTCGCAGATGAGCCAGAACTCGTCGACGGCTTCGGAGGAGAGGACGGCTTCGACGAGAAGGGGAGTGCGATTGTGGCG
>Ga0079037_100002012_pt1 | contig 10929 bp, 5 predicted proteins | sample Mud3Dept4metaG_FD_71479 | JGI IMG/M metagenome (GOLD analysis project Ga0079037, IMG submission 71479) | Freshwater wetland microbial communities from Ohio, USA, analyzing the effect of biotic and abiotic controls - Mud 3 Core 4 Depth 4 metaG | ecosystem: Environmental > Aquatic > Freshwater >... | reverse complement strand
GTGGTCGCAAAGGCGACTTACGACGAGGCGAGCGCCGCGCGCGATGCCGCGGTGGCAAGGTTGATCGCCGCGCGTGCAGGCCTCGAAGCCGCGCGTGAGGGCGTTTCGTACACTGAGATCCGCGCGCCTTACCCGGGCGTGGTCACGCAGAAGCACGTGCAGGTGGGCGAGGCGGTGGCGCCCGGCACACCACTCATGACTGGTGCCTCGCTCGACGAGTTGCGGGTGGTCGCGGAGATTCCCCAGAGCGTGATCGAGCAGGTGCGCTCGGTGCGCAAGGCCGCGGTGTACGTCGACGGCCGGCGCATCGAGGCCACGGGCATCACGCTGTTCCCGGCCGCCCAGCCCGAGACCAACACCTTCCGTGCGCGCATCGAGTTGCCGAAAGGCGTGCAGGGCCTGGCGCCGGGGATGTTCGTCAAGGTGGGCATGCTGGTGGGCGAGGCCGAGCGGATGCTCGTGCCGCGCGTCGCCGTGGTCCAGCGCAGCGAGATGCGCGGAGTGTACGTGGTCGCGGCCGACGGCCGTGTATCCCTGCGCCAGGTGCGCGTCGGCCACGTGCGCGGCGACCAGATCGAGATCCTCGCCGGGCTCGCTGCGGGCGAGCGTATCGCGCTCGATCCTGGCGCGGCCGGCCTGAAGGCGCGGCAGACGCCCAAGTCGCATGACTGAGCGGCTCGGCATCAGCGGGCGAATCGCGCGCCTGTTCCTCGACAGCGAGTTGACGCCGCTGCTCGGGATTACGGCCATGCTGCTCGGCCTGTTCGCCGTGGCCGTCACGCCGCGGGAGGAGGAACCGCAGATCAACGTGACGATGGCGAACGTGATCGTGCCTTTCCCCGGAGCATCGGCCGAGCACGTCGAGAGCCTGGTCGCCACACCGATGGAGAAGGTGCTCGCCGAGATCTCCGGCGTGAAGCACATCTACTCCGTCTCGCGCCCCGGTGTCGCGGTCGTCACCGTGCAGTTCGAAGTGGGCGAGGAGCGCACCGAGGCGATCGTGCGCCTCTACAACGCCATCTACTCGAACCAGGACTGGCGGCCGCCCGGCGTCGGCATCCTGCAGCCGCTCGTACGGCCGAAGGGCATCGACGACGTGCCGGTGCTGAGCCTCACCCTGTGGACGAAGGACGAAGAGCGGGGCGCCCACGAACTGCGGCAGGTGGCGCACGCCATCGAGGCTGAGATCAAGCGCGTGCCGGGCACGCGCAACGTCTACACCATCGGCGGGCCCGATGAGACCGTGCACGTGGCGCTCGATCCGCAGCGTCTCGCAGGGTACGGCCTCACCGTCAACGAGATGATCGGCGCGCTGCAGGCCGCCAACGTCGTGCAGCATGCCGGCACCACGGTGGCCGGTGGCGAGAGTGTCCCGGTGCAGGCCGGCGAGTTCCTCGCCGGACGGGACGAGGTGGCGCAACTGGTGGTCGCCGTGCACCAGGGGCGGCCTGTGTACCTGCAGGACGTGGCTGAAGTGCGTGCCGGTCCCGACCAGCCGGAGCAGTACGTCACGTTTGGTGCCGGTCCGGCGGCAGCGCAGAAGGGCGTGGAGCTCGCGGGCACGGCGCCGGCTGTGACCATCGCGGTGTCGAAGAAGCCGGGCGAGAATGCAATCGACGTGACGCGCGCAGTGCTCGAGCGCGTCGAGCTGCTGCGCGGCACGTACATCCCGGACGGCGTCGAAATCACGGTCACGCGTGACTACGGCGAGACCGCGAACGACAAGGCGCAGAAGCTCATCCAGAAGCTGATGTTCGCGACCGCATCGGTCGTGCTGCTGGTCTGGCTGGCCGTCGGCTGGCGCGAGGCCGTAGTGGTCGGCGCGGCCGTGATCATCACCCTGGCGGCGACGCTGTTCGCTTCGTGGGCCTGGGGCTTCACGATCAACCGCGTGTCGCTGTTCGCGCTCATCTTCGCGATCGGCATCCTCGTCGACGACGCGATCGTCATCGTCGAGAACATCCACCGCCACATGAGCCTGCATCCCGGTGCGAGCCTCGGCGAGCTGATCCCGGGCGCGGTGGACGAGGTTGGCGGACCCACGATCCTCGCCACCTTTACGGTGATCGCGGCGCTGCTGCCCATGGCGTTCGTTTCCGGCCTGATGGGGCCCTACATGAGCCCCATCCCGATCAACGCCAGCATGGGCATGCTCGTCTCGCTGGCCATCGCGCTGACGTTCACGCCGTGGCTGTCGAAGCGGATGTTGTCGCACGGGCACGCGGCGCACGCCGACGACGGCACGGATTCGCGGCTGCACCGGTTCTTCGACCGGGTGATGGCGCCGTTCCTGCGCGGCGACGGCGCGCGGCAGCACCGGCACAAGCTCTACCTCGGTACGCTGGCAGCGATCGCGCTGGCCGTGTCGCTGGTGGTCGTGCAGTGGGTCGTCATGAAGATGCTTCCCTTCGACAACAAGTCGGAGTTCCAGGTGGTCGTCGACATGCCGGAGGGCACTGCGCTGGAGGAAACCAGTCGCGTGCTCGACGAGCTCGCCGCTGCCATCGCCACGCGACCGGAGGTGACCGACTATCAGGTCTATGCCGGCACTTCTGCGCCGATCAACTTCAACGGCCTCGTGCGGCAGTACTACCTGCGTTCCGGGCCCGAGGTCGGCGACATCCAGGTGAACCTCGTCGACAAGCACCATCGGGACCAGAAGAGCCACGAGATCGCAGTGGCGGTCCGCCCCGCGCTCGCCGAGATCGGCAGGAAGCACGGCGCATCGGTGAAGGTCGTCGAAGTGCCGCCGGGCCCGCCCGTGCAGGCACCGCTGGTAGCCGAGATCTACGGACCGTTCCCCGACGCGCAGCGTGAGGTGACCCGTGCGGTGCGCAACGTGTTCGACGCGACGCGGGACGTCGTCGACGTGGACGACAGCCTCGAGTCCGGGCGGCCGCGCCAGGTTGCGCGCATCGATCGCCAGAAAGCGGCGTTGCTCGGCGTGAGCCAGGCGGAGGCGGTGCAGGTGCTGGCGGCCGGACTCGGCGGCTTCGACGCGACGTACGTGCATGCCGGCCGCGAGACCTATCCCATACCGGTGCGGCTCGAGCTCGACGTGGCCGACAAGGCAGATCTCGCTGGCGTGCTCGCGCTGCACGTGCGCTCGCGCGCCGGCGCGCGCGTGCCGCTCTCCGAAATCGCCGTGGTCGAGGAACGCCCGTGGGACACCTCGATCTACCACAAGGACCTGCTGCCGCTCACCTACGTGACCGCGGACGCCGTGGGCGAGCTCGACAGCCCGCTGTACGGAATGTTCAGCATCGTCGGGGCGCTGAAGAAGGACCTGCCCGAGGGCATGGAACTCGAGCAGCGCTTCTTCAGCGCGCCGGAAGACCCGTATCGCTTCACGCTGAAGTGGGACGGCGAGTGGCAGATCACGTACGAGACCTTCCGCGACATGGGCCTGGCGTATTCGGTCGGCCTCGTGCTCATCTACCTGCTGGTGGTGGCGCAGTTCCGCTCATATGCGGTGCCGCTGGTGATCATGGCGCCGATCCCGCTCACGGTGATCGGCGTGTTGCCGGGCCACGCGCTGCTCGCTGCTCAGTTCACGGCTACGTCCATGATCGGCATGATCGCGCTGGCCGGGATCATCGTGCGCAACTCGATCCTGCTGGTGGACTTCGTCAACGTCGAGATCGAGCAGGGCCGCGCGCTCGCCGACGCGGTAATCCGCGCAGCCGCGGTGCGTGCGCGCCCCATTGTGCTCACCGGCGTGGCGGCCATGACCGGCGCGTTCTTCATTCTCGACGACCCGATCTTCAACGGGCTCGCCATCTCGCTGATCTTCGGGATCCTGGTCTCCACGGCGCTCACCCTCGTGCTGATCCCGATCCTGTATTTCAGCTATCGCAACAGAAAGCAACGCGCCTGAGGCGCAAGGGGAGAGACGTCATGGCAAGAGTCGTGGTGATGGGTGCGGGTCTCGGCGGCGTCGCGTGCGCCTACGAGATGAAGAAGAAGCTCGGCAAGGCGCACGAAGTGACGCTGGTCGGCAGCAGCGCGTTCTTCGAGTTCACGCCTTCCAACCCGTGGATCATGGTGGGCTGGCGCACGGCGCCGCAGACGCGCGTCGACCTTGCCCAGCCGCTCGCCGACAAGGACATCCGCTGGGTGCCGCAGATGGTGGACGCCATCGACGCGCCCGGCTCGACGCTCAAGCTTGCCGACGGCAGCTCGCTCGCGTACGACTACCTCGTGATCACGACCGGGCCGAAGCTCGCCTTCGAGGAAGTGCCGGGGCTCGGGCCGAAGGGCCACACGCAGTCGGTGTGCACGCACGCCCACGCGCTCGCGGCCTGGGACCAGTACCAGCAGTTCGTGCAAGACCCGGGTCCGGTCGTCGTCGGCGCGGCGCAGGGTGCCAGCTGCTTCGGGCCGGCGTACGAAACCGCCATGATCCTCGACACGGATCTGCGCCGCCGCAAGATCCGCAACCGCGTGCCGATGACCTACATCACCGCCGAACCCTATATCGGCCACATGGGCCTGGGCGGTGTCGGCGACAGCAAGGGGCTGATGGAGTCCGTGCTGCGCCAGCGGCACATCAACTGGATCACCAACGCGAAGGTCGTCGGTGTCGAGGCCGGCATGATGACCGTCGCCGAGCACAACGAGGACGGCGCGGTTAAGAAGGAGCACAAGCTGCCCTTCAAGTACTCGATGGTAATCCCGGCCTTCAAGGGCGTGGATGCAGTGGCGGCGGTGCCTGAGCTGTGCAACCCGCGCGGCTTCGTGCTCATCGACGAGCACCAGCGGTCGAAGAAGTACCCGAACATCTACTCGGCCGGCGTGTGCGTGGCAATCCCGCCCGTGGAAGCGACGCCGGTCGCCACCGGCGCGCCGAAGACAGGCTACATGATCGAGTCCATGGTGAGCGCTATCTGCGAGAACGTCGCTGCCGACGTCGCCGGCAAGCCGGCCACGGCACGCGGCACCTGGAACGCGATCTGCCTGGCGGATTTCGGCGACACGGGTGCCGCGTTCGTGGCCCTGCCGCAGATCCCGCCGCGCAACGTCACCTGGGCGAAGGAAGGCAAGTGGGTGCACCTCGCCAAGGTGGCCTTCGAGAAGTACTTCCTGCGCAAGGTGAAGACGGGGTCGGTGGCGCCGCTCTACGAGAAGTACGTGCTGAGCACGCTCGGCATTGAGTCGCTGAAGTCGAAGTAGGAGCGGGCGGATGAAGGCAGGCGCCGGGCGTCGGAATGTGTTGGCGGCGGTGATCGCCGGGCTGCTCGTTGCGCCAGCAGCCTGGGCGGAAACGCTCCAGGACGCGTGGGCGCGCGCCGCGCAGCAGGACCGCAGCCTCGCGGCAGTGCGCAGCCACGCGGAAGCCGCGCAACTCGATGCGTCCGCGGCGCGTGCGCAGCGCTGGCCGACGCTCGCAGTCGGCGGCGGCTACACCTGGCTCGACGACGCGCCGGCTTTCGATTTTTCGTTCACCGGCCTGCCCATCGTGCCGCCGGAGCTGTTCGGCGGCGACGATTTTGCAATGGGTGCGGCAACGCTTAACGTGCCGGTGTTCACCGGCGGACGGATCTCCTCGAGCATCGCCGCGGCCGAGGCGCGCGGCCGCGGTGCTGGAGCCCAGGTGCTCGGCGCAGAGCAGGATCTTAAGCTCGCGGTGGCGGAGTCGTATGTCGATGTCCTGCGGGCGCGCAAGGCGCTCGCCGTGGCGGACAGCAACGTACGCACGCTCGAGGCACTGGTGGCTGATGTCGACGCCATGTACGAGCGCGAGCTGGTGCCGAAGAACGAACTGCTCGCCGTGCAGGTGTCGCTGGCGGACGCACGGCAGAACCACCTGCGTGCCGCAAACGCCGCCGAGATCGCGCTCGCGTCCTACAACCGTCGTCTTGGCGAGCCTCTCGATCGCGACGCCGTACTGGAGGAGCAGATCCCCGAGCCCGATGCGCTGCCTGCCGACCTGGTACCGCTGGTCGAGCAGGCGCTCGAGCGTCGCACCGAGCTGGCTGCGCTCGGCGAGCAGGCGAAGGCCTATGGCCAGCTGGCCAAGGTTGAACGGTCGCGGGTACTGCCGCAGGTGAGCGTGAGCGGCGGCTACAGCTACCTCGAGAACCAGTTTCTCGACGACGAGGAGTTCGCCGTCGCCGGCATAGGCGTGCAGTGGGCACTGTTCGACGGCGGCCAGTCGCGCAAGCGTGCCGCGGCGCTGGAGCGCAACCGGCGCGCGACCGAGGAGCAGCGCGACGACGTCGAGTCGCTGATCGCGCTGCAGGTGCGGCAGGCGTGGCTGGGCGTCGAGGAGACCCGGCGGCGCACGCAGGTGACCGCTGACGCCGTCGACCAGGCCGAGGAGAACCTGCGCATCGCGCGTGAGCGCTACGGCGCGGGGCTGGGTACGCAGACTCAGCTGCTCGAGGCGGAGACGCTGCGCGTGCAGGCACTGACCAATCGCGACAATGCGGTGCTCGATGCCGGGCTGGCCCGGTTGCGACTGGCGAGGGCCGTCGGATCGCTCTAGCTGACACGCGCGGTCAACGGCCTGCCCAGCTTGCGCACCCCGAGCGCCGGCCCGAACTCGCGCCCGTCCCAGACCTGCTCGCCCGCGATGAACACCGCGGACACCACGCCATCGGAGCGGTTCACGAGCTGCTCATGCTCGAAGATGTCGCGATACACCATGCGGCGATTCGCATCGGTATCGTAGGTACGGAGCGCGTCCGGGTTCACGAGCACGATGTCGGCCTGTGCGCCGGGGTCGATGCGGCCGGCATCGATGCCGAAGAACTCCGCGGGTTCGCGCGTGAGCCGCTGCACTGCGTGCGCAACGCGCTCGAGCGACCGGCGCTGTGCCATCTGCAGCGTGAGCAGGTTGCCGTCGAAGAACGCCAGGTTGATCAGGTGTGCGCCGCTGTCGTTGAAGCCCGGCAGCAGGTGCGGGTGGAACAGCAGGCGCTCGAGGATCTCCGGCCGGTCGTTGGCGACCGTGAACCACCAGCGCAGGTCGCGGTCGTAGCGGCGCACGAGGTGCAGCAGGAACGCTCCCTCGCGGCCGACGGGGGTCGGGAACGAGACGAGCGCCTCGGCCTCGGCCACGCTGCGTGCGGCGTCGCCGCGTCCGGACTGGAATTCGCGCAGGCGACGATAGATCGCACCGAAGGTTTCGCCCTGCCACTCCGGCACCGGGCAGCGCTCGACGTGCAGCGCGTCGAGATCGCGATTGAAGGTCGAGACCACCCGTGAGTCGTGCCACTCGCGGACGAACAGGTGGCCGAACGCGTCGGTCGCCATGCTGCGGCGCCTCGCCTCGGCGTCCTCGATGTCGCAGGCCATCAGCTGCCGCGACGACGCGAACTCCTCGAAGATCGGGCAGATCGCGCCCTCGGCGAACATGCGGAACGGCGTCGCAAGCACCTGGAAGTGGAAGCGGCCGTTGACGAGCGGTGAATTCAGCAGGCCCGCGATCAGTGGGAACAGTCGCCAGGTGCGCCGCTCGTGCGTGAGGTCGACGGCGGTGAGGGCGGACGTCCTGAGGGGGCGCCCGAACAGCCGGCCACTGGTGAGGAAGAAGCGCAGGAACGTGGCGACCCGGTTCGCGGCGTCGGGCGTGCACTGCCAGACGCGGTCGTGCCCGCGCACCACCTCGAGCAGCGTGCGCAGCTCGGCGAGCGTCGCGTGCTGCGCCGGAATGCGCTTGTCCGTGTGCGGGGCGTTGGCGAGATAGTGGAACGGGATCGCGTCGGTCGAGAAACCCGCGTAACCCTGCCGCATGGCGTCCTCGAGGAGCGCCGCCATGCGTGCCAGCTCTTCCGGCGTCGGCTCGCGTGACACCGCGGCGGCCGTACCCATGACCTCGATGCGCAGCATCGAGTGCGGCAACAGCGGCACGACGTTGGGGCCGAGCGGCAGGCGCGCGAGGTGCTCGAGGTAGCCCGCGGTGCTGCTCCAGTCGATGCGATCGACCACCTTGCGCAGCACGGACTTCGGGATGTTTTCGACGCGCGTGAAGCAGTCGAGGATCGGGTCCTCGCCGTTGTGGCGCTGCGAGCCGAAGGCCGTGCCTAGGCTGCAGTTGCCGACCACCACCGTCGTCGTGCCGTGGCGCACCGACTCCGGCAGGCCGGGGGCCAGCTCGACCTCGAGATCGAGGTGGGTGTGGATGTCGAGCAGGCCGGGCATCAGCCACTGCCCGGTCGCATCGATGACGCGCTGGGCGCGTGCCGGGTCGAGGCCTGGGCCCCGGGCGGCGATTCGGCCATTGGCGATGGCGACGTCCTCATGGCGCGGCGTGTTGTCCGTGCCGTCGAAGAGCAGCGCGTGTCGGATCAGGGTCTGCCAGGGGGTCTGCATCGCCGTAGACTAACGAATCCCGAGAATGGCCGTGACGCGGCCGCTCCGCTCCAGCGTGGCCGCTTCCCGGCGGCGATCTGCTCCACCTGCGGGTCTACGATCTGATCTCGCGCAACCCGGTGACCGCGCCCCCGGACCTGACGGTCCGCCAAGCGGCGGCATTGATGACCCGTGATCGCGTGTCGTCGCCGCCGGCCGCGACGGAACGACGCCGTTGCGGCAGCTCGCGCGGTCGCACGCGTTCACTTCCAGTCCGTGAGATCCAGCGCCAGGCTCGCCGCCACCGACTCGAAGGCCTGGCACAGCGTGTCGACCTGCTCGCGCGAAGTGGCCGGCGAGACCAGCATCATGTTGTGGAACGGTGCGATCAGGCAGCCACGGTTGAGGAGCGCGAGGTGGATCGCGTGCTCCAGCGCCGGCGCGTGCGCCGCCTCGGCTTCGGTGCCGTTGCGCAGCGGGCCCGGCGCACAAATGAACTCGACACGCGCGCCGACACGCACCACGTGCCAGGACAGCTCATAGTGCTCGACGACGTCTCGCAGTCCGGCGGCGAGGCGGCTGGCCAGCACTTCCATGTGCGCATACGCCTCGGGCGTCATCACGTGCTCGAGCGTGGCCCGCATCGCCGCGAGCGACAGCGCGTTCGCCGACAGCGTCGTGCCCATGCCCGAATGGCCTGGCGGTGTCTGCGAGCGCACCTCGTCCAGGCGGCACGCGACCTCGTCCGTGAAGCCCCAGACGCTCGCCGGCACGCCACCGGCGACGGGCTTGCCCAGCACGAACAGGTCCGGCTCGAGCCCATGCGCGCGCGTGTAGCCGCCCGGTCCCGTCGAGATCGTGTGCGTTTCATCGATGAGCAGCAGCGTTCCCGCCGCACGCGTGAGTCGGCGCAGTTCGGCGTGGAAGCCAGGTTCGGGCAGCACCATGCACGAATTGGTCATCACCGGCTCGGTGATCACGCAGGCCACGTCACCGTGCGCGAGTGCCGCCTGTAGCGCGGGCAGGTCGTTGAACTCGACGACGCGCGCGAACTGCGTGAGGTCGGCGACCTGGCCGAGCAGTCCCGGCCGGTTCACGGCGCACCCGTCCACCAGGCGCACGAAAGTCTCATCCACGGTGCCGTGATAGCAGCCGTTGAACGCCAGGATCTTCGGCCGGCTCGTGACGGCGCGTGCCACGCGCAGTGCGAAGCGGTTCGCGTCGGTCGCAGTGGTCGCGACCTGCCAGTGCGGCAGTCCGAAGCGTTCGGCCAGCAGTCGACCGACCTCGAGCGCATCCCGCGTGGGCAGCATGTAGGTGAGGCCCTGGCCGGCCTGCCGTGCGATCGCCTCGACCACCGGCGCCGGGGAGTGGCCGAACATCGAGCCCGTGTCGCCCAGGCAAAAGTCGGCGTACTCGTTGCCGTCCACGTCGCGCAGCACGGCGCCGCGGGCCGACTCGACGAGGAACGGGTAGGGCATGGACCAGTCGCGCATCCAGTGCATGGGCACGCCCTGGTAGAAACCGGCGATGCCGTGTCCCGCGAGGGCGAGTGAACGCGGGTGCAGGGCAACGTAGCTCTCCCGTTCGGCCTCGAAGATTGCTGCGATGCGCTGCAGGGGGATGCCGCCGGGGTTTGCCGCGTTCACGTGCCGGAGTCCATAGGGTCCGAGGTGACAGGCATTGTAGGGCGCAGGACAATCCCGGGCGATCCAACCTGAGGGTCCGGAGGACAGCGACATGCCCGGCTACCGCTCGCGCACCACGACCGAAGGCAACCTGAACATCGGGGCCCGGGCGCTGTGGCGTGCCACCGGCCTCACCGACGCGGACTTCGGCAAGCCGATCATCGCGGTGGTCAACTCGTTCGTGGAGTTCGTGCCCGGCCACGTGCACCTCCGCGACCTCGGCCGGCTGGTGGGCGGGGAAATCCGCAAGGCGGGCGGGGTGCCTCGCGAATTCAACACGATCGCCGTGGACGACGGCATCGCCATGGGCCATGACGGCATGCTCTACTCGCTGCCGTCGCGGGACCTCATCGCGGACAGCATCGAGTACATGGTGAATGCGCACTGCGCGGACGCCATGGTGTGCATCTCGAACTGCGACAAGATCACTCCCGGGATGCTGATGGCGGCGCTGCGGCTCAACATTCCCTGCGTCTTCGTGTCCGGCGGGGCGATGGAGGCCGGCCAGGTCACATGGGCCGGCGAGACGCTCAAGATCGACGCCGTGGATACGATCCCGCTGGCCGTCAATCCGCGGGCCACGCCCGAGCAGCGCCTCGCCTACGAGCGCGGCGCCTGTCCGACCTGCGGCTCGTGCGCCGGCATGTTCACGGCGAACTCAATGAACTGCCTCACCGAGGCGCTCGGTCTCGCACTGCCTGGCAACGGCACGGTCGTGGCCACCCATGCGGATCGCCGCGAGCTGTTCCTGCAGGCCGGGCGGCTCATCGTCGAACTCACGAAGCGCTGGTACGAGAACAGCGACTGCACCGCGCTGCCGCGGGGCATCGCAACGTTCGAGGCGTTCGAGAACGCGATGCGCGTGGACGTCGCCATGGGCGGTTCGACGAACACAGTGTTGCACCTGCTCGCCGCGGCACACGAGGCCGGTGTGCCGTTCACCATG
>Ga0079037_100002010_pt1 | contig 10933 bp, 12 predicted proteins | sample Mud3Dept4metaG_FD_71479 | JGI IMG/M metagenome (GOLD analysis project Ga0079037, IMG submission 71479) | Freshwater wetland microbial communities from Ohio, USA, analyzing the effect of biotic and abiotic controls - Mud 3 Core 4 Depth 4 metaG | ecosystem: Environmental > Aquatic > Freshwater >... | reverse complement strand
GGGTGGAGCTTGTGTTGTCCTTTGACGTAGAAGACCTTTCCCAGGTCTACAAGCGCATTTTCAGGATGGGGATTTTTGCAGTACTGTGCGAAGTAACCGCGGGGGCTCATAAGGGGATCTTTGATACCCTTGAAACCTCTTTGCGATAACAGAACTGAAAGAATCCCGTTATAGGCCGACATGGCGCCAGGAAGTTTAAACGAATGGACACCATCCCAGATACCCTGGAATGACCCGGCCAGAAGGTTGAGAAGAATACCAAAGGCATTCACCATCTGCGCGTGGTCAAGATGCATGAGCCTCCCTGCAATAGCAGCCGCACCAAAAGCATTTACAGTGCCACAGGCTTCAAAAGAAGTATCAAAGCTAAAATCGTCGGCAACTGCGATTCGGGCAGCCAGGTCACCACCGAGGACAACGGCAGCAATCATCTCCTTGCCGGATGCTCCGGTATATTCTGCTATGGAGATAGCCGCCGGTTCTGTCGTGCTCGCCGCGTGACCCACCATCTTACCTGCGTTAGCTCCTTCAGGTTCCGGACCGGTAACCTCAAAATCAAAGGACCGGGTCATGATGGAGTTCATCATCGCCGCGTTGGGGAGAGGCACTTTATCACCATGGGCGATGATCGTTGCTTCTTTACTTCCACCCCACCTGCGGATAAGGTCTAAGAGGGCCTTATTGCCTGAACCGTTGGCTCCGCCTATGGTACAGCTTATGGCATCGATGATCCGCTTCTTTCCAGCCTCTATAACGTCATCACTAAAATCTTCATATTGTGTGTTTAATACATGGTCTGTCAGTTGATCGATAAGCATTTGTTCTCCTTTTTATGTTGCACGTTCTAAAAATCACTTCAGGGACAAAATTCGTTCTTTGTCCGCCTCCAGAAATCTACTTTTCCATCCAAGCATCTTCGGGTGTCCATAAACCAACGTGGGGAACGGCCATGAGAGAAAACTGCTTGCCGCCGCCGTCGTATTGAGTTGACATGATAACAACAACGTCGGGGTTTCCTGAAGGTTGAGCCTGGATAAGGCCTTCCCATTTACCACCCTGATAGACAGTCTGAGTATATTTACCGATCTGCACCGAATCCAGTTCAACCTCAACACCGATTGCTTTCAGATATGCTTGTATGGCCCCGAAGACGAGGTCGTACTCGGTTGAAATCTCACAAGTAAGTTTCCGTACCGTCGTGAAACTTGACACCTGTTTTGAGCGTAAGAGTGATCGTTTCTGCTTTTGCATCTTCCTTAAAAGGAGTAGCAAGCCACGAAACAGGCTGACCGGCCCTGTTGACACGCAAGAGCGTCTCAACAGCAGGCGACGCCTGTCTCATGGCAAACCACGTCTTGGTCATTTTGGGAGGATAACCGATAGACGCATCTTCATAACTGTCTGCTACCCGTAGTGTACCACCATATTGAGGTTTAAGTTCCCCAGCAAAGATAAGCTGCGAGCCGCCAAGCATCAATGATGTGGCCATTAGCAGTGCAGCCGCGGTTCCTTTTACTATTGGGTTCTTCCAAACACCCTCCTTATTTTGTTGCTTCTGGTTTAATCACCTAATCCGCCCGCGAACGGAGCTTCACCGTTGCTTCTGCTACAGTGGCCTTCTTGCCGTCGGGGAGCTCGTTCCATACATCGAGGTCGACAAGATGTTCGTTGTCTTTAACGTATTTACTCTTTACTTTGCCTTTTGTAGTAATGGTCTCACCGAGGAACCAGGTGACCCGATGGGCGCAATAGAGCCTTCTCAAGAAACCATCGTCTCCCATCCAGTTGGAGATAGCACAGGCCACAATTGCCTCGTTCTGACGCCCAATAGAATGCGCATACGGCAGGCCCGCCACCTGGGCCATATTATCAACGTAGTGCCAATCAATGGCATTGTGGGGCGCGCCTGTATCGGGATCGATGAGACAGCGGTCGAGATCACCTTTGAGCGCTCTCCATTTCCACCCGAATGCTATCGAATAACCGGCAGAGACAATCCAGGAAACCGTGTCGCTGACGTCGAGAGGGCCCCTGATGAGAGGTTTAATCTCCTCGCCTTCTACAACGTCTTCCCAATAGAGTATTTCTGCACCACGTCTGAATTTTCCCTCCATCTCATCATCATAAAAACGATGAATTTCGTCGAGCTGCTCTTTCGTATAGCGGGGTCTCGTCCTGCCCGCGAAGGGGTTCTTCTCCGCCTTCTCTTTCTTCTTTGATCCGGGAGGCATGGCCATCCATATCTCATTGCCTGTCGACGTACCCATTAATTCGCCACGGTCGTTATAGATCATCTTCTGACCTCTTGGGACAAACAGACGGTAAGGTTTACCTGCTTCTTTCTTCTCTTCTATGCCCAGATACTTATTGATAACATGGATACGGTCACCTGGCCGCATGACTTTATACACAATATTTTCCGTTCCACCATAAAATGAGTTGAGACCCGGTATCTGGGGCTTATCGGGGAAGACCGGCGCATTGCCTGCCGATGCCTGAAATATGGGAGGGGCTATGATACCGCCCCAAAGCGATTGTTTTGCGTACTCAGCATCCCGGTAAAGTGGATTAAAATCCCCAATTGCAAATACATAACGTTTGATATAGTCCTCAGTTATGAAATGCTCATTAACAGGGAAGGTGTATGTGGTTTCCCAGGTGAGCGGCACCGAACTGACGCTGCCGGCCCTTGTGGCCGCATCTTCAGCCAGATAGTCATCAAGGACGCCATTGAATTCCGTTTCGCTCATAGTACCGTCTTCCCATCTTTGTCTCAATTGCGCAAAATCTTCTGTTTTGGTTTTACTCATTGTCGATCCTCCTTAGTTGGTAAAATCCGAGATTCGAATAACATGTTCTATTTCTGGTCTATGTAATGTATGTCTTCTTTAGCCGAGGCAACAAAATGGAAAATCGGTCTATCCACCCTTCTGGCTATCAACGGGCAATGGACCAAATCCGGAGGGGCGTAGACTAATGTGCTTTTGTTGAGAAGATACTTTTCGTCACCTAGCCACATCTCTATTTCACCTCCAAGGTCGTTTGGATCATCTGGATTTGTTCCAATGAAGGCTATAATTTCGCCGCCATTGTGACTGTGGGCCTTTGTCAAAACTTCATCGGACCCTTTCCAATACCATGCACAGTTCACACGAAGAGCACCGGGTATAATTTCATTGTTCAAGAAGAGTATCCGAGTGCGCATGAAATTGAATTCCGGATGATTCGGTTCTGCTTCCGTAATAATATACTTTGCGTACTTTAATTTATTCATTCTCGTTTTCCCCCGTAGTACGAATCTTGTTTCTGTAAATTATTGACCTTCCGTGCACCCTTTGCCCGTGATTTTAATACCACGTCTGGATACCGGCCTTTGTCTTCCAATACGATCCAAAGGTTTTGTCAAAATAGTTTTCCAGTTTATCCATGAGATGTTGCCAGCCTGTTTTATACTCATACTGCAGTATGTCTTCGAGAAAAGGAACCAATTCACCCAGTTTGTCTTTAGGAAGATAGGCTCTTGCTCCCATATCGTGGGACTTTTTAAGGGCTTCAGGACTCAGGGCATGGGCTGTGAGCATGCCAACTTTAAATGAACGTGAGACAGCAATCTCCAGGAGATCAAAACCACGGACTCCCATAATGTCGAGGATAACAATATCATAATGGTCAGTTTTAAGAAGCTCAGCCCCTTTTTCGTAATTGGTTGCTTTGTCGATCGTGCAGGCAGGACAGGATTGTAGGATCTCCTCCTCGAGTACTGCCAGAATATCCGGCTCGTCATCAACAACCAACAGTTTTTTACCGTTCAAAAGGGACTCTGCCATCGCGCTCCTCCTTATAATATTCTCAGCTTCCAGTTCTCCAACGGCTATCGTATCCGTTAAGGCAACCTTATCTTTCGTGACATCCAACCGTATTGAGCCTGTTCCTCTGTCATTTCATCAAATTCGGCAGAAAGAGAGATATCTGCGGCACAGCAACGAGGAGAATAGTGTTCAATACATCGGCAATAAAGAATGGTATTACCCCGCGGAAAATCGTGTACATGGGGACTTTTGAGACACCCTGTATGGCAAAGACGTTGATGCCGACGGGGGGAGTAATGCACCCGATCTCACCCATCCTCGTTACCAATATTCCGAAATATATAGGGTCGAAACCTAGCTTCATCACAAGGGGGTAGAAGATGGGCAAGGTGAGCAGGATGGCCGAGATGGCGTCCATAAAGCAACCGAGCACGAGATAGGTAAAGAGGATGGCTGCCAGGATAACATATCTGTTTACCGGCATGGAGGCCACCAGTTCACCGAACTCCGAAGGAAGTCTGCTTAAAGCCATGAAGGAATTGAGGGTCATGGCTCCGAGCACAATCGTCATAACCATGGCGCCGACCCTTGCGGTGTCACTGAGACTCGCCATGAAATCTTTGAAGGAAATGCGCCGGGTAATTGCAAAGATCAAAGCCCCGAACGCGCCTATACCGGCTCCTTCGTTGGCGCTGCAAATGCCGAAGTAAATGCTGCCCATAACAACAAAGAAAAGGAGCAAAACCGGCCAGATACCTTTGAGCGACCTTACCTTCTCGGGCAGGGTAGTCCTGGGTCCTGCCGGGCCCAGGGAGGGGTTGATCTTGCATATAATGTAGATTGTCACAATGTAGAATACAACTGCCGTGAGTCCCGGAAACACACCGGCAATGAAAAGTTTCCCAATGGAATTCTCGGTGACAATGGCATAGATGATCATGCCCATGCTGGGCGGGATCATGGACCCCAAGGTGCCGGCAACGGCAACACAGCCCGTTGCCATCGAATCATCGTAGCGATACTTCTTCATCTCCGGCAGCGCGACAATCCCGATTGTAACTGCACAGGCCATACTGGAACCGGTGATGGCCCCGAAACACGCGCAGGCCACAACCGATGCCATGGCAAGACCGCCTCGAATGTGTCCCACCCAGCTATTGACGGCGGCATAGAGCTGCGTGCTTATATGCGAATGAAAGCAGAGGTTGCCCATGAGGATGAAGAGAGGGGCAACGGTAAAATCATAGCTGGACCAGATGTCGTTAGGAAGCACGCCGATGAGACCAAAGGCCGGATCAAGTCCGCGTATATAAGCGAATCCGGCAAAACCTGCAATCAAAAGCGAAAACGCAATGGGCACCCGCAGGGCCAGAAGCAAAAGCGCGAGGCCCATACCTGCAAAGCCAACTTCCATGGGTGTCATGGTTTCACCGCCTTTATAAAGGATTCAACCGTATCGATGAGGATCACCAGGGTAAGGAGTGCGCAGCCTATGCCCACGACGCAGACGAAGGGGTACGCGGGAATGCTCAGCACCGCCGACATCAGCGGCGAATGATACAACTCCGCGGCGTGAATAAACGTCCGCCACGATACTAATGCCCACATACAGCAGGCGAGAAGACCCGTCAGGACGCCAAGAACCGCCTGCATCCTCTTGGGAAGAAAGGCGACTATCAGGTCGACGTCCACATGGGCCTTCTTAACGGCGCAATAGGCGACGCCGCTGCTGACAAAAAACACGCCAAGGAACCCAATCAGCTCACGAGCGCCCGGTATGGGACTGTTAAAGAAATACCGCATAACGACTTCTGACGCCATGAGCAGGGTAAGAAGAAATATTGCAAGCTGCGCGAGAAGGGCAAAACGTTCACTGATGCCCTTGACGCATCGGTCGAAGAAGACCCAGGGATGGGCTGTTGCGTTAATCATCTTTACCTCCCTAATCTCAATATCAATATCATCCGGTACAGCATCAGTATAGTACTGATGCTGTACCGGCCTGTTTACCTGTTCAACCTGGTTCTTATGGTTTGTATGTGTTCGTTATCTTCAGGGCCGCGTCGTGTAATTTCTTGGGAACCCCGTCGGGATCAGCAATTCCGCCCTTTTTCGCTTTATCGGCTGCCCGTTTGGCCCACCAGTCATAGACCTTCTGACCGTCTGTTTTCAGCCACTGGTCGGTCTGCTCCTGGGTAAGCCTGTATTCGGTTAACGGATAACCGGCGGCTTTTGCCTTTGCCCGCGCCGCATCCCCTGATTTATCAAATGCCTGCGACCAGAACACACTGCCCGCAAGACCGCTTACACTCATAATCTGGTCCTGCACATCCTTCGGGAGCTTATTCCATGTCAGAAGGCTTATGGCTATCGCCTTGACGCCCGAGTTAAAAGGTCCGTGCGTCACGTATGGGGCAACTTCATAAAGCCGGAATGACTGCAAAAGGTCCCAGTTGACGAAGGCCCCGTCGGCTACGCCTTTCTGAATGTTCTGGTAGATCTCTGGCCCCACCATCGTCACAGATACTCCGCCGGCAAGTTCATTCATTATCTGTGTGGATTCTCCGGCTGATATCCGCATCTTGAGACCCTTCATATCATCCCTCGATTTTACCTGTTTTTTGCTCGTTTCAACCATGAACAAACCGGGGCTGTAGAAGAACAGCATTTTGGCAGCCTTGAATTCATTCTGGATCTCGGGCACTGTTTCGAAGAGTTTCCAGGCAACCCCGCCCTGATGCGCGGAACTGGTGTATTTCAAGTCCGGCAGACTGACAACATCCATAAAGGTTGCCAAGCCGGGCAGGGTAGCGAAGCTGATGTCCGCGATATCACAGAGGCCCTTCTGCAGACCGTCCCAAGCCATGTTTATCTTCAGGAGTGTGCCGGAATAGTATATGTCGAATGCCACTCTTCCGTTTGTCGCTTTTTCCACCTGTTTGATCCAGGGCTCAAGCACGTCTGTAACCAGATAGCTGGTTTTTGGCACAGTGAGATTAAACGAAAGCTTAATCGGTTGTGCCGAATCCGCAGAAGGTGCGGCGGCCATGGCATGTGAACAGAGACTGAATATGGCTATGCTCACTAAGACAATAACTCCCACGATACCCACAGATCTCTTCATTTTAGCCTCCTCTTTTTAATGTTTTACCCTGATGAATCAATGCATCTGCACACATTTTAATGTAACAACTTCACCCTTTGAGTACACCAAACACAACGCTAACTTTTGCGAAATAATCCCTGCGGTAGCTTATAGACCGCAATACACTTCTCGACATAGCTTGAGCACTACCTACTGCGGTAATCAACATATCTCTGCCACGATAATTATCGATTGGAAATGCTTTTCCAACGGGACCTTTACCCTGAACTACATCGCCTTTTTTGACATTGAAAAGGGCTGAAGCAGCCCCTTTTCCATCGCGAACAAGAAATTCAAGGCCATTCTTGTCTTCCGGAGCTGAGGCAATAGCAAAAGAGGATTCTCCGATTTCCTCTACCCCCAATACCGCTACCTGACCGGGGACAAATGTCCAGCGATTGGAAGAATCAATGGAAAACAATTTTAATTGGTTTGTAGCATCACTGACTTTGCTGATATTAAAAACGGTTGCTTGATTACTCATTCGACCTTCTCCTTTTTTAAACAATCTCCTCTACTGCCTTTTTGTAAGTCTCCCTGGCTGATGCTATTGTCTCACCATAGGCTTTCCAGGCCGGTACTATCGCCTTCTCGTGAGTGCGCCAGAGTGAGTCCATCGTCTTCCTGCAGGTTTCCCAGGCCAATTGTTTCTTCTTCTCAAATGTTTCCCGGGCTAGTTGTACTTCCTTCTCATATGTTTCCCGGGCTCGTTGTGCTTCCTTCTCATATGTTTCCCAGGCCAATTGGCATCCTTTGACCCAAACCTCCCTGGTAGGTTGTATCCTTTTCCGGTAAGTAACCACAGCTGATTGTATCGTCTTATCGAAGTCTTCCCAGGCTGGCAGTATCGCTTCATTTTTATTTGCCATGATGGCCACCTCTATTTTTTAAACATACTTTATTGCCATTAACGTCTTTGACTGTTTTGCCACAGTTCTGGATCTTCCTCTCCAAGTCATGCACGGACAAGGCCGTGGGGTGGCGAGAACTCCTCATATTCAGCAATTATCTTGTCTTTGCGCTCTTGAGGCCACGCCGGATCAAATCCGAGTCCCACGTCTTCGTTAATAAGGATAACCACCGTTTTCCTGCCGCCCAGGGCAGTCGCACCTTCGAGAATCACTATGGCATTGCATGCTCTCACCTTTGGGTCGCAGAAGACTTCAGGCTCCACGCATCTCCCGGCCGTGGCGCAAAGCATGCCGTTGTCTATCGCTGCTTTCTTTGAGTGGATTGGGGCTATGACGTTCTTTATCCGGTAAAGAGCCTCCTCGGTGTCCTTGCAAATCTTGTTTCTTCCTACCACGATAATCCCGAGTTCTCCCCCGACGATCATGCCGGCTACTCTTCCGCCACCGCCATCTATATTCACTATCATGCCGTCCTCAGTGATCGCATTCGAGCTGGTGAGGAATACATTGCAACCCAGGCGTGCCGGATTTCCTAAATACTCAAAGCGTTCATCGACTGCCTTATCCCCTGCTCCCGTTATTGCCGGTTCAGATTTTTTTTTCAAAAAGCGTGGCGCATAATTTCGACGGGCAGCCCCCCCTGAAATCGGATGACCCAAATCTACTAAATCCTGGAGAAGGCCAATCGCCCTGACGGTAGCCGAATCACCCAGACCCACTATGCAACCGTCGGGAATCAGATCCAGTGCCATTTTTCTGGCCTCGTCTCTGTTTTCAGCCAACTTGGCATCAAAGCCCCGACGCTTCAATGCCGCCAGAGTCGTTTCCACTTTATCTCTCTCTTCATTTGTCCCCATATCTGGTGGACCTCCTCCTGCAAATTCGAACTGCCACTCTCTTTAGCATCCTTTACTCTTTTCAAAACATCATCCTTATCTCTTATTTAATCCTTGAAAGTTAAAGCGGCTGCGTGCTGTGCAGCTATGTAACCGAACGTAGGGGGCACGGGTCCATCCAGACTGGAATGAAAGAGAGCGGGATCTCTAAGCCTGATCCCCATCATCAGCCCGATTGCATACAATCCTGGAATTGGTTCCCATGTCACTTTATCCAGCACCTGTGCATTGGCATTTACCCTTGGTCCGCCCGTCGTGTTTAAAAGGCAGGGCGGTTGCTCACACACGTAATATGGAGGTGTTTTTATAGGAGACATATTAAGGGCGTTTTTGCCATAGTCCAGGTCTTTCCCTGAATCGACGAACCCGTTGTATCTATCCACGGTAGCTCTGAATATGTCCGGGTCGGCGCCAAACTTGGCCGCCAGCTCTTCAATAGTATTCGCCGTCAGCACCTCTCCTGTTTTGAGTTTTTCATTAAGCCTGTCTTTGTCAATCACGTCACTTTCACAGAATACTGCCCAGCAGGTTTTATCATGCTGAACAAATACACCGCCGGCAAAGTGTTCCATGGCTACAAAGCTATCTTTTTCCTGCGCGCCGTATTCATTGGTAAACCGTCTTCCGTGCTTGTTAACATAGAGAAGCTGGCCTGATTGAGTTCCTGCACGGGGATTGATTGGAGCAGTAGTCTTCTTGGCGCCGGCCGTCTGCCTAATTATCCCGGTTTCAAAAACCTGGTTATGATTTATAGGCGGTTTAAGGTTGGTGCAATTGAAGTGTATTATCGATTGGTAAGGCCAATCCTGCATCAGGGCGCCTATCCACATACAGGCCTTATGCATATCACCGGTATTATTCCCGGGGAAGTACAGACTTAACGCTCCAAGAAGCCAAGGTGCGTATGCCTGCAACATCTCGGGGTCGCCCCCAAAATCGCCGGAGGCCAGTATGACAGCTTTATTGACATTGAACTGAACATAGGTACCGTCCGGCTTCTTTGCTATGACCCCCGTGACCCTGCCTTTATTATTTGGTCTGATCAGTTGCACTGCCCGGGTAGCTCCGCGATACTCCATGCCGAATTTTACTCCGTAATTCCTTAACATGTCATAGTAGCCGTAGTTGCGGCTGGTTGCCACTTCAAGCCCCTCAACCCATCCTGCTCCCCCCCCGGGCACTGCTTTTAACGTAGCACCCTGGTCCGCCGCTACCTCTTCATATAAGTCCCACACCTTGCCGGAATTCTCATGCAGTGCTCTTAATATTGGAATCTCCGCACAACCATGTGAAGCGATATAATCATCATAAACCTTTGCTTCAACATCGGTTACATTACCGGCAGCTATCTGGGATTTCGAGTTTACAAAACCATACAAAAACGCCCGAGGACCAGCCTGTACCAGGTCTTTATTAAGGAGAATGGTCTTGGATCCTGACATTGCTGCCACTGCTCCTGCCACGGCTCCACCTGTCCCTGCCCCCACTACAACAATATCTGTAGTTACCCTTTCAGTGATTTCATTTGCCGGTATTGAAACGGGCGTCTCAAAGCTGTATTTTACTTTGTCTATCTTATCCTTGCCCCTTCTACTATTTTCGTTCATTGCAACAACCCCTTTTTTTCTGCTCATCATGCACTTTGCCGCGATAACTGCAACAACTTTTCTCTTTCAGAAAGAATTCAGTCGCGGCCTTCACCTCCCTTAAAATGGGGTGTAAACAAATATCGTCTTTTGCCGCACGTATCCTTGTCATGTCCCATCCACCGGGCAGACAATAATCTCTCCCTTCAGTACGAGAGGGCCCCCGAGCAGAATTGGGATCGTCTCTTGGTTATGATGGGCTATAAAAGTACGTACGGATACGAACATATTAACGGAAATCGACACCCCTGTCAAGCAAATTCTTTGGCCACAAGGAGAACAGATTTTCTCCTCACCCAACACGAACGCTGTGATGAATTCCGTGGACCCTCAATTTTACGGTGTCGCCAGCGCCACGCTGAGCACGATGCGCCAGATGGGTAATATGTTCTCGATGGGGATTGTAATGATATCGATGTCGCTTCTTCTGGGGAAATCGGGAGCTATCCCTGATGACGCCGGGCAATTTCTGGTGAGCATGAGAATCTCTCTGGGAGCTTTTGCAGTGATGTGCTTTGGTGGAATA
>Ga0079037_100002009_pt1 | contig 10934 bp, 8 predicted proteins | sample Mud3Dept4metaG_FD_71479 | JGI IMG/M metagenome (GOLD analysis project Ga0079037, IMG submission 71479) | Freshwater wetland microbial communities from Ohio, USA, analyzing the effect of biotic and abiotic controls - Mud 3 Core 4 Depth 4 metaG | ecosystem: Environmental > Aquatic > Freshwater >... | reverse complement strand
CAGGCCGCGAGCAGCACCTCGGCCAGCCCCGACGCCGGGATGCGCTCCTCGCGCGACAGCCCGGATCCGTTGTCGAGCACGAGGTCCGGGATCGAGATGTCCCGGGACGCGAGGAAATCGGTGATCGCCCTGCGGCCGTTGGTGGTCGTGCCCGGCCGCCCGGCCTTCTCGGCGCCAAGCGTCAGCAGCAGCTGCCTCGCCATGGTGTTGCTCGAGAACTTGTTCACGAGCCGGATGATCTCCGCGAGCGACAGCGAGTCCTGCGAGTAGAGCAGCTTCGCGCCGGACGGCAGGGCCCCGATGCGCCACCCGCCGTCGAGTTTCCCGCCGCTCTCCTGCCAGAAGGTCTTGAAGGTGCCGTACGCGTACTCGGGCGCGCGCATGACCGCGCGCGCAAAGCTCATCGTTCCGCAGCCCGACGCGTAGCTTCCGGTGAAGACGATGCGGTTGCCCGTCGGGCCGTCCGGCGTCGAGACCCCGACGCCGGCACCGCCGCGGCGGCAGGCTGCGCGATTCAGGCGCGCGGTGCTCTCGACCGCGAGATTGGCGGGCCACGGATAGGCGCTGGTGCGCAGCGTCCCGGCGGCGAGATCCGGCAACAGGCTGAACGTGACGGTCTGGAAATTCACCAGCAGCGCGTCGGGCAGGACGTTGTAGGTGCTGAGCGGCTTGTTGTCGAACGCGCCGCGGTCGTCGCCCTGCGGCGCGAAGTAGCTGTTGTCGATGATCACGTCGCCGGTGATGCGCTGGATGCCTTCCTGCCGCAGGCCGTTCACGAACCCCCACCAGCGCTCGGCCGTGACGTACGGGTCGCCGCCCCCGACCAGCACGAGGTCGCCCTCGAGCACCTGGTCGCGGACCGGGCCCGTCGCGTAGGCGCGGGTGCGCCAGGTGTATGCGGGGCCGAGCATCTCGAGCGCCGACCAGGTCGTGACGACCTTGATGGTCGAGGCGGGGTTGCGCGGCACGGCCGAGTTGTAGCTCAGGAGCGGCTCGTCGCGGCCGACTTCCTTCACCAGGATGCTGACGGCGGTGCCCGGAATGCGCTGCTGCGCCATGACGCGCGTGACTTCGGGCGGAAGGTAGTCGCGGTCGCGCGCGGTCGCCGCGTGCGGGAGGCACGCGAGCGCGAGCAGGCAGGCGAAGACGCGGAATCGCTTCGGCATCGACCGTGGTCCGGGGGAACGGCGCGATGATACGTGATCGCGCTGGCGGCGAGTGCACCGGCTCTGCATACTTCCGAGCCCGCGGCGGGTGAACACCATGCGCAAGATCTGGAACACGATGCTGAAGGGCCTGGTGGCGATCCTGCCCATCGGGCTCACGCTCTACCTCGTCTACTGGCTGGCGGGCATGGCAGAGAGCGTCTTCTCGGGCGTGATCAGGCTCCTGATCCCCGCCTCTGCCTACTGGCCCGGCCTCGGGCTGCTCACCGGCCTGGTCGTCCTGTTCCTGGCCGGCCTCGCAGTGAACGCCTACGTCGTGCGCAGCGCGCTCAGGTTCGGGGACCGGCTGTTCGCGCGCATTCCGGTGGTGAAGACCGTCTACGTCGCCATCCGCGACTTCATGCGGTTCTTTCCGTCCTCCGGCAAGGGAGGCGACCTGAAACGCGTGGTGCTGGTGCCATTCGGGCCCGGCAAGGCCGTCGGCTTCGTCACCTCGGAATCGGCCGCCGCGCTTGGCCTCGGCGGCGGCACGGCGGACAAGGTCGCGGTCTACCTGCCCATGAGCTACATGATCGGCGGCTACACGATCTTCCTCCCGCGCGACCTGCTCGAGCCGACCTCGCTCTCGGTCGAGACCGCGATGCGCATCGTGCTGATGGGCGGCGTGACCGTCGCGCGCATTCCCGAGGCGGACGACGAGCCGGGGACCCGCTGAGGTGCGCGTCTCGATCGTCCCGGTCACGCCCTTCGCGCAGAACTGCTCGGTGGTGTGGTGCGAGAAGACCGGCCTGGGCGCGGTCATCGACCCGGGCGGCGACCTCGACCGCATCCTCGCCACGGTGCGCAGTGAGGGCGTGAAGCTCGAGAAGATCCTGCTCACCCACGCCCACCTGGACCACGCCGGCGGCACGGCGGAGCTCTCGCGCACGCTCGGGCTGCCGATCGAGGGCCCTCACCGCGGCGACCAGTTCTGGATCGACGGGCTGGCCGAGCAGGCGCGAATGTTCGGCATCGCGAGCGGCGGCAGCTTCGTGCCCGACCGCTGGCTCGAGGACGGCGACCGCGCGCGGGTCGGCGACATGGAGTTCGAGGTGAAGCACTGCCCCGGGCACACGCCCGGCCACGTGGTCTTCCACTCGCCGGCGGAGCGCCTCGCGTTCGTGGGCGACGTGCTGTTCGCCGGCTCGATCGGGCGGACCGACTTCCCGGGCGGCGACTACGACACGCTGATCAATGCCATTCGCACGAAGCTCTTCCCGCTGGGCGACGACGTGCGGTTCGTTCCGGGCCACGGCCCCATGTCGACGTTCGGGGAAGAGCGCCGCACGAACCCCTTCGTGGGCGACGCGGCCGTTGGCAGCGGGCGCTGAGACGCCCGCGGACGGGTCATCCGTCCGTCTTCCGCCGGCCGCGCTTTGACGAGTTGCGCTGCTCGCCGCCTTCGTAACCGTCGATGGACACGCCGAGCTCGTGGGCCCGGCGCGGCCCCTTGCGGCGATCGTCAAAGTGCTCGTACCGGCAGGTGCACTGGGCGCTGTCGCAGGCCTTGAGCGGCAGGGGCGGAGCCTCCCGCGACAAGAAACGGACGTCGCGCAGCTTGCCGGCCGCGGCGCAGGCCCGCGGCCCCGGCGCAATTGCGACCGCGTGCCAGGGATTCACGGGCTTTTTCGCGGGCGCGGGCTTCGGCTCCGGCTCGCTGCGCCCGAATAGCGCCTTTGCCCGCTTGAGTACGTCGCTCACCAGTCGCTCACCGCTGTCGGCCCCAGACCGGGGTCCGTGTCAAGGCTAGCGCCATGGCTGTTCCCCGGGGCGTGATCCGCGTCCCATCCCTGTCCGATTCACACGCCCCACGGCGTAGCGCGGATTAGGTCAAATCGGCGCATCCGGGCCCGGGCCTTGCCGGACCCGCCCGCTGGGCCGAAACTGCCGGGATCGCCCCCTCCCGAGGCCCGAATGGCCAGGACTCGCCGCGCCCCGCCGGGGCCGCCTTTCGACTCGATCTACCGCCACGGATTCGTCCGGGCGGCCATCGCGACCCCGCGGGTCGAGGTGGCCTCGCCGGGCTACAACCTCGGGCAGACGCTGGCGCTGGCGCGGAGGGCGGCCGCCAGCCACGCGGTGCTCGCGGTGTTCCCGGAACTCGGGCTGTCCGCGTATTCGAACGAGGACCTGTTCCAGCAGGACGCGCTCCAGGATGCGTCGCTGGCGGCCCTGTCGGAGCTGGTTCTCGCGAGCCGTGACCTCGCCCCTGCGCTCGCCGTGGGCCTGCCGCTCCGCGCCGACGACCGGCTCTTCAACTGCGGCGTGCTCGTGCACCGCGGCCGCATCCTCGGCGCCGTGCCCAAGAGCTACCTGCCGAACTACCGCGAGTTCTACGAGAAGAGGCAGTTCGCGCCCGCGGCCCAGGCGCTCTCGACCAGCCTCCGCCTGCTCGGGCAGGACGTGCCGTTCGGCAACCAGCTGCTCTTCGCAGCGACCAACGTGCCTGGCTTCGTGCTGCACCTCGAGATCTGCGAGGATCTCTGGGTGCCGCTGCCGCCGAGCACGCTCGCCTCGCTCGCGGGGGCCACCGTGATCGCGAACCTCTCGGCGAGCGACATCACCGTGGGCAAGGCGGATTACCGTCGGCTGCTGTGCGCATCCCAGTCCGCGAAGTGCGTGTCCGCGTACCTCTACTCCGGTGCGGGCCCGGGCGAATCGACGACCGACCTGGCGTGGGACGGCCACGCACTGGCCTACGAGAACGGCGAGCGCCTCGCGGAGTCGCGACGCTTCCCGCTCGAGCCGGGCCTCATTACCGCCGACATCGACCTCGACCGCCTGCGCCAGGAGCGGGCGCGCCTCACGAGCTTCGGCGACAGCGTGCAGGCGCACGCCGCGCTGCTCGCGGGCTTCCGCCGCGTCGAGTTCGAACTCGACCTGCCGCGCGGCCGAGTGCCGCTGGCGCGACGCGTGGAGCGCTTCCCCTACGTGCCCGCGGACCACTCGAAGCTCGACGAGCGCTGCAGTGAGGTCTACGACATCCAGGTCGAGGGCCTGATGAAGCGCCTCGAGGCGACCGGGCTCCGCAAGGTCGTGATCGGCATCTCGGGCGGTCTCGATTCGACGCAGGCCGCGCTCGTCGCCGTGCGCGCCTTCGACCGGCTCGGGCTGCCACGCACGAACGTGCTCGGCTACACGCTGCCGGGATTCGGCACCAGCCGCCACACCTTCGACAGCGCCCACGCGCTCATGAAGGCGCTCGGGATCTCGTCTGCGGAAATCGACATCCGTCCCTCGGCCGAGCTGATGCTCCGGCACATCGGCCACCCGCACCGCCGCGGCAAGCCCGTCTACGACGTGACCTTCGAGAACGTGCAGGCCGGCGAGCGCACCTCGCACCTGTTCCGCCTCGCGAACCTGCACGGCGCGCTGGTGCTCGGCACGGGCGACCTCTCCGAGCTCGCGCTCGGCTTCACGACCTACGGCGTCGGCGACCACATGTCGCACTACAACGTGAACGCCTCGGTGCCGAAGACGCTGATCCAGCACCTCGTGCGCTGGCTGGTGAGCACGAAGCAGTTCGACGAGAAGGCCTCGCGCGTGCTGGACCGCATCGTCGCCACGCGCATCTCGCCGGAACTCGTGCCGGGCTCGGGCGAGGAGCCGGAGCACTCCTCGGAGGCCGTGGTCGGTCCGTACGAGCTGCAGGACTTCAACCTCTACTACCTGAGCCGCTACGGCTACCGGCCGAGCAAGGTCGCGTTCCTGGCGCACGCCGCCTGGGGCGATCGACTGTCCGGCGCGTGGCCGGACACGGTGCCGCCCGGCGAGCGGCGCGAGTACGACCTCGCGACCATCCGGCGCTGGCTCGAGGTGTTCGTCGTGCGCTTCTTCCAGGGCAGCCAGTTCAAGCGCTCGGCGATGCCGAATGGACCGAAGGTCGGCTCCGGCGGCTCGCTGTCGCCGCGCAGCGACTGGCGCGCGCCCAGCGACTCGCCCGCGACCGTCTGGCTCGAGGAACTCCGGGCCAATGTCCCGACCGGCCGCCGACGCAAGTCGTGACACCACGGGGCCCGTGAACAGGCGACGCGCGCGGCGCCCGTCCGTACCGGCCGGCGCGATGGCCTGCGCGGTCGTGCTCACGCTCATCGCTTGCGCCTCGCCCGCCCAGACGGAGCCTCCAGCCGGAGCCGCGCCGCCGCCGACGGCTTCCGCACAGCAGCCGGCATCACTTCCCGCGGTCGGACCCTCGCAGCCACCCTCCGCGACGCCGGTCATTCCGGCGCCATTCCTCGCCGGTTCCTCGAAGGAATTCCGCGGGCTCCTCGACGCGAAGCAATACGCGCAGGCGGTGACGCTGGCGCAGCAGCTGCTCGAAGCGGCAGAACAGCAGCCGGGACCGGGCGGCGAGGACCTGCAGGTGGCGCTGATGAACCTCGCGCTCGCGCAATACCTCGACCAGGACTACGTGGGCGCCGAGTCGAGCTACCTGCGCGTCATTTCCCTGATCGAGGCGTCGGGCCGCATGACGACCCCGCGGCTCGCCCGCGCGCAGGCGGGTCTCGCGACGACCTACTACGCCGGCAAGCGCTACGACCTTGCCGCCGCGCGCTACGAGCAGGCGATCGCGCTCGCGCGCCGCGAGCAGGGGCTGTTCACCGAGGAGCAGATCCCCTTCCTCGAGAAATACTCCAACGCGCTCAGCGAGCTCAACCGGTTCGAGGACGCTTTGCGGGCCCGCCGCTACATCCTGCGCACGATCGAGCGCAAGTACGGCGCGGGGAGCCTGCGTTACGCGCAGGAACTCGAGTCCACCGGGCGCTGGTTCACGAGGGTCGGATCCTACGAGGCCGCGCGCTCGGCGCTGCGCAGCGCCATAGGAATCATCGAGGACGCAGAGGGCGAGAACGCCGCGGAACTCATCGGCCCGCTGACGGCGCTCGGCGACTGCGCGCGGCGCCAGCTGCTCGATCCCGCGACCGCGAGAGCCGCATCGGCCGACGAGCAGAGGCAGTCCATGTTCCGCGACGCGATGGCGCCGGTCCTGCCGGCGGTATCCCCGAACACCATTGCCATGGAAGGACAGTCGTCGCTCGAGCGCGCAGTCGCGATCGCGGCCTCGCAGGCGCCACCCTCGCCGGCACAGCTCGCCGACGTCCGTACCCTGCTCGGCGACTGGTACCAGTCGCGGCAGCGTCCCGAGAAGGCGCTGTCGAACTACGCGCTCGCCTGGCAGGCGGCCGGCGACGCCACCGTGGGCGGAAAGCCCGTGACCCAGCTGCTGTTCGACCGCCCGGTGCTGCTCGCGTACGTGCCGCCGGGATCGTGGAACCGCCACGCCGACAGGCCCGCGAACGAGGTCGTCCTGCGTGAAGCACGGCTCGAGTTCACGGTCACGGAGCGCGGACGCGTCGCCGACCCGAAGGTGGTGCTGGACGCCGGCGACCCGACACGCGGGACGCAGGCGCTGCGCGCAGCGCAGTCGGCAATCTACCGGCCGAGGCTCGAGAAGGGCGTCCCGGTGGACACGCCCGGAGTCACGCTGACACAGCCGTTCTACGTTCTGGCGGAATCGGAGATTGGGGAGTCCACGCCGGCGCCGGATACACCGGCCGCGGGAACTAAGCCGGCGCAGCAGCCAGCATCCTCGCCCGCGCCAGAGCCGCCGGTCGCAGGCTCCGGCGGCTGACCCTCAGGGCGGCGGTGGCGCCACTTCGACCGGGGCCTCGGGTGCCGACGCGGGCACCTCGGGCAGCAGGCCCCGCACCACGGCCTGCTCGCGGAATTCGGTGGCGAGCTTGGCGGCCGCGTCGCGCATCGCGAGCTGCACCGCCTTCTTCAGCACTTCCGATCCGCCGCCCAGCATGTTCCTGTTCGCCGCGGCGCCGTATCCGGTGTAGGTCCACGAGTCGATGACCTCCCCGTCGGGCTTGTAGCCGGTGACGCGGTACCTGAGGCTGACCGCGTAAGCGTCCGAGCCCGAGTCCACCGGCGTCACGAAGGCGAAGTCCTCGAGCACCGGCTCGATCACGCCGCGGATCTGCGGGTCGGTGCGCGCGCCCGCATCCGTCGCGGCCACCGGGACCACTCGGTCGAACATCGCGTCCATGAGGCGCGCGAAACCCTCGGACTGGGCCTTGCCGATCACGATCGAGTAGTCGCCGCCGTCGCGCTTCTCCTGGTACACCTTGTCGCGGAACTCGGGCGCGATGTAGAGCCCGACGACCACGGGAATCTTCGTGATCAGCGGCGCAGGAATGCTCGGCTGGGCCTCGAACTGCGTCGCGCCGCAGCCCGCGAGCAGCGCGCAGGCGAGCAGCGCCGTCGCGCAGGCGACCCGCCTGCATCCTGCCCGGCCCGGTTCGGTGAAATGATTCATCGGGCGCATGGTCGCACGAGCGCGCTCAGCGGACATAGCTGCCGGGCTCGTTCAGTCCCACGAAGGTCCCGCCGTTCTTCTCGCACAGCATGCGCATGAGCGTGGCATAGCGGATGCTCGTGACCTGCGGCGCGTCGGGCCTGACCGGGAAGCCGAGCGCGTGGATCCTGACGCGGCGCGCGCCGGTCCGGTCCTCGCGGTTCAGCATGTCCACCGCGCGCATCACCGAGTCGACGGACGAGCCCGTGAACTCGTCGCCGAACACGTACAGGCTGATGCGCAGCCCGGTCGCGTAGTAGGTGCGGATCGCCTCGACGATGCCCTCGACCGGGCTCGAGTTGCTGAACGGGAACCAGTCGCGCATCCGCTCCATCACCAGCCTGCGCTGCGTCGGCGTGTCGGGCAGCCAGCGCCCGCGGTACGAGGGGAACATGTAGGTACCCTCGTCGCTCATCACCTGCCAGCCCTTGACCGTCGGATAGGCGTCGAGGACCTCCTGCATCTTCCGCATCGCGAGCGGCCAGGCGTAGTTGGCCATGCTGCCCGAGGTGTCGATGATGAAGATGACGTACTCGCTGTCCACGGGCAGGCCGCCGATCGGCGAGTCGTCCTTGCGCCGGTACTGCGCGCCGAGCAGTCGCTTCATCTCCTCGGTGAGTTCCTGCTGCGCCGAGACGAGCTGGCCCTCGATGTCGTTCTGCACCTCGGCCTCGCGGCGCGAGGACTCGTACTGGCCGCGCAGCGCGCTCAGGTCGCCGCGCAGGCGCGCGATCCGCTGCTGCTCCTCGGAGAGCTGGCTGCGCCGGGCCTTGAGCTCGCGGTTCAGCACCTCGCTCGTGCCCTTGATCTCGACGAGCTCCTGCTGGAGCTTGAGCAGCTGCGCCTTGAGGTCCTCGCGCGACTTCTCGATGACCACGGGCTCGCCGACCTCGGTGAGCACCAGCAGCAGGATCACCGCGCCGAAGCCGCAGCAGATCGCATCCAGGAACGAGAGGCTGAACACCTCCACGTCGCGCCGGCCGAGCCGCGAGCCCCTCATGGCCAGTCCCTCGCCGGGCTCAGGAACGAGCCGTTGGTCCTGCGCGCCAGCGCCCAGTAGGCGGAGGGTGCCATCGGGTCGCCTTCCATCGGCATCAGGATCACGTTCACCGGGATGCCGGACGGCAGCTTGCCGATGGCGCGCTCGAAGAGCTGCAGGCGCCCGTTGCCGTCGATGGTCTTGCGCACCAGCGGCGGTGTCGCGCCCTGGGTCGGCAGTCCGTCGGTGATGAGCAGGATGTTGTCCGGGCGCGGCGAGAGCGTGCCCGCGACCGCGAGCGCGTTCTCGAGGCTGGTGCCGTCCTGGGGCACGGTCTTGCGGAGCGCCGTGAGCGCGTCGTTCAGCGCCGCGGCATCGTTGGCGGCCAGCCACTTGCCGGCACTGCCGGTGACGAGCGGCCGCGCCTGGGTATTGAACGCGTAGACCTGGAACTGGGACTTGCCGGGCAGCTGCGAGGTGATCCAGTCCACCGTGGCGACCGCGCGGCGCCACTTCGGCGCCGCCATGCGCCGCACCTCCGCCATGTTGCGCAACCGGATCACGTTCACCACCGACTCGTCCATCATGCTGGCGGAGACGTCCACCAGGATCAGGATGCGCTGGCCGCCGACCTTGAGCCCGGTGAGATACTGGCGGTCGCCGCTGCCGATGAAGCCCTTGATGCGCGTGCCGGGTTGTCCGGGGCTCGGCGTGCCGGCCTCGAGCCGGCGCTTGCCCTCGTCCAGCGACTTCAGGTCCTGCTTCAGGCGCTCGATCGCCTCGCGCTTCGACAGCGTTTCCTTCTCCGCCTCGGCAAGCTGTTGCCTGAGCTTCTCGGTCTCCTCGATGATGCGGCTCGCCATCCCTTCGGCGGGCACGGCTTCGTCGGTCCCTTGCAGCGAATTGCGCAGCACGACGAGGTTCTTGTAGCCCTCGAGGACCTGCTCCTCGAGCCGGTTCACCTCGGACTGCAGCTCGTCGTTGCGGTGCTGGCGCTGCACGCCGGCCTGCGCGCTCAGGATGGTGTAGAACAGGACGACCGCGCCGAACCCGCACGCGATGACGTCCAGGAACGACAGGCTGAAGACTTCGATCTTACGACGAGCCATCGTCCTCGACCGCCCGCACGAGCTCGCACTCGACGCCCGGGCTGCCGGCGCGAATCCGGTCGCCCGCCCTGAGCTCCACGCGCCCGCCGACGCGCTCGCCGTTCAGGAACGTCCCGTAGGTACTGTGATCCTCCAGCCAGGCCGCCCCGTCCGCCAGCGAGATGGAGCAGTGCAGGCGCGATATTCCGGGGCCGGGCGCGAGTACGAGCGTCCGCCGGTCCGGCGGCACTTCGCATCCCAGCGTGAGCGACCCCGGACCCAGGCGGTAGGCGCGCCCGGCGTAGAGGACATGCGTCGGCCGAGCGTCCTCCGGGACCGCCGCCGCAGGAACCGGACCGCCAGCGGCCCCGCCCCGGCGCAGCGGCACCGGGAGCTGCTGCAGGAGCGTGAGCGCGCCGGCGCCCCGCCGGATGTGCTTCTCCCAGGCGAGTGCGCCGAGTGCCGCCGCGCCGCGCGGCAGGCGCGTGATTTCGCAGTCGCGGATCTCGCGAAGCCGCGCCTCGAGTCCCGGCATCGCCGCGAACCGGTGCGACAGCCGCAGGTACAGCGGGCCGCCCGTCGCGCGCGCGCGCTGGAGCACGCGCGCGTACTCGTCGTAGCTGCGCTCCGCAGCGCTCGCGAAATCGCCGTCGGTGAATTCGACCGAATGGGTCGCGTTGCCCGACCGGACCTCGATCGATGCCTTGCCGCCGGCGAGCGCGGCCTGCAGCCAGCCCGGCAGCCCGTCGCAGAGCAGCTGCTCGGTCGCGGCCTGGTGCAGGGGATCGAAGCGCGTCTTGCGCACCAGGGCCGAGGCGATCGCATCCAGCCACGCCTGCTGCAGGCCGAGCCACCCGTGCTGCGGCAGGATCTCGAAGCGCGTGCGGCGCAGGCCCGCCCCGCAGTCCAGCACCGTGACGACCGCACGGTGCAGGTAGAGCTCGAGCTGCAGCACGCTCGCGGGCGCGGCGTCGAGCGAAGCGGCCGCGAGCCCCGCGTCGACCAGCCCCACCGGCTCGAGCCCGGCCTCCTTCACCACTCCGAGCAGCAGGCCGAGCTGCCCGCGCGAATACCAGGGCGGCACGGCGATGATCGCTTCGCTTCCGGCGCCGAGGTGCGGCGCGACCAGCCGCGCGAGCTGCGCGAATGCGACTTCCGCGCGGTTCGCCGCGGCAGGCGCCGGCCGGGCGAGCGGCTCCGTACCGAGGTCCTGCCAGTGGCGGGTCTCCGCGTAGAGCGGCTTGAGGCGCGTCCGCAGCGCCGCGGCCGCACCCGTCTCGGGCGTCGGGCCGTCCAGCATC
>Ga0079037_100002008_pt1 | contig 10935 bp, 6 predicted proteins | sample Mud3Dept4metaG_FD_71479 | JGI IMG/M metagenome (GOLD analysis project Ga0079037, IMG submission 71479) | Freshwater wetland microbial communities from Ohio, USA, analyzing the effect of biotic and abiotic controls - Mud 3 Core 4 Depth 4 metaG | ecosystem: Environmental > Aquatic > Freshwater >... | reverse complement strand
TTTCCTGCCCCGCGGACTTGCGGCGGTGCACCCGCGCTTCCACTCACCGCACGTGGCGATCCTGGCCTACGGCGCGCTCGCGATCGCCATCTCGCTCACGAGCACCTACCAGCAGCTCGCCGTGCTGTCGAACCTGGCGTCCTTCGGGGTCTACGTGCTCGGCGCGTTCGCCGTGTGGCGGCTGCGGGTGCGCGACGTTCGGACCGACAAGCCGCCGTTCCTGATGCCCGGCGGCATGCTGGTGCCCGTGCTCGCCTGCGCCGCGATCACCTGGATCGCGGTCCAGACGATCACCTTGCGCGAGGCCGTGGCGCTCGGCGGCGTGTTCCTGCTTTCGCTCGTCGTCTACCTGGTGCAGCGGCGGTAGCCGCGCGGCGCGGCGCCGCGCCAGCGCCTGCCTTGCCCCTGGTCTTCGCCCTGGCGCGCGGCTTCAGCTTGGTCTTCACCGGCGCATTAGGATCCGGCAGCGCGTCGGCCGCGGCGAGCAGCTCTTCCCAGGCCCCGCGCATGCAATCGAGCATCACGCCCGGGTCCGGCACCATGCTGCGGCAGGACACCATCGAGACCCACATCACGCCGTTGTAGCTCACGCCCGTGAAGTTGAGCCCGCAGCCGTCCACCGGGATGCTGACCGGGTACATGCACATGGCCTTCGCGCCGGCGAGGTACATGGCCTCGTCGGGCCCGCGCACGTTCGAGACCGTCAGGTTGATGCGCGACACCAGGATGCGGTTGAAGAGCATGTGCGCGGCAAATGGCGGCAGGACGTCCATCAGGTTCTTGAGCAGGTCGAGGCCCATTGCCTCCGCCTGCTCCTTGCTGAGCCGCGTCTCCTCGTGCACCGCCTTCAGGCGCTCGATCGGGTCGGCGATGTCCGAGCGCACCTTCACCGGCGTCCCGGCCACTTCGTTGCCGCCGGAGGACGCGTCGCTGCGCAGCGAGATGGGCATCAGCCCGGACAGCGAATCGGCAGGCAGCTCCTTCTTTCCCAGCAGGTACTTGCGCGCCGCGCCGCCCGCGACCGCCACGAACACGTCGTTCAAGGTCGATCCCGGGACCTTGGCGCGAATGCGCCGGATGCGCGAGATGGGCATGCCGAAGCCCTCGACCACGCGGTTCGTCGTGACCTTCTCGCTGAATCGCGTGTGCGGCGCCGCCGGCGGCAGCATGCCGGAGAGTTTGTCCGTCACCGCGGTGAGGTTGCCCTCCGCGATCTTCGGCAGCTGCTCGCGGCCGAACTCCAGCACGCGGCCCGCGACCGTGCCCGACATGCGCAGCACCTTCGAGGCGCGCTCGACCTGGTTCGCGATGCTCCGCGAGACGAACTCGTAGGGCGACGGCTCGCGGTCGCCGACCACCACGCGCGGCGTCCCGGCCGAGGCGACCGGCTCGGGGCTCGCCTCGTGCAGCTGGCGCGTCAGGTGCGCCGCGGCCATGCCGTCCACGATGGCGTGGTGGATCTTGAGGAAGATCGCGAACGCGCCCGGCGGCAGCTTCGGGATGTGGTCCAGCCCCTCGATGACGTAGGCCTCCCACAGCGGGTGCGCTCGATCGAGCGCGCGCGAGTGCAGGCGCGCGACCTGGATCATGAGCTGGCGCCAGTCGCCGGGCTTCGGCAGCGCGATGTGGCGGATGTGGTACTCGACGTCGATGTCGGTGTCGGTGACCCAGTACGGGCGGTCGAGGTTGAGTGGCACCGGCACGAGGCGGCGACGGAACACCGGGTGCAGGTACAGGCGCTCGTCGAAGTGCTGCAGGATGTCCTTGAACCGCACCTTGCCGCCGGGCGCGGTCGAGACGTCGTAGATGATCAGGCTGGCGACGTGGTTGTACACGTTGCGCCGCTCGCCGATCAGCATGACGTTGTCGGTGCCGGACAGTTGCTGCATCTTCATGCCCTCCGGGGCACTGGGACCGGGGAGTGTGGCAGGGCCCGAGCCAGGCGGGCAACCGCGCTGCCGGGTGCCGCCGGCCCGGATCGACGCCCTGGATCGGGATCCGTCGATTCTCGTAACCCATTGATATGTATATTAATCGCCGGTTTGGCCCCCAGGCAGGAACCCGTCCCGGGAACTCTGGCCTGCCGTGATAGTCTATGTTGCAATGCAGCAATCAATCGCAAGCCAGCCCCTGGGCGTACCGGCGGGTGCCGGCAGCCTGCCCGCGTACACGGGAAGGCGGGCGCTCGGGTTCTCGGCGCTGGTCGCCGCGCTGCTCCTCTGCGCCCCGGCTTCAGGCTCCCGCAACGCCTCGGTCGAGGACGTCGTTTCGTCCTGGACCCAGAGCGGCCGCGTGTCCTGGTACGGGCCCGGCTTCCACGGCCGGCGCACGGCCAGCGGCGAGATCTTCGATACCAACGAGCTGACCATGGCGCACCGCTCGCTGCGGCTCGGCAGCAGGGTGCGCGTGACCAACCTCGCCAACGGCCGCAGCGTCGTGCTGCGCGTGAATGACCGCGGTCCGTACGTGAACGGCCGCATCGGCGACCTCTCGCACGCGGCGGCGTCGAGGCTCGACTTCGTGGACGACGGCATCGCGCGCGCGCGGATCGAACTGCTCTGACGCAGACCGCGCGGCAACACGGCCCACGTCGCTCACCGATCGGCCCTGGCGGCGTCGGCCGCGCCGCTCAACCCCCGCCTGGCACGATCACGTGCGGCAGCCCGAGCGCCGTCGCCTGCGACTCGAGCCGCGCGAGGTCGCCGCCCTTCATGGCCGAGAGTTCCGCTTCTATCGCCGAGAGCGCCGCGAGATTCTCCTCGAGTTGCCCAGCCTGGCCCTGCGTCGGCGCGAAGTCCGAGGCCTGGATGTCGGTGTAGAGGTTCGAGAGCTGCGAATAGAGCTTCGCGCCGCCCTGGCGCCCGGCGAGCACGTCGTACACGACCTTGGCTTCGGGGTTGTGCATCCGGTGCTCGATCTCGTCGCAGCGCTTCACGAGCGCGTCTGCGGTGGCCTGCAGGTCACGGGCGCCGGAATTCTTCGCCGTGCGCTTCGCGATGTCGGCCGCCTGCGCGCGGATCGCGCGCACCGCCTCGATGTCCTGCTCGAGGCGGTCGAGCGCGGCGCCGGTGCGCAGCGCAAAAGCGTAGTTCGCGCGCATGTCCTCGATGGTTGCCGCGGAGCGCGGGTCGGCCGCGACCTCGGCTTCGGTCGTGAGCGTGCGGCCACCGGCGGTGAGCTTGAGCGTGTACCTGCCGGGCAGCACCAGCGGTCCCTTCTCGGGGTCGCCCGCATCGATCTTCGCATCCTCGAGCCGCTTCGCGCCCTCGTGGCGCAGGTCCCACTGCACGCGGTTCAGGCCCTGCGCCTTGGTGAGCGCGGGCTTGTTGGGCTCGCTCGGTTCGTCCGGATCGTCCTTGCGGTAACGGTCCGGCTTCGGCACCGAGCTCAGCGTACGCACCAGCGTGCCCTGCGAGTCGAAGATCTCCAGCCTGAGTTCGTTCGGGTCGTCGGGCGAGGCCTTGTGGCCGGCCGGCGTCCCGGCCGGCTCGTCCTTCAGCCAGTAGCTGATCGTCATGCCATAGGGCGCGTTCTGCGAGCCCCCTTCGACCAGCTCGTCCCAGCGGAACTCGAGCCGGCTGCGAACCGACTTGCGCGGCGCGAAGAGGTGCACGGGCTCGGCCCTGACGCCCGCGTCGAGCGCGCGCAGCGCCGTGAGGTCATCCAGGATCCAGATCCCGCGGCGCGTGCCGAGGATCAGGTCGTCGTGCCTGACCTCGATGTCGGCGACGCCGACGGCCGGCAGGCTCAGGTTCCGGATGTCGAAGAAGCTCGCCCCGCCGTCGCGCGACATGTAGAGGCCGCGCTCGCTGCCGACGTAGAGCAGGTCGGCGTTCGTCGGGTCCTCGCGCACGACGTAGAGGTGCTGGTCGTCCGGCAGGCCCTTGCCGAGCTGGTCCCAGGTCTTTCCGTAGTTGCGCGTGCGGAAGAGGTACGGCCGCGGGTCGTCGAGACGCCGCGCGTCCACGACCACGTAGGCGGTGCCGGCATTGCGGTGCGATGGCTCGACCGCCTCGACCGTGCCCCACTCGGGCAGCTTCGCCGGAGTCACGTTCGCCCACGTCCTGCCGCCGTCGCGCGTGAGCTGCACGAGCCCGTCGTCGGTGCCCACCCAGATCTCGCCGGCCGCGAGCGGCGACTCGGCGATCGAGAAAATCGTGTCGTAGACCTCCACGCCCGTGATGTCGCCGGTGATCGGGCCGCCGCTCCACTGCTGCTTCGACTTGTCGTTGCGCGTGAGGTCGGGGCTGATGGCCTCCCAGGTCGCGCCCCTATCGGTCGTGCGGAAGAGCACGTTTGCGCCGTGGTAGAGCACCTTCGGGTCGTGCGGCGAATCCGCGATCGGCGCGCTCCACTGGAAGCGGTAGGTCGAGTCCTTCGCCGGCGTGCCCGACAGGTCGCGCGGATAGATGCTGACGCTGCGGAAGTTGCCCACGCCTTCCTGGTAGTGCGAGATGTAGCCGCCGTACTCGCCGGCGTAGATGGTGCCCGGCGTCATGCGGTCGTACACGAAGTCGCCGGCCTCGCCGCCGCCGACCGCCCAGAAGTCGCCGAGCGTGGGGCCGCCGCCGCCGGTGCCCTCGCCGCGCCGCAGCGTGAACGCGGGTCCGCTGGCCGTGCCCCAGTCCTGGATGGTGCCGCCGACGTGGTACGGCCAGCGATCGTCGGCGTCGATGTTGTAGAACTGCGGGGTCGGCATCGCGGGCGCCGCCCAGGTGATGCCGCCGTCGATCGAGATCCCGACGCCGCCGTCGTTACCCGACATGATGCGGCGCGGATCCTTCGGGTCGATCCAGATGTCGTGGTGGTCGCCGTGGATCTTTGCGTCCACCGAGACGATCGTCCTGCCTCCATCCACGGTCTTGAGCAGCGGCACCTGCGGGAACCACACGATGTCCGCGTTCGTCGGGTCGATGGTGAGGACGGTGTAGTACCAGGCGCGCTGGCGCAGCGAGTTGTGGTCGCTCGCCAGTTCCCAGGTGTCGCCACCGTCGTTGGAGCGGTACAGGCCGCCCGCCTTGGCCTCGATGAGCGCGTAGACGACGTTCGAGTTCGAGGGCGCGACGCGCACGCCGACCTTGCCCCATGGGCCCGCAGGCAGCTTCTTGTCCTGGACCTGGACCCAGGTGTCGCCGCCGTCGGCGGAGCGGTAGAGGCCGCTGCCGGCACCGCCGCTGGTCATCACCCAGGGCTGGCGCCGCGTCTGCCACAGGCCCGCGAACACGATGCGCGGATTGTTCGGGTCGAGCGCGACGTCGGAGGCGCCGGTCTCGGCATCCTTGTGCAGGACCTGCTTCCAGGTCCTGCCGCCGTCGGTCGTGCGGTAGACGCCGCGATCCTTGTTGGGGCCGAAGGGTGAGCCGAGCACCGCCGCGAATGCGACGTCGGGGTTGCGCGGGTCGACGGCCATGGTCCCGATCTGGCCGCGCGTCTTCCAGACCTGCTGCCAGGTCTTGCCCGCGTCGGAGGACTTGAAGATACCGCTGCCCCAGGCGACGTTGCCGCGGATGTTGGCCTCGCCGCTGCCCGCGTAGATCACGTTCGGGTCCGAGGGCGCGATGGCGATGGACCCGATCGAGTTCGTCGGCTGCTCGTCGAACACGGGCTCCCAGCTGCGGCCGCCGTTCGCGCTCTTCCAGATGCCGCCCTGGGCGTATGCGACGTAGTAGGTGAGCGGGTCGCCGGGCACGCCGGCGACCCGGGTGGCACGGCCGGAAATCGCCGGGCCCACGGAGCGGTATGCGAGCGCGCCGAATTCGCCCTTCGGCTTTTCCTTGGCGTAGGCCTGCGGCAAGGCTGCGACCATGGCGCCCGCGATTGCAACGCCCAGCACGACGCGCGAGAAGCGCGCACTCGATGTGTTCATGGAGCCCCCAGGCCGGAATCAGAATTACGGGTCCGACGCCAGGTCGCAATCCTAGCGCGCCCGGGCGATCCGCGCAGCAGGGGTCCCGGCCGTGCCTGCGGACCGCGGGTTCGGCAGTCCGCGCAGGAGTGATTCGGCTAAGCTAGGGCATGGACGCCGATTTCGACGCGGAGCTGCCGCTGCGCGACGACATACGCCTGCTCGGCCGGCTGCTCGGCGACACGGTCCGCGAACAGGAGGGCAGCGCGTCCTTCGACCTCGTGGAACGCGTGCGGCAGAGTTCCATCGCCTTCCGGCGCGACGACGACGTGGCCGCCCGCCGCGAGCTCGAGCGCATCCTCGACGCGCTCACCCGCGGCGAGACCATGGTGGTCGCGCGCGCGTTCAGCTACTTCTCGCATCTCGCCAACCTCGCCGAGGACCTCGACAACATCCGCCGCGGGCGGAAGTCGGAGATCGGCGGGGAACCGCCGGGCGACGGCAGCCTGGTGCGTGCGCTCGACCGGGTCGAGGCGGCCGGCATCGGCCCCGAGGCGCTGTGGGAATTCTTCGGCACCGCCGCGATCGTGCCGGTGCTGACCGCGCATCCCACGGAGGTCCAGCGCAAGAGCGTGCGGGACCTCGAGATGAAGATCGAGCGGCTGCTCAGGGCCCGTGACCGCTCGCGGCCGACGCCGCGGGAGCGGGCCACCGGTGACGAGGCCGTGCGGCGCGCGGTGCTGGCGCTCTGGCAGACCCGGATCCTGCGACTCGAGAAGCTCGCCGTCATCGACGAGGTGGCCAACGGACTGTCGTTCTTCGAGCAGACCTTCCTGCCGCAGGTGCCGGCGATGTACGGGGCGCTCGAGGACGAACTCGAGCGGCGTTACCCCGGCCGCCGCTGGACCGACGTGCCGTCCGGCCTGCGGATCGGGTCCTGGATCGGCGGCGATCGCGACGGCAATCCCTTCGTGAACGAAGCGGTCCTGCGGCGCACGCTGCGCATGCAGTCCTCGCGCGTGTTCGAGCATTACCTCGCCGAGCTGCACGCGCTCGGCGCCGAGTTGTCCGTCACCACCTTCGTCGCGCAGGTCTCGCCCGAGCTGCAGGCGCTGGCCGAGCGCTCCCCGGACGTGAGCCCGCACCGTCGCGACGAGCCCTACCGACGCGCGCTCACGGGCGTCTACGCGCGCGTCGCGGCGACGACCCGCGCGCTGGACCAGTACGAGCCGCTGCGGCATGCGGTCGGCGACGCTCCGCCCTACGCGAGCCCCGTCGAGTTCGGCGCCGACCTCGACGTCATCCACGCCTCCCTGCAGGCGAACGGTTCGGCGCTGCTCGCCCGGGGCCGCCTGCGACGGCTGCGGCGTGCGGTCGGGGTCTTCGGCTTCCACCTCGCGGCGCTCGACCTGCGCCAGAATTCCGACGTCCACGAGCGGGTCGTCGCGGAACTCTTCGCCGCGGCGCGGCCCGACGTCCGCTACTCGTCCCTGGACGAGGCCGGGCGCGTGCGCCTGCTGGTCGAGGAACTGGCGACCGCACGACTGCTGGGGTCCCCGTACGTAGAGTATTCCGCCGAGACGCGCAGCGAACTCGACATCCTGCAGGCCGCCGCGCAGCTGCAGCGGATGTACGGCGACGCATGCATCGAAAACTACGTCATCTCCAAGTGCGACGGGGTCTCCGACGTGCTCGAGGTCGTGCTGCTGCTGCGCGAGGTCGGCATGTTCCGCGCGGCGGATGCGAGCCTGCGCTGCAACGTCGTCCCGCTGTTCGAGACCATTGCCGACCTGCGCGCTGCCGCGCGGACCATGGACGAGCTCCTGTCGATCCCGGTGTACGCGCGCCTGCTCGCATCGCGCGGCGCGGCCCAGGAGGTGATGCTGGGATATTCCGACTCCAACAAGGACGGCGGCTACCTCACCTCGCGCTGGGAGCTCTACAAGGCGCAGACCGCACTGGTCGAGACCTTCCGCCGGCACGGCGTGCGCCTGCGGCTCTTTCACGGTCGCGGCGGATCGGTGGGACGCGGGGGCGGGCCGAGCTACGAGGCGATCCTGGCGCAGCCCGGCGGCAGCGTGCAGGGCCAGATCCGCCTCACCGAGCAGGGCGAAGTCATCGGCGTCAAGTATTCGAATCCCGAGGTTGGCTGGCGCAACCTCGAGATCCTGGCCGCCGCCACGCTGGAGGCGACGCTGCTCGGGGGATCCGCTCCGGAGCCCCCTGCGCAGTACGTGGAGGCCCTCGACGAACTGTCCGCGAGCGCGTTCGCCGCCTACCGCAGCCTCGTCTACGAGACTCCTGGATTCGAGGACTATTTCTGGGAGTCCACGGTCATCAGCGAGATCGCCGAGCTCAACATCGGCAGCCGCCCGGCGTCGCGCAGCAAGTCCCGCTCCATCGAGACCCTGCGCGCCATCCCGTGGGTCTTCTCGTGGTCCCAGTGCCGCCTCATGCTTCCGGGCTGGTACGGGTTCGGGGCGGCGGTCGACGCGTGGCTGGCCGGCCGTGACGAGCGCCTCGCGCTGCTGCGCGAGATGCACCGCGAGTGGCCATTCTTCGCGTCCGCGCTCTCGAACATGGAAATGGTGCTCGCGAAGGCCGATCTCGCCATCGCGTCGCGGTACGCGGCGCTGGTCACCGACCAGACCCTGCGCGAGGCGATCTTCCAGCGCATCCGCGCGGAATTCGACGCCACCACCAGTGCGCTGCTGCGGATCCTCGGCACGGACCGGCTGCTCGCCGGCAATCCGCAGCTCGCCGGCTCGATCCGCTATCGCTTCCCCTACCTCGACCCGCTGAACCACATCCAGATCGAGCTGCTGCGCCGCTATCGCGCCGGCGACAAGGACGAGCGCAGTCGTCGCGGGATACACCTGACCATCAACGGCATCGCCGCGGGACTGCGCAACAGCGGCTAGCGTCCCGGGCAGCGGCGCAACCGGACTTCGGGGCGTGTCGTGGAGCCATTGCTGCCCCGGACAGAGGCCGTGGCGGGCGGCATTTGCATCCCCGAATTCGCAGGAGAATACTGACCGCTCCAGTCGAATTTCATCACCGCCAGGGGCCGCGTCTGCGGCTGTCCTGGCCGCATGACTCAGGGGACCCACATGAACGACATCCAGAGAAATTCAGCCGCCACGCTCCCGTCCGCCGCCGCGGGCTTCAAGACCTCGGTGCCGATCCGCGCTCGCTACGACAACTGGATCGGCGGCAAGTACGTCGCGCCGGCCAAGGGCCAGTATTTCTCGAACCCGACCCCGATCACCGGCAAGCCGCTCTGCGACGTGGCCCGTTCCACCAGCGAGGACGTCGAGCTCGCGCTGGATGCGGCGCACGCGGCGGCGGCCAAGTGGAACGTCTCCTCGGCGGCCGAGCGGGCGCTGATCCTGAACCGGATCGCGGACAAGCTCGAGGCGAACCTCGACACGCTCGCGTTCATCGAGACGATCGACAACGGCAAGCCGATCCGCGAGACGACCTACGCCGACATGCCGCTCGCCGTCGATCACTTCAGGTATTTCGCCGGTGCGATCCGCGCCCAGGAAGGCGCGCTCTCCGAGATCGACCACGACACCGTGGCGTATCACTTCCACGAGCCGCTCGGCGTCGTCGGCCAGATCATCCCGTGGAACTTCCCGCTGTTGATGGCGGTGTGGAAGCTCGCCCCCGCGCTCGCGGCCGGCAACTGCATCGTGATCAAGCCGGCGGAGCAGACGCCGGTCTCGATCATGGCGTTCATGGAGCTCATGGCCGACATCCTGCCGCCCGGCGTGGTGAACGTCGTGCAGGGCTTCGGCGTCGAGGCGGGCAAGCCGCTGGCGTCGAGCCAGCGCATCGCCAAGATCGCGTTCACGGGTGAGACGACGACCGGGCGGCTGATCATGCAGTACGCCTCCGAGAACCTGATCCCCGTCACGCTCGAGCTCGGTGGCAAGTCGCCGAACATCTTCTTCGCCGACGTCCTCTCGGCCGACGACGACTTCTTCGACAAGGCGCTCGAAGGCTTCACGATGTTCGCGCTGAACCAGGGCGAGGTCTGCACCTGCCCGTCGCGGGCGCTGGTGCAGGCGTCGATCTACGACCGGTTCATGGAGCGGGCGATCGCGCGGGTCAAGCAGGTCGTCGAGGGCAATCCGCTCGACCCCGCCACGATGATCGGCGCCCAGGCGTCGAACGACCAGCTGGAGAAGATCCTGAGCTACATCGACATCGGCAGGAAGGAAGGCGCGAAGGTGCTGACCGGCGGTGCGCGCCGGGTCCACGCCGGCGAGTTCAAGGACGGTTACTACGTTCAGCCGACGGTGTTCGAGGGCACGAACCGCATGCGCATCTTCCAGGAGGAGATCTTCGGCCCGGTCCTCTCCGTCGCGCCGTTCAAGGACTTCGACGACGCGCTCGCGATCGCCAACGACACCCTGTACGGACTGGGCGCCGGAGTCTGGAGCCGGGACGCGAACACCTGCTACCGCATGGGGCGGAGCATCAAGGCCGGGCGCGTGTGGACCAACTGCTACCACGCCTATCCCGCGCACGCGGCGTTCGGTGGCTACAAGCAGTCGGGCATCGGTCGCGAGAACCACAAGATGATGATGGACCACTACCAGCAGACCAAGAACCTGCTGGTGAGCTACAGCCCGAAGAAGCTCGGCTTCTTCTGAGCGGCGTCGTGGCCGCGACGCTGGCCGGGGGCGTCGTCCGCGTCGCGATCACGGACGCGGCGGCGGAGGTGCTGCGCCGCCTCGAGGCGCAGCACGGGCCGCTGCTGTTCCACCAGTCGGGGGGCTGCTGCGACGGCAGCTCCCCGATGTGCTACCCACGCGGCGAGTTCAAGGTCGGCCAGCGCGACGTGTTCCTCGGCGAGATCGGGGGGACGCCTTTCTACATCGGTGCCCAGCAGTTCGAGGTCTGGCAGCACACGCAGCTGCTGATCGACGTCGTGCCCGGCCGCGGCGGCGGTTTCTCGCTCGAGGCGCCGCTGGGCGTGCGGTTCCTCACGCGCTCGCGGGTGTTCGATGCGGAGGAACAGGCCTGGCTCGACGCCTGTCCCGCGCCGCGAGGACCCCAGGCGTAGGGCGGGCGCGGTCGCG
>Ga0079037_100002007_pt1 | contig 10939 bp, 8 predicted proteins | sample Mud3Dept4metaG_FD_71479 | JGI IMG/M metagenome (GOLD analysis project Ga0079037, IMG submission 71479) | Freshwater wetland microbial communities from Ohio, USA, analyzing the effect of biotic and abiotic controls - Mud 3 Core 4 Depth 4 metaG | ecosystem: Environmental > Aquatic > Freshwater >... | reverse complement strand
AGGTCGTAGGCATCGGCGCTGAAATTGCGCACCATCTCGTTGAGGCCGTTCACGCCCAGCGTGCTGAAATGGTTGCGCAACGTGCCCAGGTAACGCTTCGTGTAGGGGAACAGACCCTGGTCGATGAGGCGCTGGATCACCTTGCGCTTGATCTCCAGGCTCTGCTGGCCCAGTTCCAGCAGTTCGTCCAGACGCGCCAGCAGCGCCGGCTCGTCGCCGGCGTACAGGTGGCCCAGGCGCGCGCAGTTGACGGTGACCACCCCCACCGACCCGGTCTGCTCGGCCGAGCCGAAGAGGCCGTTGCCGCGCTTGAGCAGCTCGCGCAGGTCCAGCTGCAGCCGGCAGCACATGCTGCGCACCATGTGCGGCTCGAGATCCGAATTGACGAAATTCTGGAAGTACGGCAGCCCGTAGCGCGCCGTCATCTCGAACAGCGCCTCGGCATTCGGGCTCGTCCAGTCGAAATCCTTGGTGATGTTGTAGGTGGGTATGGGGAAGGTGAAGGCGCGGCCGCGCGAGTCGCCGGCCATCATGACGTCGATGTAGGCGCGGTTGACGAGGTCCATCTCGGCCTGCAGGTCGCCGTAGCTGAAGGGCATCTCCTGCCCGGCGATCACCGGCACCTGTTCGCGCAGGTCTTCGGGGCAGACCCAGTCGAAGGTCAGGTTGGTGAACGGCGTCTGCGTGCCCCAGCGCGAGGGCACGTTGAGGTTGTAGACGAGCTCCTGGATGCACTGGCGCACCTGGGCGTAGCTCATCGCGTCCTGGCGTACGAAGGGGGCCAGGTAGGTGTCGAAGGAGCTGAAGGCCTGCGCGCCGGCCCATTCGTTCTGCAGCGTGCCGAGGAAATTGACGATCTGCCCGACGGCGCTGCTCAGGTGCCTGGGCGGGCCGGCCTCGACCTTGCCCGGGACGCCGTTGAGGCCTTCGTGCAGCAGCGTGCGCAGCGACCAGCCGGCGCAGTAGCCGCTGAGCATGTCGAGGTCGTGGATGTGGATGTCGGCCTGCCGGTGCGCCTGGCCGGCTTCGGGCGGGTAGACATGGTCGAGCCAGTAGTTGGCGATGACCTTGCCCGAGACGTTGAGGATCAGGCCGCCGAGCGAATAGCCCTGGTTGGCGTTGGCGTTGACGCGCCAGTCGCGCTGCTGCAGATATTCCGACACCGAGGCCTCGACGTCGACCAGCGTGCGCCGCGCATCGCGCAGCTTGCGGTGCTGTTCGCGGTAGACGGTGTAGGCGCGCAGCGTGCGCCGGTGGCCGGCGGCGAAGAGGGCGGCTTCGACGAGGTCCTGCACCTGCTCGACGTGCGGCGTCAGGGCTTGTGCTCCGGCCGCTGCGACCTGCGCGGCGAGCGCGGGCAGGACGGCCTGCGACGTCAGGCGGCGGGCTTCGTCGTCGCCGAATTCGCCGCTGGCCTGGCCGGCGCGGGCGATGGCCGAGGCGATGCGAGCGGCATCGAAGGCGCGCACGCTGCCGTCGCGCTTGATCAGGTGGCTGGGTTCCGGGGTTGCCGCGCTGGTCATGGGTTTCCTGCTCCGCACGCTAGATGTAGTGGTTGGACGCAAGGCTAAACACTATCCGTAGCGTTCGCAACAGCGAGTTGCGACGGACTTGAAGCAGATCAAGAAGGCCCGGCTGGCCGACGCGGGGCCCTGGGCTGGCCGCGGTTTATGAACAGAGCGCCTATGCAAACTACAAATCGTTCGATCGAGGACCGAGGATGCACCGGAAAATTCGGAAATCGCATAACGAGCTGCTCCCAGCAGACTTTCGTGAACCTCCAGCAATTGCGCTCCGTCAGGGAGACCGTTCGACAGGGCTACAACCTCACGACGGTGGCGGAGGCCCTGCACACCTCGCAGCCGGGCGTGAGCCGGCAGATCCGCGAACTGGAGGACGAGCTCGGTATCGAGATCTTCGTCCGCGCGGGCAAGCGCCTGACCGGGCTGACGCCTCCGGGCGCGACGGTGCTGCCGATCATCGAACGCCTGCTGCAGGAGGCCGACAACCTGAAACGGGCCGGCGAGGACTACGCATCGCAGGGCAAGGGCACCTTGACCATCGCCGCCACCCACTCGCAGGCGCGCTATGCGCTGCCGCCGGCGGTGCGCGACTTCAGCGCCATGCACCCGGAGGTGTCGCTGCGCCTGCACCAGGGTTCGCCGAAGCAGGTGGCCGAGCTGCTCCTGGCCGGCGAAGCCGACATCGGCGTCGCCACCGAAGCGCTGGCGGACTACCCCGGCCTGGTCGCGTTGCCGAGCTACCAGTGGACGCACTGCGTCATCGTGCCGCTGGGCCATGCCCTGGCGGACGATGCGAGGCGCGGCGTGACGCTCACGCTGGAGCGGCTGGCGCAGTTTCCGGTCATCACCTACGAGCCCGGGTATACCGGCCGCAGCCACATCGACGATGCCTTCAAGCGGCAGGGCCTGGGTTTCAATCTCGTGCTGTCGGCGATGGACGCCGACGTCATCAAGACCTATGTGGACCTCGGCATGGGCGTGGGCATCATCGCCGGCATCGCCTACGACGAAGCGCGCGACACCCACCTGTACGCCATCGATGCGCGCCACCTCTTCGCGTCCAACATGACGCGCCTGGCGCTGCGGCGCGGCAGCTTCCTGCGCAGCTATGTCTACGATTTCATCCAGACCTTCGCGTCACCGCTGACGCGAGATCTGGTCGACCGAGCACTGGCTGACGCGCCCGGTACGCGCATCGAGATCTGACGCGGGCCCGGCGCCGACGACGGGCCAGCGCAGCGGACGGACGTCAGGCGTGAGGTCGTCGACGCGAGCACTCAGGTCGACGTTGCGGCATCGGGCAAGGCGTCCCTGGCGCCGAATCGGGTGATGCGGCGCGGCCTCAGGTGCACACGAGCGCCAGGCGCCAGCCCCAGCCGGTCGCGCAGGGCCGTGAAGCTCGCGCGCGGCAGTTCGACATCGACGAAGCTCTCGTCCGACACGCGCTTGAACTCGATGCGCGTATTCGGTCCGACCGTCAACGTCTGGCTCAGCGTCACGGCCCAGGTATCTTCGCCGGCCTCGGCCAGGATCTCCAGTTCATGCGGGCGCACGTAGCTGACATCGTCGGCGGCGGCCGAGCCTGCCGCGTGACCCAGCCGGCCGTGAAACAGGTTCACGTCGCCCAGGAACTGCAGCACGAAGGGCGTGGCCGGATGGTCGTAGACCTCGTCCGGGCTGCCTTGCTGTTCGATGCGACCCTGGTTCATGACGACCACGCGGTCGGCCACTTCCATCGCCTCTTCCTGGTCATGGGTGACGAAGACGCTGGTGACGTGGACTTCGTCGTGCAGGCGGCGCAGCCAGCGGCGCAGTTCCTTGCGTACCTTGGCGTCGAGCGCACCGAAGGGCTCGTCGAGCAGCAGCACCTTGGGCTCCACGGCGAGTGCCCGCGCGAGTGCGACACGCTGGCGCTGGCCGCCGGAGAGCTGGTGTGGATAACGGTCGGCCAAGGGGTCGAGCTGGACGAGTTCGAGCAGCTTCATGACCTTGCTCTTGATTTCGGCCTCGACCGGACGCGTGCCCTTGGGGCGCACGCGCAACCCGAAGGCGACGTTCTCGAAGATCGACAGGTGGCCGAACAGCGCATAGTGCTGGAAGACGAAGCCGACCTTGCGCGCCCCGACGTCGGTATTCGTGGCGTCCTCGCCGTGGAACAGCACGCTCCCGGCATCGGGCACTTCCAGCCCCGCGATGATGCGCAGCAGCGTGGTCTTGCCGCAGCCCGAGGGGCCCAGCAGCGCCACGAGCTCGCCGGACGCGATGTCGAGGTTGAGGCTGTCGCAGGCCACGGTGGACCCGAAGCGCTTCGCGAGGTTTCTGATTTCGATGCTCATGTGGGCCTCAGGCGGCGCAGGGCCGCTCCCAAGCCGCCTGAGCGCCCCCTCGGGGGGGCGCGAGCGCAGTGAGCTTGGGGGTTGCCATTTCACTCCGCGCGGTCGGCGACCGCGCGCTTCTGGTGCTTGACGCGCTGTTCGATGACGTACTTCAGCACCAGCGTCACGAGCGCCAGGGCGGCCAGCAGCGAAGCCACCGCAAAGGCGGCGGCGAACTGGTATTCGTTGTAGACGATCTCGATGTGCAGCGGCATCGTGTTGGTCTGGCCGCGGATGTGGCCCGACACCACGCTGACGGCGCCGAATTCGCCCATCGCTCGCGCGTTGCACAGGATCACGCCGTACAGCAGCGCCCACTTGATATTGGGCAGCGTCACGCGCCAAAAGATCTGCCAGCCGTTGGCGCCCAGTACACGGGCGGCTTCCTCCTGTTCGATGCCCTGGGCCTGCATCAGCGGGATCAGTTCGCGGGCGATGAAGGGGAAGGTCACGAACACGGTCGCCAGCACGATGCCGGGCACGGCGAAGATGACCTTCAAGTCGTGGTCACGCAGCCATTCGCCGAACCAGCCCTGCAGGCCGAAGACCAGCACGAAGATCAGGCCGGCGATGACCGGGCTGACCGAGAAGGGCAGGTCGATCAGCGTCAGCAGCAGATTCTTGCCGCGGAAGTCGAACTTGGTGATCGACCACGCCGCAGCGATGCCGAACACCAGGTTGAGCGGCACGCTGATGACCGTCGCGTAGAGCGTGAGCTTGATGGCCGACAGCGCATCCGGTTCCGTGATCGCGGCCAGGTAGACCTCGACGCCTTTCTTGAAGGCCTCGACGAACACCGTTGCCAAGGGCACAAAGAGGAACAGCGTCATGAAGACCAGCGCCACGGCAATGAGCGCGCGCTGCACCCATAGCGGCTCGGTGGTGGCACCGCGCGCCGCGTGCGGGGTGACGCCAGGTCGCAAACCGCTGACGGGCAGCGCCGAGGCCAGCGTATTCACAGTCCCCCCTGGCGCTTGCGCGCCCAGGCCTGCAGCAGGTTGATGACGAGCAGCAGCACGAAGGCGGAGACCAGCATCACCACCGCAATGGCGGTGGCGCCGGCGTAGTCGTACTGTTCGAGCTTGGTGATGATCAGCAGCGGCGTGATCTCGCTGAGCATCGGCATGTTGCCGGCGATGAAGATGACGGAACCGTACTCGCCCAACGCGCGTGCGAACGCCAGCGCAAAGCCCGTCAGCAGCGCCGGCATCAGGACCGGGAAGATCACCTTCCAGAAGGTCTGCCAGCGGGTGGCGCCCAGCGTCGCGGCGGCTTCCTCCAGTTCCCGGTTGACGTCCTCCAACACCGGCTGCAAGGTGCGCACGACGAACGGCAAGCCGATGAAGACCAGCGCCACCCACACCCCCAGCGGCGTGAAGCTCACCTTGAAGGGCAGCCACTGGCCGATCCAGCCGTTTTCCGCATAGATGGCGGTCAGCGCGATGCCGGCCACCGCGGTGGGCAAGGCAAACGGCAGGTCCACCAGCGCATCGATCATGCGCTTGGCGGGGAAGGTATAGCGCACCAGCACCCAGGCCACGACGAGGCCGAAGACCGCGTTCAGCAGCGCGGCCAGGAACGAAGCGCCGAAGGTCAGCCGGTATGACGCCAGCACGCGCGGCGTGGTGGTGGCGTCCAGGAACTGCTGCCAGGTGAGCGTGAAGGTCTTGAGAAACGCCGCCGACAGCGGGATCAGCACGATGAGGCTGATGTACAGCAGCGCGAAGCCGAGCGCCAGGTCGAAACCGGGCAGCACCGTGTGGCGCTTCAGCAGCGCGCGGGACAGGATCACGACGGAACCCGCCAGGTGTTCAGGACGCCGGCGCGGTGGCGATTGTCAATTCGTCCATGCTGCTGCGGTTGGAGTGCTCCCAGGGAGTGGCGACGAGAAGCAGAGATGGCGGGCATAACGCGATGAAAAGAGAGACGGTGGCGCACATGCTATGCAGTGCGCCAAAAGTGAAGAAGGAAAGAGTTCGCGCTTGCTTATGCAGATTCCGTTGGGACGCCGCACCCGCTACTTTTTCGTGTAGATCTGGTCGAACACGCCGCCGTCCGCGAAGTGCGTCTTCTGAGCCTGGGCCCAGCCGCCGAACTGTTCGTCGATGGTGAAGAGCGACACCTTGGTGAACTGCTTGTCGTACTTGGCGGCCACCTTGGAATCGATCGGCCGGTAGAAGTTCTTTGCCGCGATCTCCTGGCCCTCCGGGGTGTACAGGTACTGCAGGTAAGCCGTGGCCACGTCGCGTGTGCCCTTGCGGTCGACCGTCTTGTCCACCACCGTCACCGGCGGTTCGGCCAGGATGCTCAAGGAGGGCACGACGATCTGGAACTTGTCCGGACCTAGTTCCTTGGTCGCCAGGAAGGCTTCGTTCTCCCAGGAGATGAACACATCCCCCACGCCGCGTTCGGTGAAGGTGATGAGCGAGCCGCGCGCGCCAGAATCGAGCACCGGCACATTGCCGAACAGCGCGGCCACGAAGTCCTGCGCCTTCTTCGGATCGCTGCCGTACTTCTTCAGCGCATAACCCCAGGCCGCCAGATAGTTCCAGCGCGCACCGCCGCTGGTCTTGGGGTTGGGTGTCACCACCGACACGCCCGGCTTTACCAGGTCATCCCAGTCCTTGATGCCCTTGGGGTTGCCCTTGCGCACCAGGAACACGATGGTCGATGTGTAGGGCGAGCTGTTGTGCGGCAGGCGCTTCTGCCAGTCGGCCGGGATCAGCTTGCCCTTGGCGTGCAGTTCGTCGACGTCGTAGGCCAGGGCCAGTGTCACGACATCGGCTTCCAGCCCGTCGATCACCGAACGCGCCTGCTTGCCCGACCCGCCATGCGACTGCTTCACCGCCACGGTGTCGCCGGTCTTGGCCTTCCAGTGCGCGGCGAAGGCCTTGTTGAAGTCGACATAGAGCTCGCGCGTCGGGTCGTAGCTGACGTTGAGCAGGGTGATGTCCTTGGCGTGTGCGGCTCCGGCCGCAAGGGCCAAGGCAATGAGTGCGAGCAGGCGGCGTGTGATCGGGAAGCAGGTCATGGAGGGATTCCTCATCAATGTGCAAGTGCGATGCGTGGGCATGTTAGGCAGCCCGGTCGACCCGGTGAACGAATCAATGCAAGCTTGCTTATGCTGTTTGCGCATGGACAGCGAACGACCCGTCGCCGAGGGACCCACGCACGGGCGACGATTCGCGCGCGTGCTGCCGCGATGAGCAAGTCCCGATTCGTGCGCCGGTTCAGCCCTGCCGGGTCTGCGTGGTGTCGTTGGCCGCCGCTCGGCCCGCCTGCGCAGCGCGCGGCTTCGGCGGTGCCGGCCTTCGGCCGTCGACCAGCAGGTGGGCCAGCGCCAGCACCGGGTGGCGCCACAGCATGCGCGGGCCGGCATATCGCATCACGACGCGCACGGCTTCGCGTTGCCGGGGGCCGTAGCAGTGGATCTGGCAGTTGGCGCAGGTCGGCTTCTCGGTGCCGTAGGGGCAGCCCGCCAGGCGCTTGCGAGCGTAGGCCAGGAGTTCGCTGCACTCGGGGCACAGTCCCTGCTCGTCCAGCGTTGCCGCGCCGTGGTGATCGCGGCAGTGGATGCGCAGCATCGCCGCCAGGGTGTTGAATTCGCGCCTCATGCGCGGCATGGCCAGCCGGGCCTCGCGCCGGGCCGCACCGTCGGAGGGCGGAGGGGTCGCGTGGACATCCATGCCGGCATTGTTCATGCGTTGCGCGCGGCAGGAAATGCTCCAGGTCAAGATCCGACCGCACCGACGCCGAACCGGCGCATCGGTCAAGCGGTGCCGCCGTTCGATCATTCACGCGCTGCGCCCCGGGCGCCACAGTGCAGGCATCGCGGCCGACGCCGCCATGCCTGTTCGACAACGCCCGAGGAGCCTCCCATGTCCCAGCACGACCCCCACCGCGACCGGACCCCGATTCCCGCCGCGCTGCAGGCCTCTCACGACAGCGCCCTGGCCATGCTGCACGACGGGCACGGCGATCCGCTCGTGCGCGTCGACCGCCTGCTGCAGGCGGCACCGGACTTCGCCGCCGCGCTGTGCCTGCGCGCAGCCGTGTTCGTGATGGCCTGCCGCGAGGACGCGCGGGCCGAACTCGCGCGCACGCTGCAGGCCGCGAACGCACTGCCGGCCGGCGTGGCCAACGAACGGGAACGGCGGCACTTCGCTGCCGCCGCGGCCTGGCTGAAGCGCGACCTGCAACGCGCGCTCCAGTGCTACGGCGCCATCGCGGTCGACCACCCGCACGACACGCTGGCGCTGCGCGTGGCCCATTTCGGCGATCTGCAGTGGAGTCGCACCGAGCAACTGCGCGATCGCATCGCCGCCGTGCTGCCGCACTGGCATGCCGGCATGCCCGGCTACGGCCATGTGCTGGCCATGCACGCCTTCGGCCTGGCCGAAACGGGCGAGCATGCGCAGGCCGAAGCCACGGGCCGCCGCGCACTGGCCCTCGAGCCGCGGAGCGCGGGCGCGATCCACGCCGTCGCGCATGCCTTCGAAATGCGCGGCCGGGCTGCGGAGGGCATCGCATGGCTGCACGGCGCGGCGCCGGTCTGGACGCACAGCCGCGGCTACGCCACGCACCTGTGGTGGCACCTGGCGCTGTTCCACCTCGACCTGGGCGACACGGCCACGGCCCTGCAGATCCTCGACCGGCAACTGGGCACCGCAGCGGGCGCGCAGGCCGCCGCGCTGGTCGACGCCTCGGCCCTGCTGTGGCGGCTGCAACTGCTGGACATCGACGTCGGTGCGCGCTGGGCCGCCGTGGCCGACGGCTGGGCCAGGCGTCCACTCGGCGGCCTGCGACCTTTCACCGACACGCACGCCATGCTGGCCTTCATCGGCGACGGCCGGCCCGCGCATGCGCAGGCGCTGCTGCGCGAACTGCGCGCCTGTGCACGGCGCACACGGGACCTGGATGCCGTGATCCACCGCGCCGTGCTGCCGGTGTGCGAGGCCCTGATGCAGTTCGGCGCCGGCCACTACGCCGCGGCCACCAGCGGCCTGCTGCAGTCGCGCCACCTGGTGCAGCGCTGCGGCGGCAGCCGCGCGCAGTGCGATCTGCTGCACCTGACGCTGCTCGAAGCGGCGCGGCGCAGCGGTCAGCAGGCGCTGGCGCAGTCGCTGGTCACCGAGCGCCTGGCCTTGCGCCCGCGCAGCCGCCTCAACCGGCGCCTGCAATCCCGGGTCGGCGCAGCGCCGGCGGCGACGGCGACGCCGCGGGTGGCGCCACAGCGACCGTCTGGTTCACGCCCCCCGGCGCGCCGGCCCGGCCCGCGGGTCGGGCCGCCGCCGCGCGTTCGCGGCGCCAGACCGACGGCGGCACGCCGACCGCGCGCTTGAAGGCGCGGCTGAAGGCCGCCTCGGACTCATAGCCCGCATCGAGCGCGATCGACGCCACGGTGGCATTGCCCTGGGTCAGCAGGCGCGACGCGGTCTGCATGCGCCAGTTGGTCAGGTACTGCATCGGTGGCATGCCGATGAATTGCACGAAGCGTTCGTGCAGCGCCGACCGCGACAGGCCGACGCGGTCGGCCAGCCCCTCCAGCGTCCAGCCCTGCGCGGGGTCGTCGTGCATGAGGGCGAGCACGCGGCCCACGTAGCGGTCACGCAGGCCGGCGAGCCAGCCGCGGTGATCTTCCGGCAGCGTCTCCAGATAACGCCGCAGCAGGTCGACGAACATCATTTCGCTCATCCGCTCGAGCACCGCCTCGCCGCCGGGGCGCTTGCGCCGGGACTCGGCGGCGGCCAGCCGCGCGAAATGCACGACCCAGTCGTCGGCGTCGGCGCCGAGCGTGGCGGCCGGCACGTGGATCATCTTCGGCAGCGTGGTCAGCAAGGGGTTGAAGGGCCGCCGGTCGCAGCCGAGAAATCCGCACAGCAGGCTGACCTGTCCGGGCTGCAGGTGGTCTGGCGACTGCAGCTCGCAGTGGTTCAGGCCCTGCTGCAGCATGAAGGGCAGCTGGGGCGCTTGCCAGTCGGAGAGGAAGTCGACCGCCGGTTCGGCGCGCAGCCCGGGCGCGCTGGACAGCACGTGGGCGTCGCCATGGGGAAAGACGACGATGTCGCCCCGCTGCAGCCGTACCGGCGATTCACCGACCACGGCGGCCCAGCAGTTGCCGTGGATCACCACGTGGTACTCCATCAGATGTTCCGATCCGGGCATCACGGCCGGGACCATGACGCTGGCCGGCGCCGCCTCGGTGACCCAGGGTTCGGTGCAGTCGACGTGGAAGAAGAGCACGCCGCGCAGACGCACGCTGCGCAGCAGGTCGGACAAGGTGTCCTGGCTCATGGGCCATCCTTTCGTGGGGGCGGCATCGGGCCACCGAATCGAAGCCGGCGCCATGCCGGCGTGCTCCGGTCGACGGCGCCCAGTCTGCCGCAGGTGCCCCGCGGTGTCACGGCCGTGGCCGGGCGAGGACGTCGAATCCGGCGTTGCGGTCAAGTCGGGCGGTGGCTGCATCAAGCGCGCGGCGCGTCGCGGCCGGACACTGAAAGCGTGCTGCATCGAGCCCCGCGGCAGCGCCTTCCACCCACCCAGGAGCCCCTCATGTCCGCTGTTCTTGCCACCCCTGCCACCGCCATCCCCGACCTCGTCGCCCTCAAGCACAAGCAGCAGGCGGCGTGGGCCGCCGGGGACTATGCCGTCATCGGCACCACCCTGCAGATCGTCGGCGAATCGCTGTGCGAAGCCGCCGACCTGCGCAGCGGCGAGCGCGTTCTCGACGTCGCTGCCGGCAACGGCAATGCGACGCTGGCCGCCGCCAGGCGCGGTGCCGATGTCACCGCCACCGACTATGTCGGCAGCCTGCTCGAGCAGGGCCGCACGCGCGCGGCGGCCGAGCGCCTCGCGGTGAGCTTCGAGCTTGCCGATGCCGAGGCCCTGCCGTTCGACGACGCGAGCTTCGATGTCGTGCTGTCGACCTTCGGTGTCATGTTCACGCCCGACCAGGAACAGGCCGCCCGCGAGTTGCTGCGCGTGTGCCGTCCGGGCGGCCGCATCGCGCTGGCCAACTGGACGCCCGACGGCTTCATCGGC
>Ga0079037_100002006_pt1 | contig 10940 bp, 4 predicted proteins | sample Mud3Dept4metaG_FD_71479 | JGI IMG/M metagenome (GOLD analysis project Ga0079037, IMG submission 71479) | Freshwater wetland microbial communities from Ohio, USA, analyzing the effect of biotic and abiotic controls - Mud 3 Core 4 Depth 4 metaG | ecosystem: Environmental > Aquatic > Freshwater >... | reverse complement strand
CAACGCCGGACCCAGCCCCCTTCGACCGCGACGCCGGACAGCACCGCGCGCCGCTCGAAGAGCACGACGTCCCGCTGGTAGTGCCAGATGGGCCAGGCGACTGCGGCGACGAGGAAGAGCAGCCCCCAGCACGGCACATCTCGCACCGCGGAGACCAGGCCGTACAGCGCAAAACCGGCGGCCGACAGCGCGACCAGTCGCCACAGGGCGCTTCCCGGGCCGGCGGGCTCGGGCGTGGCGTCGGAGCGGTTCATGGTGGCGGCGGACGCGTCCTCGGGGCTACCCCGAGGGCAGTTTCAAGCGGCAGCGCCCGCGTTGTCGACCTCGCATCTCCCGGCGCGGCGTACCCCCGCGCTCAGCCGGGCGGCACGACGCCGGGGCGGTTGAACGCAATGCCCAGCCCGCTGAGGTGACGCCGGGCGGCAGAGAGGCTGTAGAGCGCGGCATAGCGGCCCCGGGCCGGCCGCGCGGGCGGCACGTCCGCGAGGGCGGCGCGCGGCAGGTCGAGCGCGTCGGCCAGCTGATCCAGGCGCAGCAGTTGATCGATCATGAAAAGGCTTCTCCTCCGATCCAGAATTCTTCTTAAATGAAAATTATAAGTTTTTGTAATAACGAGGAATATTGTAGGTGGCGCGGCCGCCTGCCGCAACCCCGGGGGGCGCGGCGCGCCGGAAGGGCCTCAGCCCCACAACGCCTCCCGCAGCCCCGACGAGCGCTCGACCCGCCGTCCCAGGGTCGTCGCCAGCGCGTCGCGCGGCGCCCAGATCGCGACCGACTGCTTTGCACGCGTGACCGCGGTGTACAGGAGCTCGCGTGTGAGCACGGGGCTGTCACGGTCGGGCAGCACGACGACGACGCGGGCGAACTCGGAGCCCTGCGCCTTGTGCACCGTCATCGCGAAGCAGGTCTCGTGCGGCGGCAGCCGGGTCGGGACCACGCGGCGCGTCTCGCCGCCCGGCCGCACGAAGAAGGCCCGCAGCGCGCCGCCGGCCTCCGCGTCCGGCAGCACGAGGCCGACGTCGCCGTTGAACAGCCGCGCCGCGTAGTCGTTCTGCGTGACCAGCACCGGCCGTCCGGGGTAGTGGCCACCGGCCGGGGCGAGCAGGCCGAGACGTGCCAGCGCGCGCTCCACGTGGCCGTTGAGCGCCGAGACGCCCCAGGGGCCCGCGCGCACCGCGCACAGGACGCGGAAGGCGCTGAAGCGCCGCATCGCATCGACGGGGTCCGCGGTTCGCCGATAGTCGGCGAGGCAAAGCCGTACCTCCGCCTCGATCGCGGCGCCGAGGTCCTCGGCCGAAAGGGCATGCCAGCCGACGTCGCCGCCCGCCTCGAGCACCGTCGCGGCGGAAGCGACGTCACCCGCGTTGGTCGCCCGCGCGAGCGCGCCGATGGCGCTGGTCGCACCGAAGCGGTGACTCTCGGTCAACACCACGAGACTGTCGGCCATCGGCCCACGCCGCGCGTCGGCCGGCGCCGGCGGCGGCGCGAGACCGAGCGTTCGCATGCGACCCTCGAGGTCGTCGCTCCAGGCCGTCGCCCGTCCATGGTTGCAGATGTCGCCGAGCGCGCTGCCCGCCTCCACCGAGGCCAGCTGGTCGCGATCGCCGAGCAGGATCACCCGCGCATCGGGCGGCGTCGCCCGCAGCAGCCGCGCCATGAGCGGCACGTCGACCATCGAGGCCTCGTCGACTACCAGCACGTCGAGCGACAGCGGATTGTCGGCGTCGTGGCGGAACACGCCGCCCAGTCCGTAGCCGAGCAGCCGGTGCAGCGTCGCCGCCTCGGTCGGCATGCGTGTCACGGCGGGAGCGGTGGCAGGACTGTCGCGCAGCTGCTCGATGCTGAGGTGGATCGACTCGGCCAGCCGGGCCGCCGCCTTGCCAGTCGGCGCAGCGAGACGGATACGCAGCGCCTGGCCGTCCGCCAGCTCGACCAGGAGCGCCAGGATGCGCGCCACCGTGTGCGTCTTGCCGGTGCCGGGACCTCCCGAGATCACCGCGAGTCTGCGCAGCACGGCGAGCGCGGCGGCGAGCTTCTGGCCGTCGCCGGCGCGGGTGTCCGGAAAGTAGCGTGCGAGCAGCGGGGCCAGCCGTGCGAGATCGATGTCCTCGCGGTATGCGAGGCGCTGGCGCAGGCCGGCCGCGATCGCCTGCTCGAAGTCGAAGTACTTCGCGAGGTAGAGGCGCCCGGCCGCATCGAGGATCAGCGGCTGCACCTCCCCCGGCGCGCCCACGATGCCGCTGTCGCGCAGCGCCGCGACCCAGTCCGGCAGCAGTGGCGCGACGATGCCCCGCCACTCGGGCTGCGGCGCATCCCTCAGCACCTCGCGCCCGGCGACGGATGCGAGGTCGATGCAGACGTCGCCGTCGCCATTCGCCCGCGAGACGACGGCGATCGCCAGCGCGAGCTCGGCCGAAGGCCGCGGCGCGAGCGCGAGCAGGTGGACCGCGAGGTAGTAGTCGAGATCGCGGATGGCTCGCGCGGCACGCGCCCGCTCGAGCTCGGCGAAAGGCCTCACGACGCCTCGCCCGCGAACAGCGCATCCAGCGCGGCGATGGTCGCAGCGGCCGGCCGGTCGAAGAACACGCCCCGCGCCATGCCCGTCGCCGGCGTCATGCCGCGCACGAAGAAATAGTAGATGCCGCCCATGTGGCGGTCGTAGTCATAGTCGGGAATGCGGCCCGCGAGATGGCGGTGCAGCGCCACCGCGTAGACGTAGTACTGCAGATCGTAGTGGTGACGCTGCATCTCGTCGGCAATGCGCTCGGCGGTATAGTCGGCCACAGTCGGCCCCAGCCAGTTCGTCTTCCAGTCGGCCAGGTAGTAGCGCCCCTCGTGCTCGAACACGAGGTCGACGAAGCCCTTCATCAACCCGGAGCGCGGCGAGAAGCCGAAGCGCGGCGTCGAGAGCTCGCCTGAGGCCAGGGTCGGCACCGCGCGCAGCAGCCCGGCGCCGGAGAGCCGGTGGATCGGATAGCAGAAGGCGACCTCGGTGCGCCTCTGCTCGTCATCGAGCTGTCGCAGGCAGAGGCCGCCGGCGAGCGGCGTGTCGAGGACGTCGTCGACCGCTGCGGCGAGCACTGGCGCCCAGACCTCGTCCAGCCCCGCGCGACGCAGCTTCGCCTGCGCCGCGGCTCGCAGCGCAGCGGCGTCGCGCATTGCGAAATCGAGCTCCTCGAGGACGGCGTGGAAGCACACACCGGCCCGGCGGCCACGCGGGAAGGCGGCGATCGTCTCGCCCAGCGGCTCACCGACGGCGGGCGGCCCGACCAAGGCGCCGGCGACCTCCGCCGACAGCCGCGCCAGCTCCGAGTAGCTGGTGACTCCCCAGTCGTCGAGCACCACGCGCTCCACTGCACGCGCCTGGAACGACGCCGCGTCACAGGGCAAGGGCTCGAGCCGGCCCGCACCGGTCGGCAGCGGCTCGATGGCGATGCATTGCGGGCAGGCCGCTGCGATGCCAGCGAGCTGAGCGCGGATCGCCGCGTGCTTCTGCTCGCGCACCGCGCGATAGTTCTCGTCGGCCTCGGCCGGCGTCTGGCCGGGCTGTGCGTGCAGCAGATGCGCGAGCGCGGGGTAGACGTAACCGCTGGCGGGCTTTACCGCACCCCACGACAGGACGCACAGGTGCGTGGCCCTGGTGACCGATACGTAGAGAAGGCGCAAGTCTTCCGCGAGACGCTCGCGCTCCCCCTCCTCGAGCGCGCGCTTCGAGTCGACGTAGTCGAGCACCAGCTGGTCGTCCGCAGCGGGATCGTGGAAGAGCGGCAGCGGGTCCCTGCCACCGCGCGTCGCAAGGGCCACGAACGGCAGGAAGACGACCGGGTACTCGAGCCCCTTGCTCTTGTGCTGCGTGACGATCTGCACCAGGTTCTCGTCGCTCTCCAGGCGCAGCTCCTTCGCCTCGCCGACGTCGGTCCTGCCGGCGATCGCGTCGGCGAGCCACTGCCGCAGCGCCTCGGGCGTGGCGTGCTCGCCAGCGGCGCGTTGCAGCAGCTCGGCCAGGTGCAGCAGGTTCGTGAGCGACCGTTCACCCGTGGGTCGCGAGAGCAGCCGCGCGGCGACGCCCTCGCGTCGCAGCCAGCGGCGGAACATCGGCATGAGACCGGCGGTGATCCAGGTCTGGCGATAGTCCCCGAGGCCGGTCACGCGGCCCTCCCAGGCCCCTTCGTCGCCCAGCAGCGCGTCGAGCTCGGCCGCCGTCACACCCCACAGCGGGCTCGCCAGGGCACGGCGGACCCGGCGCTCGTCGCGGGGATCGAGCACCGCATCGAGGACGGCGACGAGCTCGCCTGCCTCTTCGCTGGCGAAGACGCTGTCGCGGCTGCTGACGGCGCTGCCGACGCCCGCCGCGCGCAACGCGCGCTGGACCTGGTCGGCCTCCCGACCGCTGCGCACGAGCACCGCGACGTCGCGCGGGCGCAGCGGCCGCTCGCCGAGTGTCACCGTGCCCGCGCGCGCGCCGCGCAGCAGGTCGGCGCAAGTGAGCGCCACTGCCTGTGCCGACGACTGCCGGTACTCGCCGCTGCCGAGTGTGCCGTCGGCGTCGGGGATCCAGCACCTGAGCGGCACTGGCGCGACGCCATCGACGAGCAGCGGCTTGCCGTCCACCTCTCCGGCTGCACTAACCGGCGCGAAGGCGATCTCGTCGGCGAACAGGAACGGATCGTCCAGCCGTCCGAACAGCGCGTTGACCCCGGCCACCAGCCGCGACGTCGACCGCCAGTTCGTCGCCATGGTGTGCCGCGCCGGGCCCGGGGTTGCGCGCTTGGCACGCACGTAGGCGTTGATGTCGGCGCCGCGGAAGCTGTAGATCGCCTGCTTCGGGTCGCCGATCATCAGCAGGCCGGTCCCATCCCGCCCGCGGTAGATGCGCTCGAAGATCTCGAACTGTAGCGGGTCGGTATCCTGGAACTCGTCAATGAGCGCGACGCGATAGCGCGCCGCGATCTGCTCGGCGAGCCGCGCCCCGCCTGCGCCGCGCAGCGCATCGCGCAGGCGCCGGACGAGGTCGTCAAAGGCCATCAGGTTGGCGTCGCGCTTGATGCGGTCGAGGGCCTCACCACACGCGACGAGGGCGTCCCGAAGCAGGCTCAGCTCCAGCGCGTCGAGCCCGACGAGGTGTGCGCCGAGTGCCACCGCGAACGGCAGCTGCGGACCCTTCACCCCCTTCTTCTTTCTTGCACCGGTGACCCTGCTGTCGATTCGCTCCTGCGTGAGCGCCGAGGCTGCGCCCGGCGGGGCAATCCCTCCAGACTCGATCCAGGCGTCAACTGCCCGCACGGCTTCCTGGTGAGCCGCCACCGCCTTCTGCTCCTGGCTCAGGTCCTTGCAGCCGTCGATTGCCGCGAGGATTTCGGCGCGCTCCGCCTGCCACAGGCCGCGCAGCCGAACGGCCTTGGCCGCTAGTCGATCGCGATCCACCGGAGGCACGCGGACGATCTCGACACCGCGCTTCAGGGGCTCCTTCAGCCAGCCGAGCAACGCCTGCGGCGTGGCGAGGTCGGCGCGCCCGACCGCGAGCGAGGCGAGGTCCGCATCGCCGTAGAAGGTCCGCCGCCACCAGTCGGCGACGACGGTGTTGACGAGCTCCTGCTCATTTTCGGTTAGCTCCGCGGTGAAGGTCTGGCCGCTCTCGAATGCGTGGTCGCGCAGCGCGCGCTGACAGAAGCCGTGGATCGTGAAGATCGCCGCCTCGTCGATCGCCGCGATGGCCGCGCGCAGCCGGCGCGCGCTGTCGTCGAGTGCAGGGGTCGCACGGCGCACGATGGCGGCGAACGCCTTGTCCTTTTCGTGGCCGAGCGCGGCGGGGTCCGTCAGGAGTCGCAGCGCATCGACCAGCCGCCGGCGGATCCGCCCGCGCAGCTCCTCGGTCGCAGCACGCGTGAAGGTGACGACCAGGATGTCGGCGACGCCAAGCCTGGCCTCGAGCAGGAGGCGCAGGTAGAGCGAGGTGATGGCGTGCGTCTTGCCGGTGCCTGCGCTCGCCTCGATGAGCTGCACGTCAGCGAGCGGCATGCCGGCGACGTCCAGCGTGCGCATCGGCGGCGCGCTCATCCCGCACGCTCCTTCTGCGCCGCGGCGAGCAGTGGACCGTAGACGGCTTCCGCCAACGTCTCGAAGCGTGGCGCGAGCGGATCGCTTCGGTGACCCCAGGCGATGCGGTTGGCCGGCTCAGCGCTTTCCGGCGCGATACCCTTCCGCGCGAGAAACTCGCTGCCCTGCCAGGCTTTGGTCGCCTCGCGCGCTGCCTGGTCGGCATCGGCTGCGGCCCTCGCCCACGCGTGCGAGCTCACCGGGAAGAACGGCAGGGGCTCGCGCAAGCCCTCCGTGTAGAGCTGCACCAGCGTGGCGAGCCTGCCAACCGCATCGTCGACGGCGCCCAACACCCAGCGCTGGTCGCGCGTGACAATGCGTGTCTGCGGCTCGATCCCGGCGGGCGCGACGGCAAGCAGCGCGAGGTGCTCCACCCAGGCGTCGAGCAGATACTTGGGCTTGAAGGCGGCGACGGTGTAGCGCAGGAGCCCCTGCGGCGTGACAGGTCGCAGCGTGCCCACGACGCGCCGGCCGCCGACCTCGAGATCGACCGGCAGCTGCCGCGCGCCAGCCAGCTGTGGCGCGAGGGCCGCCGCGAGCGGCGCGACCACGTCGGCGACCGTCTGCCAGGCACGGTCGCCGAATCGCCCTTCCGGCAGGTCGCCGCGCGCCGACAGCAGCGCCCGGTGCGTCTCCTGTTGCCGGCCCGCGAGGCACTCCTCGAGCCACTCGTCCCTGAGATGGTGGGCCTCGAGCACGTCGAGCGCGAAGGGCTCGTCGTCGCTCAGGGCGTCGTCCCCTCCCCAGGTCGGGATACCGAGCCGCTCCCGCAGAAAGAACCCGGTGGGGTCGCGCAGGAACCGTGTCAGCGCGGCCAGCGGAATCTCGCCGAGGCCGTCGCTGTCCGGCGCGGGCAGAGGTGCCCCACAAAACGGTGGCGGCGGGCCGCGGTCGCCCGCCGCCTCGCGCGCCGGCACGACCCAGTCGGCGTCGTAGGTGAAGAGCCGGCCCGTCCCGGCCTCCCCGCCCTCGAAGTAGCGGCGACTGTAAGGCTGCAGCGGGTGCTCGACGACGAGCTGCCGGACGACCCCGTCGCGCTCAGGCTCCCCGCCGTGCATCTGCACCACGTAGTCGATCAGCTCGCTGACCAGGACCGAGGGCTGCGCCGCACTGCCGTCGCGAGCCTGCCTTCCCGTGTAGCCGAGATAGAGGACATCGCGCGCCGACAGCAGCGTCTCGAGGAAGAGGTGGCGGTCGTCGAGACGGCGCGAGCGGTCGCCCGGCCGCGGCGCGTGCGCGATCAGATCGAAGCCCGCGGCCGGCTGGCTGCGTGGAAAGGCGTCGCTGTTCATGCCGACGACGGCGACGAGGCGAAAGGGCGCGCTGCGCATCGGCGTCAGCGCGCCGATCGTGATGCGACCGTCGAACAGCCGCCCGCGGGCATCCGCGGTCGACAGGCGGCCGAGCAGGTCGTCGCGGAACACGACCAGCGACAGCGGATCCGCGAACCCGCCCTCGCCGGTCTCGCGATCGAAGGCAGCGAGCGCGTTGCCGAGATGTTCCAGGGCGGCCTCGTCGTCGGGCGCTCCGGGGTCGAGAAGGTCGTCGGCGAGCGCGTGCACCGTCCTCACCCATTCCGCGGGCGCGCGATCGGACAAGAGAGCCCCGCGCCAGTGCGCGAGCCGGTCGACGAAGGCGTTCAGGTGGCCCAGCGCGGCGGCCGCTTGGCCCTCGAACAGCGGCAGCGGCAGCACACCGCGCAACGGCGCGTCCTGGGCCGACATGGCGACGCCGAGGAACAGGCGGCGCAGGGCGGCCTGCCAGGTATGCGCCGCCCCGGCGTCGTCGGCACTGCTGCCTTCGCCACCCACGATCGCGCGCTGCATCGCCCCGTCGAGCCCCCAGTGGGCGTGCGCAATCGGCACCGCCTCGCGCAGGGCCGACAGGTCCGCGTCGTCTAGCCCGAAGCGACGCGCGACCGCGGGCGTCTCGAGCAGCCCGAGCAGCTCGCTCGCGGTGAACCGGCTCTCCGGCAGCCGCAGCAGCTGCACGATGACCGCCAGCAGCGGGTTTGCAGCCCGCGGCGGCACGTCCGCGAGGTTCCAGGGCAGGTGCCGCGGCGTGCCCTCTGCCGCACCGAACACGGCATCGAAGTAAGGCGCGTAGGTGCCGATGTCGGGGGTTAGCACCACGACGTCGCGCGGCCGAAGGCCGGGGTCCGACTGGAAACGGTCGACCAGCCAGTCGTGCAGCGCCTCGACCTCGCGCAGCGGCCCCCACGCGCTTGCGATGCGGAGGCTGCCGTCGGCCGCGTCGAGTCTGCGCCCCGTCGTCTCGGTCAGCTCGCGGATGTCCGCCTGCAGGCGTTGCAGCAGGGTCGCAGGCTCGCCCGCCTCGTCCCAGGCGTCCAGGTACTCGGCATCGTTGCCGTACAGCTCGCTCAGGAAGAAACGCACGGGCTGGCCCCAGGAGGCTAGCAGGCGGTTTGGAAGGTCGTGGGCGTAGGCCAGCGCCTCGGAATCCGAGGGGAGCGACTTCGGATCGACGAGATCGCCCCAGAACTGCTCGCTGGGATTGAGCACGTAGAGGTCGACGTCACGGGTGCGCGCCAGCCGGGCCAGCGCCTCGACGTAGACCGGCGGCAGCGCCGGCACGCCGAAGACCGACACGCGGCGCGGCAGCGCGGGCGCTGCGGCGACCGCCGCATCGGGCAGCGCCGCGAAACGCTCGAGCAGCCGCGCGCGGTGACCGTCTCCCAGCTCGCGCGTGACGGCTTGCCAGAGACGCAGCTGCCAGTCTTCGTCCGGCGATTTGGTGCCGCGCTGCCCCCTCTCCCAGCCGAGGATCATCGCCGGCCGGTAGACCAGGTAATCGTTGAAGGCCGTCGCGACGCGGCCGCACAGCTGATGGCGCTTGCGGCCGTCGGCGTCGTCCTCGAGATAGCGGGCGATCGGCTGGAACTCCGGCTCGGCGAGCAGGGACGGAAGCAGCCGCATGAGCCGCCAGGTGAGCGGTGCCGCGTCGAACTGCGACTGCTTCGGAACGTCGGGCACCAGCGCACGCAGCGCCTGCCAGATGAAGGCCGCGGGAAGCTGGAAGTCGATGTTGGCGGCGATGCCGTGGCGCTCGGCGAGCTGCTGCAGGACCCAGGTATTCATGCCCCGCTCGGCGACGATGCGCTCGGGCGTCAGCGGGTTGGCCTCGACAGGAACCCGCAACCGTTCGGCCAATCGGTCGAGCAGGGACTCCTGCCGATTGCTCGAGATGATGCGCAGCATGCCCTCGCGGCCTCGGTCCCTCAGCGCGGTTCCATCGAGCGAACCCTGGAGCCGCCCGGCAATCACGTATCGCGCCGAGGACGGCGCTCCCACTCTTCGGAGAACGCGCGGGACCCCGCCAGCTCGTGGTAGTGCACCGCGCCGTCGGGCAGCGCGGCCTTCGCGAGCTCGACCAGGTGCCGGTGGTGGGTGAAGAGGAACACCTGCGTGCGCGTGCCGAGGTCGCGCAGGATCGGCAGCACCGCGCTCGCACGGTGGTCGTCGAAGGTGACGAGCAGGTCGTCGAGGATCACCGGCATCGGCTCGTGGCTCTCGCCGTGCCGCTCGATCGCGGCCAGGCGCAGCGCGAGGTAGAGCTGGTCGCGCGTGCCCTCGCTCATGCCGTCGACGCCGATCTCGGCGCCGTTGCGCATGCCGACGAGCACCGGCGCGTCGTCGTCGGCGAAGCCGGTGCCGAGCGTCTCGAAGCTGCGCCGCGTCACCGCGGCGAAGATCTCGCCAGCACGGCGGAGCAGCGGACCCTGGTTCCGGCGGCGGAAATGCTCAACCTGCTCGCGCAGGAACGCGGTGGCGAGGCGCAGGCGCAGATACCGCGCCGTGTCGTGGCGCACCCGCACCGCGGCGTGCATCACCGCCTGCAGGTGCTCGGCAGCGTCCGCGCCGGCGCGCTCGAGCTGCTGCCGGGCCTGCTCGCAGCGCGAGACTTCCTTCACCTGCTCGTCGCGCCGCCGGACCAGCTCGTCGATCTGCTCCGCCAGCGCCGCCTGCTCAGCGGCCAGGCCGTCGCGGTCTTCGCCCTGGACACGCGCGATGAACCCGTCGAGCGGCTCGCCACGCGCAGCGCCCTGCAGCGCGTCGCGATGGGTCAGCACGGCGGTCTCGGCGTTAGCACGCTCGGCGAGACGGTGGAGCAGGTTCTGCAGCTCCTCGCGCCCCACGACGCCGGAAAGCGCGGTGAGGCGCACCACCTCCGCTTCGGTCCGCGCCGCCTCCGCTTCGGCATCGGCTAGCAGACCGCGCTCCTCGTCCAGCTGCTGAGCGAGCTGTGCTCGCCGTGCCGCATCAGCCCGAGTCTTCTGTAACAGGCCCCAGGCGAGGTTCTCGCGTACCTCGGCGCTCCCTGGGATCAGGCGCAGTGCGTCGGCGAGGGTGGCGACGGCCGTTTCGTAGCGATCGATTGCGGCCGCGAGCGAGGCTGCCCGCGCCTCGAGGACGACGAGCGCATCGTGCTCGGCGACGGCCTGCTGCCGCAGGGCGAGGAGCTCGAGTCCGGCGTCGGGTGAGGTGCCGGCTGCGGCGCCGAGTGTGGCGCAGCACGCGCGCCACCCGTCGCGGGCGAGCGCCGCCGCGTCCGCGAGGGCTGGTCGCTTAGCCCGCAGCTGGGCCAGCCTGGCCTCGATCTCCGCCCGGCGCACCGCGATTGTGCGCCGCTCTCCCTGCGCCTCGTCCGCCGCGCGCACCTGCTGCTCGACCGCATCGCGTAGCGCGAGCAGCGAGCGCCCCGCGGAATCGCCGAGCAGCCGCACAAGCGCCGCGGCGGCGCCGTCGATCGCTGCGCGCGCGCGCTCGACGCGTTCGCGGGCGTCGACCCAGCGCTGATAGTCCTCGCGGAACACCATCCAGAGG
>Ga0079037_100002003_pt1 | contig 10951 bp, 9 predicted proteins | sample Mud3Dept4metaG_FD_71479 | JGI IMG/M metagenome (GOLD analysis project Ga0079037, IMG submission 71479) | Freshwater wetland microbial communities from Ohio, USA, analyzing the effect of biotic and abiotic controls - Mud 3 Core 4 Depth 4 metaG | ecosystem: Environmental > Aquatic > Freshwater >... | reverse complement strand
ACCATGGCAGGCGCCTCGATGCTCGCGATCGAGTGCCGTCGCGACCGCATCAAGAAACGGCTCGAGACGCGTTATCTGGACGTCGGCGTCGAATCGATCGACGAGGCACTCGAACTGATCGCACGTGCGACGCGTGAGGGCAAGGCGATCTCGGTCGGCCTGCTCGGCAACGCCGCGGAAGTGCTGCCCGAACTGCTGCGGCGCGGAGTGCGGCCGGACGCGGTGACGGACCAGACGTCGGCGCACGACCCGGTCAACGGCTACCTGCCCGAGGGCTGGACCGTCGAGCAATGGGACAAGCTGCGCGCCAGCGAACCTGCGGCGGTTGAATGCGCGGCGCGCAAGTCGATGGCGAAGCACGTGCAGGCCATGCTCGATTTCCAGAAGCTCGGCATCCCGACCTTCGATTACGGCAACAACATCCGGCAGGTCGCGTTCGACGAGGGCGTCAGGAACGCGTTCGACTTCCCGGGCTTCGTGCCCGCGTACGTGCGACCGCTGTTCTGCCGCGGCATTGGCCCGTTCCGCTGGGCTGCGCTCTCCGGCGATCCCGAGGACATTCACCGCACCGACGCCAGGGTGAAGGAGATGATCCCGGACGATCCGCACCTGCACCGCTGGCTCGACATGGCGCGTGAGCGCATCCAGTTCCAAGGACTGCCTGCGCGGATCTGCTGGGTCGGACTCGGCCAGCGTCACCGGCTCGGCCTGGCGTTCAATGAAATGGTGAAGCGCGGTGAACTCATGGCGCCAATCGTGATCGGGCGCGATCATCTCGACTCCGGTTCGGTCGCGAGCCCGAACCGTGAGACCGAGGCGATGAAGGACGGCTCCGATGCCGTCGCCGACTGGCCACTGCTCAATGCGTTGCTGAATACGGCGAGTGGTGCGACGTGGGTGTCGATCCACCACGGCGGCGGCGTCGGCATCGGTTACTCGCAGCACTCCGGCGTCGTCATCTGTTGCGATGGCACGGATGCCGCGGCACGACGCATCGAGCGCGTGCTGTGGAACGACCCGGCGACCGGCGTGATGCGTCACGCGGATGCGGGTTACGAGATCGCCGTCGACTGCGCGCGCGAGAACGGCCTCAACCTCCCCTTCCTGGATTGAAGTCACTGCTTACTCGATTGAAGGTACCGTCGTTGCTGGTTTCGCCGTACCTTCCGACTAACCCCTAACCCCTATCCCCTAACCCCTCAAATGCGCAGCATTTGGCGCAACCTCTCCCTCCTCACCTGCGACGACGATCGCCGCATCTTCGCGGACGGCGTCGTCGTCACCGACGACGACACGATCACGTGGGCTGGTGCCGCGAAGGATCTGCCTGCCGACATCGCTGCCGATCGCACGATTGAGCTTGCGGGTCGCTGGCTGACGCCCGGGTTCATCGACTGCCACACGCACATCGTGTTCGCCGGCCAGCGCGCGGCGGAATTCGCTCGCCGCACCGCCGGCACGAGTTACGCCGACATCGCGCGTGAAGGCGGCGGCATCCTGAACACCGTGCGCGCGACTCGCGCCGCGGACGTCGACGAACTCGTTCGATGCAGTGAGCCGCGGTTGCGCGCCCTGCTGCAGGAAGGCGTGACGACGATCGAAATCAAGTCGGGGTACGGGCTGGACTTCCAGTCGGAGCGGCGCATGCTGCTCGCGGCCCGCGCGTTGGAGCAGCGGCTGCCTGTGACCGTCGTGACATCTCTGCTCGCGGCTCACGCGACACCGCCCGAGTTCAAGGGACGCGAGGATGCTTACATCGACCTGATCGCCCAGGAGTGGTTGCCGCGCTTCGCCCAGGAGCGGGCGCTGGTCGACATGGTGGATGCGTACTGCGAAAGCATCGCGTTCAGCGCGCCGCAGTGCGAGCGGCTCTTCGCGGCCGCGCAAGCGCACGGCTGGCCGGTGCGACTGCATGCCGAACAGATCAGCAACATCGGCGGCAGCCGCATGGCCGCGCGTCTCGGCGCGCTCGCTTGCGATCATCTCGAATACGCGACGGAAGAAGACGCGATCGAACTGGCGCGGGCCGGCACGGTCTCGGTGCTGCTGCCCGTCGCTTATTACGTGCTCGCCGATCCGCGCCTGCCACCGATCGACGTGTTCCGCACGCACCGCGTTCCCATGGCCGTCGCGAGCGATGCGAACCCCGGCTCGGCGCCCGGCGCATCGCTACAGACCGCAATGAACATGGCACGCCGGCTGTTCGGCATGACGAGCGACGAGGTGCTGGACGGCGTCACGCGCAATGCCGCCCGCGCGCTCGGACTGGGCGATCGGCTGGGCCAGATCGCGCCGGGCTTCCGGGCTGACTTCGCGGCGTGGTCGATCGATACGCCTGACGAACTCGGTTACTGGATCGGTTTCAATCCGTGCAGCATGGTCGTGCGCGGCGGCGAGATCGTGCTGGAGCGGGACGCATGAACGCAGCACAGGATGACATGAGCGACTGGCATGGCTGGCCGGCGCAGCGACAGCTTTTGCGGCGTCCTGTGCGTACGGCGTATCCTGCGCGTCCGGAACCTGGCCGCACACGCGCGAAATCCCTGCGATGAAGCTGAAATCAGTCGTCTTCGGAACCGCCGTCGCTGCACTCCTGCTGGCAGGCTGCGACCGACGCAAGGACGAACGGCCTCCTCCGCCCGACCCGCAGTCGGTCCCTGCCACGGATGCTGCGAAGCCAGCCGCCAGCGAGAGTCACCTGCCGCCGGGAATCGAGTGGTTCGGCGGCGACGTCGACGCGGCGTTTGCCGCGGCCAGGACAGCCAACAAGCCGGTGTTCCTGTACTGGGGCGCCGAGTGGTGCCCGCCCTGTGCACAGATCAAGACGACCATCTTCAGCAAGCGCGAATTCCAGGAGCGCTCACGCCTGTTCGTGCCCGTCTACCTCGACGGCGATACGCCCAGCGCGCAGAAGTACGGCGAGCGCTTCGGCGTGGTCGGCTACCCGACGATGATCCTGTTCAAGCCGGACGGGACTGAAATCACGCGCCTGCCGGGCGGAGTCGACGTCGCACGCTACGCAAAGATTCTCGACGTCGCGCTGGCCGACGCACGCCCCGTCAACGATATCCTTGCAGCCGCAGGCAGCGGCGGCGCCGTCACGTCGAACGACTGGAAGCTGCTGGCGTATTACTCCTGGAGCACCGACGCCGGCCACGTGTTGCCGGCCGACCGGCAAGTGGCCACCTTCCGCGCACTCGCAAATCGCTGCCCCGCTGAATTGCCGGCGGAATGCGCGCGATTCTTCTTCAATTACCTCGGTGCCGCTGCCGCTGCGTCGGAGCCCGGCAAGCCAGCCCTCGACGGGCTCGAGCGTGCCGATGCTCGCCGCAGATTGCTGACGATGCTGCAGTCGCCGGCGGTCCAGGCGGCAAACGTCGACAACCTGCTGTACGGAGCCCGGGACGTGATCGGTATCCTGTCGAGCGACGGGACACCGGAACGCACACAGCTCACTCGCGCGTGGAACGATGCGCTCAATCAACTCGGTGGCGCAGCCAAGCCGCTGTCGGCGTCGGAAGAGCTGCTGCGCGTTCGCGCGCGCGTGATGCTCGCCAGGCTCGACGCGCCGGATGCACCGCTGTCAACGGCACTGCTCGACGAGGCACGGCAGGCAGTCGCGCATGTCGATGCCGTCACACCGGCGGGCTATCCGCGCCAGGCGGCCATCAATGCGGCCGCGAACCTGTACTGGGAAGCGGGCCTCGACGCCGAGGCCAACACGCTGCTCACCGCCGAGCTCGCGAAATCCAAGGCCCCCTACTACTTCATGCTCGATCTCGCCGAACTTGCCGAGAAGGCAGACCGCAAGCAGGAAGCCGTGGACTGGCTTGCGCGTGCGTACGCCGGCGCGAAGGGACCGGCCACTCGCTTCCAGTGGGGCTACAACTACCTGGTGGGCATGCTCGAGATGACGCCCGACGACGTGCAGGGCATCGAGCGAGCGGGCCTTGCGGTGCTCGGCGAACTCGACGGCTCGCCCGATGCGTTCTACCAGCGCACGCGCATGCGCCTCGAACAGCTCGACGCGAAGCTCCTGGAATGGGGCCAGACCGGCGCAGCGGCCAAAGTCATCGACACCCTGCGCGCACGCACGGGTGAGATCTGTCGCAAGCTGCCGGAGAAGGATGCAGGCCGCACGAACTGCGAGAAATTCCTTAACGCGAAAGCGCGTCCCACTCAGGCCGCGTGATCGCATATTTCACGGCCGCACGCTCTTCCTCGCTGCGGCCATCGATGACGTCCTGCGCGTAAACGAATTCGCCGACTCGCCGCAGCCCGCACTTTTTCATCACGCGCTGCGAGGCGAGGTTGCCGAGCAGCGTCCGGGCCGAAATCCTTGCGAGGCCCAGCCCGTTGAATCCGTGCGCCAGCAACGCGCGGGCGCCTTCGGTCGCATACCCGTGGCCCCACGCTGAACGCTTGAGCCGGTAGCCGAGTTCGACGTACTCCGGCTCGATGCGGTCGTCGCGGAGGTGGAGCCAGCCGAGGAACTCGCCCGTTTCACGGCGTTCGGCGGCGAAATACCCCAGTCCCGGCTGTGCCGGGTAAATGGCGAACCAGCGCGGCAGGTAGGTTTCGACATAAGCCGAACGCGGAGTCGGCTGGCCGTAGGTGATGTAGCGCATCACTTCCGGATCCGCATCCAGTGCCACCAGCAGATCCGCATCCGCCGGCACGAATCGCCGCAGCCGCAGCCGCCCGGTCTCAAGTAGGATGTGCACGGTCACAGGTCCATTCACGCGTCCAATGAGCGTCGAAGTTTACGATTTCCGCAGCGACAACGTCGGTGGCGTCGCGCCCGAATTGCTCGAAGCGCTGCTGTCCGCAAACCGCGGCACGGCTGCCCCGTACGGCGACGACGACTGCACGCACGCGATGACCGCCCGTTTCCGCCACGCGTTCGAGCACGACGGGCTGGCGGCGTTCCCGCTGGCGACCGGCACGGGCGCGAATGCCGTCGCGCTTGCTGGATTGGCGAATCCGTACGGCGCGATCTACTGCCACGAGACGGCGCACATCAACGTGTACGAGTGCGGCGCTCCTGAACTGTTCACCGGCGCGAAACTCGTCGGGCTCGCTGGCGACGGCTACAAGCTGCATGCGGCCGCGCTCGATGCAGCGCTCGCGCTGGCGGGCCGCGGGAACGCGACGCGCGTGCAGCCATTCGCGCTCAACCTGACGCAGCCGACGGATTTCGGCACGCTGTATTCGATCGACGAGCTCACGCACCTGAGCGAGGTCGCGCATCGCCACGGGCTGCTCGTGCATCTCGACGGCGCCCGCTTCGCCAACGCCATCGCCGCACTCGGGTGCAGTCCGGCCGAGATGACGTGGCGCGCCGGCATCGACGTGGTGTCGTTCGGGGCGACCAAGAATGGCGCGATGAACGCCGAGGCCGTACTCGTGTTCGATCCTGCGGTGGCCGCACGGATACCGTTCCTGTTGAAGCGTGGCGGCCAGGTCGTGTCGAAGGCGCGTTTCCTGTCTGCCCAGCTGGAGCGTTACCTCGCCGACGATCGCTGGCTCGAACGAGCGCGCCGGTCCAATGCCAATGCGGCCGGGCTCGCCCGGCGATTGCAGGCGATCCCGGGAGTCGAACTCAGCTGCAAGGTCGAGATCAACATGCTGTTTGCGCGGCTGCCCGAGGCTGCAGTCGCTGCGCTCGATTGCGGCCCGTTCCGGTACTACAAGCTCGGCCGTGAGCAGCGCTTCGTCTGCCGGCACGATCAGGAACCTGCCGGCATGGAACTGCTCGTCACCACCGTCGAACGGGCGCTGGCATGAGACGCGTGGCGCGATCTGCGCGCGTTTCGTTCGCACTTTTTGCCGGGTGCCTGCCCGCAATGCTGGTCGTCGCTGCGGACGTGCAGGCGGAGTCGCTCGAACAGATTCCGCTGCACTACCGCATGGCGGAAGAGCTGCTGCCGATCCTGCGACCGCTCCTGCCGCCGGGTTCGGCCATCACCGGCGCCGGCAACGTGCTGTTCGTGCGAGCGGATGCAGCGACGCTCACGCAGGTGCGTGACGCCGTCGCGAGTCTCGACCGAGCCCCGCGTCAACTGCTGATCACGGTCGGCCAGGGCATGGGTGCGCAGGGTAGTGGCACGTCGGTGCGCGGCTCCGGCACGATCGGGTCGGGGGACGTGCAGGCTGGCGTCAATCGCCCGCCCGCCACCGGCGCCGGCGGACAGGTCGTCGTCCGCAGTGGCACGGCGCGCGACGACATACGCAACGTCTCGAGCGTGCGAGCACTCGAAGGCTATGAGACCTACGTGTCACTCGGGCAATCGCGCCCGCTGACATCCACGACGGTCACGGGCGGGGCGCACTACCCGCCGGTCGTCTCGCAATCGACCTGGTTCCGCGACGTGCAGACCGGCTTTTACGCTACTCCGCGCGTCAACGGTGACCGCGTGACGCTCGAAATCTCGCCGCGCCAGCAACGGTCGGCAGGCAACGGGCGTGACGCACCCGTGACCACAGGCAGCATCGCCACGACCGTGGCGGGCAGGCTCGGCGAATGGCTGCAGATCGGCGGTTCCACCGACAGTTCCGGCGGCTCCAACCGCGGGCTCGTCACCTGGGGAACACGTGCGGATTTGACGCAGTACTCGGCCTGGGTCAAGGTGGACGAAGTTCGTTGATCGACCGCAGGAATCGCCTGGACAAAAGCCGCAGATGGCAGCCGAACCGAACCGCAGATTGCCATTGCAAGGCCTGACCATCGCGGTCGTGGGCGCGGGCCGCATCGGCTCGGAACTCATCCGCAATCTCGGCCTGATGGGCATCGGCCGCATCGACGTGTTCGAGCGCGAGCGGCACGTCGCCGATCCCCTGCGCAGTCGTTACAACGTGTACGACGGCGATTTCTGGGACAAGCTCACGCTGGCCGGACTGCAGGGTTACGACTTTGCCGTCTGTACCGTCGACAACCCCACCGCACGTCAGCGCATGAACCAGAAGTGTGTCGTGGCGAATGCAAACCTGGTTCAGGTGTGGACCGAAGGCACGCTTGCCATAGCAGGTGCCTATCCTTTCGCCGCACTGCCGGATTCTGCGTGCTTCGAATGCGATGCGTCGCGCGCCGCCATTCCAATGCCGATCGCCGCGCTCAGGCTGTCGGTGGAAGAGACCCCGGCCACGGCGGGGCCAGCCACGCGCATCGCAACGGCGAGTGTCGCTGGGGCATTGGCCGCGGCCCTGATCGCACGTATCGCGGCAGGTGCGCACGGCTCGGTAGCGCGCCGCGCCACCCTCGACGCAACGCTGGGCCAGGGTGCCTCGCTTGAAATCCGGCGCGACCCGCACTGTCGGCGCTGCGGATCGCTGCAGCGACCGGTGCCGATCGTCCAGACGCGCAATCGTTGGGAAGCCCCCGCGTCCGTGGCGCATGCGTGCCCCGAGATGCTGAACCAGCGGCTGCAGCTCAGCGACGAAATCGAAGGCCTGCCGGTGGAATCCTGCTGCGTGCGCGAGCTGGCCGCACGCTTTCACGGCGGCCCGATCCCGGCCAAGTTCGCGCTGACGGAGGTCGGCGGCCGGATCGTCTGCCTCGACTTCGAAGAACGCGAAGCGGGCCCGGCGCCCGCCGCGTCACGAGCGGCCGCCGGCCATCAGCCCGGCAACTGACCGTCAGGGCTGGATGGGTGGTGGCGCAGCTGGCGATGCCGTCGCCGCGGGTGCGGGCGCAGCCGCGGGTTCGACGCTGAGGCCCGAGGACGGCCTGACCGGTTCGGGCGCGTTGATGATCTCGAAGCGGTCCGCGAAATAATCGGTTTCACCGAAGCACGTGGTGGGCAACCCGCGATGCTCCTGGTAGTGGATTCGCACCTGCTGGCCAACGGCCTTGTGCAGCTGCTCGGCCACGACCGGGTCGCGCACGCTGAAACTCCAGATCTGCGGCGCGACGCCACCGACGATGTATTGCGCGAGCTCGCCTTCGTAGGTCTTGCATATCCAGCCGCGCTTGGAGAATTTCTGCAGCACTCCGGCGCGTTCGCCTTCGGAGTAGCTCCACCACAGCATGAACATCGTGTAGAGACCGATCAGGATCAGCGCGCCGACTACGCTGCCCCAGAAGAACGACCTGAAACTGCGACGCGGCGGCTTGAGCGGCGGCGGCGAAGCTGCCGGCCTCGGCGTCGATTGGCTGGCAGCGGCAGGCGTCTCGGCCATGGTCGGATCCCCTGTGATTCTTCGTTCTGGTCCGCGCGCCCACCCCGTGCGGCTGCGCGAATCCTACCAGACGACCGCGCCTGATCCTAAGGCGCGCCCGCCAGGAAGGACTCGATGCGTTCGACGAGGTAGGCATGAAACGGGTTGCTGCGCTGGCGCGTCAGCATCCAGTTCGGGACGTTCAGCACGCCGTTTTCGCCGCGGATCTCGATCCTGCCCAATTGCACGTGACGGTTCGACACTGGCGCGGCGTAACCGTACAGCGGATCGTCTGGAGGGAACGGCAGTGCGACGTGCGACAGCGAGAACACGTTGCGCGGCCATGCAAGGTCGAGCAGTCGTTCGGTGTTGCCCGTTCCGAGCGCGGGCGACCGCCGCTCCGAGACCTGCAGCGTACGGTCAGTTGCGTTCGTGATCAGCGTCAGCGCAAACGGGCGCTGCGTCTGCGCCAGCAACCGTCGCGTGAGAGGCGCCGGATCCGCGACCAGCATCGGTTGCACGACCGACAACCGATTGACGTCGAAGACCACGAGTTCGTGGCCGTCGGGCGCGAGCCGGCCGAGCAGCGAGTCGATGACCGCGGGAACCTGCACGGTCGAATCCACGGTGGAAACGAACGCGAGGATCGATGGCACGTCGCGCACCGGGCCTTGGCTTGCGATCGCAGCGATGCGCCTGGTGAGGCGGCTCGTGAGTCTCTGGGTCACGCCAGCCGCGTTAAAGCTGAACGACTGGTATTTGTACGGGTCGACCTCTGCTTCGATGAGCTGCCATGCGGCGCGTCCGAAACCCTGCAGGTCCGACAGCCCGGTGCGAATGCGGCCGATGGCAGCGAGCCTGGTGATGCCGATCGCGGGCGAGATCAGCACCAGTCCCGCGGGTCGTGGCAGCGTGGCGTCCGTCCTCGTGTCGAGTGCGTAGCTGACGGCCAGCGCGGCACCGTTGGAGTAACCGATCATGTGGATGGGTTTCGACTCGCCCAGCGCGGCTCGCAGGTCACGCATTGCGAGCCTGGTCGCCGCCTCGAGATCTTCCACTTCGAACCTCAGCAATCCAGCAGGCGCGATGCCGTGCCCCGGCAAGCGCAGGCCGACGACGCGATAGCCGCGCGCTGCCAGCGCCAGGCCGATGCTGCGCAGGCTGTACGGGGAGTCCGTCAGGCCGTGCAGCAACAGCACGCCCCCGTTGACCTCACCTGCCGGCTGCAGGACGAAAGTGCGATTCCAGTTGAACGCCCAGACGTTCGGGTCACTGAGACTGCCCGGATTGAACCGGTTGTGGGGCAGCCGGTCGGTGTCGGCGAGGTGCTGCGAGATGTCAGTCCGGACTTGGTCCAGAAGCAGCCGCTCGCGCGCACGGTATTGCGTGAGCGAGGTGACCCGGCCGTCTGCATAGTCGGAAGCGGTGAATTCGGCCGTGAGACGCACGCGGTGCCAGGGCTTCAGCTCGGGCCCGGCCCACAGGAAATGCAGGTAAATCCCGACGCCGACGAGCAGCAATGCCGTCAGCAACGAGCCAACCGTCCGGCCCAGCCAGCGTAGCGCTCTGCGCAAGATCTGCTCCCCCTGCGTTCCCGGAACCGTTCCAGCGAATCATAGTCGGTTTGTCGCGCCTCTCGTAAAACCCGAATGGTCGCGGCTCGCAATCGGCGCGAGCATTCAGTTCGATTATCAGGTCGCCTGCGTGGGCGCGACGAACGGGAGATGGAACCAGTCACTGCAGCAGAGGCAAAAGCCGCGGTCACGACCGCTGCTTTGTCCGTAGCCGGTTCGCACGCGCTCGATTTTGCCGATCGCCTGCGTGAAGCTGCGGATCTGTTGCACGCGCAGGGAGCCAACCCCTATCGAGTTGCCGCTTATCGCAAAGCCGCCGACACGATCGGCCGCTTGCCTGCCGATGAGATCGTGAGGCTCGTCGATCGCGAAGGGGTGGAAGGCCTCGATCGCCTGCCGCACGTCGGGCGAGGCATCGCGACAGCGATCATCGAAATGGTCCGCACCGGACACTGGTCGCAGCTCGAGCGATTGCGCGGCACCGCGGATCCCGTCGCATTGTTTACGGTGGTGCCGGGCCTCGGCCATCGCCTCGCCGAACGCATTCACGAAGAACTGCACCTCGATACGCTCGAAGGACTCGAACTGGCCGCGCATGACGGCAGGCTCGAGAACGTGCCGGGTGTCGGCCCGCGCCGCGCCGCAGCGATCCGCGCCAACCTGCACGCGATGCTGGTTCGTGGTCGTGACGTCGGCACGACACCGCCGGCCGCCCTGGGTCCCGTGCCTTCGGTCGGAGCCTTGCTGGCGATTGATCGCCAATACCGCGAGCAGGCAGCTGCCGGTACGCTGCCGACAATCGCGCCGGTTCGTTTCAATCCTGCGCAGGAAGCGTGGCTGCCCGTGCTGCACGCAGAGCGCGACGGCTGGCAATTCACCGCAATCTTTTCCAACACGGCCCAGGCGCATCAACTGAAGCGCACCCGCGACTGGGTGCGGATCTTCCATTACGACTCCGAGAACTCCGAAGGCCAGCACACCGTCGTCACCGAGACGCACGGAGCGCTCGCCGGCAGGCGCGTCGTACGCGGTCGCGAGACCGAGTGCCGCGCGCACTACGCCTGAAACGGCGACATCGTCAACGAGGCGGGGACTTGAGGCGCGGGCCTGCGCCGGGTCCGTCCGGAAACAACCGTCCGGCACCTGCGAAGCGCTCGCGATAGTACGGATCATCCAGGCTCGCCTCGCCCACGTTCCTGCCTGTCTGTGGCGCGTGCACG
>Ga0079037_100002000_pt1 | contig 10954 bp, 13 predicted proteins | sample Mud3Dept4metaG_FD_71479 | JGI IMG/M metagenome (GOLD analysis project Ga0079037, IMG submission 71479) | Freshwater wetland microbial communities from Ohio, USA, analyzing the effect of biotic and abiotic controls - Mud 3 Core 4 Depth 4 metaG | ecosystem: Environmental > Aquatic > Freshwater >... | reverse complement strand
CGTCTGGAGCGTGCCTGCCGGAACATATCCCATCCAACCCGTGTTACCAAAGCTCATCTCCACATCATAGTAAGTGGAGCCATTCTTCAGCATGAGCGAATAGGTCAGGCGTTGGTATACATCGCTGCCCCACTCGTTGCCGTAGGTGTTCGCTTGATAGGAGGTTCCAGATCCAGCAGTCTCATTGAGACTTGGCGCCCCGTATCCACCGCGAATATAAAGACGCAGCGCCACAATTATCCGATCGGCTGGAAGGGAGCGTCAGCGTAAGGTGTCGCCGCCAACAGCGGATAAGTGTCGTACATTGTCTGCCACTGAGTAGCATTCTTGGTAGTCATATCAATGTTATAGTCACCCACCTCGAGCGTTCCTTCGACACGCATTAGTGCTACGGTAGGCAGGACGGGAGGAACGGCACGTCTATCTCCGTCGCCAAAGCGAACAGACATACGAACACCAGAATATTTCTCTCTTGGGAACCCGACCGTGACCGTAGATCCATCATGCTTGGTCGTCTGGTAGTCGTCCATGACGTACCGAAGCGTAGCCTCGGTGCCAACACGCATACCCTCGTCGACTGGAATGCCTCCCACGACCTTCCGAAATACCCACACTCGACATAAATAGAAGTTAGCCATCAGCTACTCCTCTGGAGGTGCAGTAGGTGGCTTAGGTGGCTCGATGACGATAGGCGGAGGATCTTCACTCGGAGGTGTCGGATAGGGCCAATCCTTGGGCTTTGGCTTCTTAGGCATCTCTACACCACCTTATCTCCGGCGCTGATTCCATCTTGAACAAAGATCTGTACAGGTTTGGGCTTCTCTTCTTCTATCTCTACGGGTACATTATCCCGTCCGGACTTATGTGCTTGCAGAACAGGTTCGTGTCGATCAAGAACGGATATTTTCTTCTTCCGATTTTTGCCCATCCTGCTCTCCTTAGAACGTCTTCTCGTATGACCCTATCACACCAACGCAAGTCTGAGGTTCCTGTAACTGTCTTCATACAGAGCTGTTCAGGGTCGTACCAAACCTCTGCAGGCTGCTCAAACACACGTCGAGCAGTTACTTCGCCTGCTTTATATTCGGGCGACTCTTCCCACATCAATCGCATGACTTTCATATTACAAAGAAAGAATCCTGTGGGAATACCATCAGCCCAAACTTTGTCGCCCATTTTCCAACCTGAGTAGTAACTATTACCGCGACCACGATAAACCAGAGGCTCAGGAGGACTTGACTTTGTAAAATACAGGCCTGACACAACTGGAATATCGCCATTACGCATATACTCATTAATACGTACAAATGCATCAATGGGCGGAATAGTGTCGTCTTCGATCAACAACAACCATTCATAGTTACCAATAACAGCTTCGTTGACAATTACATTTTGTGCATCTGCTACCATATAGCCCATTGGAGCATACGTATGTATATATTGTAGCGTTTGAACAAGAGACCAGTTGCAGGGTGTTATTTGACCATATCGACCTAAAACCCACTCCATACGAACTGTTCCTCTTGTAGGCGTACCTACCAAGAGACGAGTTGGTGTTGCTTCATCCTTGGTATTCTTGACTATCTTTGAAGTATAGTCACTCATACCAACCACTGATCCTTATGGCGAACAGTCCACAACACGGTACGAATTAGAGCTTCATCAAAACTCATTGGATAAGTGTATCCGCTAGCAAGTAACTTAGAACTGTCTAAAGCATAGCGCAAGTCGTGTCCAGGTCTAGAACTATGAAAGTCGACAATCTCTGCTTTCAGAGGCATGTCTACAATTACTGCAATTCTATGTGCCATATCCAGATTCGATATCTCTTGTAGTCCTGCAATATTCCATTCATCATATCCATGATAGCCAAGATTGATGATATGTAATAATGCATCAGAGAGATTACGTGCGTGAATATACATACGACTTCCGCTTTTGCCCTCTTTTGTACCGTGAATTGTGACTACTTCACCTGCTAGTATTCTGGCAATGCATAGGGGCACAAACTTTTCTTTGTTTTGCCTTTCACCAATGATGTTCATAGTGTGCGTAGTGATAACAGGCACTTTGTACGTATTTGAATAAGCAATACCTAATGCTTCTTGGCTACTCTTCGAAGCCGCATATGGATTAGAAGGCCGATGCCACTCAAATTCCTTAAATGACTTGTTATCTGGCGCAGGACCATAAACTTCATCGGTAGAGAAGTTTACAAACATTCTCAATTCTGGATGCTGTCTTGCATACTCCAAAATTGATATAGTTGCTGCTACGTTGTTCAAAACAAACTCTCGTGGCTGCTCGATTGATTTGTCTACATGACTTTCTGCAGCCAAGTGTAGGATGTAGTCGATAGGACCTATCTCTGCACTGATTAGGTCAGGTACAGGAAGTGTTAAGTCAATCGCATAAAAGTGTACACGATGCTTATTCGCTTCCCATATTTCAATATCTGCAAGTCTATCTTTAGAAACGGACGCATACCCTAACTTGTCAAAAATAACAAGTTCCCAATCAGTGTTCTTCAGTAGGTGCTCAACTAAATGGCTACCTACAAAACCACGACCCCCGGTTATCACGACTTTATTCATAGTAGGATCGATCAATCTGGCGCTTCTCAAGCGCAACTTCAATATTACCAATCATTTCGTACGTGTTATGCAAAATCTTCCAAGGCTTTGGATGATATATGTGAAACAACTGTCCGCCTGTTTGAACATCAAGCGGATCAAAATACGCCCATGTACGTTCAGTCACTGGATTAATATGCGTTGGATCTTGCCAATAGCCTGGAGAACCTGCATATGGTGCTGCAATCATGAACTGGCCCCCGGGCTGCAATATCCTCCATACTTCGTCCATGAATTTCAAAAAGCCACCTTTTGCAGGGTTTATATGCTCCACCAAATGTGAAGCAATTACTAACTCTGCACATTCATCTGGAATAACCCAGGGATACTCTTCAAGATCCTGCACAATGTCTACACCAGGTAGACTACGGACGTCCACACCGACAAAGCCGGCTTGTTTTGCCTCGCCGCAACCAAGATCGATGCGGACGCCCGTAGGCTTATACTGGCGCAGGATCTTTTCAATGTCCTGCTTAGTGTACATTACGCAGTGGCGAAGTTGATCTGATACGTAACGTTCACATCCTGGTTCGTTGCCCAGGTCTGTGGCGTATACGTATTGCCTGCGAACAAGGTGGCGTTGCTCGTCGTGGCGTTGAATAGGCCAATGTTGGAAAGCGTATACTGCTGCGCGATCAAGGCTGATCCAAAGGTACCATAGAATCGAATGTGCTTCGAGTCAGTACCAGTAGTTGCAGACGTGATCGACATACGCTTCGTACCGGTCGTGATCTCGCTAGCAAGTGTCGTGTCAGCTGCCGCAGGAGCAGCGCCACTGCCAAGGCTGACAAATCCTACCTGCTTAGAACCGCCATTGGCTGCAAGTGCGAATGCCAGATACTGCTGAAAGCCAAGGTTGGTAATCATGTTCTTGTGCCAGCCTGAATCGCTATCAACACTACCATCCTTGTTCACAACCTGCAGCCTGAAGAAGCCCTTCACGGCTAACTTTTCGTTCTGTGCCATTAACTCTACACCTCCTCGTGGGGCAAGGGCCCACAGGCTAGCCAGTCACCAACTAGCCTGTGGGCAATTAGTTCTAGCCGTGGATATCCGTCAGGAGGTAAGCGGCCTCGTTGTTGGTGATCTTAAAGTCATACCGCATACGAACACGGATCACTTCAGCACCACGCTTGACCTCATACCACCGCTCGACCGGCTTGCGTGCTCCGCCGGCATCTGAGTATGGCCAGAAGAACGTATAGCCGAACGACTGGCTCCGCATAGAAGGATTAGGATTGACATACGCAAGGATCGCGTCTGTATCCCAACCAACAGCGGTTGTAACCGTTGCACCCTCGTTAGAGCTGATGTACGCCTGCGTCGGAACAACAATCCTGCTCACACCGAACAACTGTGCCATAGCCATGCGCACGTTATCCGGATTAGCAGTGCTGGCTACGTACTGGATACGAGCCAAGATGTCCGGGTGATCCAGGAGCGCAATATACGAAGCGCGCGGAATTACAAGAACGTTCGGCTCGATGTGAATCTTGCCAAACACAACTTCGCGTGCAGCTCGAATATCGGCGATTGGATCTGAGTTCGTATAATCATGCCAGTGGTACGAAGCAGCGCCAGAGTTACCAGAGGCATACGAGCCTGTAGTCTCCAGCAGAGTGATCATACGAATTTCCTGCGCCATATCGAGCTGACCAACAACCTGCAAGGTTGCATCGCGGCGAGCATCGAGAGGCGAGTCAGCATTCTGAAGCTCTTCGTCAGTGACGGCGATCTCCAGTGCCTTCTCCTCTGCAAAGTACGTATCGGTCGAAAGCGTACGACCGGCGATCTCATGCGCCTCAGTACCAGGCGCGCGAACATCGTTATACTCCGGCCTCCACTCTTCACGACCAAACTTCCAGTACTTATCTGACTGCTTCTGCACATTGATCGGCGGAAGTAATGTCAGACCCAGAGGTTCGCCATTGACATAGCTCGTGGCAAAATTAGTGAGCATCTTGTCGACGTGAACAAGCTGGACGTCATAAACTGCCATTCTCTTTCACCTCCTCATTAAACGGTAGTGTGCTGAGCACCAGGGGTGAGCAGCACAAGGATGATATCGTCTGCAGCCCCAGCCACAGACATTGTGAGACCAACAACGTTCTGCTTCGCAGTCGTGGCTGCAAGAACAACAGCACGACCAGAAGTATCTGCACGAACTGGAGTGCCCAGCGTTGCAAGAGCTGATCCGGCCTTCATGCGAGTGATACCCATGTAACGAACAGCGAGTGCCTTACCTGCTGTGGCTTCAGAGGCTGAAATTGCAGTCTGAGACACACCCACACAGGCACCGCCTAGAGTGGCCTGAGCCGCAACATGCTGCGCATCAGAGCCCCACTTTACAGCGGTAAAAGCTGCAATTGCTCCATCCGCCTGAAAACCAGTGTCGGCAACGTAGTTCGAACCTGCCATTGCTTACTCACCTCCTTCATCTGTAGTAATGACATCCAGCTTGGGACGATCATTTGCATATGCTTCAGCAAGAGCGGGATGCTCTGCCTCAGCCTTACGCAGTGCTACGGCGAAGTCCATTCCACCATCAACCAGTTCGGTGACGATCTCATTGAACTCTTCCGCCTGGGACTTGCTAGGAGTTTCTGCATTCTCAGATGCATTGGTCGATCCCGCCACACCAGTGTGCACCATTCCGGTCTCAGTCAGCTTGCTGATGATAGCATCGAAAGCATTGCCCGCCTCATCATAAAGCGTCATGCGATACGCTCGGATGTCATCCAGCACAACCGGAGGTAACGCATAGGTTGCAGTGGTCCACTCGGTGAGCCTGCGATTCACAGTCTCCTCTGTCAGACGCTGAGTGAGATCAGCAAGCGTCTTGGCCTGCTCCGGGAAGAGCTCGGCAAACTGCTTGGTGTGCTCGACCTCCTGCCGCTCCGCAAGAAGCGCCTGTACTGCTTCGACAACACTGTCCTCAGACGCGTCCTCCGAAAGCCCCAGTAGCTCATACACGCGGTTATCCATACTTTGTTCACCTCCTTCGTCGGACAGGTCAAGCGATTCGAATGGAACCACTTGATCACTGAATACCATCAATGCGTCCATCTCCTTAAGAAATGGGCGATTGGTGACAGCAGCCCCAAAAAGGACATTCGAGAACTTTTTGCCCGACTTTGGGTTAGTCCACGTACTCGCAAACTCTGGTGAGATATACTTGAACTTTCTAGTACGCACAAGTTCAAGTCCTTCATCAGTCATATCCACAACAGCCCATAGCCCCTGTTTTCCCTTATCAACTAGATCAGTAAACCAGCCAATAGCGCCCTGATCTGGCTGATGGGATACATCTAATGCAATATCCACACCGAGCACGCGGTCTTTGAAATTCTTTTGAAACTCCGCCAATGTCTCTTCATTGAATTCGATTTTGCCAAACCACGGATGATCGTAGGTTGCCTGAGCCGGCATAACAGGAATCTCGATCTCATTTCCAGATTCCTCATCATCAAACTCAACGTCTTCCAGGCTGATCGAATCCAATGTGAATACAATGTTGGGCATCGGCTCAGAGGCTTCAATCTTACTTGCTGCACTATATGCAATTCTAAATGCAGCTTGCTCCGACTTGCCCGCTTTCATTGCAGCATTGAAAGTGGCCATAAAAGCCTTAAGCCTTTTAGAACTGTTTCCTAAAGCTTTCTTGACCTGTGCCGGTAAGTCATTGATCGATTTATACGGCATATTTCACCTCCTTACACATCTTCTTTGGTAACTTCGCGATCGCCTTTACGCTCTTCCGCCTCGCCCTCATCTTCCTTCTCTTCACGCGAAGACGATTGATCTTTATTGCCTGGACCAGGTGGAGTCGTGGGTTCTTTGGGGCGTAATGTACTTGTATCTATGCCCGGAACACCAATCTCAGTTCTAATCCACTCTTCCACACGCTCATCTGGTATCATAATGTTCGCATTTACAAGTGCCTGCAATGCTACTGCCAAGGCACGCCAATCACTTTCTTCTCCAACCTTGCGAACGCGCAATCTTGGCATTTCTCTAACGTCAAAATTGTATTTGACAAGTTCAGGTATTACCTGCTTATTAAATGCAGCACATACCATACCACCCGCGAAAAGCCAGGCTCTATAGAATAACTTTGTAGTCACATCGCCTAACGCGCGTGATCCACCAGCGCCTTCAGTACCCATCGATAAGAACTGTGCCAAAACAGTTTTAGCAATTGATGTGTTGTGGTGACCGATCGAAGCGAGAACGTCAATCAAGTCACCATCAGGTGTCTTTAATTCAAAGTCCCACTCAGGCGGCAATGTGATATGCGTACGCTCATTAGTACGCATATTGCGACCCATTTCATCAGCTGCCTGCTTATCTTCATCAGTGTAACCTAGTGGCAACTTAAAGGTTGGAATACCAAGTGCATGGCGTTCCTTCTGAATTGCATCGATCTTATACAGATGCTCCTGGAAATACCAGGACTTATATGCCTGTCGTAGTACGCTAATACCACGCTTATCGCCCGATTCCTCACGAAAAGTAAACAGCAAAAGCTTGTCAGCAGGTATTGTAACCTCGCGATAATTGCCTTCTGTGGAAACAGCCTCCTGAATAATGCCGGTAAAATAGCCATGTTCGTCATACAAAAACTCTGAAATTGTACGCGGATGTCGCGGAGCAAGATCGGCTAAATACACAGCGGGCATCGATTGCTTTGTAATCGGCGATATATACTCACCAAAACTCCACACCTTCTCAAAGGCATAGTGCCCATAATCGAAGGCATTGAGCATCTCTTGTAGGATCTCCAGGAACGATCTGTCGGTGTAAATGTTCTCCTGAAGCAAAGCATACTCAACAAACTTGGCAGCCTCTTGATCAATGGGATCCTCAGACGCAGGCTCTACAAACCATTGCGCGCCCAGCAGTGGAGCTTTGATCGCATACAGAATGGCAGCACAGGTTGCGTCCGAGCGCCTCATAATCTCATATGCGCTGATTGCTTGCTGGCCATTCAGGGATGTATTGTACTCTCCCTGACTCTCATAGCGAGAGGTACCCGCAGCACCAATAGTGGATCTAGTGGCACGAGTAGGCTTTTCCACCTCAAATCGCTTAAATTCCCATGGTCCAAACTTCATTAAAACACCTTCTCCATTAGCCCCTGCGCAATCGACGCCAGGTCAGGTACTTCCATATGCGGCGTAGTTGGATCAAATATGTTTGCTTGCTGCACACGACTTGATGGATTTAGTAGTGCAAAATCGCCTCCGAAACCGCCAAACTCATTGTAAATTGCATATCGAAGAGCTGACATTGCATGGTCATCTACTTTTTCTGCTACCTCAGCTGCATTCAAACCCTCACGAGTATCCTTAACGCGGAAACGGTTAAACTCACGAATCGTGTTTGTACAGGAGGGGTCTACCGTCAGCATCGGGACTTTCGAGTCTTCATCTATATATGAGAGGAGCAGGCGCTTCACTTCCATGATGCTCGCCTGCCACGGAACGGCACGGGCACCCACAGAGCCAAGGGCTCGCGCTAGTGTCGCAATGGCGTCCGGATCTTCGGGATCGGCCCATGTATGCCCTCTGGGTTTGTATCCCTGTGGGTTGTCCCGCCGCTTCAGTACCGTTGCATGTACCCAAGTAGGCTGTCGAGTCACATAGTATTCTCGCCAAATTGCCACTTGGCCCGAGGGACCGATCTGCATATCCAGGTACACGAACGGGTTTGTGAAGCCAAAATCAATTCCCACAACATCTCGCCACTCCGGCTTATACGTATGTTTACGTACATGTACGTGGGAATCAAACTCATCAAAGATCTGTCCGTAGAACGAAACGAACTTAGCCGCGATCTCCTGCTCGTACCATGCCTTCGGAGTTGTTCGTTTCAGTAGCTGAATTTCGGGGTCATCCTCCCCGCCAGGATAAACGAACGGATTCTCCCACGAAGGCATGTTCCACGTATCATACGTGTCTGGCTCTGACTTAGAGTACATAGTTAAGTCGTAGATCCAGTTAAACCCTTCAGGCGTTGTAGGAAACGTAGCGGAGCCTAACTTGTCCGCCAGTGATGGTCTTACGTATTTCTCCCAGACACTCGGTGGTAATTTTGCCGCCTCCGACATAATAACCCAGTCGAGGGAGTCACCGACGAGGCTATCAGGCTTTTGCGCGGAACGCACTTGAACTGATGAATTCCACGGGAACTCAATGAACATTTCACCTGTGCGTAAGTTATAGGCTTTGCGAATCCCAGGAATGTCACCCCACTTCAGCTTACGAATAAAAACGTCCCAGAAGAGTCGGAACTCCTTCTCTCCTAGGTCGTAAGTGGGTCCAACTATCCAGCCCCGGGTGTTAGGAACCAACAATGTCGGCATATAGTCATACGCCGCCATTGTTGATTTCCCGAAGCGCCGTCCGCACATTGGCAAACGAAATCTAGCCTTCGATGTATGAAAGGGTATTTGTCCCAGGTGAGGTGTATGCCCCACCTTCTCAAAGAAAGCGAACTTGTCTACGTGCTTAGTCGCCGTTGGCTGCAAGTCGTTCCCGCTCTCGGGCTTCACGAATTGCTCGGGCCTTATCTTCAGCCCTAACTTGCGCCTCCATTGCGCTAAGCTCTGCCGACACTACCACACCTTCAAGGAACTCCCTGATCGGTGCAAGGGCGTCAACCTGAATCTTGTCAGGCACCTTGCCCATTACTCTATCTATAATTGTCTTGGCTGCGTCAAGTCGCACCCGCTCGGTTTCACCATACTTGCAACAGTGCACCAGTGTGGTAATCGCGTCCGCGGTAGCTGCGACCAGCTTGTACTCCATCTGCTCTCGCTGCTCGGTGGTGATCTTATCACTCATGGCTGGACACGCCTCCTCTCCACCGTCGCGACCTTCCTGATATGATTATACGCTGGTCATAATAGACACACACGGGGGTCCCCTGAGGAAACTTTTGGAACTTTTGTTACCAACACTACCCGGTATATACCAACCCATAACGGACCCGCTGTATGTTCGGAACCCAGGGATACGATACGAGTTGACATTTGTGCGATTCTGGAGTATAATTAATTTGAAAGGAAGGAGGTGAACAAAAGTGAAAAAGTCAGATATCGTAAGTCCCATTCAGTTTGCGAAAGAGATTGGCACGAAACCTCAGTATGTGTACCAATTGGTAAGGGAAGGTAAGCTTCCGTCACATACGTGCATGTGTGGTCACATTTACATCGTTCGTCAGGAAGTGTCAGATTTCGTAGCCAAGCGTCAGGCTAAGTAACAAAAGTTCAGGCTTTGTCAGAATTACGAATACTGACAAAGCCTGAATTTTGCCTTGCGTTGTTTAGCCGGGTAGAGTGGGGGTATATTACCCCGGTAGTGGACTACCCGGGTATAGTGTCCACCCGGAAGGCCTCGACACCAGGTGGGACACCCGATTAACGCGGGGTTCGGGGACGGGCTCGTCCACCCGGCAGGATTTTCAAACCCGGTGGGACACGGGGAATAACCCGGTAGATTTGACGGGTTCGTTTCCACCCGGCCGGACGAAAATCGCCAAAAGGAAAGGCCCCCTAAAGGGCCCTTCCCTTCGATCTAGGCCTCCTTCTTGGCCTTGCGAGCCTCGATGAAGGCGTTCACCTCGTCACGAACGAGGTAAACATGGCCGCACGTGCACTGGTGACTCGGAAGCTTGCCCTCCCGAATCAACGCGTAGACGTACTGGGGGCGAACGTTCCACTCCTCAGCCAGTGCGATCGGCTTGACCACGTCCTTGGAAGTCATTTTGGCACCTCCCTTCGTTTCCTACGATTGTACTTTTGTGTTCCTTCCTACCTCTATTATACCATCAAAATACGGGTGGCGTCAACACGTTCCGGGACGTTGAATTTGAAAAAGTTTTTCATCCACCCGGCCGTAAGGTGCCCCGCCTGCGTCCACCCGGAAGTACAAAGTCTCCCCCGCGTCCACCCGGAAGTCAAGTCCAGAAGGACCCATCCGCCTGGCCGTTCATGTCTAGAGGGATTTTAATGTATACCCGGGACACGGTAATAAGCCCGGGAGGACCGACGCGTTCGACGCAAGAACACCACAGCTGGGACACGCGCTTTCTATACGGATATTCAAAACGTTTTGGAAGTTAAGGGATTTACTGCTGTAGGCTATATAAGGGGATTCTCAACTAACGTAGTGATAGAAAAGAGTCCGAATGGAATGAATATCCATTGTGTTACCTTTAGTTATTCCAGAATTTCTATTTATACATCATTATAGATTATCCTACTTTATCGTTACTCCTTAAAGCCTTGGGTCAAACTGAGGGCGCCATGAGAATCAGGA
>Ga0079037_100001997_pt1 | contig 10958 bp, 9 predicted proteins | sample Mud3Dept4metaG_FD_71479 | JGI IMG/M metagenome (GOLD analysis project Ga0079037, IMG submission 71479) | Freshwater wetland microbial communities from Ohio, USA, analyzing the effect of biotic and abiotic controls - Mud 3 Core 4 Depth 4 metaG | ecosystem: Environmental > Aquatic > Freshwater >... | reverse complement strand
CTTTTTGTCGATACCCCAGCCTACGGTTAGAGGGGGCTGGTACTTTTTGTCCTTCTTCGCCTGAGGCGGCTTAATGACTTTGATCATTTCCTCCTCCTATCCATGATAAATAGAAATAAGCACCAATCCCGCGAAACGCGGGACCAAATCTCAAATCCAAAGCAAATCCCAATAAACAGAAATCCCTCTCCGCCTCCCTTTTCCAAAGGGAGGAGAGGTCATTCTAAGATTTCCCTGATCCCTGAGCCCTTTTCCCCCTTTGAAAAAGGGGGATTAAGGGGGATTTGACTGTTTTTCAAAGGCCTGAATTGTTACCAATTTTGGAACTATTTGGGATTTGGAATTTGATTAATCGATCTTAACTCCTTCTTTGTGCAGTTCCCCCAGCAGCTTGGCCATCTCCGAGGTTTCTTTCTCCCAATATTTTTCCAACTCTGGGCCGTTCATGAAGTGCACTTCGCCCCCCAGCTTTTCGATGGCCTCGACGAAAGCCTTGTCCTGGGCCGCTTTGGCGGTCGCTTCCCGGAGTTTCTCCACGATGGTTGCCGGCGTCTTTCTGGGCGCGACCAGCCCCACCCACATGTAGCTCTCCGCATTCATGCCGAGCTCCTTCAGGGTGGGCACATCCGGGAGGGCTTTCACCCTGCGGTCGCTCTGCACGGCAAGGATCCTCATCTTGTTTCCCTGGGCCAGGGGGATGGTTGTAATGGTGAACTGGGTGGTGAAATCCACATGTCCGCCCACAGCCGCCGACAGGCAGGGCCCGCCGCCCTTGTAGGGCACATGACGGAACTTCAGCCCATAGGCCCGGGCGAAGAATTCCGCCCCAAGGTGGGAAGGCGAGAGGATCCCCGCAGAGCAAAAGGCGAACTGTCCCGGCTTAGTCTTGGCGTCCTTCACCAAGTCGGCCACACTCTTCCAGGGACTGGCGGCGGGAACGCTGATCACCGTGGGAATCAAGGTTAGCGAGCCGATGGTCACGAAATCGTTCCGGGTGACTCCAGGTTTCTTTCCGTTGATGATGTCCCATTCCACCACCGTGGTGGTCATGGTGGAACCCAGCAGGAGCGTGTACCCATCGGGGACGGCCTGCGCCGCGGCGATCGATCCGATCATGGTGCTCGCTCCCGGTTTGTTCACCACCACCATGGGTTTTCCTAGATATTTCTCGGCCACGGCGGCGAAGGCCCTACCCTGAGCGTCATGGGCCCCTCCCGGAGCTTGGGGGTTGATAACCGTAATCGCCCGCTCGGGAAAATCGGCCATGGCGCTTGAAACCCATAGAAGGGTTAGGATTAACAGGCTCACCCGGATTACATTTCTTTTCATCTCACCGAATCCTCACTTTCTTGTTTTTTGGCAACAACTTTCTTGTTCTTCTCCCCTCCTGAATCAAGAAAACCGCAAAAGAGGGAAGCATGGATTTATTCTATCACCCTTTTTTTTCTTTCTCCCGTCTTAAACTCCGCAGGAGGCTCCAGAAGAGAAGGAAGGCGGCGATGGCCAGGAAGGACAGGGCCATCGGGCTCACCCAGAAGATGGAAAACGATCCGCCGCTCCGCATCAGGGCCTGGCGGAAGGACTCTTCCAGGGTGGGACCGATGATCAGGGCCAGGACAAAAGGCGCCAGGTCGTAACGCAGTTTTCGGAACACATAACCCATAACCCCCGATCCCAGGAGGACCACGAGGTCAAACCGGCTCAGGCTGATGGAATAGGTCCCGATCAGGCAGACCAGGAGAATGATGGGAAAGAGAATTCGGAAAGGAACTCGGAGGAGATTCACGAAAAGGCCCACCAGCGGTAGATTCAGCGCCACCAGGATGATGTTCCCGATGTACAGGCTGGCAATCAGAGACCAGAAGAGTTGAGGCTGCTCGGAAATGAACAGGGGCCCGGGGCGGACCCCATGAATCAGCAGGGCGACCATCATGACGGCGATCGCCGGCCCGGTGGGAATCCCCAAGGCCAGGAAGGGCACCATGGCTCCGCCGGTGGCCGCGTTGTTAGCCGTCTCCGGTCCCGCCACCCCCTCGATGCGGCCGGTGCCGAACTCTTCCGGCTTTTTGGACAGACGCTTTTCCACGATGTAGCTGAGGAAGCTGGATAGGACATGGGCGGAGCCCGGGAGAAGGCCGACAAAAAAGCCGAGACCCGAGCCGCGAAGGATCGGGCCGATCGAGGCCCGGAATTCATGCTTGTTGGGCAGAAGCTCCCGAAGCCGGGGCTTGTAAAATTCATGGACCAGAGTTTCTTCCGTGGCGGCAAGAATCTCTCCGATCCCGAACATCCCCATGGCCACCGGGACAAACCCGATGCCGTCGAAAAGGTCGCGGATGCCGAAAGTAAAGCGGTAGGCCCCCGTCAAATTGTCCATTCCCACCGTCCCCGCCAGCAAACCGAGGACGATCATGGCCATACTTTTCAGGAAAGAACCCGTGCCCAGAGACCCGAGAAGGACGAAGGCGACCAGCAGAAGGGAGAACATCTCTGTCGGTCCGAACTTCATGGCCAAGTTGGCCAGTGTCGGAGCCAGCAACATGACCCCCAGAACACTCAGCGTCCCTCCCACCCAGGAACCCCAGGCGGCGATGAAAAGGGCCGCCCCCGCCCGCCCTTTTTTGGTCATCTGGTAGCCGTCCAGGCAGGTGACTACGGAGGCCGACTCCCCGGGAATATTCATCAGGATGGAAGTCGTAGACCCTCCGTACATGGCTCCGTAGTAGATTCCGGCCAGCATAATGATGGCGCCGGTCACATCGAGCCCGTAGGTCGCGGGAATGAGCAGGGCTATTCCCGCCAGGGGCCCGATGCCGGGAAGCACCCCCACCATGGACCCCCAGAGGCATCCCAGGAAACACAGATAGAGATTCTTCAGGGTGAGCGCAGTCTGAAATCCGATCAGAAGGTTGTTGGATAAGTCCATTGAATTCCAATCTCTTCGAATGCCAATCTCTTCGAGCCGGGCACTACAAACGCCATGGACCCGCAGGAAGCTGCAGACCCAGAATGGTTCCGAAGAAATACCAACTGCTCACGGTAATGATGGCCGTCAGCGCCACGGCCGCCGCGGCCCGGAAACGGCAGACCCCCCAAAAAAGGAAGAACAGGTAGAGAGTTGAAGCGGCGAGGTACCCCAGCCATTCAAAAGCGGCGATAAAAACGGCGCTGAGCAGAATGATCTTCCAGACCGTACCCTTCTCCCGGATCAGTCTCGACCAGTGCATTTTTCCGGACCCTGTTTCGAAGAGGAGCAACAGGCCCCCGATGATCGAAAGCAACCCGGAAAGGATGAGGGGGAAAATCCCGGGGCCCGGTTTGTCCATGGTTCCCAGCGGGAGGCGGATTGACATTGACAGGGCAAATACCCCCGCCAGGAAAAATATCAAACTCCCCAAACGTTCTTTGCTCATTCGCCTTACGCAGGTCCAGGAAACAGTTAACGTTATTTTTTTACGGCCGGAGAATAAATCGTGAACTCGAGGGCGAAAAGGTCCTGGTGGTTCACTCTCATTCCCTTCAGTGCTTGTTGATAGCCCCCGCTCCCCGTAAAGGCCTTCCGCCAGGATGAGGATTTCGGGATGTCTCTGGATGCCAATTCATAAGTGGCCAGGAACCTCTGCTTCCCCGGCCCGGCGCTGTAAAGCTTCCGCTCTTCGGTCATGATGTGGGAGATGGCCTCATCGATCTCATACAGGCGTGCCCGCAGAACTCCGGGGATTTTGTTCGCTTTGGGCAGGTGCTCTTCGCCAAACCATTTTACGATCGTTTCGCTCTCCGCCCCTCCTTCAAAACGAAGGGTGAGATAGAACGGAGAGTCCGTGGGCAATTTCTCCCCGGCTCCATGGAGCAGACGGTAGATCGTCCGCACGGAGTTCCGATAATGGCTCAGGGCTTCACGGGTGTTGGCATCCGGCTCATTCAGGGACTGATGGTAGCCTTTTCCGCCCAGGTCCGAAGCGTCCGATGTCTCATAACAGATCAAAAAATCGGGCGCGCCCTCCAGTCCATGGTATCGGTGCCCCACGTGCCATCCCGGGGTGGCGATCCTCAACACCATGTGCTCCTTGTTGTGCCATTCCCGAAACCGGGGAATGAAACCCTTGTCCATATCCGTCCATATCCCCAGAAAGCCTTTCAGCTCTTTTATCTCCACGTTTTTCCTCCAGATTTATTGCTCACTTTCGACGGGCATAGGGGCGGCCCTCCCGCTTGGGCTGGGCCCCCCCGCATAATGGGCAACCACGGAGGGTTGCCCCTACGATAGGATCAATGAGTAACCCCGCGGTGCTCTATGCACTATGCTCTATGCGGTTTTTCTTAGATGAGGTTTGATCCCCCGTCCACAAAGATCGTCTGCCCGGTTATGAAATCGGAGGCTGAGCAGGCAAGTAACAAGGCCGCTCCTACGTGATCCTGGGGCTGTCCCATCCGCCCGATGGGCATGGACTGAATCCGGGCCTTCAGGTCTTCGGGGTGGTCCTCGAAAAATTTCCGGTTCAGGTCGGTGATTGTCGGACCCGGGGCAATGGCGTTGACATGGACGTTAAAGGGCGCCCATTCGAAAGCCAGGACCCGGGTCAACTGGGTTAACCCTGCCTTGGTAATCGCGTACACACCTCTTCCGGGCTGCAGAGGCTGGATGATATTTGAGGAAATGTTGATGATCTTACCCTGCCTCCTTTCGATCATATGCCTCCCCACCACCTGGCAGCAGAGGAAGATCCCCTTTAGGTTTGTTGTCAAGAGCGAATCCCACTCTTCATCGGTGATCTCAACGATCGGCTTCCGCACGATGATCGCCGCGCTGTTGACCAGGATGTCGATCCGTCCAAACTCCTTCAGAACTTGGGAAACCAGGCCTTCGACCGATTTTCTCTGGGTTACATCCGCGGAAATTGCTTTGGCCTTCCACCCCTTGCCTCGGACCTTCGCCGCCGCTTCTTCCCCTTGGCCGGCATTTCGGTTGGCAATCACGCTGATGGCCCCTGCCCCGGCAAGTCCCTCGGCGATCGCGAACCCGATCCCTCGGCTGCCTCCCGTAACCAGAGCCACCCGCCCTGAAAGGTCAAAAGGGCCCATTTCCCCTCCTTCATTCTGAAAAAAGTCTTTTTATTTCATAACATGGGAATCTACGTCGGTCAACACAAACGGGGGATTCCATTGAATCCACACCCATGCATTTTCAATGGCCCAATCGCAACTCATTCTCGATATCGCCGGTTGAAAGATTTTGTAAGTCGGTGTAGATTTCAGTCAACGAGTTAGCCTTTTAGACGTTTTATATACCGTGTTTCTTATGCCTTTCCGGAGAAATTCGAAGGATGGTATCAATTTAGCCTTTTGAAAATCACTCAAAGCCATGCCGATTTAGCTACTCATCACTTAAATCCCCTCTAACCCCCCCGTTGCAAAAGGGGGAAGGGGGGATTTATGCAGATGTCTTGCTCACTTGTGGAATGTGCAGAAATATGGCGGCTCTTTTCCAAAAGCTAAAGTGCTACGAATAACTTATAACGGGGTGGAAAATAAACCTACTCATCCTTTTCTTCGTCTCCGCGGTGACCCTGGGCCTTGAAATTCTTTTGACCCGGGTCTTTTCCGTCGTTCTCTTCGCCAGCCATTCCTTCCTGGCTATTTCTTTGGCCCTCCTCGGGACCGGGTCCGGCGCGCTCTTGGTCTATTTCGCCAAACCTCTGGGGCCTGAAGAGCTCAAACGTCGCCAAATTCTGCTCCTGACATTCTTTTCCATTACTATCGTGGTCTCCCTCTGGGCCCTTCTGCAGATCGAGTTTGTTCCCCAGAGGATCGAAGACCCAAACACGCGCATCGCCCAAGAAAATCTGTCGTTTGTAGAACGAGCGGCCATGCTGCAAAGGAATCCAGAACTCTTCAGGTCCTGGAAGCTGTACGGAGCGATCCCGATTGCTTTTTTTCCCTTTCTCCTGGCCGGGTATCTCCAGGCAATCATCTTTCGCAGCGACCCCGCGAAGTTCGGGAGAATGTATGGAATCGATCTGATTGGTGCCACCTTTGGGTCTATCAGCATACCCCTGCTTTTATTCCCTCTGGGCCTAAGGGGTACGATCTTCGCAATGGCTGCCATCGCTGTGCTACCAATCCTCTACACTTTTGCCACCGGGCAAAGGACGGTTCGGAGTGCCGCCGCCTGCATCGCTCCATTACTGTTCATGGGTGCTCTTTGGGCCAGCGGGTCCTTTCAGGTGAGGTATGCCGCTGGATTCGCGGAAAAGGACCTCATCCGCGAGCACTGGTCTCCCATGTCGAGGGTTGCGCTGATGAATTACCGGGGTCAGCAGATGTACGTGATTGACAACGGTTCACGGAGCTATTATGCCCCCAAAAACGAAGGCACCATTCGGCGCTATATGCGATCGCTTTACACGATTCCCTTTGAGATCAAACGGGGCGGGGACTTGCTGGTGATCGCCTCCGGAGGGGGCCAGGAATTAACCATGGCCAGCCATTTCGGCATGAAGCGGATCGACGCCGTAGAAATTGCCCGCCCCATGGTTACCGACATCCTCCAGAATAAAAAAGATGAACCCGGCAACCCATACCTACTTGCTAATGTGTATCCCCACATCGCGGACGGCCGTTCGGTCATCATGCGAAGCAAGCATAACTATGACGTGATCGAGATGCTCGATGTCAACTTTGCTACGGTAGCCGGACAAATCTCGCTCGCCTGGTCTCCCAATTTCATTTCTACCCAGGAGGCATTCTCTGAATACATGGACCACCTCAAAGAGGATGGATTCCTCTGCTACACCCTTTTCTCCTACACTCGGAGTCCCCTGTCGGGCGAGAAGCGGCGGCGGTTGGTGAGCCTCGTGGCCGGCATGAAAATGGCCGGAATCATGCGACCCGAGGATCAAATTGCCATCCTCTTCCGGCCCTTACCCTACGGATACCAGACGATGTTCATGGCCAAGAAGACCTCCTATACGAAGGAAGAGTTGACGAACATCCGTAGGATCGCCGCCTTCCGGAATGCCAAGATCGAGGTCTTCTATCCGGACATGGAAAGGATCATCGGAAGCGATGGAATCCGGCCGTCGGAAGGGGAAATGGTTCAGCAAACCAGGACTTACCTCCAGGGAGTGACGGACATTTGCAGAGATACGAAGCCGATCCACGGGCTGATGGCCAACTTATGGCTGCCGAACCAGCAGAACACCCCCCTAAACGACGACCGCCCTTATCTTGTCGGTTCGGGACTGATCTCAAGGGCAAGCCGTTATGAGTCCCTGATCGGAGGACTCTATCGATCTGTGCTGACGGTTATGGGAATTTTGGCATTCGGATTTGTAGTCCTTCCCTTTGTCATACGCCGCCCGGCGGGCGGAGAGAAGGTGCGCATTGACCCAAGGCTTTTATTGATCCTGGCGCTTACCGGAATTGGGTTTATGTTCATCGAGATGGCCGGCATATATAAATTTCAACTTTACCTCCACCATCCTACCCTGGCCATGATTGTCGTGTTATCCAGCATGATCCTCGGGGCAGGTTTGGGAAGTCTGCATTCGGGAACGATTCCCGAGTCGAGGAAAGAAAGCCGCATTGCGCTCTGCTCGGGCGGAGTCGTGCTCGGGGGCATAGCCCTTTTTCTTATTGTTCCATTATTTGGGCACCGGGTCCTTCTATGGCTGCCCATGGCCGCCTTGCTTCCGGTTGTGTTCGCGGCTTTTGCCGCCCTTGGTTTTCTTCTCGGCCATGTCGTCCCCCTTTCCATTGACCGCTATGGTCACAAGCAGTCCAATCTCTTGCCCTGGTGTTGGGCGATTACGGTCACCGGCTCCGTGTTTGGAACCGTTCTTGCCTCTCTCCTTGCCCGCGACTTGGGGATGTTCTCAGTCGCCGTCCTGGGAATCCTCTCCTATCTTAGCGTTGCGGCCGTCAGTCTGGTCGGTATGGCCGTGGCCCCTGTGGGGCCTGGAGGTAAAGGCGGGACGGCTGTTATGGAGTATAAATCATGAACGTCCATATAAGGTTGACAGTATATGTCTGCCATTTTCTAGAGAAATCCCACCACCCCCATTTGCCAAAGGGGGGCAAGGGGGGATTTTGGGGGTATCTTTAAGGGGCGCTCGCTGGCCGGCTAATGTCTACTTTTTTAAGTCTTTGCCTATAGACCCCCGCTTACAAGAACCAGGAACGGGAACACTCCGCAGGGGATGAAGGAACAGCTATTCGAATATCGCAAGCTCTGAAAAGAAGAGAAGGCTTATGAAAGAAAAACGACCGAGTGAAACTGCGCAGCGCGTTGCCATGCAACGTGCTGCGCATCAACTCCTGGATGACCCGAAGGTTTTCGATGATCCGATTGCGCTTCGCATCATCGGCAAAGAGAGTTCTTCGGCCTTGCAAGCGGATCCGCGCCAATTTGAGACCACAAGGCTGTCGCCATACTTGCGGGCTTTCGTAGCCGCGCGCAGTCGCTACGCCGAGGATGAACTCGCCCTCGGCGTTCGGCGCGGTGTGCGCCAATATGTCATTTTAGGCGCAGGTCTAGACACGTTCGCCTTTCGAAACCCCTATCCCGAAAGGGCGCTGCATGTGTTCGAAGTTGACAACCCTACGACGCAGCCCTGGAAGCAAGCGCGCCTGGAGGAGATCGGTATCCCCCTCCCAACCAATCTCACCTTTGCGCCCATTGACTTTGAAGCGCAGACATTCTTGGAAGGGCTACGAGATGCAGGGTATGATCCGGCTAAAGGTACGTTCTTTTCGTGGCTCGGCGTGACGGAATACCTGACGACCGACGCGGTGATGGCCACCTTACGTTTCATCGCGTCAGCGCCGGCGGGAAGCGGAGTCGTCTTTGACTATATGATCTCGCCATCGTTGCTGACTCCTGCTCAGCGGTCACGATTCGATGCGCTTGCGCGGCGGGTAGCGTCGGCCGGGGAGCCATGGCAAGCCTTCTTCGATCCGGAGTTGCTGACGAGAGACCTGCGAGCCATCGGCTTCGGATATGTCGAGGACAAAGGGCCGGAAGAGATCAATGAAATGTACTTCAAGAATCGGAAAGACGGGCTCCGAGTCGGAACCTTATCGCACCTGATGAACGCCAGGGTTTGAGACGTCTGGCCAACCGCGCAGCCCTCTCTGGCAAGGAGGTTTCCGAACGCCTTTCGTGCAACCTCTTTAAAGAGTGCGTGGCAAGGTCTCGAAAGGATTCTTTGAGGCCCCGGTTGTAGGTGCGGGGTTACCCCGTCCCTACTCGCTTTATTGACCAAAATTGTGTATGCTACCAAAACCATGCGGCACAAAAAATATCGGGAGGGAGCTATGTCCCTTCTTTCAAGCTTTTTTGAAGGTTTAACCCCGGGCTTCCCATGAGTGAGCTATTCCAGTTTCTCATCCATCATGGGTACGCCGTGCTCTTTCTCTGGGTGCTGGCCGAACAGGTCGGCGCGCCGGTGCCGGCGGCTCCCATGTTGCTCGCCGCCGGAGTGCTGGCGGGGCAAGGGTCCCTCCATTTCACCCTGGCTTTCATTCTGGCTTTCGCGGCTTCTCTAATCAGCGATTTCCTCTGGTATCTGATCGGCCGGCTCAAGGGCGGGTCGGTTCTGTCCCTTCTATGCAAGATCTCTCTCAAACCGGACTCCTGCGTCCGTCGAACCTCTGACCTCTTCTATCATCATGGAGCCCGTTCGCTTCTCTTAGCTAAGTTCATCCCGGGACTGAGCACGATCGCTCCCCCTCTGGCGGGCATCTTCCGGATGAGCCCGTGGCGCTTTTTCCTTTACGATGGATTGGGGGCGGGCCTTTGGGTGGGTTCATTCATGGGGCTCGGGTACCTGTTGAGCGACCAGATTGAAGAGGTTGCGGCCTATGCTATGAAGCTGGGTACGTCGCTAACGGGATTCGTCTTCGGCAGCCTGGCCGCCTATATCATCTGGAAATATATTCAGCGCCGCAGATTCCTGCGCCACTTGCGGATTGCCCGCATCACCCCGGAAGAGCTGAAACGGAAATTTGACGCCGGCGAACAAGTCATGGTGGTGGACGTTCGCCATCCCTTCGAATTTGCCGCCGAGCCGCAGACGATTCCCGGTGCCTTCTACTTTCCCCTGGAAGATTTGGACAAGGAGCACTCCAAAATCCCCCGGGATGAGGATGTGGTCCTATACTGCAACTGACCCAATGAAGCCTCCAGCGCCCGGGCGGCGCTGCTCCTGCATGAGCGAGGGATTACCAGGGTGCGCCCCCTGGCCGGCGGCCTGAACGCCTGGCGGGAACACCAATATCCCATCGAATTGCGGGATGTCCCGCAAGCCATAAAGGACATGGTGGCGGCAAATCGTTAGCAATTTTCCGGCAAGGCGTTCCAATACGGGGCGGAAAAATTCCACTTAACCGTCACTCCGGGAAACCGGGAGTCTAGAACGCTCTGGAAAGACTATAACCATGCCCTAACCGGTAGCATCCGCCGGTGCTGAGGGCCGCTGCTGAAGCGGAATATTACCTATATGGAGCGCGCAGTGAGATATGGAAATTGAGAAATTCGTAGACCTCGTAAGGCAATACTGTGCGACTATCCAGGAGGCTGCTTCACATCCACCATACGCTCTCCTGGAGCGGTGCCCTGTGTTGTTGCCACAATTGTACATTACTGCCATGGCCCTTCCGGAGGTCGAGCCTGTGGAGGAAGACCTACCCGAGCCTCACGTGGCATCGCCTATGGGTGTTCTCCTCAAGCGCCTCGGATCGTTTGAGGTCTATATGGAGGTTTTTGACCCCGTGTATGATAGGGAAGCGACTCCGGCATCCTTGTCGGGGGACCTAAGTGAAATCTACCTAGACCTAGCGAAGTCTATGGTATGTACTATAACGGGCACGTAAATGAGGCCGTTTGGGATTGGCGATTCGGCCTCTCAAACCACTGGGGAAACCACCTTGTGGATGCAATGCGAGTAATACATCGTCTA
>Ga0079037_100001996_pt1 | contig 10961 bp, 13 predicted proteins | sample Mud3Dept4metaG_FD_71479 | JGI IMG/M metagenome (GOLD analysis project Ga0079037, IMG submission 71479) | Freshwater wetland microbial communities from Ohio, USA, analyzing the effect of biotic and abiotic controls - Mud 3 Core 4 Depth 4 metaG | ecosystem: Environmental > Aquatic > Freshwater >... | reverse complement strand
GGGAGGCGAACAGTGCGAGGTCGGCGGCAACCGGCGCGGTCAGCACGATCCAGCCGCAGCCCAGCGCGGCCAGCAGCCACAGCAGCGGAATGGACCAGCGGCGCATGATGGACGCTGGCCTCAGCGCGAAGTGATCGTCATCAGGCTGCGGTCGCCGTCCGGCTCCAGCGTTTCCATGCTGTCAATCCGTCCATTCCGGCCACGCAACACGATGGCGGCGACGTAGCGCTGGGCATCCGTATCGCGGGGCGTCAAGCGCAGGCTCCAGTCGGCGGGCGTCCCCCACAATTCCAACTGGTAATAACGCTCCAGCGCCGCCTGGTCGCCGGCCTGAGTCGCGCGGATCGCCTCGACGAAAGGGCGCAGTTGCGGATAGCCATTGAGATTGAACTGCCGGCGCCCGGCATCCGGCGTCTCGACCGTCAGCCAATGACCATCAGCCTCGTAATCCTCCGGGTGTGGATACAGGGTCCGCTTGCGCAGAAAATCGGGAGCGCGGTAGTACAACACCCCGCTGGCGACCAGCGGGGTGTCCAGCATCGCCAGGGTCTTTTCCTCCCGGAACGATGCTTCCACTGCCGGCACCGCTGCCAGCGCCCGCATGACCTGGGACAGCGCGTCATCGGCGGCCATGCACGCCAGCGGCCAGTAAAGTAACAACCCAGCCCAGCATTTCACGAACAAACTCCGTTTTCGGGTTGTGGCGCGATGGTAATGCGGGCTTCCGCCAACGGCTGGCTCGCGGCGCTGACCTGAATCGCATAAATGCAGTAGGCGGCATCGCCCAGCACCAGGCGGGCGGCGACCTCCAACGGGGCGTCCACCACCGCCAAGTCCTCGGCAAACCAGCGGACATCGCGCAAGGCGGCCAGATAACCCGCCGGCGCGCTTTGCCCCGCTGCCCGGGCGCGCAGGCCGCCGTGAATCGCCGCCGCCTGCGCGCCGTACTCGCAAGCGTGCAGCATCGCCAACCGGCCCTGGCGGCGCAACGGATTGGCGGGATCACGATGGGTCTGAGTCACGCACACGATGCTGTCCTCATCCCAAGCCGTCACCCTCTCCAGCAGGCACATGGCGCCTGCATGAGGAATCAGGGTTTGAATTTGCCTCTTATCCACCAAAACACCCAAACCAGCCGTTGATGAGGCATGGTCATCCTGTTCCGAGTCTTCCCTTCCGTGTTTTCCGTGACTTCCGTGGACCATTCTCAGGTAATCCTTGCCAGATTATGACGATTGTGGGTCCAGCGCGACCAGACCTTGCCCACCTCATACCAGTGCAGATACCAGGCTTCCAGGCCGAGCCGCCACAGCGTCCACGGATTGAGGTACAGGCATTCCTCGGCAGCGCACGGCACCGGCTGCAAATCGAGACCGTGCGCCAGCGCCTGACTGCGGGCCAGATGGTAGCGACTGGTCACCAGCACGAAAGGCCGCGCGCCATCCCCGCCCAGCAAGCGCCGCGTCTGGCGCAGATTATCGAGCGTGTTCAAGGACTGATCCTCGACGAACAGACTGGCCGCCGGCAGACCGAGTCCAAACAGCCATTCCCGACCGCGCTCGGCTTCGCTAACGCTGCTGCCGGTATGGCCGCCGACCAGCAGAACCCGCCGCCGGGGATCGGCATGGTACAGCGCGGCGGCCCGCCGCAGCCGGCGGGCGTAGCCGGGCGCGACCTGGTCGTGAATCAATCGCGCGCCCAGCACCACGATCCAATCCCCCTCCATGCCGGCAACCGGCGTGTCGCGCGCAATCCGCCAAACCCGGTGCAACAGCCACAACCCGCTCAAGCCCAGGGTCGCCAGCAGCAATAGATTCGACAGCGCCAGCATCGCCAGACCGTCCCAGCCCATGCCCAGTTGCCGGGCGAAGCGCCGCCGGATGGCCGGCGCTATGCCATTCACGCCTCCTCCTCCCAGTAGTCATAGAAGTTGAACCAGTTATACGGTGCAAGGCGGGCGTAATGTTCCAGCCGGTCGGCGTAACGTTGGACCCAGACCGCGAGTTGTTTCTGACGGCGATTCCGGTCGAGTACGATCCGCTCCGCCAGCCGCTCGAAATGAACTTCGTAACGATGGCCACCGCGATACAGGCCAAAACACAGGATGACCGGGCAATTCGCCAGCGCCGCCAGCACCAACGGCCCGGCGGGAAACGCCGTCTCCTGGTCGAAAAACCGGACGCGCACCGTTTTTTCGCCCGCCACCACCCGATCTCCCAACACGCCGACCATATAACCCTGCGCCACACTTTCCTGAACCCGGAGCAGCGTATCCGGCCCACCGATGGGAATGATGGCCTGGGCCAGCGCTGGATTCAGCGCGTTGAGGAATTCGGTAATATCCCGGTTATGGCCCGTATTCATCAGGATTTTAATCGGGAAGTGTCGGAGGGTGACGCCAATCGCTCGCAGCGCCTCGAAACTGCCCAGGTGCGATCCCAACAGAACGCAGCCCTGTCCGGACGCCGCCTGCTCGATGATCAACTGGTCGCCAAAAATCTCGATGACGAACGGTTGCAACCGCCCGGTCAGGAAGTACACCCGATCCAGAATGGTGGCGGCGAAACAGTGGATGTGGCGAAATACCCCCCACCAGCCTGGCTCGCGCCCCAGCGCCCGCCGCAGGAACCGCTGTGATCCGCGCCGCGCCGCCGGAGCGGTCAGCAGAAAATACAGAGTGATGGGATACAGCAGCGCGCGGCCCACCGGCCGGCCAATATGCAGAGCGATCCACCGAATCAGCCGCAACATCAGCGGGGTGCCACGCTCCGGCAGCCGCGCCCACTGCTGGCTCACCCGGCTCGTCCCGCTCTGGACGCGATCGTGGCAACGTCACAGTAACCCATCGCTTGGCCAGCGCCCTTCTCGACCAGGAGTGCACCGGTCTCCAGCGACGTATTCCGGTCGCTCGATACAGCGGCATGATCCGGTTGCTCAAGCAACCGATCCAGGCGCACGAAATGAAAACCACGACTACGCAGCCGCTCGATCGTCAGTTGCGCGGTCGCCAATACCTGCCCAGGTTTGAAATGACACACACCGTAATAGAGTTCGTGCAACAGGATAATCGAACCGTTGCGCCCCCGGCGGGCAACCCAGGCTGCGATACGCTCGGGATCGCGGTAAACACCCTCAAGGCCGCGCACGTCCCAGGCAACGTTGCGAAGTTGCAGCCGCTGCAGCGCATCGGCCAGATGCGGGCTCGACACGCCCGCCGGCGTCCGCACAAAACGTGGCGGCTGGCCCAGAATCCCGGCGAGCGTCCGGCTGGCCGCCGCGAATTCGGCAAATATCTGCTCGGCGGACGAAACCGCCCAGCCATATCCGTGCCGGTCGGAGTGATTGCCGATCAGGTGACCATCCGCGGCCGCTCGCGCCACCAGATCCGGGTAACGGCGCGCTGCTTCGCCCACGAAAAAAAACGCGGCGGGTATCCGTTCGCGTTGCAACAGCTCAAGCAATAGCGGTGTGGTGGCGGGATTGGGACCATCGTCGAAAGTCAACGCCACCCAGGGGTGGTCGGCCGGACCGCGGCGCACCGCGTGCAGATAGAAATCCAGCCGGGGCACCAGCGAGCCAGCTGCCAGTAGCGCGACATAACATGCACCGAGCCCCGCCAGCAGGCAGGCCTGGTACGAAACATTCTCGACCAGCGCCAGGATCAACCCCACGGCGACCAGAACGCATACGGTACTCCATGCAAATCGGCTCATCGCTACGAATTGGAAATGGTAAAAACAACGATCCAGCTTTGCCCGTCCTGCGCCAAAAGGGTTTGCTGCAAATGACCGGCCCTCCCAAACGACCGGTTTTCAGCGGGTGCGCTGTTGCGCGATGTGCTGGCTCAGCGCCCGCAGTGAGGCGAAAATGCGCCGGTTGTCCTTGTCCTCGGAGCGCAGTTGAAAGCCGTAGGTTTTGGAAATCGCCAGCGCCAGTTCGAGCGCATCAATGGAATCCAAACCCAGCCCCTCGCCGAACAGCGCCTCCTCCGGCGCGATGTCTTCCGGTTGGATGTCTTCCAGATGCAGGGTCTCAACCAGCAGTCGAGCCACCTCCAACTCGAACGACGAAAGAGCTTCCATTGGCGACCTCGTGAGAATGGAATGAAAGACTGATCAGCGACAATGCTATCAGGGCTTGCGAATTCACCGCTAAACTATACCATGCCTGACCGTCAAAACTCGCAACTGTCCAATTTCAAAGCATAAATGCCTGCCGAACCAGTCTTCCCACCACCGGAACCAGCCAGCCTGCTCCCCCATTCCACCCTGGGCTGGCCCGATTCGCGCGCCTTTCAAGCATGACACCCTTCACTGTCTTTTATAGCGACGTGGCGCACGCGAGCGCCTGGTTGAACGATGATCGCCTGCTGGCGCTGATCCGGTTTGGTTCGCCATCCCCACCTGCTGCCGATCCGCGCGTTTGCGCCATTCCCCTGTGCGAACTGGGCGGCGGCGCACCCGCCGAGATCTGGCTCGGCGCGCGGTCGGCGCATACCGGCGTTCTGGACGGGGTGCATTACGCGGATAATGGCGACGCCCTGTTTTTGCATCTCCATCTGGATGAATCCGCTCCAGACCTGCTGAGTCCCCTCACCACCGTCGCCTATCAACGGCTGTTCGCGGCGGCCCGCGCCCGCGGCTATCCGCATGTGCTGCGGGTTTGGAACTACTTCTCCGCCATCACCCGCGATGCGGGTGGCCTGGAGCGGTATCGTGCGTTTTGCGTGGGCCGGCACGCGGCCCTGCGGGCGGAGCGGGCCGAACGGGAAACCCATCTGCCGGCAGCCTCCGCCATTGGAACCAGCGAACCCGGCCTGCGGTTGTTCGCGCTGGCCGCCCGTAGCCCCGGCTGGCAAATCGAAAATCCCCGTCAGGTGAGCGCCTTCCATTATCCGAGCCAGTACGGCCCGCAGAGTCCGTCGTTCTCGCGGGCCATCCTGAAACATTGGGGGGAACAGGATTATCACCTTTACATTTCCGGCACTGCCAGCGTCGTTGGCCACGCCAGCCAGCACCTCGACCTGATGGCGCAACTGGACGAAACCCTGCTGAATCTGGCTGCGCTGATCGCCCGGGCCAGCCAGCGAATGCCAGCGCCGCTGCAGCCGGTGCTGTTTCGGGTGTACGTCCGTCCGGACCTCGATCCAGCGCCGGCGCGCGAGCGGATCGCCCGAACGTTTGGGCCGGATATTCCCCTGCTGTTCCTGCGCGCCGAGATCTGCCGCCGGGAGCTGCTGATCGAAATCGAAGGGCTGGCGGCCAGCGCTACCCGGTAAACCGCCCCAGGACATCACTCCATGAAACCCAACGAGCCGCTCGAACCGCATCCGGTGCTGCCGGACTACTACCCCGATCTGGCGCAACGACCGGCCTTCGTGCGCGGGCTGTTCGACCGCACCGCCCGCTATTACGATCACATCAACCGGCTGCTGTCGTTCGGCTCCGGGAGCTGGTATCGCCGCCGGGCGCTGCTGCAGGCAGGACTGCGTCCGGGCATGACCGTGCTCGATGTCGCCATCGGCACCGGGCTGGTGGCCCGGCAGGCGCTGACCATCACCGGCGATCCCCAGGCGGTCATCGGGCTGGACATCAGCGCCGGAATGCTGGCTGAAGTGCGCCGGCTGTTGGGTATTCCGCTGATTCAGGGCCTGATGGAGCAGTTGCCGGTCGCCGACGCCTGTTGCGATGTGGTCAGCATGGGCTACGCGCTGCGCCACATCGCCGATCTCAACGTCACCTTCCACGAGTTCCACCGGGTGCTGCGGCCGGGCGGGGTGCTGCTGATCCTGGAAATCACCCGGCCCGCCCATCCGGTCAAGCGCGCCCTGCTCAAGTTCTATCTGGGCCGGCTGGTGCCGCTGCTCGGCTGGCTGACTACCGGCCAGCGGGATCTGCAAACCCTCATGCACTACTACTGGGATACGATCGAGAATTGCGTCCCGCCCGAAACCATCCTCCAGGCCATCCGGACCGCCGGCTTCGCCGAAGCGGGCTGCCACGTGGAATTTGACCTGTTCCGCGCCTACTTCGGGCGCAAGAGCAGCGGCGCATAGCATTTTCAGAGCCGGGTCGCGCCGACCGCAGCCACGACGAACGCCGGGTAGTAATCGCGAATCCGGGGGATATCCGGCCAGACGAACGGGTCCACGAATCCGGCCGCGCGAAACGCCGTCGTCCACTGTTCGGGGGTCAGGAATCCGCCAGTGGGTTGCCACGCCGGGTGAAGGACGGGCGAACGGAAGGATTCCAGCAATTGAAAGACGAATTCGACATGGACCGTCCGACCGGGGAAGGGACGCACGCATTCGGATGCGACAACCAAACCCCCCGGCGCAAGGGCAGTGTGGATCTCGCGCAGGGTGAAGGCAAGATCGTGCGCCACATGCAGGGTGTTGACCCCGTAGACGATGGAAAGGCTGGCTGGCTCCATGCCCGCTTCGGCGAACGGCCGGTTCAGGTCGAGGCGGGCGCAGGTAATGCGGCCCCGCGCGTCGGGACGGGACGCCAGGGTACGCTGGCCGCGCCGCAGGAAGATCGGCGACAGTTCGGTAAAGCGGTAAGCCGTGATACGGGCCGCCGCTCCCGCCTGCTCGAAGCCGTCGAGCAGCGCCATCGCGCCGCTGCCAAATCCGCCCCCGATCTCAAGTAGAGTCCCCTGCGGATGCGGAAACCGCCCCCGAACCGCCCGCGCCCCGATTTCGTTGCTGATCGCGTACAGCGGATTCTGATTTGAGAAATATTCAGACCAGTTCGTCATTCGATCCGCAGTGAACAGGACCGATTCCCCGGATGTCTCGCCCCGCATGACCGGCGGGTAGCCTTCCGCCGCCAGCGCCGCCAGTCGGAACGAGGGGAGCGCGGTAGCGTCGTGAGCAGCCTGGGCGGTTTCGATCTCGGCGGGATCCAGGTCGGGCAGCGGCTCCGAGGTCTGGAAGCGGACCGGAACCGTGTCCGAGCGCGCGATGGCGCCCCGCTCGGCGAGCAGGCGCAACAGCCAGTCCAGCAGCGGCGGACCGGCCACCGGATCGAGTCCGGCGCGCCTGGCGATTTCCGCGACGCTGCCGCCTTCGGCGAGAGCGGCCGCCAGTCCCATCTCGCGCGCAATCCTGGCCACCAGCCGGAAGATATATTCTTCGATCAGATCGCAGGATCTGACGAACCGGTCGTCAAACAGCGGCAGCAATTCGGCGGGGAGCAGCGTAGAGCGCAGGTCGTCACCTGCATCACCCAGGTAGGCGGGCATTACCAACTCCTTGGCGCATTCGGGGCGCCCGTGGATTCATGGCGCATTCCCGCCAGTCATCGGCGCAGCCAGGCTCAGAGAACCTCGCGCCACCACCTGACCATTGCCGCGGACACAATCGAAACGAACCGGGTTGGAGCCAGGCTCCAAAAATCGGATGGTGAAGGACTGTTCGGGCCGCAACGGCGCCAGAAATTTCACTACTGGTATTCCAGTCAAGCGTTCACCCGGCCGCCACGCCTCGAAAGCTCGAATCACCTCGTCCAGAATGACCACGCCGGGCACGATGGGATTGCCGGGGAAGTGTCCCGCCAGGCTGGGATGATTGGCGGCGATAGCCAGTGGCTCGAAATTCATGCGCGACAGTCCGGCGTCGGGCGCGCCTGGGCCAGCAGCGCCAGCAGGGCTTCCCGCGTTACCTTGCCGGTGTCGTTGCGCGGCAGGGTGTCCACCTTGACGAGCGGGCGGGGCAGGAACACCGGGTCGAGCCGTTCGGCCAGGGCAGCGAGCAGTTGCCGCTCGTCCAGCCCGGGCGCGACCACCACGGCCAACAGCCGCCGAACTTCGTTCCCGGTCTCGTCCGGCAGCAAAAAGACGCCCTCCACCACGCCTTCGATCTGGCTAAGCTGATGGTTCAAATAGCCCAGCGAGGTGCGCTTGCCAGCGATATTGACCAGATCCTCGCGGCGGCCCAGCAACTTGAATTCCGTCTCGCCGCACTCCTCGACCAGGTCGTTCAGGGCGACCGGTTCCGGCAGATGGGCGCCGGACAGGCAACCGTCGCGCAACTGGAAACCGTCGTACAGCCGCCAGCGATCACCGTCCAGGGTACGGCGGCTGGCAATGGAGCCGGCTTCGGTACAGCCGTAGATTTCCAGTACCGGCGCGGCGAACGCAGCCTCGGTCTGGGCGGCGAGCGCGGGGGACAGGGGCGCGGTCGCCGAAATCAGGAAGTGGGTTTTGGGCCAGTGCAAGCCGGCCCGAACGCAGGCTTTAAGATGAACCGGCGTAGTCACCAGCACGCGCGGCGCCGGCGCGGCCTCCAGCGCGGCGCGCACGTCGTCCGGAAAAAACGGTCGCCCGCTGTGAACGCTCGCGCCGCTGGCGAGCGGGGCCATGATCGAGGTTTCCAGACCGTACATGTGTTGCGGCGGCACGGTCGCCACGATCGTGATGCCCGGCGCGAAATCGAAGCGTTGTCGCGCCTGCGCCGCGCCGCTCGCCAGTTCGCCCCAGGTTTTGGGGTTGGGTTTGGCCCGGCCGGTGCTGCCGGAGGTGAAGGCAATCGCCATGACGTGCTTGCCTGGCAGATCAGGAACCGTGAATCCAGCGTAGTCCGGCGCAGCCAACGCCAGCCCGGCATCAATAGCGCTGTCCGTCAACTGGTTGCTGTCGGGATATTCCTCGGCCAACTGGCGCAGGTGCAGGCTGGCGCGGCTGGACGGCAGCAGGTTGGTTTGGCCGTTCGCGCCCACGGCGGCGAACGCCACCAGGAACCGGTAGCGGTCCTCGCATAGATTGAGGATGAAGCGCGCAGGCGGCAGACGGCGGACAACGCCGGCAACATGGCGCAGAAAGGTCGCGCGGCTGACCGGTTGTCCGTCTCGCCAGGCGATGGGCGCATCCAGCGCGGCCTGCGCGAGCAGGGGGATTGAGGCTGGTATCATGATGAGCAAATTTAGCAGAATTCAGCGGCGCTTCGCGCGCCGGCATCGCCCGCGAAAAAACCAATAGCAGGGAGAACCCTTGTGAGTCGCATCGCATTGACGCCAGAGTTGCAACACGAATACCAGCGTCTGTTCGCCGCCTGCGTGATTCGCCCGGAACGGGCCGCCGAGGTGGATGAACGGGTAGACAACATTCTGGTGGACCGGGATCGCTACCAGATGGTGGGTCAGCGGTTGGATATACCAAGCTCAACACTTGCGGGATATGGTCAACTGGATGGAGCAATATACCGAACCCGGGAAACGGGAAATGGATCTGGCTGACGCCTCGCTTTACTGGTTGGCTAACGAAACCGGCATCGTCGAGATCATGACCGACGATGTTGCTGAGTTCAGCCGCTATCGCTTGCCTGGCGGCCGCGCCTTTGTCTTGCTGTGATCGCCCGCGCCCGTCGTAGAGTCGGGGTTCAGGCCAGCCCCAGCAGCCTCGCCGCCAGTGGCAGCACCAAATCCGCCCGCGCTGCGTCCACATCCGCCTCGACTGCCGCCCTGCCCCGCCCTGCCCCGCCCCGCTTGACCCGCTCGCCGAGCTGGCGGCGTTCCGGGGCCGGAAAATGGGCGAAGGTGCGACGCAACAGCGGCAGCAGTGGCGGGAACGCTTCGGCGGCCAGACCCGCCACCCACTGATCCAGAATCCCCCACAGGACATCATTGTGCAGCAGCAACAGACCGCTGCCGTGCAGAAAACCTTCCAGCCAGGCCGCCGCCTGGGCCGGTTCGCTGGCCAGCGACAGCGCCAGTCCCATCCGCCGGGCGGTTTCCGGGGGTGGCAGCACACCTTGATCGAACAACAGGCGGCAGGCATGACCGGCCAGCAAGCCGTGCAACCCCGTCTGATCGGCCAGTTTCAGCAACGCGCCCTGCCAGAGGGCAGTCTGGTCCGGATTCTGTAGCAGGCCGATGGCGGCGTTGGTGGCCTGAACCTTGCCGAACATCGCCCGCGCCGCCTCGTCATCCAGCGCGCTGCACGCGGCGGGCAGACCGATGGCGATGCGGGTCGCCAGGCCATCCACCACATGCCCGACCAGGCCGGCGTCGGTCTGGCGCACGTTGCCGTAGCGCAGCACCCGCGCCAGCGGCGGCAGGCTGTCCATCAGATGCGGGATGTCGCTGGTCAGGGCGGCGACGTTTTGTAAGCGTTCCATCACCGCGCCAATGGCGTCCGGCAGTTCGGCCAGCAACGTTTGTTCGACCAGTTCGGTCAGCGAACCCAGTTGCTCGCTCCGTTGGGCCAGATCGCGAGCGCGGGCGGAAGCCGCGTCCAGCACCGTGTTGCCCCACAGATTGGCCTCGATCACCGCCACCGCCAGTTCCGGTTGCCATTGCAGCCGCCAGTTCTCCTTGAACGTGCCCTTGCCGCTCGCTGCTTCGGTTCGACCCCAAACAATGCCGAGCAGGTTCAGCCGGTGCAGAAGTTGACTGCGCTCCAGGTCAGTCGGCTTGCGCAGATCGAGTTCCAGCAGCCTCTGGCCGGCTTCCGGCGGCAGCCGCAGCCGTTTTTGCTGGCGCTGCAAGTCCTGCTGCAACGGCAGGGTCGGCGTATGCTCCGGCACTTCGCCCAGCCGTTCGCCGATCAGCAGGGGCTCCTCGATCAGTCTCAACGGGGTGGCGTCGCCGTGACAGAGTACGGCCAGCGCCGCTTCGTTCAATTCCTCCAACGTAGCCCTGGGCCGGTCGCGCAAGGCGGCCAGCGCCTCGGCCAGCCGCGCCGCTTCGATCACGCTGGCGGTCGAGGCGGCGAGATCGTGGTCGCGCAGCAGTTGGGCGATTCGAGCCAGCCAGCGGTTAGTGGGTTCGCCGGCACTTTCCCAGAGATGCTGATAGAACCCCGGCGCGGCGACGCCGGCCCCGTAACCGCTGGCATGGGTCAGCCGACCGTGCGTCCAGGGCGTCCAGGTGACCGCGAGCTTGTGTTTCGGCAAACCCTTGAGCCGGGCGTTGTCTTCGCGGGCCGGCGGCGGATTCGCCAGTGCCGGCGCGTGCCAGGCG
>Ga0079037_100001995_pt1 | contig 10962 bp, 11 predicted proteins | sample Mud3Dept4metaG_FD_71479 | JGI IMG/M metagenome (GOLD analysis project Ga0079037, IMG submission 71479) | Freshwater wetland microbial communities from Ohio, USA, analyzing the effect of biotic and abiotic controls - Mud 3 Core 4 Depth 4 metaG | ecosystem: Environmental > Aquatic > Freshwater >... | reverse complement strand
ACGAAGAACTCCTCGACCTTGATGCCGAACCACTTCGCCATGCCGAAGTGCGCAGCCTCGTGGATCACGATGACGACGATCAGGGCGGAGAAGAACGCGATCTGGCCCAGGGTCCCTGCCATCAGCCTTCGCCGATCAACGAGCCTCGATGATCTCGGCCGCGCGCCCGCGGGCCCACGCGTCCGCCCGCTCCAGGTTCACGACCGACACCACCGACGAGGGTGTCTCGTGCCCGTCGACCACCGCCTGGACCACCTCGACGATCCGGGTGAGCGGGATCTTGCCCTCGAGGAAGGCCATGACCGCGACCTCGTTCGCCGCGCTCATCACCGCCGGGAAGGTGACCCCGAGCTCACCGACCCGATAGGCGAGGTCGATCGCGGGGAAGGCCTCCCGGTCCACCGGCTCGAACGTGAGCTTGCTGTCGGCGAGCGGCACCGGGGCGACCCCCGTCGGGAGACGCTCTGGCCACCCCAGCGCGAGCTGGATGGGGAGCTTCATGTCCGGCGTGGCGAGCTGCGCCGTCATCGAGCCGTCGCGGAACTCCGCCAGCGCGTGCACGATGCCCTCGGGGTGGATCACGACGTGGATCTGCGAGTAGTCGATCCCGAACAGGTAGTGCGCCTCGATCACCTCGAGGCCCTTGTTCATCAACGTGGCCGAGTCGATCGTGATCTTGGGACCCATCTGCCACACGGGATGTGCGAGCGCCTCCTTCACCGACGCCTTCGCCAGCTCGCTCCGCGACCAGCCCCGGAACGGACCGCCAGAGCCGGTGAGGATGACGCTCTTCACGTCCTCGCGGCGCTCCCCCCGCAGGCACTGGGCGAGGGCGGCGTGTTCGGAGTCGACGGGGATGAGGCGTTCCGGCTCGCCCTTGATGAGATCCAGGACGAGCTCTCCGCCGACGACCAGGCTCTCCTTGTTCGCGAGGGCGAGCGTCTTTCCGGCCTGGAGCGCCGCCAGCGTCGGCGCGAGGCCGGCGGACCCGACGAGCGCGTTCAGCACCGTGTCGGCCTCGGTCTCCCGCGCGAGCGTCTCGGCGGCCTCGGGCCCGACGAGCATCTCGACCCCCCGGATCCCCGCCAGCTTCTCCTTGAGATCCGCCGCTGCCTCCTCGTCGGCGATCGCGACGTAGGGCGGCAGGAACTCACGGATCTGACCGACCAGCAGCTCCTGGTTCGTCCCGGCGGAGAGACCGACGACCTTGAACCGATCGGGGTTCCGCCGCACGACGTCCAGGGCTTGCGTGCCGACCGACCCGGTCGAGCCGAGGATGACGAGCGTCCGCATCACAAGAAGATTACCCCGCCTCCTCGCGAAACCTCCGCTGCCCGTCCGGTCCGGGGTCAGGCCAGGATGAGTCGCAGGTACAGAGCGGCGGCCGGCACGACGAACAGCATGCCGTCGACCCGGTCCAGGATGCCGCCGTGCCCGGGGAGGATGCTTCCCATGTCCTTGATGCCAAGATCGCGCTTCACGAGGGACTCGGCGAGGTCGCCGAACGGAGCGAACAGGGCGACGACGACCGCGAGTCCCACCGCCCGCGGGATCGTGTCGAGCAGGTCGACGGCCGGCGCGACGACGCCGACCGCGGCGGCGATGACCACGAGGGTCGCGCCGATCGCGCCCTCCCACGACTTCTTCGGCGAGATGCTCGGCGCGAGCGGCCGACTGCCCCAGAAGTACCCGACCGCGAAGGCCGAGGCGTCGTAGGCGATCGCGAGGCCCAAGATCGCGAGCACGAGGGCACGCCCGTCTTCAAGCTCGGTCAGCAGGACCAGGAGGTAGCTCGCGAACATCGGGATCCAGACGACGCCGAGGACGGTGAGCCCGATGTTCGAGACGACGTTGCGACGGTGCTGGGCCGGGACGGTCATGTACCAGAGGAACGTGGCGATCGTGCCGAGCGCCGTCATGGCCAGCGCCGCCGGCTCGCCCCGGTAGTACCCGGCCCCCAGAACGAGGGCGCCGGTGACCAGCCCGAGCGCCGTCGCCGGCTGGTAGTGACGCTTCTGGAGCGCGAAGTAGAACTCACCCTGCGCGACGAGGACCACGATCCCCGCCAGCACCGCGAAGACCCCCGCCCCGATCGCGATCGCGCCGATCGCCAGGGCGCCGAGCACGATGCCGGTGAGGAAGGCGAGCTGCACGTTCCGGCCCGGTCCCCCACGCGCGACATCGGGCCCCACCTCCACGGACGTCGGCTCCTGCCAGCTGGGGCCACCGAGGTCCTCGGCACCGACGCGGACCGTGCGAACCGGGATCTCCGGCTCTCCCCCGACGGGACCACCCTCCTCTTCGGGAGCGCCGAGGAGCTCCTCGATGCCGGCCTCCGGCTGTGTGTCGTAGCCGGCGATCTCCACCTCTTCCTCGGCCTCGACCACGACGTCCTCGCGGACCGACTCGGCGAAGTGCTCGGCCGCGGCTTCGATCTCCTCCGCCGAGGGCTCCTCCTCGATCGCCTCCGCGACCGCGGGCTCCTCGACCTCCTCCGACGGTCGTGGCAGGGCGACGTACTCCTCGGGCGGGTGCGCCAGCCGTTCCACCTGGATCGCCTCGCCGATATCGAGCTCGCCCTCCGACACCTCGCCGAAGAGGAAGGCCTCGATGCCCTCCTCCTCCGAGGGCTCTTCGGCCGCCTCGGCCTCCTCCGGGGGACCCTCCGGCGGCTCCGTGGGTCGCTCGGCGGGCTGGGCGGCGAAGAGATCCTCGGTGACGGGTGCCTCCTCGGCCGACGGGTACCCCTCACGCACGACGACCTCAGGTTCCTCCTCGAGGTGCTCCGGCTCGGACGGCTGCTCGGGCGGCTCCGGCTCCCTCGTCGGGGGGACGGCGGGCGCCGGCGGTTCGGCCGTCTCCGGCCAGTCGACGTCCTGGATGGGAGCGAAGAACTTGTCCAGGTCCTCGAACAGGTCTTCCTTGTCCTCGTGCCCCTCGCCCTCGGCCACCTAGATCTCCTTGAGCTCCTGCTCCTTGTGGGCGACGACCTCGTCGATCATCGAGACGTGTGTGTCGGTCAGCTTCTGGAGATCCTTCTCCGACCGGACGAGGTCATCTTCCGAGATGGCGCCCTCTCGCTCAAGCTTCTCGAGCTCATCCTTCGAGTGGCGCCGGATGTTCCGAACGGCGATCCTGCCCTCCTCACCACGGTGGTGCACGAGCTTGACGAGCTCCTTGCGGCGCTCCTCGGTGAGCGGAGGGAAGCTGAGACGGATCACCTGGCCGTCGTCGGACGGCGTGATGCCGATGTCGCTCGCCTGGATCGCCTTCTCCATCGCCGAGATGGCGTTCTTGTCGAACGGCTGGATGACGAGCGTCCGCGGCTCGGGAACCGAGAACGAGGCGAGCTGTTGGATCGGAACCTGCGTGCCGTAGTAATCGACGGAGAGCCGAGACAGCAGCGCGGGCGTGGCACGCCCCGTGCGGATCCCTGCGAGCTCCTCCTTCAGGACCGACACGGCCTTGTCCATCTTGCCCCCCGCGTCGGCGAGCGCGCTGTCGACCGTCACCTCGCACCTCCGTGGACGAGCGTGCCGATGGGCTCGCCCGAGACCGCCCGGCTGATGTTCCCCTCCTGCCGGAAGTCGAACACGATGATCGGAAGCTTGTTCTCCATGCAGAGAGAGATCGCGGTCGCATCCATCACCTGGTACCCCTCGCGGAGCACGTCCAGGTACTCGATCGACTCGAACCGCTGCGCGGTGGTGTCCACGTGCGGGTCGGCGGTGTAGACGCCGTCCACCTTCGTCCCCTTGAGGATCGCCTCCGCCGCGATCTCCAGGGCGCGTTGCGCGGCCGTGGTGTCGGTCGAGAAGAAGGGCGCGCCGATCCCCGCTGCGAAGATGACGATCCGTCCCTTCTCCAGGTGGCGGATCGCCCGCAGCGGGATGTACGGCTCCGCGATCTGCGCCATGTGGATCGACGTCTGCACGCGCGTCGGCACGTGGATCTTCTCCAGCGCGTCCTGCAGGGCGAGCGCGTTCATCACGGTCGCGAGCATGCCCATGTAGTCCGCCCGCGCACGCTCGATGCCGGGGGCCTGCCGTCCGCGGAAGATGTTCCCGCCTCCGACCACCACCGCCGCCTGGACGCCGAGGTCCGCCACGTCGGCCAGCTCGTGCGCGATGAGCCGCGTCGAATCCGTCGAGATCCCGTACCCCGTATCGGACGGGGCGAACGCATCGCCGGAGAGCTTCAGGAGGACCCGGTGGTACAGGGGCCGGGCCTCGTGCTCCAGCGTCGCCTCGCCGTCAGCCATCCGCCGCCTAGCCTAGTCCAGTTCCTCGCCCAGCTTGTACCGGGCGAACCGTCGCACCGCCACCTTCTCGCCCACCTTGGCGCCCATCTCGTCGAGCAGCTGCTGGATCGTCCGCGAGTCATCCCTCACGTACGGCTGGTCCAGCAGGACCGTCTGCTCGTAGAAGGTCTTGAGCTTGCCCTGGACGATGTTCGGGATGACGTGCTCGGGCTTGCCCATCTCCTTCGCCTGAGCCTCGAAGATCCGTCGCTCCTGATCGAGCTCCTCGGCGGGGATCTCCTCGCGGCTCACGTACCTGGGGGCGGCCGGGCTCGCGATGTGCAGGGCGATGTCCTTCGCGAGCTGACGGAACCCCTCGGTGTTCGCGACGAAGTCCGTCTCGCAGTTCACCTCGACCAGGACGCCGACCGTGTTGTTGAAGTGGATGTAGGACTCGATGAGGCCCTGGTTCGCCGCCCGCCCGGCGCGCTTCGCCGCCGAGGCGAGGCCCTTCTGGCGCAGGAGCTCGACGGCCTTCTCGACGTCCCCGTCGGCCTCCTGCAGGGCCTTCTTGCAGTCCATCATCCCTGCCCCGGTCATCTCCCGGAGCTGTTTCACCTGCTCCGCACCGATCTCAGCCATGCCCGTTCAGCTCTCTCCCTGGTTCGTCTCGTCGCCGGCCGTCGCCGATGGAGGAGCCGCGGCGTCCGGGGATGCCGCGGGCACCTCCGGGGTCTGCGCCGCCGCGGGAGGCACCGGCGGCGTCTCGACGACCGGCTCGGGCTCCGGCTCGATCTCGGGGCCGGTCGCTCGCGTCACCATCGCCTCGCGACCAGCCTGTCGTCCCTCGACGAGTGCGTCGGCGATCAACCGCGTCACGAGCGAGACCGAGCGGATCGCGTCGTCGTTGCCGGGGATCACGTAGTCGACCTCGTCCGGGTCGCAGTTGGTGTCCACGATCGCGATCACGGGCAGGTCGAGCTTGCGCGCCTCGCTGACCGCGATGTGCTCCTTCTTCGTGTCGATCACGAACACCGCGTCGGGCAGGCGCTCCAGCGACTGCATCCCGCCGAGGTTGCGCTCGAGCTTGTCCCGCTCGTGACGGAGACGGATCGCCTCCTTCTTCGGCAGGTAGTCGAACGCGCCCGTCCGCTCCATCTCGCGCAACTCGCGGAGGCGGATCAGACGACGCGAGACCGTCTGGAAGTTCGTGAGCATGCCGCCGAGCCACCGGGTCGTGACGTACGGCATGCCGACGCGGTCGGCGTTCTCGGAGATGACCTCCTGTGCCTGCTTCTTCGTCCCGACGAACAGGACGATCCCGCCGCGGCGGCCGAGATCGCTGGCGAACGCGTACGCCTCCTCGAGTCCCGTCAGGGTCTTCTCGAGGTCGATGATGTAGATCCCGGAGCGTTCCCCGTACAGGAACCGGCCCATCTTCGGGTTCCAGCGCCTCGTCTGGTGCCCGAAATGGACCCCTGCCTCGAGGAGCTCCCGCCTGGTCACGACAGGCACGGTGCACCCTCCTTCCGGTTGTCCCTCCGCCCGGCTCGTCCCGCCGCGGCCCGGCCGACCGGCCGGGACCCCGCGGATCGGTCCCCGAACGTGTGTGCTCGGCGCTCATCGCACCGGCGGCGGGGAGTCTAGCAGCGGGGATGGGGCCCGCCTCCTCGCGGGGAGGCTCCCCCTCCCGTGGCTCAGCGTCGTCGGACCCTGACCGGCTGCTCGGGGATCTCGTCCTCGACGGCCATCAGTCGATACGCGAAGGCGGCGAGGAACGACAGGTGCACGAAGGTGCACACGAGTGCGTAGGTCCACATGGCGAGGCTCGGGTTCACGCCCAGGAGCGCGCCGCCGGGCGCCAGCGCCACGAGGATGGGCAACGTGAGGAAGATGTAGCCGAGGCACATCAGCAGGTGCCGGCTCCCCGGAAGGAGGGCCGCACGCGCCCCGCGCCGGATGATGTCATAGAAGGGTCGCTCCGGCTCCCGGACGGCGACGATCGGGGCGAACACGAACAGGAACAGCGCCGCCACGAGCGTCAGCACCGACGCCAGGAACCCGAGACCGGCCCCGAGGAGCGGCAGCACGACGCTCCCGGTCACCATCATCGCGAGGGTGAGGAGGTTCACGGCGATCGTCACCGGGATCGCGCGGAGCCCTCGGACCAGCCCTCCCGCCGCGTTCCCGCCCCCCTCGAGGAGCTGCACGATCATGCCGGCCAGCAGTGCCAGCACCACCGACCGGATGACGAGGAACACGCTCGCCGCGATGAAGCCGACGGATCCGAGCCCGTAGATCGTCACCCCGTTCAGCGCGTCGAAGTACGTGCTGACCGGCGGCAGGGCGAGCAGGTTCACCATCCGCGCCGGAGGCCCTTCCAGACCCAGCGCCACCAACGCGACCCACATCAGGAACAGGAGGAGGAAGCTCGAGAGGAGCAGGCCGGGCGAGGACCCCACCGTGACGAAGCCGCGAGCGAGTGCTCGGGGGATCGTGGGCCACGACGTGGCACCCGGCGGCCGCGACAGCCATCCGAGGAAGCGAGGGACAGCGGGCTCCGCGGCGACGCGTTCAGCGGCAGGGGTGACCGACGCCTTCGGAGGCGGAGGGCGGTAGCCGCTCGGCTTGCGGCGCTTCTTGCTCACCGGTCCCCTGCCTCGTCCTCGCCGGACACGGGATCGGGATCCCCCTCCAGATCCTCGTCCTCGACGCCTCCTTCTTCCTCCGCGAACGCCGGACCCATCCGGGCTCGGAGGAACCGGAACGGCAGGTAGATCACGACGGACGCGATGACGAGCGCGAGCGCGTAGTTGCCCACGAGGCGGCCGGCGTCCGCCACGGTCGGCGACGGCACGCGCACGAGCGAACCCTCCGGGTCGTGCTCGAAGGCGACGAGGCCCGCCTCCTTGCCGCCCTTCACCGCGACGACGAGATCGCTGGAGAGCGCGATCGAGCCGATCAGCCCTTGCGAGCTCGCGCTCTGCCACACCAGATCGCCGTTCTCGGGATCGAGCGCCACGAGACGGCCGTCGTTCAGTCCGACGAGCAGGTACGGGCCCGAGACCACCGGTGAGCTCCGCACGATGACCTCGTTGAGCTGGTGTTCCCACCGCCGGGTCCCGTCGGACGGGTCCAGCCCGTACACCCCACCGGCGGCATCGGCAACGTACAGGGCCCGCGGCACGAAGGCAGGCGCCGTGACCGGTGAGAACAGCGTGAGGGTGAGGCTATCCCAGAGCACCTCGCCGTCATCCCCGCCGAGCCGGCGCACGAGCCGATCCGCCGAGCCCACGACGACCGACCCGTCCCCGGCCGATGCAGCCGATGCCGCGACTGCGCCGGCCTGGGCCGTGAACCGCCACACCTCGTCGCCGCTCTGCTCGTCGAGCGCAACGAGCTGGATCCTCTGCGCGTCGCTGTCGCGCGCGACGACGTAGACGTGCCCATCGGCCACGGCGGGCGGGGCGTCGACGCGTCCTCGCGCCTCGGCGCTCCAGGCCAGCGAGCCCGTCGCGAGCTCGACCGCGTAGACGGTCCCCTCGTCGTCGGCGACGATCGCGAGATCTCCCTCGACGGTCACCCCACTGCGGCTCTGGGCCTCCAGGGTCGTCCGCCACAGCTCCTCACGGTCCGTGGCGCTCACCGCGACGAGCTCTGTCACCGCCTTCTGGTCGGCCGGAGACCCGCCCGTCGCGCCGGTTCCCCCCTGTGGGGTCACCTCGTCCTCAGCGCCACCTTCGGTCGACGGAGGCCCATCCAGGAACAGCACCACCTCGCCTCGAGCTCCCACCGCAGGCATGGAGATGGGCCCGCCGTCGCGCGGAACCTCCCACGCCTCCTGGCCCGTACCGAGCTCGAGCGCGTACACGGCGCCCTCTCCGACCGCGATCGCGACCTCACCCGTGATGACCGCTCCCGAGAGCGAACCCTCGGGAGCGACGAACCGCCAGGCCTGTCGGTACGGCGGCTCGGGCCCCGAGGCGAAGGCCCCGGAATGCGCCGGATCGCCCTGGAACTGCGACCAGGTACCGCCTCGGTCCTGCTGGGCGAAGACCGGCCCCCCGAGCAGACATGCCAGCACGACCGCACCGAGCGTGGCACGGGAGAGCGTGCGGACGAGGTTCGAGCGCAGGTGGGACATCGGTCGCGGGCGCACATCCTAGCGCCGAGGCCCCGACGGCGACCCGGCTCACGACCCGCCGGGAGCGAGATCGGGCGCGAGATGGATCAGATCCGAGACGGGCGGGGGTCCGAGCAGCGACATCGGATCGACGTAGGCGCCGTCGAGCTTCGCCCCGAGGTGGAGGTGGGGCGTCGCGCCACCGGGATGGCCCACGCCCGTGAGGCCGATCCGTTCCCCCTGCACGACGACCTGCCCCTTGCGCACCTCGATGGCGGACAGCCACGAGTACGTGCTCGTCAGGCCGCCACCGTGGTCGATCGTGACGAAGAGCTGACCGCCGATCGGTCCGGCGAACGTGACGGCTCCGCCCTGAACCGCGGCGGTCGGGGTCCCGACCGCGGTCGCGATGTCGATCCCGCGATGGCCGGCCCCGTACGGATCCTCGGGGGGATCGAAGGGACGGAGCACCGGGCCGACGACGGGCCACGTCCAGCGATCGGCGGTCGGGCTGGCCTCGGTCGCAGCCGCCGCCGACCAGGTCAGTCCCAGGACGAGGGGGAGGACGATGCACCAGCGCGTTGCCATCGCACCTCCACGTTCGGGTCGGTGCGACGGTAGCGCGCGGACGGCCGCGCTGCGGTGAAGCAGGTCACACCGACGACCCTCACTCGACCTCGACGAACTGGAGGCGCAGCTGGCCCACGGCCTTCGTGTGGATCTGGCACACCCGAGACTCGGTCACGCCGAGGATGTCGCCGATCTCGGCGAGGGTGAGCCCTTCGAAGTAGTAGAGGGTGACGACGATCTTCTCCCGCTCCGAGAGCGAGTTGATCGCGGCGGCGAGCAGGCCGCGCGTCTCCTGGCCCTCGAGGCCGGTGGTCGGGTCCACGCTCCGGTCCGCGAGCGTGTCCATGAGCGAGACGTGCTCCCCGCGGTCGGTCCCAACGGCGAGGAGCTCATCGAGCGCGAGCACCGACACGAACGAGATCTGGTTGATGACGTTGTGCAGCTCCGTGAGGGAGACGCCGAGGCGCTCGGCCACCTCTCGCTCCGACGGGGCGCGCTTGAGCATCGACTCGAGGTCGGCGTAGGCCTTCTCGATCTCCCGCGCCTTGAACCGCACGGATCTCGGGACCCAGTCCATCGCCCGGAGCTCGTCGATGATCGCGCCCTTGATCCGGGGGATGGCGTAGGTCTCGAACTTGTTGCCTCGCTCGGGCTCGAACTTGTGCAGCGCGTCGATCAGCCCGAACATCCCGTACGAGACGAGGTCCGCCTGCTCGACGCTCGCCGGGAGACCCGTCGCCACGCGGCTCGCGACGTACTTCACGAGCGGTGCGTAGTGCAGGATGAGCCGCTCGCGCGCCTCCGCCGAGCCGCTGCCCTTGAACTCGCCCCACAGCGCGGCGAGCTCCTCGCCCGCCCGCTCCCCGGCATCGGAGGCGCCGGCCTGCGCGCGGGCGTGCTTCGCCGACCCCCGTGCGGCCGTCGCGATCTTCGGGCTCGGCGCCGCGGCCTTCGCGGCCGCCCGCGGCGCACGCGCCTTCTGCTTGCCAGCCTTGGCTGCACCTGGCCGCTCGGTCGCCTTCCCGCGGGGCATCAGGCCCTCGGGTGGCTCTGCCGGTAGGCCTCGAAGAGGCGGGAACGGGACACGTGGGTGTATCGCTGCGTCGTCGCGACGCTCGCGTGGCCCAGCAGCTCCTGGACGGCCCTGATGTCGGCTCCCCCCTCGAGCAGGTGCGTCGCGAACGAGTGGCGGAGCGTGTGAGGCGTCACGTGCCTGCCCGACAGCATCCGCGCCCCGTATCGTCCCACAAGGCGCCGGATGTCGCGTGTGCCGATCGGCTTGTGCCTCCGGTTGAAGAAGGCCGCCGGGGAACCCTCGGACGCCATCGACCGGCGACCCGCGACGAGGTACGCCTCGATCGCCAGGACCGCCGGGTCCGACATCGGGACCTCGCGTTCCTTCGAGCCCTTCCCCATGACCGTCACACGTCCGCGACCCAGGTCCAGCCGGTCCACGGTGAGACCGGCGACCTCGGCGACGCGCAGGCCCGAGCCGTACATGAGCTCGAGGATCGCGCGGTCGCGGAGCGCCACCGCGCGCTCGAGGGGCCGGTCCCCTTCCGGCGGCGCGGGTGCCTCGACCAGCTCGGCCGCCTCGCGCGGACGCAGGACGGTCGGCAGGCGGTTCACCACCTTCGGCCGCCCGAGCATCGCGGCCGGATCGCGCTCGACCGCACCTCGAGCGGTCGCCCACCGGTAGAACGTGTGGATCGCGCCGACCCGCCGGGCGATCGAGGACCGCGCGTACCCGAGCGTCGCCTGCTGCGCGAGGAACCGGCGCAGCTCCGGATAGGTCGCGGACACGAGGGACCTGCGCTGACGACCGAGGAAGGTCGCGAGTTGCGTCACATCACGCCGGTAGGCCGCGACCGTGTGCTCGGAGAGCCGGCGCTCGAACGCGAGATGGTCGACGAAGGCCTCGATGAGCCGCTCGTCGTCGGGTCGGGGGACGTGCTCGTGCGCAGACATCGTCCTCGCAGGTCGGGAACCGGCCTCCTTGTACCAACCGGACCCTCCTGGTGCAAGCCTC
>Ga0079037_100001994_pt1 | contig 10963 bp, 8 predicted proteins | sample Mud3Dept4metaG_FD_71479 | JGI IMG/M metagenome (GOLD analysis project Ga0079037, IMG submission 71479) | Freshwater wetland microbial communities from Ohio, USA, analyzing the effect of biotic and abiotic controls - Mud 3 Core 4 Depth 4 metaG | ecosystem: Environmental > Aquatic > Freshwater >... | reverse complement strand
TCACCGGTCTTCATCTCAGCGATCTTGCCCTGGTGGAGGACTATGCCGCCGATAAGCTGGACGTCGAAATGCCGCATCTCCAGGGTGCGTTTGCTGGCCTCGCGCACCACCGCGAAGGCCTCCGGCAGCAGCGCGTCCAATGATTCGCCCTGCGCCAGGCGGTTTTTGAATTCGTCGGTCTTGGCGCGCAGGTCCGTATCGCTCAACACTGCGATGCCGGGTTCCAAGGCGCTAATCCGGTCCGCCACCTTGCGCATCCGGCGGAGCACGCGGTCATTGCGGCTGCCAAAAAGGGTTTTCAGAATGTTCATTAATCGGGAGCCTTTCGCTTCGTCGGTCAATATTTAGACGAAGAATGATATCCCAGCGGCGACGTTTTTGCGCGGCTGGGCTTGCGGTTGGACATGGAACCGGAAATGACGAACGGCTTTCCGGGATCGCCGGAAAGCCGCGTCGGACCAACGATGGGAGGAATTAAAACGGAACCGGATCGCTCAGCGGGTGGCTTGAGCTGGTTGCAGGTAGGAAATCGGCACCTGCCGCTCGTCGCTGAAAGTGATTTCTTCCCAGGCAGCGCTGTCGGCCAGCAGCTCGCGCAGCAGCCGGTTGTTCAGGGCGTGGCCGGACTTGTAGCCGGTGAACGCGCCGATCAGGCTGTGGCCCAGCAGGTACAGATCGCCGATGGCGTCCAGAATCTTGTGCTTGACGAACTCGTCCTCGTAGCGCAGGCCATCCTCGTTCAGGATGCGGTAATCGTCCACCACGATGGCATTATCCAGCGTGCCGCCCAAAGCCAGCCGCCGTTCGCGCAGGTATTCGAGGTCGCGCATGAAGCCGAAGGTGCGCGCCCGGCTGACCTCCTTGACGAAGGAGGTAGTCGAGAAATCCACCACCGCGTGCTGGTTGCGGCCCTTGAACAGCGGATGATCGAACGCGATGGTGAACTCGACCTTGAAACCGTCGAAGGGATCGAACCGCGCCCATTTGTCGCCATCCTCGACCATCACCGGCCGCTTGATGCGGATGAAGCGCTTGGGTGCGTTCTGCTCCTGAATGCCCGCCGACTGGATCAGAAAGACGAAAGGCCCGGCGCTACCATCCATGATCGGCACCTCGGCGGCGCTTACGTCAACGTAGGCATTGTCGATGCCCAGCCCCGCAAATGCCGACAGCAGATGCTCGACGGTGGAAATGCGGGCCTTGTCCTTGACCAGGGAGGTGGACAGTTGCGTGTCCCCCACATGGCGCGGGCAGGCCCTGATCTCGACGGGTTCGGGCAAATCGACCCGCCGGAATACGATGCCTGCATCGGGCGCCGCCGGGCGCAAGGTTAAATAGACCTTATCGCCGGTGTGCAGGCCAACGCCAGTCGCCCGAATGGCGTTTTTCAAAGTTCGCTGCCTAATCATGTCAGGTCCCCCAACACGTCAATTGAACTGGAGCTTGGCGTTGTGGCGCGCCGCGCGGGTCCGGATTGCGCACCCGCGAGCTCGCCCTCTGGTCCATGTAACCAGCGGGCAACCACTACGCCATCTTGCGTTGCGACAAAGATACCGCAATCCGTAGCGATATTGCAACTTGTTTCTCTTTAGCAACTCTGGTGTTGTTAAGTTGCGAAAGCTATCGCTCCAACCTCCATCAACCGACCGTGATCATTTACCCATGTCGCAGAGACCTGATCCATCAAGGCAGGCGTTGACGATTCCAACCGTTCAATCCGCTGGTCGGCCCAGGGCCTGCCGGCGCAGGAACGCCGGGATATCCAGATACTCCTCGGGATCGACGCGGTCCCGTTCGCTCGGCATATCGCCCGCCTTCTGCCGGGCGCTGGGCCGGTCGTGGTGGACATGGACATCGCTGCTAGCCCGCTGCGGCACCAGCTTGACGTGCGGAATCGCCGCATCCCGCTCGCGTGTGGCAGTCGCCTTGGCTGGCGTGCCCTGGCCGATGCCGGTAGCAACGATGGTCACCCGCAGCTCGTTGCGCATATCCGGATCGATGGCGGTGCCGACCACCACGGTGGCGTCGTCCGACGCCAGTTCCTTGATGGTGTTGCCCACTTCCTCGAATTCGCCGATGGTCAGGTCCATGCCGGAGGTGATGTTGACCAGCAGGCCCTTGGCGCCGGCCAGATTGACGTTCTCCAGCAGCGGACTGGCGATGGCCGCCTCGGCCGCCTCGCGGGCGCGCCCGTCGCCGACCGCCCGGCCCGTGCCCATCATCGCCATGCCCATTTCGGACATCACGGTACGCACGTCGGCGAAATCCACGTTGATCAGACCCGGATTGGTGATCAACTCAGCGATGCCCTGTACCGCGCCGAGCAGCACGTCGTTGGCCGCCTTGAACGCATCCAGCAGGCTGGCGCTCTTGCCCAGCACCGTCAGCAGTTTTTCATTGGGAATGGTAATCAGCGAATCCACGGTCTGGCCCAGTTCGCGGATACCGTTGACCGCGACTTCCATGCGCTTCTTGCCCTCGAACGGGAACGGCTTGGTGACCACCGCCACGGTCAGGATGCCCATCTCCCGCGCCAGTTGCGCCACTACCGGTGCGGCGCCGGTGCCGGTGCCGCCCCCCATGCCGGCGGTGATGAACACCATGTCGGCGCCCTGCAAGGATTCACGGATCCGTTCGCTGTCCTCCTGCGCCGCTTGCCGGCCCACATCGGGGTTGGCGCCCGCTCCCAACCCCTTGGTGATGTTGGCACCCATTTGCAAGGTGGCTGGCACCGAGCAACTCTTCAGCGCTTGCGCGTCGGTGTTGGCGCAGATGAAATCCACGCCCTCGATGCTGGCGCTCAACATGTGCTGCACGGCGTTGCTGCCGCCGCCGCCCACCCCGATCACCTTAATGACGGCATTTTCTTCCGTCTTGGCATCCATCAACTCGAACATTATGGTTACTCCTCGATTAATGGTTCTCTCGACCCGGACTTCCCCGACCTAACTGCCTAGAAATTCCCCTGAAACCAACCCTTGATTCGGGTCCACCATCCCTTGCGACCCACTCTCGATACCGGACCCGGCCGACCGGGCCGGGTCTCGTTACCAAACAGCAGCAATCCTACCGCGGTGGCATAAATCGGATTGCGCACCACGTCCTGTGGCCCCGTCACGTCGCGCGGCAGGCCACGTCGAACCGGGAGGTGCAGCACCTCCTCGGCCAGTTCGACGATCCCCGCCATCTGCGAACTGCCTCCCGTCAGCACTACCCCGGCAGGGATCAGATGCTCGAAACCGCTGCGTTGCAACTTCCCCAGGGCCACCTCGAACAGTTCCTCGTAGCGCGGCTCCACCACTTCCGCCAGTTCCAGTCGGGACAGCGCCCGCGCCGCCCGGTCGCCGACGCCGGCCACTTCGATTCGCTCGTTCGCCCGCGCCAGTTGCTTGAGGCAGCAGGCGTGCTTGATCTTGAGTTCCTCGGCATCCGGGGTCGGGGTGTGGAAGGCCACCGCGATATCGTTGGTCACCTGGTTGCCGGCGACTGGAATCACCTCGGTATGGCTGATCGCGCCGTGGGTGAACACCGCCAGATCGGTGGTGCCGCCGCCGATGTCCAGCAGGCACACGCCCAGTTCCTTCTCGTCCGGGGTCAGCACCGCCCGGCTCGACGCCAGCGGCTGCAGGATAACGTCGTCCACCTCCAAACCGCAGCGCCGCACGCACTTGACGATGTTCTGCTCGGCGCTGATCGCGCAGGTGACGAGGTGAACCCGCGCCTCCAGCCGCACCCCGGCCATGCCGACCGGTTCCTGGATGCCTTCCTGGCCATCAATGATGAATTCCTGCGGCAGGATGTGCAGGATTTTCTGGTCGGCCGGAATCGCCACCACCCGCGCCGCCTCGATCACTCGATCCACGTCTTCCGGGGTCACCTCCCGGTGCTTGATCGGGGTGACACCGTGGGAGTTGAACCCGCGGATATGGCTGCCGGAAATTCCGGTGTACACCGAGTGAATCCGGCAGCCCGCCATTCGCTCCGCCTCGTCCACCGCGCGCTGAATGGATTGGACGGTGGACTCGATGTTGACCACCACGCCCTTCTTCAGGCCGCGCGCGGGGTGCACGCCAGCACCTACCACGTCAATCGTCCCGTCCTGGCCGACTTCGCCGACCACCGCCACAACCTTGGAGGTGCCGATATCGAGTCCGACGATCAGGTTCTGGTCTTCTTTTCTGGACATGACCGCTCCTGTTTCCCGCTCCCGCCTAACCCGCCGTCGGGGCCGGCGGCCCCGATTTCCAGCGCACGGCGAACCCGTTGCCGTAACGCAAATCCACCACTGCGATCCGGTCAGCCTGGGCGGCCAGTACCCGCGGGTAGACATGGGCCAACCGCTGCAACCGCTCCTCGAACCGTTCGCGCCCCAGATACACCTGCAAGCCGCTATCGAAGGTCAGCCACCAGGCCCGCCGTTCGTCCTGCTTCAGTTTCACCAGCGTCAAGCCCACCGGGTCCAGCCGGACGCGGATGTCGCGCCACGCCTTGATCAACGCCTTCTCGCGGCCCCCGGGTCCAGCCAGGCGCGGCCACGGCCCCGGTTGGCGCAGCGCGGGCGGGCGAAAGCGGTAGCCATTCGCATCCACCATCTCGCCGCGCTCACCCCAGTAGCCGAAGGCCACCCGCTCGCGTAACTGGATGGCCACCGTATCGGGCCAACTGCGCCGCACCGTGACCTCCTCGATCCAGGGGTCAGCGGCCAGCGCCACGCGCAACTCATCGAGATTGGCGACGAAGAAATTCTGGCCCAGGTAAGCCTGGGCGAGCGGCTGCAAGTCCGCCTCGGTCAGGTTGCGCAACTCACCCTCGAACCGCACCTGGCGCAATGGAAACGCGCCCGGCTCGCGCAGTGCACGAAGCCCGGCTTCCAGGCCGAAGCCAACCGCTGCCAGCACCAGCACCACGCCCAGCCCGCGCAGCCACGGTTTCCAGGCGGCCCAGCGCTGCCCCGGCGCAACCGCCGGGTCGCGCTTGAGCGATGTCGCCCCGTGGCGGCGTCCCCGTCCGAGTCGCATCATCGTCTCCCGCTTAACTGCGCTGCGCCAGGCTGGTCTCCAGAATGCGCCAGACCAGGTCCTCGAAACTCAGGCCCGCTACCCGCGCCGCCATCGGCACCAGGCTGTGATCGGTCATCCCCGGCACGGTGTTGACTTCCAGTAGCCAGGGCTGGTCCTGGGCATCCACCAGCAGATCGATCCTACCCCAACCGGCGCAGCCCACCGCCGCGAATGCTCGGCGGACCAAGTCCCGCAATTCGGCTTCCCGCGCTTCGGGCAGGCCGCAGGGGCAGAGATAGCGGGTATCGTCGGCGTGGTACTTGGCCTCGTAGTCGTAGAAGGTGCGCGGAGTCTCCAACCGGATCAGCGGTAGCGCCTCGTCCTGCAACAGGCCACCGGTGTACTCCTGGCCCACGATCCACGGTTCGACCAGCACCAGCGAATCGCAGGCGGCGGCACGCTCCCAGGCAGCCTGGAACTGCGCAGGATCGTCCACCCGGCTGACGCCGATGCTGGACCCCTCGCGGGACGGCTTGACCGCCAGTGGCAGCCCCAGCGCGGCGGCGGCCTCAGCCAGCTCCACCGCGCTCTCAACCAGGCGCCAGGGCGGGGTCGGCAGGCCCGCGCCCACCCAGACCTGCTTGGTGCGCAGCTTGTCCATGCCCAGCGCCGAGGCCAGCACCCCGCTGCCGGTGTAGGGCAGGCCCAGCAGCTCCAGCGCCCCCTGCATCACTCCGTCCTCGCCGCCGCGACCGTGGAGGACGATGAACGCCCGATCAAACCCGCCGTCAGCCAGTACGTTCAGAATGCCACGGTCCACGTCAATGCCATGGGCATCCACGCCGCGCGCCTGCAGGCCGCGCAATACCGCCTGGCCGCTGACCAGCGACACCGCCCGTTCCGCCGACCAGCCGCCCATCAGCACTGCAACCTTGCCGAAGGCCACTGGATCGCTCGCCATCCGCTGTTGTATCTGTTGCATCCGCTGTCTCCCCCTTCGATTTCGCTCGTTCAACCTGCGCCCGGTAAGCCGTCGCGCCCCAGTTGCACCGCCATGGCTCCGATGTCACCCGCTCCCATCATCAGCAGCAGATCGCCGTCGCGGAGGAGGCCTGGCAGCGCCGCCGGGAGATCGACGATCCGCTCGACGAAGATCGGGTCCACCTTGCCGCGCACCCGGATCGCCCGGCTCAGACTGCGCCCGTCGGCGCCGGGGATGGGTTTTTCGCCGGCGGGATACACGTCCAGCAGAATCAGGGTATCCACTTCGGACAGCACCTGGGCAAAGTCGTCGAACAGGTCGCGGGTGCGGGTAAACCGGTGCGGCTGGAAGGCCAGTACCAGCCGCCGCTCCGGCCAGGCGCCACGCAGCGCGTTCAGCACCGCCTGAATCTCGCGCGGATGGTGGCCGTAATCGTCCATCACGGTGGCGCGGCCGCCATCGGGCAGCTTCAACTCGCCATGTTGCTGGAACCGCCGGCCGATACCCTGGAAGTTCAGCAGGGCGCGGCGGATCGCAGGTTCCGAGATCCCCAGTTCGTTCGCCACCGCGATGGCCGCCAGCGCGTTCAATACGCTGTGGCGGCCCGGCAGATTCAGCGTAATGGGCAGTGGGGTCTCCAGATTCGGCAGATGCACCAGGAAACGGGTGCGCAATCCATCCTGGACGATGTCCGTGGCCCGGGCGTCGCAGTCATCGGTGGTGCCGTAAGTCAGCACTGGCCGGCTCAGGCGCGGCAGGATCGTCCGCACCTGCGGATCGTCGGCGCACAGCACCGCCAGTCCGTAGAACGGCAGATGATGCAGGAACTCGACGAAGGTCGTGCGCAGGCGCTCGAAATCACCGCCGTAGGTCGGTAGATGATCGGCGTCAATGTTGGTGACCACCGCCACCATCGGTTGCAGGAACAGAAACGAAGCGTCGCTCTCGTCGGCCTCGGCCACCAGATAGCGACCCGCGCCCAGTTTGGCGTTCGCGCCGGCGCTGTTCAGCCGGCCACCGATGACAAACGTCGGGTCCAGTCCGCCCTCGGCCAGCAGGCTGGCGATCAGGCTGGTGGTGGTGGTCTTGCCATGCGTCCCGGCCACCGCCACGCCGTAGCGGAACCGCATCAATTCGGCCAGCATCTCGGCGCGCGGCACTACCGGAATCCGCGCCGCCCGCGCCGCCATCACTTCCGGATTGTCCTCGGCCACCGCGCTGGAAATCACCACGGCGTCGCAGCCGGCGACGTGCTCGGCGACATGACCCTGATGAATCGTCGCGCCCAACTGGGCCAGCCGCGCCGTCACCGCGCTGGCGCGCAGGTCGGAGCCGGACACGCGATAGCCCAGGTTCAGCAACACCTCAGCGATGCCGCTCATGCCGGCCCCGCCGACGCCGACAAAATGTACCTGACGAATCCGGCGCATGTCGCGCCAGGCTTCGGGAATGGTCCTGATCACCGGTTTATCCATATAATCGAACTCGTTGCATCCATCGTTCGTTCAGGAGCGCGCCTGTTCCAGGCACGCCCGCGCCACCTGTTCGGCAGCATTCATTTTCGCCAGGCGCCGGGCTGCTATCGCCATGTTCAGCAGGCGGGCGCGGTCGCCGAGCAGTTCGCGCAGGGTTGCGGCCAGCCGCCCGGCATCCAGTTCGGCCTGCTGACGGATCAGAGCTGCACCGCCCTGTTCCAGAAACCGGGCGTTGGCGGTCTGGTGGTCGTCCACCGCGAACGGGAACGGCACCAGCACCGCACCGACCCCCGCCGCCGCCAGTTCCGCGATCGTCAATGCCCCCGCCCGGCAAAGCACCAGATCGGCCCAGCCGTAAGCCTCCGCCATGTCCTCAATGAATGGCGTCAACCGCGCCGTCACGCCGGCGTCCCGGTAGGCGGTTTCGGCGGCTTCGTGCAACTGACCGCCGGCCTGATGCCAGACCTCCGGGCGGTCGTCGGCGCCGAACAACGCCAGGGCTTGCGGCACCATCTGATTGAGTGCGCGGGCGCCCTGGCTACCGCCCAGCACCAGCAACCGGGGCCGGCCGCCGCGGCCAGCCCACCGTTCCTCGGGCGGCGGCAGGTCGGCGATAGACTGGCGCACCGGATTGCCGACGGTGATCGCTCGCCGCGCCGGAGGAAAGGTCTGGGGAAACGCTTCCAGCGCCTGGCTGGCGAACCGCGACAGCCAGCGATTGGTCATGCCGGCAATAGCGTTCTGCTCGTGTACCACCAGCGGAATGCCCAGCCACCGGGCCATCATCCCGCCCGGACCGCTGGCGAACCCGCCCATGCCCAGCACCACGCGCGGGCGGAGCCGCCGCAGGATCGCGCCGGCCTGCCACAGCGCCCGCCCCAGCATGAGCGGCGTTCGCAACTTGCGGCTCAGCCCCTTGCCCCGCAGGCCACTGACCTCGATCCACTCGACCGGGATACCCGCTTTCGGCACGAGAGTCGCCTCCAGGCCGGCCCGGGTTCCCATCCACGTTACCGCTACGCCGCGCGCCAGCAGCCACGTGGCAACTGCCAGTGCGGGAAATACGTGGCCACCGGTTCCGCCGGCCATGATGAGGACTCGAGGCTTGCCGCTCATTCCTCGTGTACTCCCCCGGCACGGGTTTCGACATCGATCCGCAACAGCACCGCCAGCGCCATGCACATCACCACCACGCTGCTGCCGCCATAGCTCATCAGCGGCAAGGTCAATCCCTTGGTCGGCAACACGCCCATGTTGACGCCCATGTTGAACAGCGCCTGGATGCCAAACCACAGACCGATGCCATAGGCCAGCCAGGCCGAAAACTTCAGATCCAGTCGTTCCGCACGCTGCCCAATAATGAAAGCCCGCCACACCAGGGTCACGAACAAGGCGATGACGGTCAGGATGCCGACCAGCCCCAGCTCCTCGGCCAGCACCGCGAACAGGAAATCGGTATAGGCCTCGGGCAGATAAAACAACTTTTCCACGCTGGCGCCCAGTCCGACCCCAAACAGTTCGCCGCGGCCGATGGCGATCAGCGAATGGACCAACTGGTAGCCGCTGGTTTCGGGATGCGCCCAGGGATTGAGAAAACTTAAAACCCGCTCCAGCCGGTAGGGCGAAGACAAAATCAACACCGCCATCACCGCCACGGTCCCGACCTGCAAGGCGCCAAACTGCCAGAGATTGACCCCAGCCAGGAACACCATGCCCAGCGCGGTCGCCATCAGCACCACCACGCTCCCGAAATCCGGTTCCAGCAGCAGCAGGACTGCCAATATCGCCAGCACGACCATCGGCCGGAACAGCGCCAGCGCCGAGGTGCGGAAATCGGCAGTCCGCAATTCGTCGCCGCGCCGCTTGAGATAGTCGGCGACGTAGATCAGGGCGAACAGCTTGGCGACTTCCGACGCCTGGATGTTGATGGGACCTGCGCCGATCCACCGCGTGCTGCCGTTGACCTCCCTGCCGATGCCGGGGATCAACACCAGGACCAGCAGAACGATGGCCGCCAGCAGCAACAGCGGCCCCGCTCGCCGCCAGCGTGCCACTGGAATCTGATACACGATTCCGCCCACCAGCAGGCCGACCAGTACATAGAGGCCCTGACGAAACAGGAAATAAAAGGGCTGACCGGTCTGGCGGTCGGCGATCGGCATCGAGGCCGAAGCCACCATCAGCAAACCGAGCGCCAGCAGCAGCAGGGCCGGGACCAGCACCCAGGGATCGGGGAACGGCAGGGCGGACTGGCCCGCGCCGGCGCGCGGCAAGTGATTGTTCCGGTTCGTAGCAATACCGGCGGTTGCGCTCAGCATTCCGGCAATCTCCGCACCGCCGCGACGAACACCGCCGCGCGCTCTTCATAATTGCTGAACATGTCGAAGCTGGCGCAGGCCGGCGACAGCAGGACGCAGTCGCCTGGCTGAGCCAGTCGAGCGGCCAGCGCCACCGCTTCATCCATATCCGCCGCCGAGTGCAAGGGCGCGCTGTCGCCCAGCGCGGCGGCGATCAGCGGCGCGTCGCGGCCGATCAGCACTACCGCCCGCGCCTTGGCGGCCAGCGCCGCCCGCAGCGGACTGAAATCCTGGCCTTTGCCATCACCGCCGGCGATGAGTACCACCCTGCCCGGCAGGCCGCGCACCGCGGCGATCGTTGCACCGACGTTGGTGCCCTTGGAATCGTCGTACCAGCGCACGCCACCATGCTCTCGCACCAGTACGGTCCGGTGCGCCAGGCCGGCGAATTCCCGCAGCGCCGCCAGCATGCCTTCGCGGCGCAGGCCCAGCACGTGCCCCATGGCCAGCGCCGCCAAGGCGTTGGCGAGGTTGTGATCACCACTGATCTTCAGTTCCGCCGCTGCGATCCAGCGGTCCGGGCCGTATGCCAGCCAGGTCTCGCCGCCTTCGCGGCGCAGGCCGAACTCATCTTCGCGCGGCTCGGCCTGGGTGAAACGCACGACGTTCCGCCCTGGCTCGACCATCGCCATCACCGCCGGATCGTCGGCGTTGACCACCAGCGTCCCGTCGCCCCGGAACACGCGCCGCTTGGCGGCGATGTAGTCATCCAGGCTGTCATAGCGGTCCATGTGGTCCGGGCTGATGTTCAGCACCGTCGCCACCCGAGCATTCAGGCTGTGGGTAGTCTCCAACTGGAAGCTGGACAGTTCCAGCACGTACACCTCCGGCGCCACGGCGGCATTCCGCTCGTCGCGCAGCCACAGTTCCAGCGCCGGGGTACCGAGATTGCCGCCCACCGCCGCCCGAACCCCGGCCCGCTCGGCCATCAGTCCCAGCAGGGTAGTGACCGTGCTCTTGCCGTTGGAGCCGGTGATGGCCGCGACGGGAACCTGGGTCAGCCGGGCCAAGAGTTCGATGTCGCCCCAGACCGGTACGCCGCGCGCCGCTGCTTCGGCAATGGCCGGCGTCGTCACCGCCACGCCGGGACTGACCAGCAGTCGCGCCGTACCGGCGAACACGACTGGATCGAACCCGCCCAGATAGCAG
>Ga0079037_100001992_pt1 | contig 10973 bp, 10 predicted proteins | sample Mud3Dept4metaG_FD_71479 | JGI IMG/M metagenome (GOLD analysis project Ga0079037, IMG submission 71479) | Freshwater wetland microbial communities from Ohio, USA, analyzing the effect of biotic and abiotic controls - Mud 3 Core 4 Depth 4 metaG | ecosystem: Environmental > Aquatic > Freshwater >... | reverse complement strand
CGTCTTCAATATCATCATCGCGTCCGAACCGGTAGTTGAGTGTCGGTCCAATACGGAATGTTGGATGATTTGCCAGATTCACATACAGTTGGGTTGCGATAAGCATCGCGTAGTATTCAGTTTTTTCGGGGGTGTATTTGAAAAATGGTGCTACGCCGCCCATGTAATCATCTGACCCAATATAGTCCGGCAGCATACCGCCCCCTATGCCTACAATGTTCGGAACGTTGTCGATCCCGAACGGCATGTCCTGCGCCTGTGCCGAATGTGCGACCAGGAACGCACAGACAAATGCAATGAATACAACAAAAAGCTTCTTGGTGTTACTCATTCTTCATTTCCTCCTTTTACACGATAGTTTTTTGCATCATATTCTTTGAAACTTTCTACATCTCAATTGATCTCATGTATAAGATACTTATCTCACCCCCTTTTTAGCGCAATAGCATAACATAAGTACGCTATTAATTTCACTATCGTGTTAGAAAGCGCTACCAAGTCTGTCAAATGTTCGCCTCAGGTAAAAAATAAACTGTTTTATCCCCATTATCAATATGGCCTGCCGAGGTAAAAGTAACCGGCATTGAACCCTCCGTCGGCATGTCCAACCGCTAAGTACAGGGGGCCGAAGATGGTATCGTACCCGACAAAGATGCTTCCGGCCAGGCGAAGGTTGCCGAGATCAAATTGTTTCTCATCCTCCGTCCATACATTGCCACTTTCGAGGGATCCGCCAACATAGAGGTCACCGATGAACGACGAACCTACCCTGTGATAGGTGATCAGCCTTCCAAACGCCATGGTCTGGCCACGGAGCTGCCCGGAGTTAAGCCCGGAAAGTTTAAAGATCCCGCCAAGGGTAAGCGTATCATAGAACGGGAGATCATTGCCGATGTAAGAACCGGCCATGAGAGATGCAAGCACCGTCTGCTTTTTGAAGGTGAAGGCACCCAGGATACTTCCCTGAATCTTATTGTATTCGTCATCCGAGCCCAGGGCCTTCAGTGATGAGATGGATTTGAATTGTGCAAGGTACCCGTTATTGGGGAAATTCACATTGTCTATTTGATCAAGTCGGCCAGCAACCACGATCGCACCGCGGTCAGCTTCGTCTCTCGGCAAATCAGCGTCACCGCTTATCGAGTCCGCCCTGAATTTTCCGAATTGAAGGCCAACCCTTGCCTCCCCGTACATCCATGGCATGATACCAACGTCGATTCCTCCTTCATAGCTTGTTATCCGGTATTCGGCGACCCGATCGTGCCCCTTATAGACATCTACAGGATCCTGCTTCCATTGAACGCGTGGAGATATGAAAAAAAGGCGGTTTACGGAGAGGGGCTGGTAGAATTCCGAGTAGATGCCGCTTGGGGTACCAAGATTGACCTGTGTTTTCCATTCAGCGCCAAGACTGTTCATCCACCGCCGTGTATAATCAAAAAGGATATTGTAGCTGGTCGATCCCTTAAAGTCGCTTTCGAGGGATACGCCGGTGCGGAGGTAATTCGGCCCCCATGATCTTTCCTTTGCCTTCACGACAAGGTCATACCCATCCTTTTGCTGTTTCATATGAAGGTCTACCCGCTCGAAATCGCCTGTGCCGTATACCCTGCCGGCCTGCTCTTTCATCTGCTCGACGTCTACGGTATCACCGGGCTTTACCGTCAACCTGCTGGCAACGAAATCCGGAGAGATTTTGGTCTTACCCTCCACCTCGATCTTCACGGCAGCGATCTTCACCTCTTTCACCTGCTCGCGGTGATGCCGGGCAGTAAAAGCTGCATACTCGCTGTCGGAAACTGAATATCTCTTCAGGTTGTCGATCTTTTCCCGGGCAGCCTTTTCACCGCGACGGGAAATCTCTGCAGCCTTGTCAAAGTCTCCGGAGCCGAGTTCGCCAAGTTCCGGATTGATGTAGACATCCTGCGGGCCAAGGGTTTTGACCTGCTCTTTCACGTTCTTTTTCATCATGATGTCGATCATCTGGTTCAGGATTGAGAAGCTTCCGCCGAGGTCTTCCCTCGTCGCCATGGGCTTGTCTACATCGCTGCAGATGATGATATCGGCACCCATTTCCCGCACGATGTCGACCGGGAGGTTTCGGACTATGCCGCCATCTATCAGAAGCCTGCCATTCAGCTCGATCGGGGGGAATGCACCCGGCACGGACATACTGGCCCGCGCCGCATCAGCAAGCCGGCCTCCTTTGAGAACAACCATCTCGCCGGTCTCGAGGTCCACAGCAATGGCCCGGTAAGGTATCGGTAGGTTGTCGAAATTATCGATACCAGAGGTATGGAGCATAAGGGTCTCGAACAGGACGTTGACCTTTTGGTCTTTAATGAGGCCTTTGGGGGTGACTACTTTGCCGTCCTTTATGCCCACCGCAAGCCTGGTAAGGTTATCGAAGTCTTCCTTTTTTCTCCGGTAGTCGACGTCCCGCCGGTCCGGATCGCCGGAAAAAACATCCTTCCAGTCTATTGCGGTGATCACCTTCTCGAGTTCGTCGGCAGTAAGTCCTGATGCATAGAGGGCCCCAACAATCGCACCCATGCTCGTCCCCGCGATATAATCGACCGGGATCTTCTGCTCTTCCAGTACCTTCAGCACCCCAATATGCGCTGCCCCCTTTGCTCCGCCGCCACCCAGCACAAGACCAATCTTCGGTCTCGTTGTTTCTTCGGCAAAAGACAGATCGGGAGAAAGGATGCATAATAATAAAAGTGTGGCAAAAATAGATGTTACTATTGTCCGTATTTTTTTCAAACTGGCCATAATTTCACCCCCTGTGAGGATAAACACCTCCTGATCATCCTGCTTAAATAGAGACAGAGACAAATAACTTGCCACAGGCGCGACTCTACTGCTTTTCAATCTTCGTGATCTTTGTGCCCTGCAATCCTATCCCGGCCATCAGACCTTTCTGGTCGAAGAAGAAAGCATAGATGTCAGATTTTGCTGTTGTTGTCGTTAACGATTTTGCAATACCTTCGTCCACGACCACGATACTTGGGCCAACACCGATCTCCCAACCAGCGCTCTTTTCGAGATAGGCAAGTGCAGAATCGGTCATCAGAAACAGTGCGTAGCCGAACTTCTGTACGCCGGCCTGCAGGCCGTAAGAGGCTGCAACACTCTTATAGTAGCCGGCTGTTTTCCCCTTCACGCGGAGGGCCCCCTCGCCATATTGCCCGCCGATGATGAGGCCGCCCTTCACGATGCCCGGGAATACCAGTATGCCTTTAGCCTCTGCTGCAAGGGCTTTTGCTGCAGGCTCCCGCGAGTACAGCTTATCGAGGGAAGCGTCAACATCACGATCGATCTCGGCTGCTGTATCCGCACATGCTGTTTGCTGATATGCTCCGGATATCAGCACCGCGACAATTATGAGAAAACCAACCACAAATTTTATGTACTTTTGCATCTTTCGCCTCCTCTATTCATTTATTTTTCTGAGAGACTGCCTTAATTTAAAAACGAGTTCAAACACACAGACACTATTTAACCGCATAGCCCCGACCTTCCATACATGCACTGAACGCATTGTTGAAATGCTGAAGTGTCCCGGCTTTTGCCTGCTCAGCCTGCTGCTGCTGAGCTGCCTTGTTCTGCCTCGCCTGCCTGCCGCCGGCCATGGTACCAGCAACCGCACCGATGCCTGCGCCCTTTCCGGTATCGCCGGCAATAGCACCTACTGCTGCACCTCCAACTGCGCCGCGCGCCGCGCCACGTACCCGCTCACCACCACCCGCTGCCGGACCAGGCTGCTCAGTAGGAGCACTTGCCACCGTAACCGGGTCGATCCCGGTCTGCTGCTTCGCCCATGCATAGCATTCACCTTCATCCTTGTTCTGTTGCTGGGCAGACTGCCCCTTCGAAGGATACGGTGCAAGCCCGAGGGATGATGAAACCGACTGTGCTGAAGCATCTCCCATCACGGTGATGACCGCGAGCAGAACGATCACCAGACTCAACATTATGCTGACAACTGCACTTTTCTTCATACATTTTCTCCTTTCTTTATAGAACCTATCTCAAAATTCCTTTTCCATCATCGGTCCCTATTAGTCTGTCATTCCCGCCTGCGCGGGAATGACGACTCTTTGTGAAAACCGTCCTTTATACACAGGCATTAATTATCCGCTGACACCCCGCGCGTTCCTATTAGTTGATAATCGTGTATTTTACACCAAGCTTGCCGCACACGTTGTCAATAATACGCAGCGCCAGCTCCTTTTCACGTTCTTTTTCGTACTCTTTTTCCTTCCCTTCCACTTTCGGAACATCTGCTTTCACGATTACTGATGTTTTCTCCTGGCTGATTGGCTCAGCCTTGAAAGAAGCTTTCTGTATGTCATCCGTCACTTCAAGAAGAAATTTCTCATCATCTTTCTTCAGTATTTTTACAACAGGCGCACGCTCTTCCGCCAAAGAGATTGCTGCGCGGTAGACTTTTTCAGCTGGCGCCGGGATTTCTGCCTCTGCAACATACCCTTCCTTGCTTTTCGCATACTTGATTGCTACCGGAATTGCGGCAATACAGGCAAAAAAGGATATTGCCGTTACTACCGTGATCAGATAACCGAGGAACTTCATTGTGACTCCAGAATTTCTTTTGTTGCTCATCATCTTATCCTCCTGTTTTTGATAAACCTCATATGGTTTTCTCATCTGTCTATAAAATTCTACCATGTCAATTGCCCTTTTGAGATAGCGGTACTATTTTTTGGGTCTCAGAACCTGATCACTGTGCGGAGACCGGGGTCACGGTGTAAAGGCCTCTACCGCCCAGAACCGATTGGATTATTGCAGTGAGGACAACGCCGAGTGCAACCCCCCTGACTGCCTTTGCTGCGAGAACGACTGTTTCGTCCCCCTGGGAAACAGATACATTCTTATTCGTTATCAATGTTCGGAGCCGCCTTCCAGTATTTGCCGCGCGCCCTCATCTCATCCTGAGTCTCTCGCGGTATGAGATCACCGGCGTTTCCGCTCTGGCGAATCTCCCAACCGCCCCCAAGGGAGCGGTAAACCTCTACCAGATTAGCCGCCACTGTTCCCTGCATGGAGGCGAGCGCATCCTGCTGGACAGCGAGCGCACTGAGGGTGCTGATAACGGTGTTGAAGTCCACCAACCCTTCCATGTATTGCTCCGTCGAAATGTCGGCAGCCCGTTTTGCTGCATCCGCCGCCTGCTGCAATGCTTCGAGCTGTATCAGCGACTGGAAGAACGCGACCAGGCTTTTCTCGACCTCGCCCTGTGCCTGAAGGACGGTCCTGCGGTAATCTTCGAGCAGTTGCTGGAAAGCTGCATCCTGGAGCAGAATGTTGTTCTCGATTCGTCCATAGTTAAAAACATTCCAATGCACAAATCCCCCATAGCTGTATGCGATATTCTTCGAGTCGAAGAGATCTGCGAACTGTTGGCCATATGCCTGGGAAACAGCCGGGCCGATAAAACCTGTCAAAGATAGTGCCGGATAGAGGTCGCTGACAGCAACCCCAATCTGTGCACATTGTGCCGCCAGCTTCCGTTCGGCCGTGCGAATGTCGGGTCGGCGACGGATCAGGTCCTGGGGCATGCCGACTGCGATAACAGGAGAAACCGCCGGGATGGATCCTGTCTTGCCCAGACTCTCGGTCAGGTCTTCAGGCAACCGACCAAGGAGAATCGCCAACGCGATCTTTAGTTGCCGGAGCGACTGCTCCAGGAGCACCACCGAGGCCTTTGTAGTGTAGAGGAGCGTCTGGCCCTGCTCGACATCAAGCGAACTGATATCCCCGGCGTCGAACTTCGCCTGGCTTATGCGCACGCTTTCCTCCTGGTAGGTGACGTTGTTCCTGGCAACGTTAAGCCGTTGTTCAGTGGTCCGAATGAGCAGGTAAGTCTGGGCAACCTCGCTGATGAGGGTTACCAGGACCCCATCGTAATCTGAAAGGGTAGCGTCGTAAGTAGCCGAGGCCGATTCGATCTGGCGTCGGATCCTCCCCCAGACATCGATTTCCCATGCAAGATTAAAGTTCAAATTGTACGCTTCCAACTGCCTGCTGTTTGCTCCGGGATCCATTAATTCAGCGGCCGCACCGATAAACTGGCTTTGCGGAAAGAGATTCCCCTTCGCGATCAGGAGGACCTGGCGCACCTGCAAGACGCGGAGCGCAGCGGAGCGGAGCGTCAGATTCCCTGCCAGGGCTTCATCGACAAGCTGGTCGAGCACCGGGTCATGAAAGGCCTGCTTCCACCAGAACGGTTCGACAGGAGATGTTGTCTTCAGATTGGGATCATCGAATTCAAGCCATTGGTTCGCAACATTGGCTGTGGGCGGCATGTAGTTCGGTCCTACCATTGTGCATCCGGAAGAGAAAATAGCCACTACTAACAGAAGGCCAATGAACTTAATCGAGTATTTCATTTGGTTTGCCTCATCGTGTTTGTGACGTGTGGGATCCATTCTGCTTGCTATCCCCGCTTCCTTTCTTAATCAGCACCGAACACGTCGTTCCAATACGCAGTTTAATTTCTGCCGGGACGTTGACGAGACGGATCCGCACTGGAATCCTCTGCGCCAGCCGGATCCACTCAAAAGTCGGACTGACTTTCGGCAGGAGATTTTGTCCGGTACTGCCATCCTGCTGGAAAATACCCCATCCGATACTATCAACGACGCCCTCGAGGGGCCGGTTCGGATAGGTCATGAGGGTGACCACCGCCCTATCACCGGATGTAACGCCAGCTATACTATTCTCCTTGAAGTAGCCGTCTACCCAAAAACTTGCGGTGTCGACAAGCGCCAGCGCAGGCTGATTCGCAACGACATGGCTGCCAATCCCTAGACGAATGTTCGTGACATAGCCGTCTGTCGGGGCCCAGATCTTCGTAAATTCAAGATTAAGCTGGGCCTGCTCGAGGGAGGCCTTTGCTTGCCGAAGATGGGCGTTCGAATCGCCAAGGGCGCCGAGCTTGGCCTGAGCTTCGGCAAGCCCAGCCTGAGCTTTCAACAGGTTTGACTCCGCCTGAAGAAGCGCCGCTTGTGCTACTTTCTTTTCCTCCAGAGTAACATCGTACACAGCCTGGGCACGTTCCACCGCCTTTTGGGACGTCGCTTTCTTGGGAAGCAGGCTCTGTTGCCGTTCGAGTTCCGCTTTGTTCTTGGCGAGGGCGGCATCAGCCTGCGCGATAGCACTTTTGGCCTGGCTGATGGATGCGCGCGCCACTTCCACCTCGGCCCTGGCTGAATCGACCTTTTTGGCAAGCGCCTCAACATCCCCACCTGTCTGATCGAGCTGGGCTCGCGCCTGATCCAGGCTCGCCTGGTAGGTGCGGGGATCAATTTCAAAGAGCAGATCGCCAGCGCGGACAAATTGATTATCCTTTATCGGCAAAGTGACGATAGGCCCGGAGACTCGTGGTGCGATCTCAATCACGTTCGCCTGCACCTGTCCGTTGCGGGTCCAGGGATTCGTAAGATAGTTCCAATACTTGAGCAGTACGACAGCAACAGCGATAAGAACAATCACACCAGTAAGGAAATAGTTTTGTTTGGTTTTCATGTCTATAGTTTCCTCCTCATTAAAACGGAACGAACAGATACCCGATCGCTACGGTGTAAATCACTGCCAAGGCTACGAAAACAAGGGGCGGATAAAAGAAATATCGCGATAGCCTGGTACGGTTAAGCAGGCTTGCGGTCCAGTATGCCAGCAGAACGCCGAGGCAGCCGGCAATAAACAGAGGCGACAGGTAAATGCCTCCGATGGTAAATTCACTGGGAATGCCGTTCATGAAAACCTTTCCTCCCGTAAACATGACCAATTGATGGCCTGCGCGATTCCGGCATAGGCTAAGACTGCCTCCGAAATACCGCGGTAACCCCCGAGCAATCGGAAGAATTTCTCCCCCTCTTCCCGGCTCACCTCATCCCCCGCCCGGTTGACGACCTCCTCAATCTGTTTCTCGATACGATGAAAGCCTGCTTCCAAGCGATCTCTCAGTGGTGTGACTGGCTCTGCTTCCGGATTCTGTGCCCATCTACCAAAGATTTTTTCGATGACGTCATTCCATATCTGCAAATTATCACGCAACTCCTGAGAGAGTGGCTTCGCGCGAAAAACTATATCGGTCTCCAGAAACTGATCTATGCGATATACCAGATTCTGAATAGAGATGACAAGGGTCTGGATATGCCCGGATGCATCTTGGATGTGTTTGCGGTCAATTACCTTGCTCCAGGCTGCGAGTTTGGCCGGAAGCATACTCAATTGACGCGTATGGAACGCGATCCTCCAGCGTTCAAGGGATGATAGGCGCCCGTAATTTATCGCCTTCCGTGACATCAAGAATTCTGCGCTATGAAAGAATCGATCCAGCATATGTAAAACCACTTTCTCGGGTCGCGGTGAACCTAACAAATACGACATTACGTAGAGGAACATGAAGGCCATCACAAGAAACAAGACCATATTCGCCATGACGGCGAAAACATAGACCTGGTGATTCTGAATCTGGATGATGTTTAGAATGGCCATGCTCACAAAGAACCGCCCCATACCGGACATGAAATAACAGTTAAGGAACATGCAGGTGAACAGCAGCGCCCCCAACCCGAGGAAGGAGGAGAGCTGCGGCATGACGAACACATAAATGGCCAGGCATATCAACGAAGTCACTGCCACGGGCATAATCATTTTGCTGGCCCTGGCCTGCGGGACGAGTGCAATGAGCAGTGCGATAGTGCCTGAAAACTGGAACCAGCCGGAATGCCCAGGTGGATCGAACAAAATCCAGATCAGAAAACCAACCCCGGTTGTCGCTGATACAAAAGCAGCAGAGCGCAGATGATCCCAATCGGGGACTGGAAGCCAAGTGCCTCGGTCTATCTTGCTGGGAGTCAGGCTCGGTTTCGTTTTTCCACCGCTTACAACCTGACCCGCCAGCTCTCGAGCGCATTCCAGCAAGCCCGCAGTGAGCTCCTCTATGCGTATCATCTCCTTCCGGGCAATTTCTACCGCAGCTCTGTCGAATGCGGATAGGCGTTCTACTGTAGTGCGGTCAGACTCCAGACCAAGCCGGTGTGTGAGATGACTCGATGACCGGTTAGCGAGAATATCGGAGAGCGCGGAAAAGCGAGAATCGAGTTCAGAAAAAAAGATTTGCAGTTCGGGGAAGACCGCCTGCACATCAATGCGGACAATCTCGGCAAGGCCTGACTGCCAACGGCCTGTAGTTTCCAGCAGGGCCGTGGACAGTCTGTGGAAACGCTCCCAGAGATGACTAACTTCTTTGACCTCGTAGCTCTCCGAGCCTTCTGCATGTATCACTTGTGAGAATTGGGCCAATTGCTGGACAACGTTAGCTTGCAGTCCATAAAAGCTCCCATCGGGCGCCCGCCGGCCGAGCAGGGTATCCCGCCCGGAGCAGTAGATATCGTTTAGGGTCGCCGCCAGTTCAGCACTTGACTTCTTGATCGCTCCAAGGTTTGTCTGCGGCCACAGGAACACTGCGATCAGCGTATAGACCACAACCCCCATTATCGTCTCAACAGTGCGGAATACAGCACTTTCGAACATGTTCGCCGAGGAATCTACATCGGACAGGAGTATGATGAGGCATACATAACCGGACATCACCCACAGGTAAGAGTCCTTCTGCCGGCTTACCATCATATAGCTGGTGAAGAACATCCATCCACACGTGAGAAGCATAAAGGTCCAGCGTTCCTGCGGCGCAAGAGCTTGGATGACTAAAGCAGCGAGGCATCCGGGAATGGTGCCGATCACGCGAAGAGTGCCCTTCCGAATGGAAGCCCCTGCAGTAGGCAGCGCGATAACGGCTACAGCCCAACCTGCCCAGTATGGGTTCATCCAACCGAGCTGCATCGCGATGCCGAAGACCAAGGTAAAAGCCAAACCCGTCTTAATTGCTTCTTTGAGCTTTGTGGTCTTGCTCATACTTTAGTAACCGCTGCCCCCATAGTGATAATATCCTTGTCTGTTACTTTTTCTTTGTGTGATCCTGATGGCACATCAGGCAGTCCATATGCCCCTGCTGACTGTTAAGGCTTACCGTGTTATAAAACATATCGTCTGATCCGTGGCATTTCCAGCAGTGTTCGATTTCCGGCTTTGGCGACCATTTGGGGGGAGTCCATTTTCCGTCAAAGTAATCATTGAGATGGGACACTACCTGATATACGACCTCACCCGCCACCTTTGCACAGCGGTCCTTTTTGCTTTTAGAATCCACTTTGACTCCTGCGACGTTAACCCATTTGGATACAGACGTATGGCAAAGCGGCGTCATTGCCTTGGCCTTAACCTGCTTGGGGAATGAGGAGATATCATCAAAACGATCGGTAGGAAATTCAGTCTCAGCATACGAGTACATCAGTCGATCTATGAGTGGTGCATAGGCTCCTTTGTCATCGTAAACGACCATGTTGATAAGATAAGAACTGATACCAAGAGTACCGCAGAGTGTGCCATGTCCGGCGTAACCGGCTCCCGCATGTTCGAACATATAGTCCGGCAGCGTCGTCCATGGATAACCAACTTTCTCTTTCAGAAGGCTGGAGACCCCCAGCCACGTACCATTCCCTCATCCTTTGTGCTCAAGGTAGGCGCGAAAGGCACGCCTGCCGGCTTCCAGCGGATCGAGCTTGACCCATTTCCATGGAAGGGGCGGTGCTGCTGCAGCTGTTGGGGTCGGCGTTGATGCGAAACTGGTACCGTGCCCTGCTATGCCTCCTGCCAGAAAGATGCCCAATTTTGTTATGAAATTACGGCGTGAAAATAACGATGATTTCTCCTTGTTGTTATCCATCATGATCTCCTTTCTTTCTTTCTTTCTTTCATCTCTATCAATTGAAGTGGACCCCATTGGTTGGACAGTTTTGGGGCTGACTTAAGGTGGAAACCACCATCCATCATGCCGCCAGTTTATCAGGCATCGGAGTTATTATCAGCATTGAAATTAT
>Ga0079037_100001991_pt1 | contig 10976 bp, 8 predicted proteins | sample Mud3Dept4metaG_FD_71479 | JGI IMG/M metagenome (GOLD analysis project Ga0079037, IMG submission 71479) | Freshwater wetland microbial communities from Ohio, USA, analyzing the effect of biotic and abiotic controls - Mud 3 Core 4 Depth 4 metaG | ecosystem: Environmental > Aquatic > Freshwater >... | reverse complement strand
AGATCGCGGTCGGTGAAGACTTCCACCTCGTCGGCGAAGATCTTCATGCCGTCCTTGTCGAGCTCGACGTCCCCGGTGAGCTTCCAGTGGAAGTCGCCGATGCGCTCGATCTGCCACTGCCGCGCCGAGTCGAAGCCGGGGATGGCCTGGCCGCCCGGCTGCTGCGCGTACGCGCCTGAGGCAGCCAGCAAGGCTGCCAGCACCGGCCACAGCACACGGGCGGGGCGCGCGCTCATCGAGTCGAAGGTTACCATGCCCCGCGGCGGCTTTCGAGAACCGGGAGCACGGCGCCAAGCAGGAAGATCGAGCCCGCCACGGTGATCTCCGGCGCTGAAGCCCAGGCGGCGTCCATGGCGGCCACCGGATCGCGCTCGACGATCACCAGGGCCCCCGCATCGATGGCCCGCGCCACGGCGCTCAGCGCGTCGGGATCGGCTGCGCGCGGCGTCGGCGGGACCGTGACGACGACGAGCGACGCGCACGGCAGCAGATGGCGGAGCATGCCGGCGTGATCCTTGTCGCGCACGGCGCCGAAGACGAGCGGCTGGCGCCCGCCGGGCACCGCCTCTCGCAGATACTCAGCCAGCGTGGCCGCCCCCGCCTCATTGTGCGCCGCGTCGAGGAGCACGCGCTTCCCGCCGGCCAGGCGGCGCCAGTCGAGGCGGCCTGGCCATTTCGCCTCGCGCAGCCCCCGCTCGATCGCCGGAGCGGGCACGGGTACGCCCGCCTCCGACAGCGCCTCGAGCAGCCGCACCGCCACGAGGGCGTTCTGCACCTGATGCCGTCCCCGGAGGCCCAGCGTGAGTGGGCCGTATGATCCCGCCGGCGTGCCCAGGGTCAATGAGGTCAGGCCGCCGGCCATCGTTGCCGATACCGACACGCCGTCTGAGGCGTCCACGAAGGCGGCTCCCTGACGGGCGCACGCCTCGGCGATCACGCCGCGCGGCCCGGCGGCGCGCTCCCCGCAGACAAGGCGCATCCCCGGCTTGGCGATTCCGGCCTTTTCGAAGGCAATTTCGGCGAGTGTGCCGCCGAGATACTGCTGATGGTCCAGCGCGATGTTCGTGATGGCGCCCGCCAGCGGCGACGCGATCGACGTGGCGTCGAGGCGTCCGCCCATCCCCACCTCGAGGACGGCCGCTTCCACGTGGTGGCGGCGGAACAGCTCGAACGCGGCTGCGGTCGCGACTTCGAAAAACGTGGGCGTGGCCTGGAGCCGGCCGCGGCCCAGGAGCCGGCCGGCGAGGACACGCAGATGTTCGACGACCTCCTCCAGCTCCGGCGCCGGCACCGGCGCGCCGTCGAACGTGAATCGCTCCTCGATGCGGACCAGGTGCGGCGAGGTGTAGCAGCCCGTCCGGTACCCCGCGGCGGTCAATGCGGCCGACGCCATCGCGCACACCGACCCTTTGCCGTTCGTGCCGGCGACGATCACCGACGGATACGCGTCCTGGGGCCGGCCCAGGGCGTCGGTGATGACGCGGATGTTGTCGAGGCCCAGCTTGTGGCCGTGGAATTCCAGTCCGAAGAGATACTCAAGCGGGTGCATGCATGAAACGCAGAGTCCGGGCAATCGTGGCCTTCAGCTCGCGCCGGTCGACGATGATGTCGATCATGCCGTGCGTGAGGAGGAACTCGCTGCGCTGGAACCCGTCGGGCAGCTTCTGGCGGATCGTCTGCTCGATGACGCGCGGCCCGGCGAACCCGATGAGCGCCTTCGGCTCGGCGATGTTGAGGTCGCCCAGCATCGCGAAGCTCGCGGTGACGCCGCCCGTCGTCGGATCCGTCAGCACCGAGATGAAGGGGATGCCGGCCCGGTCGAGGCGGGCGAGGGCCGCCGAGACCTTGGCCATCTGCATCAGCGACAGCGCCCCTTCCATCATCCGCGCGCCACCGGAACACGACACCACGATGACCGGACTGCGCGAGGACAGGCCGCGCTCGACGGCCCGGGTGATCTTCTCGCCCACGACCACGCCCATGCTGCCGCCGATGAAACTGTACTCCATGGCGGCGACCACGACCGGGATGCCATCCAGCGTCCCGCTGCCGACGATGACCGCGTCCAGGATGCCGGTGGCGGCCTGGCTGGCCCGAAGACGGTCGCGGTAGGGCTTGGTGTCCGTGAACGCCAGCGGGTCCGTGGAGGAGAGTCCAGGGTCGTGCTCTTCCCATGGACCGTCAAAAAGCGACTGGAGCCGCTCGGTCGCCGTCATGCGGAGGTGGTGGCCGCATTTCGGGCACACCTGGAGGCTGGTCTGCAGGTCCTTGTTGTAGATCACCTGCAGGCACGACGGGCACTTGATCCACAAGCCCTCGGGCACCCGCACGGCGGTCGCCGGCGCCTGCGCAATCGGCGTCTTGGTCTTCTTGAACCAGGGCATTCAAAAGAACGTTACCAGAAGAGAGTAGTCAGTAGCCAGTAGCCAGTAGTCAGTGGCCAGGAGATACGCCTTGCCGGTCGGTCTCGCCGTAAAGCCTGCTGCGCGCGGGTTTGCGCGTATGACTTGCTACTGACTACTTACTACTCACTACTTGCGACTGTCTGAGCTACTTCCGTGGCACGTAGTACTGCGTCCCCCGGCCCATCGTCCTCAGCTGCCGGAGCAGGTCGTCCACCGCATCGTCGCTGCGGCCGAAGTCGATCTGCGACGTTTCCACGATCAGCAGCGGCGTGGCGGTGTAATGGAAGAAGAAGTGCTGGTACGCCTCGTTCAACTCCTTGACGTAGTCGGGCGAGACGCGGTGGGCCTGGTGCTCGGGATCGCGGGCGCGGTCGCGCAGCCGCTTCAGCAGGAGATCGGTCGGGGCTTGGAGGTACACGACAAGATCGGGCGCCGGGATGTCGCGATACAACAGATCGTAGAGCCGCTGGTAGATGAACAGCTCGTTGTCGTCCAGGCTCAGGTACGCGTAGATGCGGTCGCGATCGAAGAGATAGTCGCAGATCGAAACCTGGCTGAACAGGTCCGTCTGGCGGAGGCCCGACAGCTGGCGGTGGCGGTTGAGCAGGAAGAACAGCTGAGCCTGGAAAGCCGAGCCGGGCCGGTCCTGGTAGAAGTCGCCGAGGAACGGATTGTCCGCGTCCTCCAGGATCGCCGTGGCATCGAGGCGCAGCGCGAGGCGCTCGGCGAGCGCCGTCTTGCCCGCGCCGAGCGGGCCTTCAATCGCCAGATAGCGGTAGTCCAACTTGCGGCGAGTATACCGACCGCCGCGCGGGCAAGGCAAGGCGGGGTAAGATGGCGGCGTGATCATCGAACGCCTCGAGCTTCGCGTCCTGCGCCTGCCGCTCGTGAGGTTCTTCGAGACCAGCTTCGGCCGCGTGCACGACCGCACGTTCATGCTGGTGACGCTCGGCGGCGGCGGCGTGACGGCCTGGGGCGAATGCGTCGCCGACAACGACCCGTACTACAGCTCGGAAACCGTGGAGACGGCCTGGCACATCACGGCGCGGTTTCTGGCTCCGCTCGTCCTGGGCGTCGAGTTCGGCCATCCGCGGGACGTCTTTCCGGCCCTCCGCCGCGTGCGCGGCCACCACATGGCCAAGGCCGCTGTTGAAATGGCGGCGTGGGACTTGTTTGCGAAGCAGACAGGGAAGCCGCTGTCCGCCGTGCTCGGCGGCACGCGGGCGCGCGTCGAGGCGGGGGTGTCCATCGGCATCCAGGACTCGCTGGAGCAACTGGTCGACCGGGTGGGCGCGGAACTGGCGGACGGCTACCGGCGGATCAAGATCAAGGTGAAACCGGGCTGGGACCTGGCCGCCGCTGCGGCCGTGAGGGCGCGCTTCGGCACGGTGCCGCTCATGGTGGATGCCAACGCGGCGTACCGCCTGGAGGACGCGGAGCACCTGGCCGCGTTCGACCAGTTCGGGCTCATGATGATCGAACAGCCGCTCGACTACGACGACATCCGCGATCACGCCGCGTTGCAGCGGCGCATCGCGACCCCCGTGTGCCTCGACGAGTCGATTCACTCGGTGCGCCGCGGGCGCGACGCCATCGACGCAGGCGCGTGCCGGATCATCAACATCAAGCCCGGGCGGGTTGGCGGACACGGCGAGTCCATCCGGCTGCACGACCTGTGCGCGAGCCGGAACGTTCCCGTCTGGCACGGCGGGATGCTCGAGTCCGGCATCGGACGCGCGCACAACCTGCACCTGTCATCGCTTCCGAACTTCTCGCTGCCGGGCGACGTGGCCGCAAGCCGCCGGTACTACGAACCGGACCTGATCGACCCGCCGATCGAGATTGGCTCCGATGGAACGATCCCCGTGCCGGGTGGCCCCGGGATCGGCGTGCACGTGGTCGAGGACCGGGTGGATCGGGCCACGATCCGGCGCCTGGAGCTCTCGCCGTGAGGACACGCGCGGCGTGCGTCGCCGTCTGGTTCCTGGCGCTGGCTGCCGGCCCGGTGATGGCACAGCCGCGTCCGCCTCAGCCCGCGCCGCCGACCTTCGAACAGAAGATGGCCTGGATGCTGAGGCTCGAGGACCAGCGGATCTTGCGGGCGCCTGCGCCGCCGCCTGCGGCGGCGCAGGCGGTAGAGACTCAGCCGAAGAGCGGGCGCACCAGGCAGGCCCCGATGGCGCCACCGCCGGTGCCCGACCTGGTCCGGCTCCTCGAGGACCCGGAGGGGCGCGTGCGCCGCCGCGCGGCGCAGGCCATCGGGCGCGTCGGACTCGCCGAGGGCGTGCCGCCGCTCGCGGCGGTGCTCGCCGGCGATCGCGACGCCGAGGTCCGCCAGATGGCTGCCTTCGCCATGGGACTCATCGGCCACCGATCGGCGGTCGAGCCGCTCCGGACGGCCTTGCGCGACCCGTCGCTGCTCGTGCAGGGGCGCGCGGCCGAAGCGCTCGGGCTCATCGGGGACGCCGACTCGGCGCAGGCCATCGCGGCCATGGCCGCCGCCAGCCTGACGTCGGTGAAGGCCGCGGCCCTGGAGGCGGACGAAGGGGCGTACCCCCTCGACGACACCGCTGAAGCGTTCCGCCTCGCGATCTATGCCCTGACGCGGCTCAAGGCCGCCGACGCGCTCATGTCGGTCGTCCTCGGCCCTGCGGGGCAGCCGCGCATCGCCTGGTGGCCCGTGGCCTATGCCCTGTCGCGGACTGAGGACGCGCGCGTGGTTCCCGCGCTCGCCGCCTTCCTGCGGAGCGGCGCGGGCGTGTCGCGGGCCTTCGCCGCACGCGGACTCGGCGCGCGAAAGGCGGCAGGAAGCACCGAGGCTCTTGTTGCGCTTGCGCAGGGATGGCGGACGGACCCTCGGGCCGCCGTGGCCGCGGTCCGCGCGCTTGCGCAGATTGGCAGCGGCGAGGCTGCCGCGCCCCTGAGGGCCGTGGCTCAGTCGCGCGATGCCGACCCCTCCCTGCGGCTCGAAGCCGTCACGGCGCTGGGCGTGCTGAAGGACCAGGGCTCCCTCGACGTCGTGCTCGACGCGATCAGCGATCCGTGGCCGGCCATGCGGGCTGCAGCGCTGCGCGCACTCAAGGACATCGACCTCGACACCTTCGTCATCGTGCTGTCGGGGCTCGACGCCGATCCGCACCCGAGCGTGAGGACGGCCGTCGTGACGCTGCTCCCCGCGCTGGGGCCGGCGCGCGCGGTGCCGCGCCTGTCAGCGCTGATGGCCGGCCAGGATCCAGTGGTAGCCGCGGCCGCCGTCGCCGCGATGGCCAGCCTGCCGGAGAGACCCAAGGACTTCGCCGCCGCCCTGGAGCGTTTGCTGGCCGGCGGCGACGTCATGGTACGGGCGGCGGCCGCGTCGGCGCTGGGCGGGTTGATGCCGGCGGGAGGCGAGCGCGCGCTGATGGCCGCGTACAAAACCGGCCTGGCAGACGAGCTGTATCAGGCGCGGGCGGCGGCTCTGACGGCGCTCGCGAAGTACGGCGCCCCGGCCGCGACGACGACGCTGAACGACGCGCTCGCCGACAGGGAGTGGGCCGTCCGCCTGCGGGCAGCCGGCCTGTTGCGCGGGTTCGATCAGGCGAGCGACGCGGCCTCGCGGATCCGGCCCGCTCCCGGACGTCCGGTCGAGGCCTACGCCGCGCCCGCATTGATCGCGCCGCAGGTGTCACCGCACGTGTTCCTCGACACCGACAAGGGCACGATCGAGATCGAACTCGCCGTTCTCGAGGCGCCGCTCACGGCGGAGAACTTCCTCGCGCTGGCGCAGCGCGGGTACTTCAGCGGGATGGCCATCCACCGCGTCGTACCGAACTTCGTCGTGCAGGCGGGCGATCGACGCGGCGACGGCGAAGGCGGGCCCGGCCATACCCTGCGCGACGAAATCAACATGCTGCCCTACCTGCGCGGCGCGGTCGGCATGGCGCTCGACGGGGCGGATACCGGCGGCAGCCAGTTCTTCATCACGCATTCACCGCAACCGCACCTCGATGGGAGGTACACCGTCTTCGGCCGGGTGGTGGCGGGCATGGATGTCGTGGATCGCCTGCAGCAGTGGGACGTCATCCGCCGCGTCCGCACGTGGGACGGCATCGAGCTGGTGACGCGATAGGACCGGGTTCAGTTCCTGCGTACAAAAAAAACGGGGGTGAGATCACCCCCGTCATCGGCGCATCGAAGCTTAGCGCTTCTTCGCAGCCTTCTTCGTCGCCTTCTTCGCAGTCTTCTTCGCCATTGTTCCTCCTCGGATTGTGGCTGCTCAGCTGGTTACCGCCGCCGAACGATCACAAGCTCTGGGCTGAGCGATCCAGGCTCATACAAGCTGTAGATTATGGATGAGAACAAAACGATGTCAAGCAGAAAGTTGCGGGACGTTGCACGTGCGCGCGGCTTTCGTCGATCGTGATCGATGATCGACGCGATCCCCGGCGCGCCGGTCGTGCGTGATGCGCGAGGGTGAGGCCGTCAGCGAAGACGCGCGAGCGCGCGCTGCGCAAGGCTCCGTGTCTCCGCCGACGCGCCGTGCGCGCGCGACGCGGCGTCGTACATCGAGAGGGCGCGCGTGCGTTCCGCCGACGCCTCGAAGATCCCGCCGAGCTCGTAGTAGCTGGCCGCCACGAAGGGCGCGGGGGGCAGCGGCTGCGCCCGCAGTGCGCGCTCGAAGTCGGCGCGCGCGCGCGCGCGGTCCTGGGCCGCCAGCCATACGCACCCCCGGCGGTACCGGTGCACGCCATCGTCCGGCCTGAGCTGCACGGCGCGATCGAGCGGGGCGATTGCGCCGGCGGCATCGCCGCGTTCGAACGCACGCCAGCCCTCGAGCGACAACCGCGCGGCTTCGGCGACGTTCCGATCGGGCGCTTGCTTCAAACCCCGCTGGGCGGCGCGGCGCACGCCGCGGGTGTCGTTGTCGGGTGCCGCCGCGAGCGCCGCGCGGTACGCCGTCACGGCCTGGTTGCGCGACCCCACCTCGTCCAGGGCGCGCCCGAGCAGCAGCTGAGCCTGCGCGACCGCCCCGTACGGAGCCGCCGGCCGCCGCGCGATCACGGCGCGCGCCTCGTCAGCCGCGTGATCGGCCTCGGAGAGCGCGATCGACTGCGCCGCTGCGCCGAGGCGTCCCCACGTTTCGGCGAGGATCGGCTCGCGAAGCGCGCCGCCACGCGCCCCGTCGACGAGGGATTGGTAGACGGCGAGGGCCGCGGCGGGATCGCTCCGGTACACCTCGTGCGCCTGCGCGGCGTTCAACAGGAAGATCGGGTTGTGCGGGTAGCGCGCATGGAGATCGGAGAGAATCTCAATCGCCTCGCCGCTCTTGTGCTCGTACCAGAGGTCCACGAAATGGAGCTGGTAGGCCGCCTCGGCCCTCAAGAGCAGGCCATGCTCGCGCGCGCGGCGCAGTTGTGCGAGGCCCTTCGCCCGGTCGCCACCCGGCAGCCCGAGAAACCAGCGGAGCATCTTCAGGACCGACGGTGCGACATCGGCGTAGTACTGATACAAGCCCAGCCCGGCGTTCGCGTCATCGAGGCCGGGATCGAGCGCCAGGGCCCTTTCCAGCGAGTGCTTGATCCGCTTGCCGTCGCGGGCGGCCGCGAGAAACTCGGAGCGCTCTCCGTGATACTGCACGCGCATCCCGTACGCCGCGCCCAGGTAGAACCAGGCCTCGGCCCGCTGCGGCTCGCGCGCGACCCATCCCTCCCCGTCGGCAATCACCGCGTTGAGGCGCGTTGTGAACGCCTCGTCGTACGATCGGTTGTCGACGTCGAAGTAGATACGCCACCATTGCGCCGCGGCGCCGATGACGGCGCAGGCCTGGGCGGGAGCCGGGCCGCAGGCACGCGTCAGTTCAGCGTCGGCGGCGGCGAGGTCGGCGTCGTACACGAGGTCGTACGCGCGTACGAGGAGCGCCGCGTGCGTGAGGCCCACAATGGGGGTCTGGGGAGGCGCCTCCAGGCCGCGCGGCGACCCGGTGGCGGCCAGCAGGATCACGGCGCACCCCAGCGTCGCGGCAGCGGCGTGCCGGGGCCGGATCATGCGGCGCTCGTGCGGAGTTCCTGCTTGGCGGCGTGCCGCTCGAGGCCGAGGTCGATCAGCCGGTCGAGCAACGCGCCGTAGGCGAGCCCGGAGGCTTCCCAGAGCCGGGGGTACATGCTGATGGTCGTGAAGCCGGGCATCGTGTTGATCTCGCTGACGTGCCACGCGCACGCCTCGCGATCGAACAGGAAGTCGACGCGCCCGAGGCCTGCCGCGTCAATCGCCTGATACGCCTCGATGGCCAGGCGCCGCACCTCGGCGGTCTGCGCGGGCGTCAGCGGCGCCGGGACCAGCAGGCCGGAATCCTTGGTGTACTTCGCCTCGTAATCGTAGAACACGGAGCCCTCGGCCGGGATGATCTCGCCGGGCACGGAGGCTTCGGGCACCTCGTTGCCGAGCACCGCGACCTCGATCTCCCGGGCGTTCGGCACCGCCGCCTCGACGAGCACCTTCCGATCGAACTGCGCCGCCAGGTCGAGCGAAGCCGCGAGCTCCGCCTCGTTCCGCGCTTTGCTGATGCCGACGCTCGAACCCAGGTTCGCCGGCTTCACGAAGACCGGGAACGCGAACCGGCCTGCCACCCGCCGCAGCACGGCCGCCCTGTCGGCCATCCAGTCGAAGCGCGGGATCGTGTCGACGGCTGCGGTCGGCAGGCCGCGTTGAGCAAACAGCACCTTCGTGATCGACTTATCCATGCCCACGGCCGACGCCATCACGCCGGCGCCGACGTACGGCACGTTGGCCAGCTCGAACAGCCCCTGGATCGTGCCGTCTTCACCGTACGGGCCGTGCAGCACGGGGAACGCGACGTCGAGGTGCAGTGCACGGATGGGCGACGGGTCGGCGTCCTCATCGGGCCCGGCCGCTCCGCGGCTGAAGACGAGCAGCGTGTCGTCCGCGGCGGGCCGCGCCGGCATGACGACTTCGCTGTCGCGCCGGAACGAGCGCGCCTGGTCGCGGACGTACTCCCGGGCCTCGGCGTCGGTCGACACGTCGGGCGGCCGGCTCGGCAGAATCCATCGGCCTTCCGGGTCGATGTAGATCGCGGCCGTGTCGTACCGCTTCCGATCGAGGTTGGCCAGCACCGACGCCGCCGACCGCACGGACACCTCGTGCTCGCTCGACCGCCCTCCGAACAGCACGCCGACACGTTTTCGTTTCACGGCACTAATATATCCCGATGTGCCGTTGGTAACCTCGGGCAGCGGTTGTCAGGTGTCGCAGGTCGAGTCCCGAGTCCCGAGTCCCGAGTCCCGAGTCCCGAGTCCCGAGTCCCGAGTCCCGAGTCCCGAGTCCCGAGCATGGCTCCGACCTTTTCATTCTGCGTCCTCCACACCGACGGGGCGGCCCGGCGCGGGGAGATCACAACCGCGCACGGGACCGTGCAGACCCCGGCCTTCATGCCCGTCGGCACACGAGGCGCCGTCAAGGCCGTGACGCCCAGGGACCTGCGCGAGGTTGGCGCCGAGATCATCCTGGGCAACACCTATCACTTGTGGCTGCGCCCCGGCGACGGCCTCATCGCCCGGCTCGGAGGGCTGCACCGCTTCATCGGCTGGGACGGCCCGATCCTGACCGACAGCGGGGGATTCCAGGCCTTCAGCCTCGGCGAGAGACGGGTGATCACCGAGGCCGGGATCCGGTTCCGGTCCCATCTGGACGGCAGCGAGCACCTGCTCACGCCTGAAGGCGCCGCGGAGATTCAGGCGCAGCTGGGGCCGGACATTGCGATGGTGCTCGATGAATGCCTGGCGCAGCCGGCCCCGCTGTCCGCCGTGAAGGAGTCCACGGAGCGCTCGGCCCGCTGGGCGCGCCGGGGCCGCGACCGTTTCCTCGAACTCCAGGCGCTCGGTGCCGGAGAGATACGACTCGACAGCGAGACCTCCGAATCCCGAGTCCCGAATCCCGAGTCCCGTCCGCTCGTGACCAACCCCGGCCAGGCGCAGTTCGGGATCATCCAGGGCGGGACGGTGCTCGAACTCCGCACCCTGAGCGTCGAGAGGACGCTCGCCATCGGGTTCGAGGCTTACGCGATCGGCGGCCTCAGCGTCGGCGAACCGGCTGACACTATGTACTCCGTCGTCGCGCACACGGCCCCTCAGCTGCCGACAGGCTGCCCGCGGTACCTCATGGGAGTCGGCACGCCGCTGGACATCGTGGAGGCGGTTTCGCGCGGCATCGATCTCTTCGACTGCGTGATGCCCACGCGGAATGCGAGGAACGGCCAACTGTTCACGAGCGAAGGCCGCCTCACCATCAAGAACGCCAGGTATGCCGAAGACGGCGGGCCGCTCGACCCCGCCTGTGCCTGCTACACGTGCCGCACGCATTCCAGGGCGTATCTTCGCCACCTGTTCGTGTCCGGAGAAATCGGGGCGGCCGTCCTCAACACCATCCACAATCTGCGCTTCTACCTTGACACGATGGCGCGGGTAAGACAGGCTATAGTGTTTGGGACGCTCGAAACACTGAGACAGTCGCTGCAAGCGATGTTCTCCCGCCCGTTGAGTGACTCATGACCCTGACAGCCTTTGCTCGTCCGGGCCT
>Ga0079037_100001988_pt1 | contig 10991 bp, 10 predicted proteins | sample Mud3Dept4metaG_FD_71479 | JGI IMG/M metagenome (GOLD analysis project Ga0079037, IMG submission 71479) | Freshwater wetland microbial communities from Ohio, USA, analyzing the effect of biotic and abiotic controls - Mud 3 Core 4 Depth 4 metaG | ecosystem: Environmental > Aquatic > Freshwater >... | reverse complement strand
CGGACTGCCGATGGGCGACCTCGTGCAGGAAGGCAACGTCGGCCTCATGAAGGCGGTGAAGCGCTTCGACCCCGCGGTCGGCGTGCGCCTCGTTTCGTTCGCGGTACATTGGATTCGTGCCGAGATTCACGAGTACGTGCTGCGCAACTGGCGCCTGGTGAAGATCGCCACGACCAAGGCGCAGCGCAAGCTGTTCTTCAACCTGCGCAAGCACAAGAAGAACCTGGGCTGGCTGTCGGCCGCGGAAACCACTGCGGTTGCGCGCGATCTGGGCGTGACCGAGCACGATGTGACCGAGATGGAGCGACGCCTGTCGTCACGCGACGTCTCGTACGACCCGACGCCGGACGCGGACGACGAGGACTCGTCGTCGTACTCCCCGTCAGCATACCTGCCGGCTCCCGACTCCGACCCTGCCGTGGCGATCGAAAATGCGGAATGGGATGACGACGTCGGCGAGCGTGTCTCGCAGGCCATGTCACAGCTCGACGAGCGCAGCCGGGCAATCCTGCACGCGCGCTGGGTGGCAGAGCCCAAGGCGACGCTGCACGACCTCGCGGACAAGTACGGCGTGTCGGCCGAGCGCATTCGCCAGATCGAGGCGAATGCGATCAAGAAGCTGCAGAAGCTCGTCGTCGCCTGACGGCGCCGGCGCTCATCTGCAAACGCTGCAGGCAAAAAAGCGCCCTCCTGAGAGGGCGCCATCCCGCGGAAGATCGTCGTAGTTAGACGGCCGCCTCATCGCGCCCGTGCGCGTCACACCGTCTACTTCGCCCGTGCCTTGGCCTTCACCTTCACCTTGGACTTGCGCACGGTGCGCTTCGCCTTGCGCGCACGAGTGGTCTTCGCTTTCGCCGCCTTCGCCTTCGCCGGCCGGGCGACCTTCGTGTAGGTCTCGGTGGCGACAGCGCGCGCACCGCGACCCGCATTCCGCACGATCGAGACCGCGCGATTCACGTCATTGACGACCCGCGCACGGACCGCTCGCAGTTCGTCGGCCTGGCCACTGACCAGGTCCTTCACGTTTTCCGATTGCGCAACGCGTTCGAGTTGCGCGGCGGCGTCCGACAGCGCCGAGGTAACGACTTCAAGCTGCAATGCCATCAGGCTCAACACGGCCTCGTGCGACACGTTGGTGAGTTTCACTCCGGAGTGCGTCACCACGCGGACCGGAGCCTGCAGCGCTCGAATGCCCTTCGCTGATTTCGCGGCGGCGCCGCGCACGACCTTGCCGGGTGCCCGGCGCAACCTGGTCGCCTGCTCAGCCAGGACCTGGGCCTGCTCATTCACGAACTGTTTGACTTTGCTCGCCATCGGACGCTCCTGAAAAGATTACGGGATCAGGCACGATCAGGCTGAACCTACGCCACGCGCAACGGCCCGGCAAATCAGGACCGGCCGAGAGGTATGCCAGGCTGGCCCCTGACCCCGCTCCCTTTCCTCACCTGACTCAACCCTGCTTCGCCTTCTGGACGCTGTCCTCGGTGACCGGCACGATCGTGATTTCCACGCGCCGGTTCTGAGCGCGGCCATCTTCCGTGTCGTTCGTCGCAACGGGGTGAGCCTCGCCGGCGCCGACCGTCACGATGCGCGTCTGCTTGACGCCGTGGCTCGACAGGTAGGCCGCCACGCTGCTGGCGCGCTTTTCTGACAGCTGCTGGTTGTACGCGTCGCTACCGACGCTGTCGGTGTGCCCGGCCACCTCGATGACCGTCTTGTCGTACTCCGTCAGCGTCGCCGCAACCTTGTCCAGTACCGGGTAGAACTGGGCATTCAGGTCGGAGCTGTCGAACGCGAACGTCACGCCGCCGGGCATGTCGAGCGTGATGTTGTCGCCCTTGCGCACGACATCCACGCCCGTGCCCGCCATCTGCTGGCGCAGCTTCGCTTCCTGCTTGTCCTGGTAGTACCCGACCGATCCACCGACGAGCGCGCCTGCGGCTGCTCCGATCATGGCGGACTTGAACGGATTGTTGCCGGCGCTCAGCAGTCCGACAACCGCGCCAGCAGCCGCTCCGTACCCGGTGCCCTTGCGCGTCTTCTCCTTGTCGGGGTTCGTCGCGAAGTCTTCCATCGAGGCGCACCCGACCAGGGCCACCGCGGCAGCGGCCAGCAAGGCGATAAAGCCAGACTTAACGGGATGATTCATGTGTGACTCCTGATTGCAGAACTTTACAGTGTTTTGTAAGTTCTTACGTATGATAGGCGAATTGTAAAAATTAAATTGAGATTGATTCGATGATGGAAGCGCGTACTGCCGCCATTACGGGCCGCTGAGTTTCGAGATTCAGTGAATCGGGTAAAAGTTCCTCGCGACTGGCTCGATCTGCGATGGCGCCACGCTCCGGCCGGTGCGCATGGATGTGTCACTCGACTGGTCAGCATAGTGCCGCCGCGGGGTGTCGGGCCACAGTTTCCATTAGAATTGCGCCCCCGCCGAACAAGACTCCGATCGGGAGCTCCCGTGCCCGCCACCGCCCTGAACCCTCTCGACCTGTACGACGTCCGCGCCTCGCTCTCCGAAGAAGAGCGCATGGTGCAGGACTCCGTGGCGCGCTTCGTCGACGACGCCGTGCTCCCGATCATCCGGCCGCATTTCGAGAACCACACGTTCCCGAAAGAACTGGTTGGCGGGCTCGCGGGGCTCGGCCTGCTCGGCAGTTCGCTCGAGGGCTTCGGCTGTGCGGGCATGAACGCCGTGAGCTATGGCCTCATCTGCCAGGAACTCGAACGCGGCGATTCGGGCCTGCGCAGTTTCGTGTCGGTGCAGTCGTCGCTCTGCATGTACCCGATCTACACGTACGGCAGCGAAGAGCAGAAGCAGCGCTACCTGCCGCGCATGGCGCAGGGCGAAGTGATCGGCGCGTTCGGCCTCACTGAGCCGCACGGTGGTTCGGACCCGGCCAACATGAAGACGCATGCGAAGCGTCGCGGTGGCGACTGGGTGCTGAACGGCGGCAAGATGTGGATCACGAACTCGCCGATCGCCGACGTGTTCATCATCTGGGCACGAGCCGAGGAAGGGATCCGTGGCTTCCTGGTGGACCGGGGCACGACGGGCCTCGAAACGCCGGAGATCGAGAACAAGTTCTCGCTGCGCGCGTCGGCCACCGGCGCGATCTTCCTGAACGACGTCGTCGTGCCCGATTCCGCCATGCTGCCCGGCACCACTTGCGGCATCAAGGCACCCCTTTCGTGCCTGACGCAGGCGCGCTACGGCATCACCTGGGGCGTGATCGGCGCCGCGCAGGCGTGCCTCAAGGAAGTGCTCGAGTACTCCAGGACGCGGATCCTGTTCAACCGGCCGCTGGCTGCGACTCAGGCAATCCAGATCCGGCTCGCCGAGATGTCGCGCAAGATCACGCTGGCGCAGCTGATGTCGCTGCAGCTCGGCCGCCTGAAGGACCAGGGACTGATGTCGCCTTCGCACGTGTCGCTCGCGAAGTGGAACAATTGCCGCGCGGCTATCGAAGTCGCGCGCGACGCACGCGACATCCTTGGCGGCTCCGGCATCAGCGCCGAATACGTGCCGATCCGGCACGCGCTCAACCTCGAGAGCGTCATCACTTACGAAGGCACCGAGACGATCCACCAGCTCACGATCGGTCGCGAGCTGACCGGCATCAACGCGTTCTGATCCCGTTCACAGCTCCAGCGTCAGTGGCAGGGCCTACTTGCGCGTGACCGCGTACTCCACCGTCACCACGGCTTTCACCAGCTTCTCGACCGTGCTCGTGTCGTAGCTGCCGTAGTCGGCTGTTTCCGTCGAGTTCGGCGACGTGATCTGGAAAACTCCCTGCGACGCCGAGCGCAGCGGCCCCACCGTCACCCCACTGTTTGCAGCGAACTGCTGCGCTCGCAGCAGGGAATCCTTGGTCGCCGCGCCGATCAGCCGCACTTTTACTGCGTTCAGGTCGGTGAAGAAGTACTGCGGCGGCATCGCATTGATCGCAACACCGTCACTGATCAGGCGCGATGCAGCTGTGGCAATGGTGCCGATCTGCGCGACGTTCTTCGACGAGAACTCGAACTGACGGCTCAGTTCGTACCCGAGAACGCGACCTGTCTGCACACCACCAGGGCCGAACTCATAAACGGTCTGCGTATTGACGGTGCCCTGCTGCAGTCTCGCTGCGTCGGCGCCCACGAGCGACTCTATGTACTTCACGACGCGTGCCGAGTCGGCATCGAGCTTGCCGTAGGCTGTGGAAAGTTCAGGCGCGCGCACGCTGACGATGGCGCGCCAGGTGCCGGCGTCGGAGACCACTTTCTCTTCCGCATAGCCCTTCACCGTGATCTTGTCGCCTGCGAGCTTGATGCGCTCCAGGCTCGACGCAACGATCCACGCAGCCAGCACGAGACCGACGGCGAGCGCGACACCGAGCGCGAGGAACGCCACCGTGGACTGGCCGCGCTGCCGCGCGACGGCAGCTGCCGGGTTATAGCCGTATTTCATCAGGACGGTTTCCTTGTGTGGCAGCGACATAATCGCATTTCGTGCCGCCATTTAATTGGCAAAAGTGACATGCAGTGGCAGTGCTGACCTGCCCGACTTCAACCGCTGCCCTGCAAGTCGCTGTAGAGACAGGGCGGGTTCAGCTGGCACGCAGCTTGCTTGTCCACATCGTCCTTCAATGGCCTCGACGAGCAAAAGAAACGCCGCGCGGCGAAGGATGGGCAAGCCAGCCCACGGTGGGGGATGCCGCCAGGGGATCGAGTCGACGGGAAGCATGCGTACGTCAGCGGTCTTCGTTCGCGTCGACGGCGATGACGCGATCGCCCGCTTCGATGCGCAGCGCCGGATCGTTCCAGCACCCGAACCGGCGTTGCCCGCGACGGATCTCGACGATCACGGTGCCCTCGGCTTCGCGCGCGAGGCGCCCCACTTCTTCCGCACGAGCCTCGCGCTCGACGAGCTGGCACTGCCCGCGGTATGACAACAATTCCGACACGAAGTCGATCGTGCCCTGCGTGCTGACCGCATCGGCCATCAGGTAGCCGCCAAAGCGCGACGGCGAGACGATCTCGTCGGCCCCGCCCGAGCGCACGATCTTCACGTTCTCCGGTTCGGCAACGCTGGCGATGATGCGCACCCCGCTCGCCAGCGCGCGTACCGTCAGGACGATCAGTACGGTGGTGTCGTCACGACCGACGCTGACGATGACAGAGTGCGCCCGCTGCACACCGGCCACCCGCAGGATTTCCTCGCTCGACGCATCGCCGTGCAGGCCGATGAAGCCGCGATCGGCCGCGCGCGTGACTTCCTCGCGGTCCGGGTCGATCACGGCGATCTGCTCTGCCTCCCAGCCGCGCAGCATCAGCTCGGCGGCGGCGATCGAGCCGCTGTGGCCGTAACCGCAGAGAATGACGTGATTTTTCAATTCGCGCTGCAAACGCAACATGCGCCATTCCTCGATGAGCCGCTGGATGATGAGCTGATACGCCGTGCCCAGGAACGTCAACCAGACGAAAATCCGCACGGGCGTAACAAAAAATGCGTCGATCAGACGCGCCTGGTCGGAGACCGGGACGATGTCGCCATAGCCGACGGTCGTGATGGTGACCATCGTGAAATAGAAGACGTCCGAGACGGAGACGTGGCCGTCGATCTGGTCCCGGAGACCGTCGCGGTCGAGCACGAAGACTAGGAATACCGACGCGACCAGCAGCAGTACGAAGCCGGCGCGCAGCAACAAAGTGACTTCGGGGGGCCGCGCGGCTCGCCGGATCAGAAGCGGCAACGCGTCGTCGCCCCGATCCGCCCGAATGCGCCGCATCGTGCGGCGCACCCAACCGAGTCGAACCCGTCGTGATCCGGTCATCCAGCCGGCCCGGCGCGAAAAAGAGACATTGAAACCCCGTCAAGAGCGGCGGATCGCCACCCGGCTCAACGACGAATATAGCGCACGCCGCCGTGGGTTTCGGCGGCGCGAAGAAAGACCAGCCCGGTCAGGCGACCGCGAGCGGTGCCAGTTCGTAGCCGATGATTTCGCGGGTCTGGGGATCGAGGATCGGGATGCCGCTGTTGCAGCGACCGGCGACCCTGGCCGCCTCGAGCAGGGTGCGGTTCGGCACCACGGACGCCAGCATCAGCCCGCCGTGGGGGTCGCGGACGAAGGCCGTTACCGACACAGCCGGATTTCCGGCGGAGGCCAGTTCGGGAAACAGCAGGGCGAGGACTTCCTCTGGGGTGATCGTGTCAGACATTTTCTTTGTGTTCAGGTATTCCTGGAGAAGGAGTTAGCAACTTGCATGCCAACGCGCTGGCCCAGCAGTTACAGGCAATCAGGGTGGTTTCGATGAGGCGTGGGTGACAGCACGCGTCCATCGCGGTGACCGGCACTGTCCATGTGTGACGCTCGTCACATTGCGCGGTGATCGTCCCCCACTGTCACCAAGCGCGCTGGGGCGCACATTAAGTAAACTCTGCCTCCGGGACGCAGCCGCCTGCACGGAGGAGAACAATGAACAGCAACGACACCCGGCTGCCGGAGATCATCGCGCATCGTGGCAATGCCATTGAGTTCCCCGAGAATACGTTGCAGGCACTGGCATCGGCCGTGGCCCTCGGCGTGCGCCACGTCGAGTTCGACGTGCAACTGACGGCCGACCACGTTCCCGTCGTGTTCCACGATGCCGACCTCGCCCGCGTCGGCAACCGTCCCGATAGCGTGCATTCATTGTCCTGGTCACAACTCGCCGAAATCCCGGTCGGCGAGGTCAACCGCTTCGGCGATCGTTTCGCCAGCACCTGCGCCCCGTCGCTGGCACAGGCGGTGGATGCGATCGCCGGCTGGGATGACGTCACTGCATTTGTCGAAGTGAAGCGCTCGAGCCTGCGTCATTTCGGTCACGAAGCCGTGCTGCGCCGGATCAGCGAAGTGCTGCAGCCCGTGCTCAACCACTGCGTGCTGATTTCGTTCGATCTCGCCGCCGTCAAGATCCTGCGCCTGATGACGGGTGCGCGAATCGGCTGGGTATTGAATCAATACGACGCGGACAGCTTGCGCGAAGCCACTGCGCTCGCGCCTGAGTTCCTCTTCTGCAACCTCGAGCGCGTGCCTGCCACGACCGAACAGCTGTGGCCGGGGCCGTGGGACTGGGCCATCTACGAAGTGCGCGACCTCGAAACCGCGCGTCATTGCCGTGAGCTGGGTGCAAGGTACGTCGAGACGATGGCCGTGCGCAGCCTGCGCACCGAGTATGACGAGGCCGTATCCGGAGCATGAGTGCCCGCGACGATGACGAAGACCTCACCTGGCTCGCCGGTGAACTGAGCGCGATCCGCCGCGAACTGCTGCCTCCCGGCGAATCGCGCGCGCTGTACCTCGCGCTGGATCAGGGCGGCACGTCGAGTCGCGCGGTGCTGTTCGATTCACTCGGCCGTGAAGTGGCGACCGCCCACGTCCCGATCAATACGCGAAGAACGGGCGATGATCGCGTGGAGCACGATGCGACCGAACTGCTGCAGTCGCTGCGAACCGCAGCGCACGATGTCGCCGAATCGCCGCTTGCGACTGGCCGGCCGATCGTTGCAGCCGGACTCGCCACGCAACGTTCGACCATCTGCTGCTGGGACCGCAACGACGGGACGCCGTTGAGCCCCGCACTCTCCTGGCAGGATCGCCGCAACGCCACCTGGCTCATGGAGCATCTGGGCGCGCGCTCCGGTTGGGTGCGGGAGCTCACGGGACTGCCGCTGTCACCGCACTATGGCGCGAGCAAGATGCGCTGGTGCCTGGACGAGCTGCCCGAAGTGCGGCTGGCGTTGCGCGACGAACGGCTCTGCATCGGACCACTCGCCAGCTTCCTGGTGCAGGGCCTGTGCGCGGCGGACGAAGCCTGCGCCGACCCGGCCAACGCATCACGCACGCTGCTGTTCGACCCCGCGGTCCTGGACTGGTCGCCGCCGCTGCTTGAGGCCTTCGGCATCCCGGCTGCCGTCCTGCCACGTTGCGTCGGCACGCTGCACGATTTCGGCACGGTCCCGGTCGATGCAACCCGGCGTGCGCCGCTGCTCGCGTGCAGCGGGGACCAGTCCGCCGCGGTCTTCGCGTTTGGCCCACCCTCGACGACTACTGCATACGTCAACGCTGGAACGGGCGCGTTCGTGCAGCGCGTGCTGCATGACGGCGCAGGTCCCGCGCCGCGCGGGTTACTGAAGAGCGTGCTGTTCGCACGGACCGATGATGCAGCGGGCGCACTCTATTGCCACGAAGGCACGATCAACGGCGCCTACGCCGCGCTGGAGTGGCTGGGCAAGCGTGTCGGCGTCGACGTCAGGCGGACGCTGAAAACGTTGTCGACATCGCTTGCAGGCGGTGACGTGCCGCTCCTGTTCATGAACGGAATCGGCGGGCTCGGCGCGCCTTACTGGTTGCCCGATTTCCAGAGCGAATTTCTGGCGGCCGCCGGTGGCCCTGCCACGAACGTGGATAACGCGACCGAGCTGCAGCAGATCGGTGCGGTCGTCGAGAGCATCGCGTTCCTGATCGCAGTCAACGTGCTCGCCATGCACCGTGCGACGCCCCTGCAGCGACTGACGATCACCGGCGGGCTCGCCGCATGCGACTACCTTTGTGAAGTCCTGGCCGAAGTCACGCAGATGACCGTCGAACGACCGACGCTGCTCGAAGCGACGTCTCGCGGCATTGCTTACCTGGCCGCGGGCCAGCCGCCGGACTGGCAACCCGTACCCGTCGAAAAGTCATTTGCGCCAACTGCAAAGCAGCCCGTGCTCGACCGGTTCGATGAGTGGCGCAGTGCAATGGCCGTGCGCACCGGCACGGCATAGGCCTCAGCCAGAGTCGAACGACGCGAGAACCTGTCGCTCGACCCAGGTCGACCCGGCGGCACCATCGTAAAAGCCGCAATGCCCACCGTAGCGCGTACGCGTGATGGCGAGCACCGGGGGTCGCGCGATGCACCCGAGGTCAGCCGCGGGGATGATCGGGTCATCGTCCGCCGCAATGATGCGAACGCGCGCATCACGCAACGCCTCCAGCGGCTCGAGCGTCCGGCCAACCAGCGCGTAACCCCGCAGGTAGTCCGACAACGACGGAAACCCGCCGTAACTGCACGCAAGCCGACGGGTCATCTCGGTAAGGTTGCCCAGTTCCAGGATATCGTCGAGCGAGTGGTACACGTCGGGCCACGCCTCGCGCTTCTTGCGCAGTGAGCGGCGCCATTTCCACACGAAGTATTCGCGGTACAGAGCCCACCCCGACTCGAGGCTCGCCAGCGTGTGTTCAGGATCGATCACCGGGCAGACCGCGACGATGCGCGAGACGTCGATGCCCGCCACAGCCGCGCGCGCGCCGACACGCAGGCAGAAGTTGCCGCCAAGCGAGAACCCCGCGAGCACGAGCCGCTTGCCCGAATGCTGTCGCTGCAGTTCGCGAACGGCGCCGACCACCTCGGCGATGCGGCACGAATGGAAGATTCCGGCATTTAGGTGGTGACTCTCGCCGTGATCGCGCAGGTTGAGGCGCGCGACTTCGTAGCCGGCATCGAAGAGCTGCTGTCCGAGCGAGAGCAGGTACAACGAGTTCGCGCTGCCTTCCCAACCGTGCAGCAACACGGCAAGGTGGTCGGAATGCGGCCGTCCCGCGTCGGCCTGCGTTGCGACCAGCGCGAGCAGGCGTACGCCGTCGCCGCAATCGACTATTACCTCCCGAGATGCCTGGCGCAGCACGGACGCGCGCCGCTCGACCCCCAGCCGTCGCAGGGGCAGACTCGGGTAGATCGACTGCACATGGTGATTTCGCAACCGCCAGGGCGGCACGAAGTCAGATGACGCGTCGGCGGCTGGTCGGGGCGCTTCGGTCATGCGCCAGGAGGCTGCGGATTCCAGGCGCGGTCACGGACGATCCCGATGCGGCTCGAGCCGGGCAGGGTCTCGACGAAGCTGCTGCCCATGACCTGCGACGGCGTGCGGTGACCAGACTCGGCGGGTTTGCCCTCGAGCAGGTGCTGGGCAATTGCGAGCGATGCATGCACGGTGACGTCGTAGCCGTTGGCGACGCGAATCCGCGCCGTCACCCGGTCGCCGCTCGGCGCCTGGGCTTCGCCCCACACCAGCATCGTATTTGCCGCACGCGCAGCCGCATCCGGCCCCGCCGGACCCCTGGTCACCACGCGTTTCAGCAATCCCTGCAGCGGACCAAACCGCAGCAATCCGCCGAACGTGTTCAGGCGTTTCAGCCTGGCGATGCTCGCGGCGGGCATCGCGATGTAGCACTCGATATTGCCGATGCCGGTCGTCCAGTAGGCGGTACTCACGTCACCCCACGGAATCGTCACTGCCGTGAGCGTGCCTTCGCCGAAATCGATGTCGCGTTCACGGAAAGCGTGGGCCACCGGCGTGATGCGCCCTGCGCTGCGGATGCGTCCACCGCGCGCAAGGTTTTCGACGCTGGTCTTGAGCGTGCCCCGACTCGGCCGGCCGCGCGAGGCGAAACCCAGCGCCAGATAGGTCGCGTCAGGCAGTTCCTGCTGCAAGCGCGCCGCAACGCAATCGGTTGGAACCACGTCGAAGCCCGTGGCCGGGCACAACACGACGCCCGCCTGGCGCGCCGCCGGATCACGCTCATGCACGGCTTCGAGCACGTCGATTTCGCCGGTGATGTCGAGGTAATGACTGCGCTGGCGGAGACACGCTGCCACCATCGGCGCCGACGTCGCCGCAAACGGCCCGGCGCAATGCATCGTCACGGTCGCGCCCTGCAGCGCACGATCGAGTGTGCCGGGATCGTCGAGCGACGCGATGCGATAGTCGCAACCGAGTTCCTGCGCCAGGGCTGCGACCGTTGCCTCATTGCGTCCGGCCAGCACGGGATGGAGTCCGCGACGAACCGCTTCGCGCGCGATCAAGTCGCCCGTGTATCCCGTGGCGCCGTAGATGAGCAGCCGCGCCGCGCTCATGAGGCGGGCAGGACGTGGAATTCGACTCGATTGTTCTGGGCCGCGACCGTGTTCCAGCTGCCGGCCGT
>Ga0079037_100001986_pt1 | contig 10993 bp, 10 predicted proteins | sample Mud3Dept4metaG_FD_71479 | JGI IMG/M metagenome (GOLD analysis project Ga0079037, IMG submission 71479) | Freshwater wetland microbial communities from Ohio, USA, analyzing the effect of biotic and abiotic controls - Mud 3 Core 4 Depth 4 metaG | ecosystem: Environmental > Aquatic > Freshwater >... | reverse complement strand
CTGTTTATTATTCATAGCCTGATATTGAAGATTTAAGGGCACTCCGGAGGTAGTGTCATTTTTGATGAAGTATTTTATTCAATGTATTGAACAAACTGCCCTTTAATGATGTTTATCGATTCAAACTTGAAACAAGGTATTTGAGGAAGGTTTTGGGTTGACTTAATATTTAAATATATGAAATCAATTTTTTTGACTTTTATTGGGTCAGCAATATTAGTGCTTTCTGCGGAGTCGCAGGTGTCCCACAACTTCAATGCGTCAGATTATGAGCCTTATGTAGAAGCGAAGATCTCAAAAGATCAGGTCCCGGCTGCTGTCGTTGAGGCTGTAAAGCTTCAGTTCAGTGAGAACAATCCGCACCAATGTACATTCTTGTCCACAATTAGTGGTCATGAAAGTATGTTTTAAAAAAATCCAGGGGTCAATATGCTCCGAAATGGTTGCTTGTTTTAGATTGAAAATCGAACATAAAAATCTTCACCGGAATAATAAAAAAAAAGTCCGAAAATCCTTAATAGATCAACAAACCAAAAGGGTGGTATCAAAATGTTCCGTTAGGTGGTAACATTTATACCCGTTGTTAAAATTTATAGTATTATTCCCTTTTATTACTACTTTTAACTCAAGCGGGCATGCGTGATTCAGCCATTCTATTTTAACCTCAACTCGCTGAGAATTGAATATTTAATATCTCATGGACTATGGACGTAAACATAGTATTCTGACTCATTCTAGCGAGGTTAAAAACTTATTTTATTACTGAATATCAGAGATATAAGTGTATTTTGAGTGTGTTAAAAAGTGATATATTCTGTATGGTTGTAATATATTGTATATTATATAGTTACATATTTAGCGAGTTTTGACACTTATTTTTCAAGATCAAACTGGATAATTTATTCAGAAAATGCTTTATTATGCTTATTATCAATTATTTACATTGACTACAGATTGTATACTATTGTTTGAAGTAGTTAAATGCTTCAATATAGGGTAACTTGCTCTTATAAAGTCAATTGATTTTGCTCTCTTATTCTGATGTTATAAGGAAATCATAAGGAAATAAAAAACCACTTACTTTATTAAATCTCTGTAAGTGGTTGATTTTCTTTGTAGCGAGAGGGGGAATTGAACCCCCGACCTCATGATTATGAATCATGCGCTCTAACCAACTGAGCTATCTCGCCATTTTTACTCAACCCCAATGAACCCCTACCTTCCCGATGAATCATGCGCTCTAATCCCGAAAATCTTTTCCGCCAAAGGCGGAATTAGATTTTCGAGGATCCTCGAAAAACATGGCAAATCAAAGATTTGCCGTTTTTCGGGACCAACTGAGCTATCTCGCCCTTTTTGCGGGTGCAAATATAAAAAGTTTGGGGGTAAATACCAATAAGAATGTTTTAATGTTCTGATATTTTATCTATATTGCAGAACAGTAAGGCGAGTAATTCAAAATGAGATTGAAATATGAACTGGAATATACTCTGAACTGTTCCCCGAAGGTTCTCTTTTCCAGGCTGAGCACCCCGGAAGGACTTTGCGAATGGTTCGCGGATGACGTAAATGTCGAGGATGATATATTTACATTCCACTGGGGTAAATCAGAGTCAAAAGCCAGATTGATAGCACTTAAGGAAAATAAGTTCGTCAGGTTTGAATGGATCGATAATCACGATACGGAATCCAACTTCTTTGAATTCAGGATAAATATCGAAGAGCTCAGCGGCAGCCTTGCACTAATAATAATCGATTTCGCGGAACCCGAAGAAAAAGAGGATGCCATCTACCTGTGGGATTCCCAGGTCGCCGATCTGAAGAGACTGCTGGGAATCTAAACGCATAGCTCGGCTTCCGTCCACTGTCATTGCGAGTCCCGTAGTGCGACTTCGGTAAATCTTCGGCGCATAAAAGAGGGACGAAGCAATCTCTCAGAACCATTGAAAAACCAACTAAAATCGGTAATTTTGCACTCTGAATTATTCGAGCAGTGAAGAAGGTTGACAAATTTGTCCTGAAGTCTTTCATAGGCCCTCTTGTACTCACATTCTTTATTGTGCTTATCATCCTTCTTTTACAGTTCCTCTGGATGTATGTCGACGAGCTTGCCGGCAAAGGACTTAATTTTAACATTCTGGCAGAACTTCTGTTCCAGTTTTCCCTTTCGTTTGTTCCAACTGCTCTTCCCCTTGCAATACTTCTTGCAGCGCTGATGACGTTCGGGAATATGGGGGAATTCAGCGAACTGACCGCCCTGAAGTCATCAGGCGTACCCCTTATGCGCATAATGAGACCGCTGATTGTGCTCATCTCATTACTAGTGCTGGTTTCATTTCTCTTTTCAAACTATGTTCTCCCCTACTCAAACCGGCAGGCCAGGATGCTCCTCTATGATATCAGGCGCAAACGTCCCGATATTAATCTGCAAGCCGGCACATTCAATAATGATATTGACGGATTCAGCATAAAGATAACACACAAAGATCCTGTAACAAACCGGCTTGATAAGCTTATCATATACGACCACCGCGACAAGAAGGGAAATAATTCCGTTACGTATGCCGACTCCGGATACATAAAGATCACTCCCGACGAGTCAGCAATGATAATGGTACTATACAACGGCTTTTCCTTCACCGAACTGGAAGAAAAAAATGTAATTCCTGCTGAAAGAAAATATCCGTCAAGAAAAGACCTGTTCAAAGAACAGACTGTTGTGCTCTCACTTACCGGATTTGACCTTGTACGAAGCAGTGACGACTTGTTCAGGTCCACCTCATGGATGCTTAATCTGTCTCAGCTTTCATATTATATCGACTCTCTTAACCGGGAATACAATCTTAAGCATGGCCAGCAGTTTAAGGAATTCAGTGAAACAAGATTCTACACCGAGCGCAACATCATGTCAGATGATTACGGGCAGAAAGAAGGATCCCTGAAGGATACACTGGTATTTAATCCAAACACCCTCTATGGGAACCTGAAAAGTTATGACAAGAAAGTTGTTATCGCAAGAGCACTTGAAAATATGAAGGAGGCAAACAATTTCCTTTCCATGACAAGCGAGACCATGAAAATGCAGATAAGATTCGCCAAAAGATATGAAGTCGACTGGCATAAAAAGCTCACACTCCCGTTTGCCTGCCTGGTCTTCTTTTTTATCGGAGCTCCTCTTGGTGCAATAGTAAGGAAAGGCGGACTGGGAACGCCTGCAGTAATATCCATATTTTTCTTCGTTGTCTGGTATGTGATTTCATTGTCAGGTGAAAAACTTGTCGAGGAGAACCTCATCAGCAGTATTGCAGGCATGTGGGCTTCTTCGTATATCCTTCTGCCGGTGGGTATCTTTCTGACATATAAAGCATCGACTGATTCGGTAATAATGAATGTTGAGACCTATCTGCTCTTCTTCAGAAAGATAAAGGACTATATATACAGGATCGCATTTCAGGGTAAAAGTGTGAGATCTGAAGCAAAAAATGAACAAGATGAGTAAATACAAACTAAATACAATTGAGGAAGCAATTGAGGAAATAAGGCTGGGAAAGCTTCTTATCGTCGTTGATGATGAAGATCGCGAAAACGAAGGTGATTTTATCTGTGCCGCGGAACTTATAACCCCGGCACTTGTGAATTTCATGGCAAAGCACGGGAGGGGACTGATATGTGTCGCCCTGCCCGAAGAGAGATGCGAGGAACTCGAACTTGACATGATGGTAGGCATCAATACTTCACTGCATGAAACCCAGTTTACAGTATCAGTCGATCTGCTTAACAAAGAGACCACCACTGGCGTTTCAGCCAAAGACCGGGCTCTGACAATCAAGGCACTGGTGGATCCTTCTACAAAACCTGCCGACCTGGGCCGCCCGGGACATATTTTCCCCTTGAAGGCAAAGGCAAAAGGGGTGCTTAGACGAGCAGGCCATACTGAAGCTGTGGTGGATCTGACCAGATTTGCAGGACTTAACCCCGGAGGAGCTCTTGTTGAAATAATGAATGACGATGGCTCTATGGCGCGCCTTGACGACCTCGTGAAATTAAGGAAAAAATTCGGCATCAAAATAATTACGATACGCGACCTTATAAAATACAAGCTTGAAAGAGATACCATAATCGAGAGAGGCGAAAGGGTCAACCTGCCGACAGACAGGGGTGAATTTGATTTCATCCCCTTCAGGCAGACAAGCAACGGCCTGGAACACGGAGCATTGGTAAAAGGAACATGGACTAAGAACGAACCAGTAATGGTCCGGCTTCATTCATCCTGCTTTACCGGCGATATATTCGGATCGATGAGATGCGATTGCGGTCCCCAGCTGCACAAAGCCATGGAGATGGTTGAAAAGGAAGGCAAGGGAGCAGTCATTTATCTCAGTCAGGAAGGCAGGGGTATAGGGCTTTTTAATAAGATAAAGGCTTACCGTCTCCAGGATGAGGGTATGGATACCGTGCAGGCAAACCTGCAACTTGGTTTCGGAGAAGATGAAAGGGATTATGGTGTCGGAGCCAGTATAATGAGAGAACTGGGACTGGGAAAGGTCAGGCTGATCTCAAATAATCCCGTAAAGAGGGCCGGACTTGAAGGCTATGGAATAAAAATCGTTGAAACAATTCCGCTTATTATCGAATCCAATCCTCATAATAAGTTCTACCTCGAAACTAAAGCCAATAAGATGGGACATGATCTTATATGCTATAAGCATACCATAAAGGATTGATTTTTTTATTAGATTTGACTGTCAGCAATACAGACCATTTATGAATAAGCTCAGGATTGTATTCATGGGGACCCCTGAATTTGCAGTGGCTACGCTTGGCTCACTCATTATGAATGGTTTCCATGTTGCAGGTGTCGTTACAGCACCTGACAAGCCGGCAGGAAGGGGAAGAAAAGTAACGAAATCGCCAGTTAAGAAATTTGCAGAACAGATCTGTCTGCCTGTTTTACAACCGGTAAACCTTAAAGATGAGGAATTTATTAAAACACTCAGGTCATTCAATGCAGATGTTTTCATAGTGGTTGCGTTCCGGGTCCTTCCTGATATTGTCTGGAAAATTCCACCTGCAGGGACAATTAACCTGCATGCATCATTATTGCCGCATTACCGTGGTCCCGCTCCGATCAACCATGCAATAATAAACGGCGAAACCCTTACAGGGGTGACAACCTTTTTTATAGACGATAAAGTAGATACGGGCAAGATCCTTCTCAGGGAGGGGGTACGGATCTTCCCATCCGATAATGCCGGAGATCTTCATGACAAGCTGATGAAGTTCGGTGCCAGGCTTGTTATCAGAACCCTGCAGGGTCTTGCTGAAGAGAGTCTCGTACCGCAACCTCAGTCAATGTTCCTTCTGCCCGGTGAAGTGCCTGAAACGGCACCTAAAATATTTCCTCAGGACTGCATTATCGACTGGAATAATGAACCTGTCAAAATCCATAACCTGATAAGGGGACTTTCTCCCCACCCCGGTGCCAGATCATTCTTCAGGGAAGGTAAAATAACACACTCTGTCAAGATATTCGAAAGCCAGCCGGAAAAAGCTGAACATCAGCATAAGCCTGGCCATATTGTCTCCGATGGAAAGCAATTCATCAGGATTGCCTGTAAGGACGGTTTCGTAGATATTATAAATCTTCAGCTTGAAGGAAAGAACAGAATGAGCACAACGGAATTCCTCAGGGGATTTAAGATCGAAAACTGCACCATACCTGTCAGTTGACAGGTTTTGCACTTCTAAGCCATATAGTCTGGCCTTCCGCCGTTTCCTCTCCTTCAGCCATCCTGTTGTATTCATACAGGTTTTTAAGCTTCACTCCGTACTTCTGTGATATTGAGTGCATTGTGTCACCTTTCATCACCAGATGTGTCTCCTTGCCGGGTTCTGCCTTATCACGTTTGGGCTGAAGATAGAGTATCTGGCCGGCGACAGGTGTGAAATCATCTCCGAGCTCATTATAGCGCTGGAGTTCCCATTTGAGAAGCTGAAATTCCTTCTCAATCATCTCAGCTGTTTCACCATCCTTTACAATTATATATTGTATCCGGTTATTTTCCATTATTCTTGGCACGCGCGCCAGAACTGCAAAATTGTCATTTATTACAGGCACCTGGGCTACCATATCACCGGCAACCGGTTCAGGTACTTCAGGTTTTGCACCGACAGGCTTGGTCACTGACGGTTTATTCATTGCATACTGTCCGTCGAAGTAATGTAAATTATGTTCCTCGATTTTCCTGATCAGCATATTCGCATAATCCGGATTTGTGGCATATCCTGCTTTCTTCAGTCCCCGTGCCCATCCCTTGTAATCATCAGGTGGAAGATTGAAAAGGAAACTATATCTTGATCCTGATCTGATAAAATCCGAATGGTCAATAAATGAGTCTTCCGGCTGTAAATACTTTCTGAAACACTCATTTCTCCTGTTATCATGATGGCGAACGGTCGGTCCTGTCCAATCGCTGTGGCACTTTATTCCAAAATGATTATTTGCCGTGCGGGCAAGTGTGCTCCGTCCATAATCAGACTCAACCATACCCTGGGCCAGGGTAATGCTTGCCGGCACCCCCGTACGGATCATCTCTCTTACAGCCAGATCTTTATATTTTTCAATGTATTCCTGAACACCGGATCCGGCACCTGAAGGAACCACAGCAGGCCTGTTGACCCTGCATGATGTGAATGCGACAATTAAAAGTAACACCGGGAGAATGGATAATTGCCGGTTCATTGAATGTGCTTTTACGGCAAAAATAGTAAATTTGTCATCCATAGTCTGCCAGCGGGTTATGAAGAGAACGAACAACATCACATTTTCGTATACTGAGTGCGACAATATTGAAGAGCTTAATGCCGGTGACCGCGAGCTTCTGATATCTGCACGCGAGGCTGCAAAAAATGCATATGCCCCATATTCACACTTTAAGGTCGGTGCAGCAGTCAGGCTTGAAAGCGGGAAAATAGTATCCGGGACCAATATTGAAAATGCGGCTTTTCCTTCAGGTATCTGTGCGGAGAGAAGTGCACTGACAAATGCATCTTCAAATCATCCGGGCGACATTCCAGTCGGGCTGGCGGTGGCTGCAATAACCGATTCAGGCCTTTCGGATGATCCTGTTCCGCCCTGCGGGAATTGCCGGCAGGTGATCACTGAGGAGGAATCGAGGAACGGCAGAAATATCAGGATTATCCTGGGTGGAATGAATAAGATAAAGATCATTGATAAGGGAGAAGACCTTCTCCCCCTGACCTTCAACAAGAACAACCTTAAGGTCAATCCGCGCTGATAATAAGCTGGAATCCGGCGCCGTGTATGTTCTTGATATTTAGCCGCGGGTCTTCAGACAGGAATTTTCTGAGCTTGGTTATGTAGACATCCATGCTCCTGGCTGTAAAGTAATCATCGTTACCCCATATTTTCTTTAATGCCATCTCCCTGCTTATCAGGGTATTGGGATTAACCACAAGGAGTTCAAGCAGTTGTGCTTCCTTAGGGGAAAGCTTTTTCTCGTCATCGCCGATTGTCAGTGTCCTGAGCTTTGAATTGAAGATGAACCTGCCTATCTCATAAATATCCCTGGTACCGTTCTGGAAATCGCGGCGGGCAAGTATTGCGCGTAACTTTGCCAGAAGGATGTCGGTATCAAATGGCTTGGTAATATAATCATCGCCTCCGACATTGTAGCCTTTAAGAACATCCTCTTTCATCTTTTTCGCAGTAAGGAAGATTATCGGAACCAGGTTGTTTATCTGCCTTATTTCATTTGCAATAGTGAATCCGTCAACATGCGGCAGCATGACATCGAGGATACAGATATCAAACATACCTTTCCTGAAGTGATCAACAGCATATTTACCGTCATCGACCCACTCAACGGAAAAATCGTTTATTTCGAGGTAGGATTTCAGAACCGAACCGAAGCTCAGGTCATCTTCAACAAGAAATATCCTTACAGGCTTTACAGTCATTTTTCGTTTTCCCAGTTAAAAGGTAAAAAAACATCAAACCGGCTTCCTTTGCCTGGTTCACTGTGAACAGTTATATTGCCCCTGTGAGCATTCACTATTGCCTGTGCATAGTTCAGGCCAAGTCCGAATCCTTTCACGTCATGCACATTCCCCGATGATTTTCTGTAGAACCTGTCAAATATTCTGCTCTGGACACTTTTCGTCATCCCGATGCCTTTATCCTCCACGCTCATGATAACGCCGCTGCCGTTGTTCCTTGTCTGTACAGTAATATCAGGTGATTCAGGCGAATACTTGATTGCATTGTCCAGAAGATTGTTTACCAGGTTAAAAAGATGTTCGCCGTCACCAAAAACAACAGGCTCAGTGGCATTAAGATTGAGCCTGATAGCTCCGTTCCTCTGATGAATCTGTATATCAAATGCTTCTGCCGCACGTTCAATGACCGAATGCAGCGAAAGGTTCTCAAATCTAAAGCTTATCTCTTTCTTGTCGAGGGAGGCTATCTGCAGGATCGTCTCCACTTTCTTGTTCATCCTGCTGTTCTCCTTCTTTATCATGCTGATAAAGTGCCTGACGCTTGGTTCATCGCTGATCACCTTGGGATTTGTGATAGTATCTGCAGCAAGTGAAATAGTGGCAATTGGTGTCTTGAATTCATGTGTCATGTTGTTCAGAAAATCCGATTTCATTTCCGATATTTTCTTCTGACGGATGATGAAAAAGAGACTCATGGCAAATGTCGCCAGGATTATAAGCGAGAACAAAAGCGATCCGCTCAGTATCCATGCCATTGATCCGAGGACGTAATTGGTGCGCTCAGGGAAAACAACAGAGAGCACCAGGTCCTGGCGTATTATATTGTCGGGGAACAGCCTGACCTTGTAATTGCTCCTCAGGAAGTCATTCCTATTCGATTTTTTATAAGTGCCTTCATTAACGACACCGTTCTTTATTACAGCAAATTCAAAAGGGGTTTTAATATTCGAAAACAGCAGTGCCCGCCCCAATGCATATTCAATTTCCTTATTGTCAAGCTCCATTGTCTTTTCCCACTGGTAGATCTCTGAGATCATACGGTTGCTCATATTCTGGAATTCATTCGACCTCTTCTTTACCCAGTCAATAAATTCCTTCTGCTGAATATAAATGTCTCCCGGATTTCTTATACCTGCTTCCTCTCCGCTTTTCACAATGGCCATTTTGCCCGGATCGTCCGGCGAAGCTATAATAAATGAACCCGTATCGGTCGTGAACATTGTATCCTGCACAACCACAACCGCATCTTTTCCCGGCTCCTTTGTAACCGATTGATTTGTTATTCTTACACTGAAATTATTGCCATCGGTTGATGAATAGCTCCCGATACTCAGATACCCGGCAAGATCGTTTCCGGTACTGTTGTATGCACCGGGGTTTGGGTTCATAAAATTGTTGAAAAAGTTCATCTCCCTCGACGACTCGATGGAGTTTGCGGCATCATTAATGCTGGCAATCACAGCAGCATTGAAGTTTTCATTCAGCACGCTCACCGCATTCCTTATCCATATTGTCTGAATCCAGATGATACCGACAAGGGAAAAAAGCATCATAAATATGAGCCCGATGAATTTACTCCTGTTCATATCGCAAAATTAACTTATCGCCCCGGAAATAATATACGTTTTAACTTTTCATTAACGCTTATTAACCTGAATTTAACGCTATTCCCCTGGCATTAAGGTTATTTTGACTCTGCCAATACAAATAGCCATTAAAGGTGTTGGCAGTGCCTTTTGTGATGGCTTGCAATGTGGCTTTCATGTTCATTCCTGAAAATGAGCCCGGGGTTCCCGGCTCATTTTCTTTTTCTACCAAAGTTAAATCCCCTTTCATTTTCCCCCAGGGGGAAAGGTAAATCCACTGGGGTAATCTTACTCATAATTGAAAACCTTCCAAATATCACCTGCAGGGAAAGGGGCTGTGATTACTACCTGTTCCTTTTTGACAGGATGGGTAAATTCAAGCCTGCGTGCCATAAGGCTGATGCTGCCATCCTCATTGGATCTGTTAAAGCCATATTTCAGATCTCCCTTAACCGGGCATCCAATCCCGGCCAGCTGTGCCCTTATCTGATGATGGCGGCCTGAATGCAGTTCTATCTCCAGAAGATAATACCTGTCAGAACGACCTGCGATTTGATATGTCAGGCTTGCTTTCTTTGAATCTTTAACTTCAGTATCATATACATACGTCTTGTTCTGTTTCTCATTCCTTTTCAGGAAATGTGTAATTGTATCCTTGTCTTCAGGAGGTCTTTCCTTTACAATCGCAAGGTAGATCTTTCTGACCTGTGCTGATCTGAACATTTCATTCATCCTTGCAAGAGCTTTGGAAGTGCGGGCATACAGTATCACCCCGCTAACCGGGCGGTCAAGCCTGTGAACAACGCCAAGGAACACATCACCGGGTTTATTGTACTTTTCGGCAATATACCTTTTCACGTCTGTATCAAGTGACATATCGCCTGATTTGTCCCCCTGCGACAGGTCGGATGATCTCTTGTTGACGGCAATAAGATGGTTGTCTTCGTACAGGATCTCAGGCATGATCAGTACTGTTCCTTATCACTGGGGAACTGCATGGTTCTCACATCATTAATATATGTCTGAACGGCACCTTTGATCTCTGCATACAGATTATGATACCGGCGAAGGAACCTTGGCGAGAATTCCTGGGTTATGCCCAGCATATCATGCAGGACAAGCACCTGTCCGTCAGTTTTTGGTCCTGCACCAATACCAATGACCGGTATCTTCACACTTAAAGTGACTTCCTCTGCCAGCTTAGCAGGTATTTTCTCAAGTACAATCGCAAAACACCCGGTCTTTTCGAGGAGCTTTGCATCATCCATCAGACGCCGCGCCTCGTCGATCTCTTTTGCCCTGACTACATAAGTACCGAACTTATGGATAGCCTGGGGTGTCAGACCAAGATGTCCCATAACCGGTATACCTGCTGAAAGGATCCTCTC
>Ga0079037_100001985_pt1 | contig 10993 bp, 10 predicted proteins | sample Mud3Dept4metaG_FD_71479 | JGI IMG/M metagenome (GOLD analysis project Ga0079037, IMG submission 71479) | Freshwater wetland microbial communities from Ohio, USA, analyzing the effect of biotic and abiotic controls - Mud 3 Core 4 Depth 4 metaG | ecosystem: Environmental > Aquatic > Freshwater >... | reverse complement strand
AATTTTGCATCATAAAGAAGACAATATGAGAGAGATCGAAATAAGTGGCATCCAGATCGGCACGACTGAATGAAGAGGTCAATTATCAATCAAATTTTGGCCGGCAGACTGCTCTGTTCCTGCATTTATTTCTGGTATCGTAAATAGTCGGGTATAATTATATCGTGAAGAGAATCGGGATAATCGCAAAAAAAGGTGAACCGGAGGCCATTAAGGCCATTAAGGAATTTATACGCCTGTTAAAAGGCCGGGAATACCGGTTGTATGTAGAGAATGATGTAGCCGCAGTTCTTAAAATCGATGGTTACCCGAGGAAAAAGATCCCTTCAACGACAGATATAATTATTGTATTCGGGGGTGACGGGACCCTTTTGAGTGTAACAAGACTTGTCGGCAATACCGGCGTTCCCATACTTGGAGTCAATCTCGGGGGCCTTGGATTTATTACTGAATTAAGCAGGGATGAAGTACGTGACAGTATTAACATGGTTTTTTCCGAAAAACATTGTTTTGAAGAAAGGATCATGCTTCTGGCAGATGTATACAGGGGAGGGAAAAGGGTAATACAGAACAATGCATTTAATGATGTTGTGTTAAATAAAAGTGCTCTCTCAAGAATGTTCGAAATAGACATCCGTATTAACAATCAGTATGTCACCACATTCAGGGTTGACGGGTTAATAGTGTCGACTCCTACCGGATCAACGGGCCATTCACTTTCAGCAGGAGGTCCCATTATGTACCCCACGCTTGAATCATTCCTGCTGACTCCCATATGTCCACACACACTGACGAGCAGACCGATAGTGCTGCCGGACACTTTCATATTGGAGGCCGGCATCAAGACCGGAGAGGATATATATATGACTCTTGACGGACAGGAAGGATATCCTTTAAAAGTAAATGATAAAGTCAGGATACGGAAAGCTGATTATAAGACAAAGTTTCTCATTCTGCATGACAGAGACTATTTCAGCATATTGAGGACAAAGCTGAAATGGGGAGAGTAATCAATAATATGCAGGTGTGTATGGCAATGTGTCATATTAAATTTTATCGTTAGATTTGGAAAATTAAGAGGCAACTCCGGTTAATATTCATGAATGACAGAGCTGGACTCATTCAGGGCTTTAAAAAGGCAGTGGAATTTTATAGGGAACTGGGATTTCAATATCTGCCGGTAAAAAGATCGGATATTTTGAATCTCATATCAGGGGGGACAACTACAGATGATAAACCGGAGCCGATAATTCCCCCGCATCAGGTAGCAGAACTGACACCTGATTATTATCCAAATAAAGAAGGTGCCCTGGAAGACCTCAAAAATGAAATAGGTGCTTGCCGCAGGTGTAAGCTCTCGAACGGACGCAGGAACATTGTCTTTGGCGAAGGGAAAGCCGATGCAGATATAATGTTTATTGGTGAGGGTCCGGGCAGAGATGAGGATATACAGGCACGACCTTTTGTCGGAGAGGCAGGGAAGCTTCTTACTAATCTCATCCTGAAATTGGGATTGAGGCGTCATGACGTTTATATAGCGAATATTGTGAAGTGCAGGCCTCCGAATAACAGGAATCCTGAGGCAGATGAAATAACAACGTGCGTTCCCTTTGTTGAACGACAAATAGCGATAATTAATCCGAAGGTGATTGTATGTCTGGGTAAGATATCTGCCCAGACGCTCCTAAAATCAAGTATGGCTATCAGCAAACTTAGGGGCACATTCTCTCACTATCATGATATACCTGTCATGCCGACATTTCATCCGGCGTATCTGTTAAGGAACCCAAAAGATAAATGGCTGACCTGGGAGGACATGCAAAAGGTATTGGAAAAAATAAAAACATAATATGCTGTCCTCAGATTGATCAGGCACCTTTATGTCTCCCGGACAGTGATGAGTGCTTGATCTGTTTATTAAGTGGCATGTGTAAATGATCAATATAATTTTAGGAGGTTAAATGAAACGACTGTGGGCCCCTTGGAGGATGGAGTATATCCTTGATGAAAAAAAGAATGATGGCTGCCTGTTTTGTAATATATCCGGTAACGGCGGAAAAAAGATAAACAAAAGCAGAGACAAGAAGAACCTCATATTGCACAGGAGCACACACTGTTTTGTTATTTTGAACCGATATCCATACAACAGCGGGCACCTGATGGTGGTACCCTATTTTCACACTCCTACATTCGAGGGTCTTTCTGATGATGTTCTTTTTGATTTGATCAAGACTGTAGATAAATCTGTACAAATACTAAAGACAGTTCTCAGGCCCGACGGGTTTAATATCGGACTTAATTTCGGAAAAGTTGCAGGCGCGGGGATGGAATCCCATATGCATATCCATGTCGTCCCTCGCTGGACAGGGGACACAGACAGTATGCCGATTATTGCCGAGACCAGGGTCATGCCTGAACATTTAAGAAAAACATATGAGAAGATACTGAAAAATTTTGTTAAATAAATTGCGATGGCGATTTTTACGGTATTGTCTATCCGCTCAATAAAATGGGGGAAAATTGCACAAATGGAAGATGTTAGTTGTGATGGATTAATGTAAATCATTACGACAATTTGTATCTATCTGCTATAAAATTATGATTAGAATACGGGTTTGTCTGGTGTCTGTTTTATCTGCAGAAACCGGCAATGAGAGATTAACTGTCTGATATTAAAGTGTAATATAACCAGAAAGTTGTCAGAGAGCTAGAATTTGATTAAAAGATATGTTAAACTTACAAGCTAAGAATTAAAAAGGAAACTTATGAAAGAAAAAGATGTATTTGATGAAATCATCGAGGTTGGGAAAAAACGGGGGGTCCTCACTTATGATGAGATAAATGAGGCCCTGCCATCAGAGTTTTTTACCCCTGATGAGATTGAGGACCTGATGGATCTTCTTAGTGATATGGGGGTTCGCATTGTTGACTCCGATGAGGCTCTCCCCTTGGAAGAAGTAGAACCTCAGGAATATGAAAAGACAGAAGATCTCGTTCAGGCTTACTTCCATTCTATGGGAGACATTTCTATCCTGACCAAAGATGAGGAAGTAGAGCTTGCAAAAAAACTGGATGAAGGGAAAGAAATAATAGCAGAAATCGTTCAAACTATTCCCTTAACAAAGAAGATTGAAAAAGATTATATAAGTGATGAAGACGTGCTGGAAATGGAGGAAGATGAGAGGAAGGCGCACATAATTGAACTGACCCTTTACAGACTTGAACTTTATGTTGAAGTTATTGATGATTTTAATAAAGAACTGGATCAATATGGCGGGTCTCTTAAGTCACTTAAGACTCTCATAACTAATGAAAAGAGCAAGAAAAGGGTGCGAGGTGCATTGCTGACTTCGATGGAAGAACTTGCCAACAGGGTCCAATTGACTTTCAGGAAAATTGAGGGGGAGATCGGCATAAAAGTTGATATATTGATTACCCTGTGGGAGAGAATCAGCAGGGTACAGGCTTTTGTTCTTGAGGCCAAAAACGAATTAATTACACGAAATCTCAGGCTGGTGGTCAATATAGCGAAAAATTATGTTGGCAGGGGACTGCCTCTTCTTGACCTCATCCAGGAAGGGAATATCGGTCTTATGAAGGCGGTAGATAAATTTAAACACGAGAAGGGATTCAAGTTCAGCACATATGCCACATGGTGGATAAGACAGGCTATTACCAGGGCGCTCATTGATCAGACAAAAACGATCAGGGTACCCGTGCATATGATGGAATTTTATAACAGGGTCACTAAGGCTTCCAGGGAACTGACACAGGAATTAGGGAGGGAACCCACTGACGATGAAATAGCAAAAAAGCTGACAGTTCCTACAAGGAAGGTTGAAGAAGTCTTCAGGGCAATTCAGGACCCGATTGCATTGCAAACGCCAGTTGGTGATGAGGACACTGAACTGGAAGATTTTATTGGTGACAAGAACAGTCCTTCGCCGTATGCTGATGCTGAAGGCAAAGAAATTTCAGGATATATTAAAAAAGTCCTGGGGACCCTCACTCCAAAGGAGGAAAAGGTTATAAGGATGAGATTCGGGATCGGGGTAGACAGGGACCATACTCTTGAAGAGGTGGGCAGGCATCTTACCATCACCAGAGAAAGGGTAAGGCAGATTGAAGCAAAGGCCCTGAGAAAACTGAAACATCCGAGCAGACTGAAGGCCCTCAAGGCCTTGGTAAGCACATAATAAATATCGATCTGAGATTTATTGGGCGAAAAAAAAGGTGAGCAAAAATAATCTGCTCACCTTTTTATATTATCTGTGACTCGTTCTTATTTCGGTCCCCACTTATTACCTACTTTTATTTCCTGAGAGTTCTGTAATATAACTGCTCCGGATGTTGATGGCTGGAGAGAAACTATTTGTATTTTTCCAATCGGGCTTTCTGCAGGTTGATCTCTCAGAACGGTAAAGACATCGCCGACTTTGACGCCATCATTTTCACCTTTATCCAGAAATACAATGTTCCCTTCGCTTACCAAATACGAACTCATGTGTGATTCTATGATGTAACCCTGAATATCGGGGGTACGAACAGTTTCAGGGATAAGAGGAGGTTCCAGCTCCTGATATGGTAACAGGCCATCGCCTATCTGTACATCTTCAAAGGAATCTGTTATTTTTGCTTTTGTCATGTTCTCATCCATACCGATTACTTCCAATATGCCCGCTATCCTTATCTGATGTCCAATCCACTTCCCTGAAACAGGATGTTTAACTGTTTTTATATCTCTTATAGCAAAGAACCGTTTCTTAGTCATGGGATCTTCATTCCCGGAAAGAACTAATGCAGGTTTTGCCGGAGCAGGAGATTCCGAAAGTTTTATGTAAACAATATCGTTTTTGCTGGTCATCTGCTGGTTGGTCGGGGATGATGTTATCTCTCCAATACTCGGATATGTATCTGATATCCAGCCGCTCGCAACATAGAGGTTTTTCTCAATGATATGCTTCCTCTGTATTATCGGCGCATATTTCCATATGGACTTGGGTTCGGATTTAAGGCCCGATTTTTTTATTTTTTGTTTTCCCGCAGCCGGGATCTCTTTAGATGGTACAGCCGGTATATTCACTAACTCTTCCCTGGAAGGGATAAATATTTTGGTCCCGGGATAGATAAGGTCCGGATTTTCAATGTGCGGATTTACATTCCAGAGCTTGGGCCACAGGAAAGGGTCTTCCAGTTTTCTGGTAGAGATGTCCCACAGGGTATCATTTTTCTCTACAATATATTCTTCTAGCGCGGAAACCTGTGCAATCTGAAATGTTATCGAAAAAATAAGAAACACAAGAAGACAAAACAGAGTTTTTTTCATTTTTACTCCCCCGTATTTTTTTGAGCAATTAATTGCATATACATTACAATAAAGCAGTAGTCAGATTGTGTCAAGTTGTACCGTCACAATATTAACAGGAGCCGCAACTTATTATTAACAAACTTTTTTCTCTTGACTTATAACCATGCACTTGAACAACAATTAAGTTCAGGTTCCGTAATGAGCATTAATTTTTATATAGCCTTCTGTCAGATCGCAGGTAAGTGCCCTGGCGTTTTCCTTGCCGGTCCCCAAATCAATCGTTATGATGACTGTTTTACTTGACAGGGCGTTTCTCGCGGCTTTTTCCCTGGTGGTTCCCATCCCTTTGCTGACAAGTTTGACTTTATTAATACTGATGTCAATCTTGTTTTCTTTGACCGAGACACCGGAATAACCGATTGCGGCCATGATTCTGCCCCAGTTCGGGTCCCGGCCATAAACAGCGGTTTTTACGAGCATTGAATTTGCAATTGATAGCGCAATTTTCCCGGCATCTGAGCTGGACCTGGCACCTTTAACGACTACCTCAATCAATTTTGTCGCACCTTCCCCGTCTTCAGCAATCATCCTGGCAAGATCGTATGTTATTTCATTTAATGCACGTTTAAAATTTGTATAGTAAGGAGAACTCTTTGTTATAAGCGGATTATTGAGATGGCCGTTTGCCATCATCATTATGGTGTCATTTGTGCTCATGTCATTATCAACAGATAACATATTAAATGACCTGTTTGCGGCTTCCCTGAGCGCCGGATCTAGTGCGTGGGGATTTATTGCTATATCAGTGACGATAAAGCATAGCATCGTGGCCATATGGGGGCAGATCATGCCGGCGCCCTTTGCGATCCCCGCAATTGTTCCTTTCTTCCCTGCGATTTCTACCTGTCTGAAAGATATCTTTGCAAAGGTATCAGTAGTCATAATGGCAGAGGCTGTATGTTTTAAAGATAACCGATTCAACTTTCTGATTAATCCAGGCAGGGCTTTTTTTATTGTATCCGCAGGGAAGGGTCTCCCTATAATGCCGGTGGACGATGAATAAACAAGTCCAGGTGAAATACCGAGTTCATGTGCTGTGCCTGAAATGACCTCGAGGGCTGCCTTCATCCCCTTTTCACCGGTACATGCGTTGGCATTACCGCTGTTTATAATAATGGCCTGGGCTTTTTTAGATGAAAGATTTTTAATTGCGAGTTTTACCGGTGCTGCTTTGATCCTGTTCGTAGTGAACAGACCGGCGGTTACGGCAGGACTCTCCGAGTATATCAGTGCCAGATCCCTATTTCCAGACTTCTTGATACCCGCTGATATGCCTGCGAATCTAAAGCCGGGTATGATGATATTCCGGATTGCGGGACCTCGTTTCATCAAGGGGAGGCAGGGGAAGACATCAATCCTGCTGTTTCGTCAAAGCCATACATGATATTCATGTTATGTACGGCTGTGCCGGATGCCCCTTTTAAGAGGTTATCAATAGCGCTGACGATTATGAGGGTCTGTTTATCGAGAGAAATGGATATGTCACAGTAGTTGCTCCCTTTAACTGCTTTTGTGGCCGGATATATGCCGTTCTTCAATACTCTTACAAATGGTTCTTTATGATAAAACTGGTGGTATAACTTCTGCATATTCGAGAGGGTTGTTTTCTTTTTCAATCGAACATATATTGTACTTAGTATGCCCCTGTCCATGGGGATAAGATGCGGCGTAAAGATTATCTTTATTTTTTTCTTTGAAAGAGCACTCAGTTCCTGCTCAATTTCGGGAGTATGGCGGTGGACCCCTATTGCATACGCCCTGACAGATTCGTTGACCTCGCAGAACATGAACGGCTGTGCAGGGCCCCTGCCAGCACCGGATGTTCCGGATTTTGAATCTATAATAATCGAATTCACATTTATGAAATCTTCACCCATGACCGGTGCAAGACCAAGCAATACACTCGTGGGGTAACACCCCGGATTTGCTATGATTGACGCTTTTTTGATTTTGTTCCTGTAAAGCTCTGGGAGACCGTAAACGGCATTTTTCAGAAGAGGGGAGTAAAGATGGGGAATTTTATACCACTCTTTATATACCTCTGCGCTTTTCAGACGGTAATCTGCAGAAAGATCGACAACTCTTTTGCCGGCGTTATGAAAAAAAGCTACTGTTTCCTGGGAAGTCTTGTGCGGAAGGCAGAGAAAAAACAGATCGGCCTTTTTTGTCAGGGCTTTTAAATCCAGCGTTTCGAATTTTAGTGAGGTATTTCGGAAATTGAGAAATGTATCGGAGATGAAGAGACCGGATGAACGTTCAGAGGTGACGGCAGTTACTTCTACGTTTGGGTGTGACAGAAGTAACCTTGTCAGTTCAGACCCTGTGTACCCACTCCCTCCTAATATAGCGACTTTCAGCATTTAGAACCGTAATGTTTATTGGTGATGAGTTATGTGCGTGAACTCTGTATGATCATTATCTTCTCATGGAACGTCACACTTCACTCATCACGGATTAAAATTATCTCTTTGAGAACTGGAAGCGTTTTCTTGCGCCCTTCTGACCGTACTTTTTACGTTCTACTACTCTGGGGTCCCTTGTCAACAGCCCTTCTTTTTTGAGTTTTCCTCTGAAATCTGAATTGACTGATAACAATGCCCGGGAGATGGCATGTCTGATTGCAGAGGCCTGTCCGCTGTATCCGCCCCCTTTGACCCTCACGGTCACATCATATTTACCATTAACGGCAGCTACATTCAGCGGCTGCTGTATGATCATCTTCATTGTCTCATGAGGGAAATATTGATTAAGCGCTTTTTTGTTAACAATGATATTGCCTGTCCCGGGTTTTACAGATACCTGTGCGATGGACGACTTCCTTCTGCCTGTTGCACTATATTGAATTTCTGCCATGTTTCAAAAGCTCCTTATTGAATATTAAGATTTAAAGTTTCCGGGTTCTGGGCTTTATGCGGATGGTCCGATCCGCTGTATACTTTCAATTTGCTGAGTTGCTGTCTGCCAAGCCTGTTTTTCGGGAGCATACCGCGGACTGCAGAAACAAGAATGCGTTCAGGGTTTTTTCCCATTATGTCTTTGGCAACTTCCTTTTTAATCCCGCCGGGATAACCGGAATGATGATAGTATGTCTTTTGTTCAAGTTTATTGCCGGTAAAGCGTACCTTGCCTGCATTAACGATAATGACAAAATCTCCGGTATCAGTATTAGGCGTAAAAATCGGTTTGTTTTTACCTCTCAATACCTTTGCGACCTGCGAGGCCAGCCTTCCTACAACCAATCCATCAGCATCTATAATATGCCATTTCTGTTCGACATCTGTTTTCTTGGTAAATATAGTTTTCATATGTCCTCTCTATACATGAGTTACGAAATATTTTGAACATATCATGATAATGGAAAATGATTTTAATTGTCAATACTTGGAGTGGACAAAAGATAGAGAAAGGGCGCATGCTTTGTTTGAACTTTCTATGCCCTGTCACATGAACGTTGTGACAATTGCTGCCAAAAGGTGGCGTCCATTTCATTTATGTATTCTTCGATTGGGTATTTCCTGCTGCACTCCATGCAGCGTAGAGAGACACTTTTTCAGCCGATTTTCAGGGTCAACTGCCCTTTACATTCTCTGCACACGATTTTCGATTCAAGACTCATATGGTTCCCCTTTTATAATATTAATGCAATTGTCTGTGTATAATACGATAGTCACAACTTAAAAGTGAACCATATTAAATATCATGCAGACATTAATTATAAACAAAACTACACAACGTGTCATTTTTCCCTTGATTTCAGGAAGTAAATTGTCAATAATAAATACGCTGTAGTTTATTTTACATTTCAAGGTGCTTCTTATTAAAGTTTTTACTGCTGTCAAAAGTGAAAAGGACATGTGATGATATGTTTCTTTTCCCTAAGGGAACGACTGAAAATAAAACAGTTCCATATTACAGACGTCATGTTATAAAAGTACAATATTTCTCAGATGATATTATACATATGGATTTATTGTGACACCAGGAAATAAGACAGCAATTATCAGCGGAGCTTCGAGAGGGATAGGCCGGGCCATAGCGCTTGAACTTGCCCGTGAAGGATTTAATATAAGTTTTAATTTTCTTAAAAGCAGCGGGGAAGCTCTTGCTCTTGAGAAAGAGATCAGTGATTCAGGCGCTAAAGCCAAAGCATTTCAGGCAGACATTAAAGATTATGTTGCTGTTAAGTCGTGGGTAGATGCGTCTAAAGAATTATTTGGCGGATTGGATATTGTTGTTAATAACGCCGGTGTGATTAAAGATAAGGCCCTTGCTCTTATGGCGCCGGAGGACTGGCATGAAGTCATAAATACCAATTTGGAGGGGACATTTAATCTCAGCAGGGCTGCCATAGTTGGACTCATAAAACAGAAGTGTGGTGTAATTATTAATATTACCTCCGTAAGCGGAATGATAGGTATAGCCAGGCAAACTAATTATTCAGCATCAAAGGCAGGAATCATCGGTTTTACAAAATCTCTTTCCAGGGAAGTTGCTCCATACAACATCAGAGTCAATGCCGTTGCTCCCGGTTTTATTGAGACAGATATTCTTAATGATTTAAAAGATGAATATAAGGGTCAAATAATAAAACAGATCCCGTTAAACAGATTGGGCAGGGTTGAAGAAGTAGCGAGACTTGTTAAATTTTTAGTCAGTGACGATGCCGGTTATATAACTGGTCAGACTTTTGTAATTGACGGCGGATTGAGTACCGTTTAATCCATGAAAGAAAAACGAAGAATCGTAATTACCGGCCTGGGAGTAATAGCACCTAACGGGATAGGCAAGCAAGAGTTCTGGCAAGCCTTGAAAGAAGGACGAAGCGGCATTAAAGCAATTAAACGGTTTGATACAAATGAATTTAAGTGCAAGCAGGCAGGTGAAATTCAGGGTTTTAAACCTGATGCTTTTCTGGGAACGAAAGGATTGAGAGACCTTGAAAGGACATCAAGGCTATTATGTACTGCCGCTAAACTTGCGATAGATGATGCGGGCCTGAACATAGATGATAATAATACTGATGATATCGGAGTAAGTACGGGAACTACATTATCGTCTATCTGGAATGTTGCTGAATTTGATAAAGGGGCCATAAATGACGGTCCCCGCTTTACCGACGCAGCTTTATTTCCGGGGATGGTGATGAATGCCGCTTCAAGTCAGGTTTCCATACGGTTCAATATCCAGGGATTTAATACAACTATTTCCACGGGGTATAGTTCGAGCATAGATGCATTAAAGTATGCGATAGATTTCATCAAACTGAGGCGGATCAAAGCAGTTTTAGTCGGAGGAGTAGAAAGTCTTTCGCTCGTTAACTACAGCGGTTTTTATCGTTTGGGTTTCTTTGCCGGTATAAAGGGGGAGGAGATATCCTGTCCCTTTGATAAAAGAAGAAACGGTATTATATTAGGAGAAGGCGCAGCCGTAGTCATGATAGAGGATGTGGAGCATGCGCTGGAAAGAGGAGCAACTATTTACGCTCACGTAAACGGCATCGGTAATTGCTTTGATGCATACAGGATGGGGAAATATCATCCAGAGGTCACGGGGTTGAAAAACAGCATAAAAGAGGCGATGAGCAATTCTGAGTTAGGCGTGTCTGATATAGACTACATCAGCGCA
>Ga0079037_100001984_pt1 | contig 10996 bp, 7 predicted proteins | sample Mud3Dept4metaG_FD_71479 | JGI IMG/M metagenome (GOLD analysis project Ga0079037, IMG submission 71479) | Freshwater wetland microbial communities from Ohio, USA, analyzing the effect of biotic and abiotic controls - Mud 3 Core 4 Depth 4 metaG | ecosystem: Environmental > Aquatic > Freshwater >... | reverse complement strand
TCATCACGATGATTGGAACGCTCGTTGACGCTCCAGCGACCATGCTCAATGCCATTGGCGACAATGTTTCCAGCATGCTGGTCGCCCGCATTCTGGGCGGTAAGAATTGGCTGGGAAAAACTTAGGAGTTTCGGTTGACCAATTCTCTTAAAATATGTATATACCAATCAACAATCTACAGGATGGCGGTGTAGATATCCCTTTGTTTTCAGAAAAAAAGCTTGGGGTCAGAAGGAAACTTTTGTGAAATATGGACAAAAATAGGGATAGAGATTCGACCCAGGTCAGTAGACCTTGAACCGGGTCAGTGGCCCGGCTATGCCGGTTCAAGATTGTCACAAGACATATAAGAATTAGCCGTTTTAAAGGATTTTGTTCAACTATTGATTAAAATTTACTTCGAATTCAATATGTTACAGACATTATTTAACTGGCACAATTGTTGCTTTAAGACCCATTGAAACTTAAAAGGGTATGAAGGAGAGGAAAATTATTTTCATATTAGGTAGGATAAATTGTCATTGAAAAAGCTGGGTAAACTAATCATTATTTCTATTTCTACTGCGATAATGATTATCCTAATCGGATTAATCTGGTTTCTCAAATCTCCAACTTCTTCAAAGATTGACTCTTCTACGCAGCAGACGATTCAGGTTGAAAATGCCCTCCTGAAAGAAAACCTTCTAAATATTGTCAAAAACTATCGGAAAATTATTATTTTACTCGAAAATGATGCTTCACTAGATGCTCAGCAGCTTGAACCCGCCCGCATCATTGGAGAAATTCTTTTTCATGAAAATCAGCAACGCCTCAACGATCTCATAAAACAATTGAACGGAGATCTTGAACGCGCATCCACAGCCGATTTTGGTATCGTACCATCCGATGTCGAACAATTCCTCAACACACTGGAAAACTTTGCTGAATGGCACGATGCCGACAAGCTGGTCTTTCGGGATAGTGTTGATCAAATAGCTGAATCACTGCGTGGCCTCCCGGGCAGTCAAAAACCAAAGATAGATCTCCAGGATCGATTGGAGAGTGACCGAAAAGCGTTACTCGAGATTCAGACCCTTTATGAGAAAGAGCTAGAAAAGATCTTTGGCCGTTTTGAAACCCGTGGAATGATTGTACGCCGTGAAGCGTGGGAGCAGTATGTGGCCTATCTAAAAACAAAATTCAAAAGGGAGGATATTTTGAAAGAATACTCCCATATATTGCCTACTCTTGCGAAGGAAGCGGACAAAAAAACGGAAAAGCGATCTCTTTCGCGTGGGATGACGGATACCCGATTCCCTCCCAAAACACTCGTTCTAACCTTTGACGACGGCCCTCATCCGAGCTATACGGATCGCATCATAGAAATTCTGAAAAAATATCAGGTCAAGGCTGTCTTCTTCGAAGTGGGACAAAATTTGGGCTCCTTTAAAAAAGACAATTCGGTTCAGCCTACTCGTGCTGCTGCCGCCAGTGAACGTGCCATAAAATCTGGTTCTTCTCTTGGGAATCACAGCCACACCCATCCCTTTCTCCCAAAACTCACCGACAAAGAATTGCTGGATGAAATCCAGCGTCCCAATCAACTGCTTAAGGCAGTTACACAGACCCCGGTCACCTTGTTTCGTCCTCCGTATGGGGCACAGAATGAGAAATTGCTCGCCACTTTGCAAAATAATCAGCTGAAATCTATCTTATGGAATATTGATTCCAGGGATTGGGCCGATCCGATTCCTAAATCCATTGCCAATCGGGTGTTGCGTGAAGTATTCAACCAGGATCGTGGGATTATCCTTTTCCACGACATTCATCAACGTACCATCGAAGCGCTACCTCTCGTCCTGGAGACCTTGAAAAATGACGGCTATCATTTTCTGACCTGGAATGGCAAGGATTTTATCAATGAAACCCCTTCGGCCCCCCCCGCTTCTCCTCAACCTGCGATCACCGCATTGTACAGGGAAAGCTGGGCGGTGATCATTGGAATTGACGATTACCGGAGTTGGCCTAAGCTAAATTATGCCGTCAATGATGCAAAGGGAATTCGCGAACTATTGATTCGAAAATATAAATTCAAACCCGAATGCATCATCACTTTACTGAATGAAGAAGCCACCCGTGAAAAGATTCTCTCCGCTCTCGGAGACACCTTGGGGAATCCTGAAAAGGTCAAGCGAGATGACCGGGTCTTTGTATTCTTTGCTGGGCACGGTATTACTCGCAAGCTGTCCAGTGGGCGCGATCTGGGCTACATTGTCCCGGTGGAGGCCGATGTAGAAAATTATCAGGGACGATCCATTTCCATGACAAACTTTCAGGATATTTCGGAAGCCATCTTTGCCAAGCATGTCCTATTTGTCATGGATTCATGCTACAGCGGTCTGGCCTTAATGCGGGGAGCAGGGACCTTGCGAACCGATAACTATCTACGGGAGATTTCACGTCGAACTTCCCGCCAAATGCTGACTGCCGGCGGTGCGAATGAGCAGGTGGCAGACAACGGCCCCAACGGCCATTCCGTTTTTACCTGGACGCTCCTGCAAGGGTTAGAGGGCCGAGCCGATTTGAACGGTGATGGGTTTATCACGGCATCGGAATTGGCGGCCTATGTCGGTCCAAGTGTTTCGGCATTGTCGAAACAGACGCCTGCATTTGGCAGCCTTCCGGGAAGCGAAGGAGGCGAGTTTGTTTTTGAGCCGAAACAGGAAAATGAATTTTTGAGCGAACTCACTGCCCAATTGGATGGAGAAGCAATTGAAATAAATAACCAGTTGGAAAAGATTCGAAAACAGATTGCAGAAAAGAGTCTTCGGAACAAACAACTACGCCAGAAACTGGCTTATGCCCAATCCGTCGACAAAAACCTCGATGCCAAAGCAGAAAAGGGCCAAGGCCGGTCCGTCGATGTCAATATCAAGAAACACATGGAAAGGGGGGATGCTTTGTTTAAGGAGAAAAAATATTCCGAAGCGTTAAAAGAGTTTTTAGCTGTCATCCATTTGGATGAATTCAATGTATTAGCCGCCAATAATGCCGGCTTTATGTATTACAAACTGGAACAATATGAAGAAGCAGCAAACTGGTTTGAAAAGACGATTGTTCTGGATCCGCACCGTGCCATTGCCTATGTCAACCTGGGGGATACCTATTTAAAATTAGACCGCAAACCAGAAGCCAAAAAGGCCTTTCAGCAATATCTTGCAATTTCTCCCAAATCAAAAAACGCCGAAGACATAAAGAAAAAGTTAGCACTATTGGATTAAAAACCAACCTGCCGACGCCCCCTCCTTTCATTAGGTATTCAAATCATGAATCCGCAGGGTGGAGGTGCAAATGTTTATTTTCCAGTTAAAAAACCTGTGGTCGGAAGGAAACTTACGTGAAATATCGACAAAGTTAAGGATAAGGATTTGACCCGGAAACCCCTTTCCGCACGGGAGCGTGGATGGAGTGCAGAATAAGTGCTAATTTTCGACTATGTCCCCCGTCCATCCATCCCAACGAAGCGAAGAAGGGGGGCTACCAGCGGAGATCCAGGATCGCAAGGAGGGGCTTGCTGTAGTCGTCGCAACACGCAATGGAAAATACCGTGAGTACTTACTATTTACTCAAACACTCTTGGGAAAAATTAGTTTTGACAACACGCAAATCGTTGAGCGGACGCCATACTACCTTGCTCCTGTATTTCAGGTTTAGGGTTTGCCCCCACCAAAGGTGTGGGATAAGGTTGGGGGCCAATAAGCAGTGGATGTCTTACAGCCACCGCTGACTTAAATGGCCACAACAAGAGGAGGCTTCCATAAAATCAAGCGGGTAGGCTCAAAGTGGCCCGCAATCCCTTTTCAGGCAGGTTCTCCAATTTGATCCCACCATGATGGAGATCAGCTACTTCTTTTACGAAATTGAGCCCTAAGCCGGTGCTTTTCTTTCCCGTATCCGGCCTCTGTAGGGAAAAGAATCTATCGAATACCCTCTCCTTGGCGTAGTCGGGGATGCCAGGGCCATGATCTTTTACCGTGAAATTCAACATCCTGCCATCCACTTGAGCAGCGAGTTCAATCTTCCCGCAAAGGGGACTGAAATCGATTGCGTTTTGAATCAGATTAGATACAGCCTCATGGAGGAGAAAAGAATCTCCCTTTACGAAAATATCATCCCTCACCTGAACCGCCACACTCAGTTTCTTCTGGGAAAACAACGGCTCTTTACTCTCAAGTATTGTCCTGATCAGTCCACTTAAAGAGATGATCTCTACCTTTTGGAGTGTCCTTTTGGTCTCCAGTTCGGATAACTCCAACATCCGGTCCACAATATCCTGAATGCGATTCGCCTCGTTACGAATGTTGGAAAGGAATCTAACCTGTTTTTCGGGCGGGACCCCCTCTTCCAGGAGTTCGGCTGCACCGCGGATGGCGGAGATAGGACTTTTGATCTCATGGGTCAATGTCTGCACGTAATGCTCCACATATTTCTTTCCTTCCAAGGCATCCCGCATTTTTTCAAAGGCCATCCCCATTTTCATCAATTCCTTTCCCCTCAGTTTGGGAAGTTCGATCCGCTTCCCCTCTCGAACATCATTCGCATATTGGGTGAGGCGCTTGATTGGCTTTGTGATCCAAATGGATACAACGAAGCTGAGGAAGATGGCAATAGCCATTGAGACGATCCCGATCCTCAAAATCCGGGGCCTGGCGCCCTTAAAGAAGATATTGACGTTGGTCGTGGGTTTGGCCACCGTTAAAACCCCAACTATCTTCTCCTTTATAAGAATCGGCGCGGAGACATAAAGTACAGAGGAGGTTGGGTCTCCAGGGTCTTTCCGCGTGGTCCTGGCCCCATATTCCCCCTGTAAGGTCAACGAGACATCTCTCCACTCGGAGTAATCCGCTCCTTCATTCTGCCTGTTCTCTGAGTCAAACAAGATTCTCCCGAAGGTATCTGTGATGTAGACCCGAACATCTACATTGGTCTTGAGGAAATCGTATATCTTGGCAGAGAAGGGTCGGGAGTAGGCATGTTCAAAAGCTCTGTATAGTTTTTCTCGGTTAAACTGTTCATTTTCCATTTCAACGCCGACGATGGCTGCAAGGATATTGGCCTGATCCACCAAAGGGTCCTCGATGCCTTCTACGTAGCGTGTACGGAGATCTTTTAGCATCCGATCAATTGGATAGTAAAAACAAATAATGAAAATAAGCAGGTAAGCGATGAAAATACGGGTGCCTAATCTCATAAGTCCTCTCTCAATGAGTATCCCATGCCCCGATGGGTAACAATGGGATCTTTTTCAGGTTTGATCGCCTTCAGCTTAACTCGAATATTTTTGATATGGGCATCCACCGTCCGATCCAAACTGGTATCTGGTTGGTCCCACACCAATTCCATCAGTTGATCTCGGGAATAGACATGTCCTGGCCGCCGGATGAACGTCTTGAGTATATCATATTCATATCGTGAGAGATCCAGAACTTCACCATAGTAGGAGATCTGGCGCTTCGACTCATTGATTTGGAAAGCCTGTGTGGATAAGAACGGTGCAGCAAGGGACTGTGTCCGCCTCAGCACCGCTTTCACCCTTGCCGACAATTCCCTTGGGCTGAAGGGTTTCGAGATATAATCATCCGCACCGATTTCAAGTCCGACGACTCGGTCGATCTCCTCCTTCCTTGCGGTCAGGAAGATGATGGGAATGGAGTGGGTCTTTCTGATTTCCTTACAAAGTTCAAGCCCACTCATATCAGGCAGTCCGATATCCAGGATGATTAATTCCACGGGCTCTTTGATTAAGAACGGAATCACGGGTGTCCCGGAAGAAAGGGAGACGGTTTCAAACCCTTCCGTTTCGAGAGCGTACCGGATATTGTCCACAATGGCCGGTTCATCGTCTACGACCAGGATTTTCGGCTTCATCGTAAGTTTCCTATCCTCCTCTCAACTTGCAATTTGGTCGCTATTCTATCATCTCTCCCATAAATTGTCATTTTCTCTTTCGTTGTCTCATATGATCGGCCATTTTACGACATACAAATAGGATTAAAAACAAGAGAAGAAGGATAGTTAGGCACGACGAAATGACCCAAAAAGAATGTTCCATATATTTCGTCCGATTTAGCTTATGGGCAACGTTCAAGAGTGGAATTCCGAGGGTGATGAAAGAGTAGCAAAAGAAAGGGATAAGACAAACATAGATCATGTTGAGGAGGCTTTTTCTTTGAATGTTGATGTATTTTCTTTCTCCTGACCTATTCAAGAGGAAGTGTGCCACTAATTTTTGTACCGTGACATAAGCGAATAGGAGGAAGACGAAATAGATGAGAGTACCTTCGATCCGATGGACTCTTTCTGGCGTTATCCATCCGCCATAAATGTCAGCCCTATATAGATAGATGGCAGCAAGAACCCTGAGAGCGTTTGCTCCCAATGTGAGAAGGTAGGTCACCGTAAGACTAATCCCCAGCCACAGAAGTTTCCGCTCGATGCCCTTAAGGCGATAAGCGAGGGAGAAGAAGAATGTGGAGAAGGCGATGGTTAGGAAATTGATGCCCGCGCATGATGGGGCAATGATATAACGATGTGAATGGCTCACGAGGCCTGAGTGAAGTTCCTTTTCGAAATGGATTCCGCTCAGGTACTCGACGAGCCGAGAGGTGGGGACCAAGATCCAATTGAGGGCGTCACTGCTTGCCCCGCTGTAATAATATTTCAGTCCAAGGGCAATGACGAGACCCAAGGTGTAGAAAATCCCATTCTCGAGCAAGAAGGTTTCCGCTTTACTTCGGGTTATCAATTTAACTTCCTCCTTCTGTGCTGAAACTCTTCGAAACTTTACCATACCCACGCCGGCTCTGTCAGGCCGGCGTGGGTATGAGTTCATATTCATCTACGGTATATTCCTGGATATCTTTCCAGACCTTTGGTAAAGTACTTTTTCTGAAGAGCAATTAGGAATAAAACAAACAGGGCCATTCCGATGACCAAGGCCATCTCAGGTTCAGGACCCACCCCATATCCCCCTCCAACCGCGAGATCTGAAACATTTAAGGGGAGCGGCAGTGGCTGATCAATGTCCTTGCTCTGTCTCTCGGGGTTGCGAATTATTTCGAGGACAGCAACAAAAGACGTGTAAGGTGTGAGCAGGCTATAGGTCAGGCCTAAAGAGGTGATTTCTTCCTTTGTCTCGGGATTTTCCCTTCCAAAATTGAAGTCCGATAGCCTGGCAATCCTTAGACGGGCCCAAAGATAGCGCAAGGCGCTATTTGCCTCGAGCGGCTTTGTCTCTGAAACCTGAAAGGTACGAACATAATGCCCCTTTCCGCTTTTTCCTGAGACCTCGATCTCACCTTCTGGTTTGCCATGCCACTTCCCGAAGAGGATAAGCGGACGCTGGGCAAAGAGGTCAGGAAGACCCAGCGGTTCAACATGATACGTCTCAAATCCCCTGTATCTAACCTGCAGGTTCGTTAGGATTGGAGATTGAACGTATTCCCTAAATCGCTCGGCAGCCCCGTGGGCCTCCTCCGGCTTTGTCACAACAAAGAGTTCACCCAATCCGGCCTTTGCCATTCCTTCGATGAGGTAACGATTTACGGCCGACCCAATGCCGAAGGAAAAAAAGTTTGTTTGATTAAGGTTGTTCTGTATCAATTCAAAGACATCCTTCTCAGCCGCAATGTAGCCGTCTGTGATGATAATGACGCTCCTGGAAGACTCCTCGTCTCTTGGCAGTGACAAAGCCCTCTTTATTGCAGGAGAGAGCTCCGTTCCCCCGCCACCTCGCTGTGCGTCAATTAATTGGAGGGCTCTAAGAATATTCTCCTTCGTAGCTGAGACAGAAGACGGGGCCATCATAGAGGAAGAGCCGGAAAAGAGTATCAGATTGAACTTGTCTGTCTGCCGGAGATGGCTGATAAGGTCCTTTACAAGTACCTTGGCTGTGTCCAGTGGAAAACCATGCATCGAACCAGAGACATCGAGAATGAAGATATACTCCCGAGGTGGAATATCCGCCTGCTTGATCCGTTCTGGTGGTTGAACCATGAGCAGGAAGAAATTCTCGCTCTCTCCTTGGTAGAGCATCAGGCCACACTGGATCTCCTTGCCGACAAGCCTGTAATTGAGGATGAAATCCCGGTTACCGCTGAAATCTCCTGATTTGGCCAGCGAGACTTTTGCAACCGATTTGCTTTCCCAGAAGACATCCACCTTGTGTGATGAGCATACAAGTTCCTGCAAAGGGATGCCTGTTGAAAGGGTGACGCTGATATTGAACTTGGTGGGAGGAACCTTCCCTTCTTTGAGGTATGGGCTTTTGATCCATCTATCTGTTTCCGGAGCGTTTGCTTCAGGCTGATTTGAGTAACGGGGTCCGACCACGGTGGGATATACAAATTCATACGTTCCCTCTGTAGGGGTAATTAATTCGGTGTAGTGAAGTTCGATTTGGACCGCATCGTTCGGCATGATGTTAGCCACATTCATGGTAAAGACATTGGGCCTTTGTTGCTCCAATAAAGATGCGCTCTTTCCCTCCTCTTTAGCCTTTTCAAACTCCTGTTTCGCCAATTGGCGTTCTTTGATCTTGGCGGTGACCATATGATCGCCGATCACCATCCTCATCCCATGGACCGAGGCCCTCGTGGATGCGGGGAAGACATAGCGGCCATTAATGGGCCGAGTTCCCTCGTTCGCATACGTTTGGGTGACGTAGATGTCTGCGATCACACCGTTGATATGCACCACGACTTTGGTCTCTTTGAGAGGAAAATGATCCACAGATGAATCTCCGCCTGCAATAAAGAAGTAGGGGGAAAGAGTTTTATCATTTCCTTTCTCGCCATAGGCCTGGCCCGCAAGAAAAAGGACAATGACACCTAAAAAAACCCAGCACCAATTCATTCTGTTCTTCATACCTGATACCTCCTTTTCTCCTTTCTAAGGGATTTTGATAAAAGTTCTTTCCAGAACCGGTAACTATTTTAAAATTGAAAAATGAAAATAATTTGAACAAAAAATGAAAAGTTTGTGAAAAATTAACCGGGGAAACATGGGGTCAGATTTGCCTATTGACATAGAGAACAAACTGATATGTTTTGGGTATGGCACGGAAACTGAGGATCGAATTTGAGGGAGTATTTCACGATGTGATCAGCCCTGGGAAACAGGGACAAAAGTCAAGTCAGGGGTCAAACCTTTAAAATTCGATCACGAATAGACGATAGAGCTTAAGTTTCTGAAAGTTTCGGTTGACCAATTTCTACAAAATATGTATATTCCAATCAACACTCCAAAGGGTGGCGGTGTAGATATTTCTTCGTTTTTAAGGAAGAAGGCTGACGGAGGAAGGAAACTTTTCACCTGTCTCATGTCAAGACCTTACACCGAGGTCCTCAACGAGGTCCTCAATAGATATCCAAGAAAGGAGGAGTAACCATGCTAAAAGAAATGAATCGAAGAGACTTTTTGAAGGCCACAGCAGGTACTGGAACTTTATTTTTGGCGGGAGATATCCTCCCAAAAGATGTTCTTGCCCAGAGTTTGGTGAAGATACCTGAGGCAGAAAAAATCGTCATCACCGTAATAACCGATAATTTGGCTGATGCTCTCAGACCCCATTATAAGATTGCCAGAAGGCCTGTAGCGACAACGTCCGTGCTGGACATCATGCTGCACGCCGAACACGGCCTAGCTTATCATGTTGAGACTGTAGTGAATGCCCAATCTCATTCTTTCCTTTTCGATTTTGCAACTGACTTTCAAGGAGTCAAAAAGAATATCGAGTTATTAAAACTTGATTTAAAGAAGATTGAGGCCTTGGCCTTAAGTCACGACCACCTTGACCACCAAGCAGCCTTGGTGGAGTTGCTGAAAGCTAAAAGAACGGATATTCCCCCAGGGACTCCTTTTTATGTTGGAGAGCAGTTTTTTGTGGGAGCCTATTGGAGAAGGCCCGATGGTAATGTTGGGAGTCTTTTAGCATTGAAAAGAGAGGACATTGATGGATTGGGATTGTTAAAAATTGTGGAAGTAAAAACCCCCACTCCAATCGTCCCAGGCGCTTATCTTACTGGAAGGATCGAGCGGGTCACAGATTACGAGCAAATTCCCCCTGTTTTTGTAGTTAAAAGAGGAGAACAGTTTGTTCAGGATGATTTTATAGGAGAGCAGGCGATCGTGCTGAATGCCAAAGGAAAAGGCCTTGTTGTGCTTTCTGGATGCGCCCACCGAGGAATTGTAAATGCGGTGAAACACGCTCAGAAAATGACTGGGATTGAAAAAGTTCATGCAGTAGTAGGAGGGTTCCATTTAATAGGGGTGAAACCAGAGATAATTCAGAAAACAATCGCGGATATAAAAGCAATCCGTCCAGACTACATCGTCCCAACTCATTGCACTGGATTTGAAGCCATTTCGGCCTTTGCTCGGGAGATGCCCGATCAGTTCATTCTAAACACTGCTGGGACGAGATACATCATTTCATTGTGAACAATCTGGATGACGTTATTTGCACATGGGGGAATTGGCTTTTGATCGCAGCCAATTCCCCTAATTCTACCAAATGTGCATCAACTGATATTGGTTACCCTTTATGATTATCCCTAAGTAACGACTTGGAGGTATACCAAACAGCTCACTTTTTTGACCCTTTCTGAAGGTTTCGGTTGACCAATTTCTATAAAATATGTATATTCCAATCAGAATCCGCAGGGTGGTGGTGAAAATATTTCTTCGTTTTCATGGAAAAAAAGCCTGGGGTCAGAAAGAAACTTTCGTGAAATACAGACAAAGTCAAGGATAAAGATTCGATCCCAGAACCATTTCTAGTATAGTGTTGAATGTTGCGGTCTGACCCCTCTGGTCATTCCTGACCCCTCTGGTCATTCCAGAGCCCCCGCTGATATGCCATTTCAAAGTAGAAAGGTGCCCATGAGAATGGTGGAGATAATAACAAGATTATTTTCGGTTGTGGGGTTATTGATTTCGTTCGGCGTGTCCTCGTGCC
>Ga0079037_100001982_pt1 | contig 11000 bp, 8 predicted proteins | sample Mud3Dept4metaG_FD_71479 | JGI IMG/M metagenome (GOLD analysis project Ga0079037, IMG submission 71479) | Freshwater wetland microbial communities from Ohio, USA, analyzing the effect of biotic and abiotic controls - Mud 3 Core 4 Depth 4 metaG | ecosystem: Environmental > Aquatic > Freshwater >... | reverse complement strand
GCCTCCTGCAGCGCCCGCACGCGATTCTTGACCTTGATGAGGTACTTGCCCCGGACCCGGTCCCTGGGCTCGAGCTTGAGGTAGCAGGAGACCACCCGGTGGTCCCCCGGCTTCACCGCAGCGAGGCGCTGCAATGCCCCCTGCACCGATCCGCCGCGCGTTGCCGCGGGCCGCGTCCCACGCTTGCCAGCCATCCACACCTCCCTTTCCGGTCCCCTGACCGAGACCGAAACCTGCCCACCCCGATGGATCCGAGCAAGCAGCGGATTCCGGCGGGATGGCGATCCCGACTTGACAGCCCGGCGATGGGTCAGGTGCGCGGGGCGCCCACCCGCTCGCGGGCCGCGTCGAGGGACTCGGCATAGGTCGCGAACACCGCATCCGGGCCCAGCTCGGCGAGCAGGCCGGCGCGATCCAGTGCCTCGCGCACGTCCGGCACGAGGCCCGACAGCAGCACGGCCGAGCCCTCCTTGCGGCTGCGCCGCACCATGTCCCGCAGCGCGTTGATGCCCGTGCCGTCGATCGTCGGCACTCGCCGCATGCGCACGATCAGCACCCTGGGTGAGCGTCCCGTGCCGGCCATGGCATCCTTGAATGCGGTTGCCGCGCCGAAGAAGAACGGCCCGTTGATGTCGTAGACCTGCACGCCGTCGGGCACCACCAGCGCGCGGCCCCGCGCGCGGGCCAGTTCCGCCTCGGGGTCCTCGTCGTCGTGGAACTCCTCCGAGAAGGCCGTCACGTCGGTGACCTCGCTCATCCGCTTCATGAAGATGAAGGCCGCCAGCACGATGCCCACCTGCACCGCGACCGTGAGGTCCACCAGCACGGTGAGCGTGAAGGTGGTCAGCAGGAGGATGACGTCGCCGAGCGGCGCGCGCAGCTCGCTGCGGAAGGTGCGCCACTCGCTCATGTGGTACGACACCACGGCGAGGATGGCGCCGAGGGTGGCCATCGGTATGAGCGCCGCAAACCGGCCCAGGAAGAGCACCACGAGCAGGACGAAGAGCGCGTGCACCATGCCCGCCACCGGCGTACGACCGCCGTTGCGGACGTTGGTCGCCGTGCGCGCGATGGCACCCGTGGCCGGGATGCCGCCGAAGATCGGGGTCACGATGTTGGCCACGCCCTGCGCCACGAGCTCCATGTTGGACCGGTGGCGGCTCCCGATCATGCCGTCGGCCACGACCGCGGAGAGCAGCGACTCGATACCGCCCAGCAGCGCGATCGTGATGGCGGGCTGCACCAGGCGCACCGCGTCCCGCCACGCGATGCCCGGGATCGCCGGCGCGGGCAGGCCGGCCTGGATCGCGCCGAAGCGGCTGCCGATGGTGTCGACGGGCAGGCCCATCAACTGCACCAGCAGGGTCGCCGCGACGATGGCCACGAACGGGCCCGGGATCCGGGTGGGCAGTCTGGGCCACAGCAGCAGGATGACGAGCGACAGGGCGCCCACCCCGGCCGCCGGCCACGACACGTCGCCCACATGCGCCGCGTACGCCCCCACGCGCTCCAGGAACTCGGCGGGCAGCACGCCCATGTCGAGGCCGAGGAGGTCGCGGATGACGCCGCTGAAGATGATGACCGCGATGCCGGACGTGAAGCCGGTGATGACGGAATGCGGGATGAACTTGATGGCGCCGCCGAGGCCCGCGAGGCCAAGGCCGACGAGGATGACGCCGGCCATCATGGTCGCCACGACCAGCCCGCCGTACCCGTAGGTCTGCACGATGCCGAAGACGATCACGACGAAGGCGCCGGTGGGGCCGCCGATCTGCACTCGCGAGCCACCGAGCGCGGAGATCAGGAAGCCCGCCACGACCACGGTGAACAGCCCGCGCTCCGGCGGCACGCCGCTCGCGATGGCGAACGCGATCCCGAGCGGGATGGCGACGATGCCCACGATGATGCCCGCCGTCAGGTCGGCCAGGAACTGCGGGCGGTCGTACCCCTTGAGGGTGGTGACCAGCTTCGGGACGAGCACGACTACGGTGTTCCCTTCAGCGCTCCGGCCAGGTCCGCCGGAAACGCAGCGGGTTCTGGAAGAGGTGCCCCGGCAGCACGAGGATGAGGAAGAAGAGGCCGAACGAGAGCGCCACCCCGGCGAGCAGCACGTAGAGCTTCCGCGTGGTCATCCAGACCATGCCGCTCAGCAGGGCGCAGGTGAACGAGAAGAAGGCCAGCAGCGCACGCCGCACCTGCTGGGAGATGAACCGGCGGAACTCCGCGGCATCCTGGGCGTTCCAGCGCATGCGGAGCTCGTCGCGCTCCACCCGCCGGAGCACCTCGCGGATGCGACGGGCGGCGGCCCCGAGCTCCTGGCCCCAGTCGGTGATCCTGGCGCGCGCGTCCGCCGTGGCGGCGCCGAGCATGCGGGCGGCGAAGCGCGTGAGCACCGGCTGGGCGACGGCGACGACGTTGTAGTTCGGGTCGTAACGAAGCGCCACGCCCTCCACCAGCACCGCTGCCCGCCCGAAGTACACCAGGTCGCTCGGCAACGTGAGGGGGAACTCGTAGAACGTCTGCAGGACTTCCTCGACCACCTTCTGCATCGAGCGCGGCGTCTGGTCCTCGCGCTGCGCCAGGCTCATGAGCTGCCGCGCCGCGTCCTGCACCGTGCCGCGGTCCACGTCGGGATCGAGGATGCCGAGGGCGTAGAACCCGTTCACCACGCCGTCCACGTCCTGCCGGCCCGCCGCGATGACCGTCTGCACCAGCTGCAGGCGCAGCTCGGGCTCCACCCGGACCACCATGCCGAAGTCCAGCAGCACGAGCCGGCCCGAGGGGTCGATGAGGAGGTTGCCCGGGTGCGGATCGGCATGCAGGAACCCGTCCTCGAGCATCATCTTGAGGTAGACCTCGGCGAGGAGCCGCATCAGGTCGTCGAGCCGCACGTCGCCGGCGGCGATCCGCTCGTGCAGCCGGTCGATCCGGGTGCCCTCGACGTACTCGAGCACGAGCACGCGCCGCCGCGTGAGCCCGGCCACCACCTCGGGCACCACCACGCGCCGTTCTCCGGCGAAGGAGCGCCGCATCGAGTCGGCGTTCTGCGCCTCCTCGCGATAGTCCATCTCGTCGCCGATCCGCTTCGCGAACTCGTTCACGATGGCGGACATGGCCCGCATCCCGTGGTACGGGAAGAGGATGTTGAGGACGTTGAGGATGCGGAACGCGACGTCGAGGTCCTCGCGCACCGATTCCTCGACCCCCGGGCGGAGCACCTTCACGACGACCTCGCGGCCCCCGTAGCTGGCGCGGTGCACCTGGCCCAGGGACGCGGCGGCGAGCGGGACGGCGTCGAACCGCTCGAACGTCTCCGTCACGGGTTCGCCAAGCTCCGATTCGATCACCTGCTCGGCGACGCCCGGCGCGAGGGCCGGCACCTGGTCCGTCAGGCGTGACATCGCGGCCAGGTAGGGCCCCGGAAGGAGGTCGGCGCGGGCCGCGAACACCTGGCCGAGCTTGACGAAGGTCGGACCGAGCGCGGCGAGGGTGCCTACCAGGCGATCGGCCCGCTGCCGGTGCTCGGCGACGGTGCGCCGCGCGGGTGCACCGAGCACGATCCAGCGCCGGCGATCCCGCAGGAACGCCAGGATGAACGGCAGCAGCCGGGAGATCACCACGAACGCGCGCATGGGGGCCTAGAGGAGGATCGCGCTGGCGAGGCCCAGCAGGAGCGAGAAGCCGCAGACGTCGGTGAAGGTCGTCACGAAGATCGACGACGCGATGGCCGGATCCACCTTGAACCGCTCGAGCAGCACGGGAATGAAGGCGCCGGCGAACCCGGCCACGAACAGGTTGCCGGACATGGCGAGGAAGACGACCAGCCCGAGCTTGGCGCCGTGGCCCAGCACGAGCGCCATGAGGCCCGTGACCGTCCCCACGGCGAGCCCGTTCACCAGGCCGGCGAGCATCTCCTTGGAGATGACGCGCGTGGCCTCGGAGGCGGGAATGAGCCCCAGTGCCAGGCCGCGCACCGTGACGGCGAGCGCCTGGGTGCCGGCGTTGCCGCCCATGCCGGCGATGACCGGCATGTAGGCCGCCAGCAGCACGATGCGGCTCACCACCTCCTGCTGCGACAGCACCACCGCACCCGCGACGAACGCGGTGACGAGGTTGACGCCGAGCCACGGGAGCCGGCTCCGCACGGCCATCGACCAGGTGCCGCGCAGCTCCTCGGTGGACGAGACGCCGCCGAACTTCAGGATGTCCTCGGTGTTCTCGGCCTCGACGACGTCGCTCACGTCGTCGAACGTGACGCACCCGAGCAGGCGGTCGTCGAGGTCGACGACGGGCACGCTGGGGAGGTTGTAGCGGGCCATGAGCCGCGCCACCTCCTCCTGGTCCTCCTCGGGGCCCACGCGGGCCACCGGCTCCTGCATGATCTCCCGCACGGCGCGCGACGGCGCGTTGACGGCCAGCGCGCGGAAGGGCAGCACGCCGACAAGGCGGCGATGGTGGTCGGTGACGAACACCTCGTAGAAGTCCTCGACCTCCTCGGACTGCCGCCGGACCTCATCCAGCGCGACCGCCACCGTGGCGGTGTCCGGCACCGTCACGACGTGGGACGTCATCAGCCCGCCCGCCGTCTCCTCGTCGTAGACGAGCAGCTTCTCGACCCCGGCGCGGTCGGCGTCCTCGACGGCGGCGAGGATGCGCTCCTGCTCGGCCGGCTCGAGCTCGCCGAGGAGGTCGGCCGCGTCGTCGTCGGCGAGCTCCTCGACGATGTCGGCGGCCTGCGCCGCGTCGAGCGAGGCGAGCGTGTCCTCGGGATGCTCCTCCTCGGGCATCTCGATGAGCGCCTGGCCCGACACCTCGGCGGGCAGCGCCTGCACGGCGGCGACGCGCTCGTCGTCGTCGAGGGCGGCGAACACGTCGGCGAGGTCGGCCGGCTCCATCTCCGCCGCCAGCCGGGCGAACTCGGTCAGCGCCCCCGCGCGGACGAGGGCGACGAGGTCGTCGATGAGCCGCTCGGTGACGTCGCTCATCCGTGCCGCTCCTGCAGGCGCACCGGGGGCGGCGGCACGGGCCGTACCAGCAGCCGCTCGACGCGCGTGGGCGAGGCCTGCAGCACGTCGAACTCGAGGTCACCGACGAGGAATCGCTCGCCGGGGTTGGGAATGCGCCCGGCCAGCTCCGCCACGAGCCCGCCGATGGTCGCGGAGCGGGAGGGCGGCAGCGCGACCTCGAAGTGCTCCTCGATGGCCTCGCGCGACGTGCTGCCGTCGGCCTCGAGCAGCGCGGTGGTGGCGACCGGCCCCAGCGTGTCCTCCCCCTCGTCCGCGATCTCGCCCACGATGGTCTCGAGCAGGTCGTCCAGGGTGACGACGCCGGCCGTACCGCCGTACTCGTCCAGCACCACGGCCATCAGCCGGCGCTCCCGCTGCATCTCCACCAGCAGCTGGCCGCAGGCCCGGCTGGCCGGCGCCATGGCCACCGGGCGCACGGGAAGCGGCGCGCCCGGATCGAGCTTGAAGAGGTCGAAGGCGAGCAGCATGCCCACGATCTCGTCGAGCGAGCCCCGGTAGACCGGGATGCGGCTGTAGCCGCTCTGCGCGAACACCTGCACGATCTCGTCGCGGGGCATGTCCTCCGCGATCGCGACCACGTCGGTGCGCGGCGTCATCACCTCGCGCACCGGCCGCTCGGCGAAGCTGAGCACGCCGCCGACCAGGGTGAGTTCGTCGGTGGTCTCGGGGTCGATGGCGGCACCCTCACGCGCGATGGCCCGGAAGCGCTGCTCGCTCCACGCCGCACGGTCGGGCAGCAGCAGGCGCAGCATCATCCCCCACGGACGGAGCACCGGCAGCAGCAGGCCCGCGGCATCCTCCGCGTGATGGGCGGTGGCCCACCTCGGAAGGAAGTACGCCCCCATGATCGCCATGGGCACGCCCACCAGCAGCAGCACCGCGGCCGCCAGGAGCCGACCGCCCCCCGCGATGCCCGCGATGAGCGCCGCGCCCAGCAGGAGCACGCCGAGGGAGGTGGTGGTCGACGCCGCCATGAGCAGTTCCTCCACCACGTCCAGGCTGCCATGCTGCGCCGGCTCGCCGCGCAGCCGGGCCGCCGCGATGCGCGCCAAGTCGGACCGGCTCGAGGCCAGCAGCGCGCTCCCTGCCGTGGCGCCGAAGGCGGCGAGCAGCAGCCCGAGCACGAAGATGCCCCAGATCATGCGCCCTCCACGCCCGGCGCCTCGGCTGGCTCGAACCGGCGCACCGTGACGCGGCGCACGCGGCGGCGCGCCACCTGGTCCACCGTGAACTCGAAGTCGTCGAGCCGCAGCCGCTCGCCGGCGCGCGGCACGTGGCCCAGTTCGGCCAGCACGAGACCGCCGACGGTGCTCACGTCGTCCCGGGCGAACTGGTGCCCCAGGACGCCCTCGAGCTCCGTCAGGCCCACGCCGCCCTGCAGGCGCCAGGTGTGCTCGTCGAGCACCAGCACCGGCGCCACCTCGTCGGTGTCGTGCTCGTCGCGAATCTCGCCCACGATCTGCTCCAGGATGTCCTCGAGCGTCACGATGCCGGCGGTGCCGCCGAACTCGTCCACCACGACCGCCAGGTGGCCCAGACCCCGCTTGAAGTCACGCAGCTGGCGGTCGAGGGTCTTGCCCTCCGGCACGAACGAGGCGGGCCGGATGAGGTCGGTCCACGGCTTCGTGGATCCCGCCGTCGACGCCGCGAAGATGTCCTTCGCGTAGATGACGCCGGTGACGTTGTCAGGGTGCCCCTCGTAGACGAGCAAGCGCGCATGCTCGGAGTTCCGGAGGGTCGCCGAGACGTCGTCGCGCGCCATCGACACGTCCACCGCCACGATGTCGATGCGCGGGGTCATGACCTCGGCCACCGTCGTCTCGGCCAGCGCGAAGACGCCGCCCAGCATGTCCCGCCCTTCGGGCCGCTCGTGCGAGCCCGGGCGCAGCGCCGGCATCGCGCGCTGCGTCAGTCCCTCCACCCACGCCACGGCAGAGAAGAGGGGGCGGAACGCGGCGAGTGTCCGCACCGCCGCGCGCCGCGCGGGCCGCGCCACCTCCGGCGCCAGCACGGCCATGAGCCGCGGGAGCAGGTCTCCCACCACCCAGACGAGGCCGACCGCGGCCATGAGGCGCGAGATAGCCGCCAGCGGTGGATAGGTCCACCAGGCCACCGCCGCGCCCGCCGCCGCGCCCGCGAGCACGAGCAGCACGAGATGCGCGACATGCAGGCTCCGTTCGAGCGACAGCGCGCCGTGCGTCTCGCGCCGCCGCGGTCCCAGGAGCCGCGGCAGTTCGACCTCGGATTCCGCCGCCAGCGCGAGCCAGGCGGCCCACAAGGCGAAGAACCCCGCGAGGAGCGGGGCGAGCAGCAGGCGCAGCACCGTCACGGGGCGAGCCGAGCCACGTAGCGCTCCTGACGGCGCCACATCGGCGAACGCAGGCGGGAGTCGTCGGCCGGATGGTCCCAGCCGAGCACGTGCAGCGTGCCGTGCACCACCAGCCGCACGAGTTCCTGCCGGAGCGGGAGGCCGCGCCGCCGCGCCTCGCGCTCGGCCACGGCACGACACACGTACACGTCGCCCACGAGCCCGCCGTCCGGCTGCGCGAGCCCGAACGCGATCACGTCCGTGGGACGATCGTGGCCCAGATAGTCGCGATTGAGCGCCCGCATCCGGGTGGGTCCGAGGAAGGTGACCGAAAGGTCGGCCGCGCGGCGCTCCCCCGCCAGCACGGCGCGGACGACGCGGCGCACCGTCGCGGCGGGCAGCGCACGGCGGCCCGTCACCTGCACCTCAGCGGCGGCGGTTCCCACCCCGTCCCTCCCGCATCAGCCGTTCTGGTCCTGCGCGTACGCGCGGATGATCTCGCGCACGAGCCGGTGGCGGACGACGTCGGCCTCGTCGAGGTAGCAGAAGGCCACGCCGTCGATGCCGGGCAGGATGCGCTCGATCTGCACGAGACCCGAGTCCTCGCGGCGAGGCAGGTCGATCTGCGTCTTGTCGCCCGTGACGACCGTCCGGCTGTTCGCGCCGAGGCGGGTGAGGAACATCTTCATCTGCGCGCCGGTGGCGTTCTGCGCCTCGTCCAGGATGATGAAGGCGTCGTTCAGCGTGCGGCCGCGCATGTAGGCGAGCGGTGCGATCTCGATGATGCGGCTCTCGAGGGCGCGCTGCACGCGGTCGTGCGCCATCATGTCCTCGAGCGCGTCGTAGAGGGGCCTGAGGTACGGGTCCACCTTCGCCTGCAGGTCGCCGGGCAGGAAGCCGAGCGACTCGCCCGCCTCCACGGCGGGTCGCGCCAGTACGATGCGCTTCACCCGCTTCCGCGCGAGCGCCTCGACCGCCTTCGCCACCGCGAGATAGGTCTTGCCCGTGCCGGCCGGGCCGATGCCCACGACGATGTCGTGCTGCGTGATGGCCTGCAGGTAGTCGCGCTGGCCCTGCGTCTTGGGCTGGATGGCCTTCCGCATGCCGGGCAGCACGATGCGCCCGTCGGCGGCGCTGGGCATCTCGGGCAGCTGCCCCTCGGACGCGAGCCGGTGCACGTCGTCGGGCGTCACCGTCTCGCCCATGCGCGCGAGGTCGATGAGACCCTGCAGCACCGGGGTGGCGCGCTCCACCTGCTCCACGCTGCCCGTGACGCTGAGCGCGTCGCCGCGGAAGCCCACCCGCACGCCGAGGGAGCGCTGCATCTCGATCAGGTTGGCGTCGCCCACGCCCGCCAGCAGCAGCGGATCGGCGCCCTCGGCGGACAGGCGATGGGTGACGTCGTCGGCCACGCTCACGCCTCGACCACGAGGTGCAGGGCGCGAAGGTCGTCCGCGTTCACCTGCGTCGGCGCGCCCTCGAACAGCGCCCGCGCGGCCGTCGTCTTCGGAAACGCGATGACGTCCCGCAGGGACGTGGCCCCGGCGAGCAGCATCGCGATGCGGTCGAACCCGAGCGCGAAGCCGCCGTGCGGCGGCGCGCCGGCGGCCAGCCCGTCGAGCAGGAAGCCGAAGCGGCGGCGGATCTCCGACTCCTCGATGCCGAGCAGCCGGAAGATGCTGCGCTGCACGACGGGATCGGTGATGCGGATGGAGCCGCTGCCGAGCTCGTTGCCGTTGTACACCGCGTCGTAATGGAGCGCCCGGCACTCCCACGGATGGGACTCGAGCTTGTCCGTGTCCGCGGGGTGCGGCGCCGTGAACGGATGATGCGCCGGCGCGTGCTGCCCGGTGGCGGGATCGAGCTCGAACAGCGGGAAATCGACGATCCAGCAGAAGGCGTGCGGCTCGGTCGGCACCACGCCGGGACGGCGCGTGAGCGCCGCACGGACGGCGTGCAGTGCCGGCGAGGTGAGTGCATCGGGGCCCGGCACGGCCAGCAGCAGGTCGCCCGGCTTGCCGCCGACGGCGGCAAGCGCACCGGCACCGATGGCCTTGACGCCCTGCCCCTCCCAGCCCGCCTCGGCACGCTTCGCCCAGATGAGCCCCCCGGCACCCGCGTCCCTGGCCGCGGCGGTGAGGCCGTCGAGTTCCTTCCGGGACATCTCGGCGAGCCCGGCGGCGAGGATCCCGCGAAGCCGGCCGCCCCGGGCGATCGCCTCCTGCACGAACGGCGCGGCGTCGCCCTGCACCGTCGCGGTGAGGTCGGTGATCTCGAGGCCGAAGCGCAGGTCCGGCTTGTCGATGCCGTAGCGCTCCATCGCATCGCGGTACGCCAGCCGGCGGAACGGCCGCTGGATGGCGTGACCCGCCTCCGCCCAGAGGTCCACGAGCACCTGCTCGACCACGTCCTGCACGTCCTCCGGGCCCACGAACGAGGCCTCGAGGTCGATCTGGGTGAACTCGGGCTGGCGGTCGGCGCGCAGGTCCTCGTCGCGGAAGCAACGCGCGATCTGGAAGTAGCGGTCGTAGCCCGCCACCATCAGCAGCTGCTTGTAGATCTGGGGCGACTGCGGCAGCGCGTAGAACTCCCCCACGTGCACCCGGCTCGGCACCAGGTAGTCGCGCGCCCCCTCCGGCGTGGGCTTGGTGAGGATCGGCGTCTCGATCTCCAGGAAGCCACGCTCCGCGAGCGTGCGGCGCGAGCGCTGCAGCAGCCGGTGGCGCAGCATCATGTTGGCCTGCAGCTCGGGCCGCCGCAGGTCGAGCACGCGGTACTTGAGGCGCAGCTCCTCGGCCGCGAGTTCCTCGCCCTCCTTCCGCGCGACCGAGATGGGCGGCGTCACCGCGGGGCCCACCACGCGGAGGCCCGTCACGTGCACCTCGATGTCGCGGGTGGCCAGCGCGCTGTCGCGCGCGCTCTCCGGGCGCAGCGCCACCTCGCCGTCCACCAGCACCACCGACTCGGTACCCGCGTCGGCCGCGCCTGCCATCACCTCGGCGGGCGTCCAGCGGGGGTCGCACGACAGCTGCACGATGCCGGCCCGGTCGCGCAGGTCGATGAACACCAGCCCACCGAGGTCGCGGCGCCGGTGCACCCAGCCGCCCAGACGCACCGTCTGGCCGACGTGCTCGCGCGAGAGTTCACCACAGCGGTGCGTACGCAGCGAAGTCGCGCTCATGCGCGCGGATCCGGGCAACGGGCGGAACCGATCATGCGATTGGACGTCCACAGAGGGGTGCGAGTAGAGGGCCGATACCGACCCCGGAACCTAACCCCCGCCTCGAAGGGTCGCAAGCAATTCATATGTCGAGAGTTACGCCGCTTTTCCACCCCGGCTGTGCGGCCTCGCGCGGGGCCGCGCCGCCGACGTGAATCGGGTATCTTTCGCCCATGTCTCAGCGCGCCGCGGACGCCACCTCGCTTCTCGATCTCGCCCCGGCCGACGCCCGGGCGCGGCTGGCGGCCTGGACGGCGGAGGCGGGGCTGCCGGCGTATCGCGCCGAGCAGCTGTTCCGCCGGCTGTGGATTGCGCCGGTCCCGAGCTGGGCGGACGCCACGGAGCTGCCCCGGGCCCTGCGGGAGCGCCTCGACGCGGAGTTGCCGCTGCTGCGGCTCGAGCCGGTGACGATCCAGGAGTCGCAGGACGGGACGGTGAAGTTCCT
>Ga0079037_100001981_pt1 | contig 11005 bp, 7 predicted proteins | sample Mud3Dept4metaG_FD_71479 | JGI IMG/M metagenome (GOLD analysis project Ga0079037, IMG submission 71479) | Freshwater wetland microbial communities from Ohio, USA, analyzing the effect of biotic and abiotic controls - Mud 3 Core 4 Depth 4 metaG | ecosystem: Environmental > Aquatic > Freshwater >... | reverse complement strand
GCCTGGGCCGTCGCGCTCGGCACCCACGAGGCGCACGTCGCCGCGGTCGCGGCCGACTCGCTGGTTGCCGCGACGGATCGCGAGCACGACGAGCTGGCGGTGCTCATGGCGTCGGCGCGACGGCGGCTGGAGGCGGGTGAGGTGGCACCCGGCGAACTGGCGCGGCTCGCCAGCGAGCAGGCGGCGCTGGAGGTGGAGCGGATCCGCGTGGCGGGGCAGCGGGAGCGCAGTCGGCAGGACCTCGCCCGGGCGCTGGCCGTGCCGCGCGCGCAGTTGGGCGACGTGGTGCCGCGGCCGGATCTCGTGGATGGCTGCCGGGCAACGTCGGGCATCGGCACGGCAGAGCTCGAGGCGCGGGCCCTCGTGCAGCGCGCGGAGGTCGGGCGAGCGCTCGCCGCCTATGCCGTGGCGGAGGCCGAGCTGCGCCTCGAGGTGGCGCGCACGTGGCCCGACCTGGTGCTGGGGCCGGGGTTCGTCTGGGACGGCGGTGTGAATCGCTGGAACCTGCTCGGGGCGCTGCCGAGACTTCCGCTCGATCGCAACCGCGGCCCCATCGCGGAGGCCACGGCACGGCGCGAGGCGGCCGGGGTGCACGTCAGCGCCGTGCAACAGGCCGTGCTCGCGGACGTGGCCACCGCGCACGCCGCCTGCGCGGGTGCGTTGCACGAGTTGAGCACCGCCGACTCGGCCCTGCGCGCCCTCTCGGGGGAGGCCGCGGCCGTGGCGCGCGCCGTCGAGCGCGGGGAGCGCGGCGAGCGCGACCGGCTCGCCATGGCATTGGTGCAGGCGCGGGCCGAGCGGGTGCGGCAGCTTGCCGCCACGCGCGTGGCCAATGCCGGACTCGCACTGGAACGGGCAGTCGGCGGTTGGTTGGCGGCGCCTGCCCCGACCCTCGACACCCGAATGGAGCAGACACGATGACGCGTCGCCGGATGACCTTGCTGGTAGTTGCCGGCCTCGCGTCGGGAAGTTGCGTGGGCGGGCGCGACGTTCGGGAGGCGGGAGAGGCGGCCGAGGCGCCGGTGTCGTCGCCAAGCCGGCTCCAGCAGGTCGGCGACGCCGCGCTCCTCGTGCTCGACTCCGCCGACGAGCGCCGGCTCGGGCTCGGCTTCGCGGTCCTGACCGCGCGCGCGACGGCTCCGCAGGTCGTGCTCACGGGGGAGGTGATCCCGGACTCATCCCGCGTCAGCATCGTGCGCGCGCCCATCGCGGGCCGGCTCGTCGCGCTCGAGGGGTCGCGCTGGCCGGCGTTCGGGGAGACGGTACGCGCAGGTCAGGTGGTGGGGCAGGTTTCCGATGCACGCCCGCTCGCGGTGGCCGTGGGCGGCGTGGTGACTCGCGTCTCGGCACGTCCCGGCGAGATGGTTGATGCCGGCCAGTCGCTGCTCGAGGTCACGGACTTCGCGGCGCCGCTCGTGCGTGTGGCCTGGGCACCGGAGGCGCCGGCCACGCCGCCGTCGCGGATACTGCTGTCGGGCATCGATCGCAGCGGGCCCGCGGTGGAGGCACGCCTGGAAGGGCCCGCGCTCGAGGCCGATCCGCTCACCCGGCTGCCCGCCTGGCTCTACCGCGCGACGCGCGCGTGGCCCGGCGCCCGGCCGGGGCTGCCGGTCTCGGCGTCCGTCACGGTGGCGGGCAGCGCGCAGCGCGGGGCGTTCGTGCCGGACGCCGCCGTGGTGCAGTGGGACGGGCTCCTGTGGGTGTTCCGCCGCGAAGCCGGTCGGTACGCACGCGTGCGGCTGCCGGGCGACCATGCGGTGGGCGGCGGCTGGCTGGTGCCCGACGGCGGCGATCTGGCACCGGGCGACACCGTGGTGGTGCGCGGCGCGCAGGTGCTCCTGTCCGAGGAGTTCAAGTCGCGCGTGCGCGTGGGGGACGAGGTGGCGGAGTGACCGGGTCGCGGCGGCCGCGGTGCTGAGGGGCATCGTCCGCTTCGCGGTGCGTCAGCCCGGCCTCGTCATCGGGGCCGGCATCGCGCTGGTGATCTATGGCGCCGTTCGGCTCGCCGGGGCGGAGCTCGACATCTTCCCCGAGTTCGCCCCTCCGCAGGTGTCGATTCAGACCGAGGCACCGGGCTTCGCACCCGACCAGGTCGAGGCGCTCGTCACCAAGCCGATCGAGGACGTCATCAACGGCGTGACCGGCATAGCCGTCGTGCGCTCCCAGTCGATCCAGGGCCTGTCGGTGATCACCGCCGTGCTGAGCCCGCGCATCGATGTGTACCGGGCGCGGCAGGCGCTCTCGGAGCGGCTCGTGGAAGTGGTGCCGCGGCTGCCCACGGGCATCCCGGCGCCCGTCATCTCTCCGCTCACCTCGTCGTCGAGCACGGTGCTCGTGGCCGGCCTCACGTCGAAGACGCGAAGTGCGATCGACCAGCGCACCATCGCCGACTGGACCATCAAGCCGCGCCTGCTTGCCACGCCCGGGGTGGCCAAGGTGGCCGTGTTCGGTGGCGAAGTGCGGCAACTGCAGGTGCAGGTCGATCCCGTGAAGCTGCGTGCCCACGGCGTGGGCCTCGATGAGGTGATCGCTGCCGCACGGCGGAGCACGGGCGTGCGCGGTGCGGGCGTGCTCGAGGACGCCAACCAGCGCATCACCATCCGGGCCGAGGGCCAGAGCGCCACGCCCGAGGCGCTTGGCGCGACGGTGCTGCGCGATCGGGGTGGGTCGATCCTGCGGCTTCGGGACGTCGCGCGGGTGGCGATCGGGCCGGCGCCCGCATTCGGCGAGGGCGCCATCGACGGCGAGCGTGGCCTCGTGCTCGTGATCTCGGCGCAGCTCGGCGGCAATACCAAGGTGGTCGGCCGGGCCGCCGAGCAGGCGCTCGAGACCCTGCGGCCAGCGCTCGAGGCGGAGGGCCTGGAGCTGCATCCGCCGATCTTCCGGCCGGCCAACTTCATCGATCTCGCGCTCCGGAACCTCACCACGTCGCTGCTGCTGGGCGCCGTGCTGGTGGCCGTCATCCTGCTGCTGTTCCTGTCCGACGCGTATGCCGCGGCGATCTCGCTGACCGCCATCCCGCTCTCCCTCCTGGCCGCCACGATCGTGCTGGAGCTGCTCGGGTTCAGCATCAATACCCTCACGCTCGGGGGCCTCGCCATCGCCCTGGGCGAGGTGGTGGACGACGCGATCATCGACGTGGAGAACATCGCGCGCCGCCTGCGCGAGAATCGACGCCGAGCCGTGCCCCTTCGCGAGGCCGACGTGGTGGTGGAGGCCTCGCTGGAGGTCCGCACCAGCGTGGTGTACGCCACGTTCGTCGTGGCGCTCGTCTTCCTGCCCGTGGCCTCCATGACCGGCGTGCAGGGGGCGCTCTTCCGGCCCCTCGCATTGGCGTACATCCTCGCCACCCTCGCCTCGCTGGTCGTGGCGCTCACCGTGACGCCGGCGCTCACGCTGCAGCTCATCGCCCGGCGGACGCTGTCCACCGAGGAACCCGCGCTGCTCCGCTGGCTGCGCGCGCGCTACGAGCGGTTGCTGCTCGCCCTCGCCGGGCACACCGGCGCCGTGGTCACGGCGACCCTGGCCGTGGTTGCGGCCGCCGTGGTCACGCTGCCGTTCTTCGGCGCGACGTTCCTCCCGGCCTTTCGCGAGGGGCACTACCAGATCCACATGTCGGCCGTGCCCGGCACGTCGCTGACGGAGACGCTGCGCCTGTCGCGGGCGGTGACGGCGGCGCTCAAGGCCGACCCGCGGGTGCGAGTCGTGGCCCCACGAATCGGACGGGCGGAGCTCTCCGAGGACACCTGGGGACCGCACTACGCCGAGTTGGAGGTGGACTTCGTGCCGCTCGAGGGGGACGAGGCGGAGCATCTCGAGGACGACCTGCGCGCGATCCTGTCGCAGTTCCCGGGGCTCAGCTTCGCCATCCGCGGGTTCCTCGCGGAGCGCATCGAGGAGACGTTGACGGGCTCGACGGCGCAGGTGGTCGTGAAGCTCTTCGGGGAGGACCTCGACAGTCTCGACGTCGCCGCACGGCGCACGCTCCTCGCCATCGGCCGCGTGCCGGGCGCGGCCGACGTGCAGTCCGACCCCCCGGCCGTCGTGCCCCAGGCCACGGTGCGCGTCCGGCCCGAGCTGGCGGCGGCTCAGGGCCTGCGCCCCGACGAGATCCTGGCCGCGGTGGAGACGGCCACCCGCGGCACCGTCGTGGCGCAGGTCTACGAGGGCAACCGCGCCACCGACGTCGTGGTCGTGCTCGACTCGGCGCACCGGTCGCGTCCGGAGGATCTCGGCCGCACGCCGCTCGCGTCGGCATCGGGCCGGCTCGTGACGCTGGGGCAAGTCGCCACCGTGTCACGGACCACCGGTCGCTTCGCCATCGCGCACGAGGGGGCGCGGCGCGTGCAGGTGGTCACCGCGAACGTGCAGGGGCGGGACGTGACGGGCTTCACGGACGAGGCCCGCGCCGCCGTCGGCCGACCGGGACTGCTGCCGGCCGGCGTGTATCCGGAGTTCGGCGGCACCGCCGCGGCTCAGCGGGCAGCGCAGCGCGAGCTGCTCCTGGACAGCCTGCTCGCGGCCGGCGCCATCCTCGCGCTGTTCTGGCTGGCCTTCGGCGAGTGGCGTCGCATGGCGCTGGTGCTCGCCAACCTGCCGTTCGCGCTCGTGGGCGGCACGCTGGCGGTGTTCGCCACCGGGGCCGTGCTGTCGCTGGGCTCGCTCGTCGGGTTCGTCACGCTGTTCGGCATCGCCACGCGCAACGCCGTGATGCTCGTGGCGCACTACGATCACCTGGTGCGCGTGGAGGGCGTCGAGTGGAACCTCGCGACCGCCGTGCGCGGCGCCTCGGAGCGCCTGGGCCCCATCCTCATGACGGCGCTCGTGACGGCCATCGCCCTGCTGCCGCTCGCGCTCGGCAGCGGCGATCCCGGCCGCGAGATCGAGGGCCCCATGGCGATCGTGATCCTCGGCGGCCTGCTCACCAGCACGCTGCTCAGCCTCGTCGTGCTCCCGGTGCTCGCGGTGCGCGTGATACGCCCCGGGAGTTGACTCCCGTCCGACGCCGGGGCAGAGTTGCGCCTCGGCTCCCAGACCAGCCCGTGAGACTCCCCCAGCGAGGAGTGCGGATGTACTTCAAGCAGTTTCTCGACGAGAAGGTGGGATGCGCCTCGTACCTGATCGCCTCGCGGCGCTCGCACGAGGCGGCGATCGTCGATCCGGCGCTCGACGTGGACCAGTACCTGGACCTGCTCCAGCAGCGCGGCTTCGTGTTGCGGTACGTGATCGACACTCACGTGCACGCCGACCACGTCTCGGGCGCCAGGAAGCTGGCCGCCCGCACCGGGGCCGAACTGTGCCTGCACGAGTCGGCGACGGTGACGTACCCCTTTCGCGGGCTGCGGGACGGCGAGGACGTGCCGCTCGGCCAGCTGCGACTGCACGTGGTGCACACGCCCGGGCACCGACCCGAACTGGTGTCGCTGCTCGTCGTCAATCCCGAGCGGAGCCCGGAGCCGTCGATGGTGCTCACCGGCGACTCGCTGCTGGTGGGTGACGTGGGTCGCCCGGATTTCGGCGGCGGGGATGCGCGGCAGCAGTACGACAGCGTGACCCGGCTGCTTCGCCTGCCCGACTGGGTGGCGGTCTTCCCGGGGCATTTCGAGGGACCGTGCGGCAAGGGGATGTGCGGTCGCCCCAGCACCACCATCGGCTTCGAGCGGCTCTTCAACACGCTGGCACGAATGGACCGCGACCCCTTCGTCGCGGCCCTGACCGAGGCGGTGCCCGCACGACCCCTCAACATGAGCGCGATCGAGGCCACCAACCGCGGCACGGCGGACGCGCCGTGGGCGATGCTCACGGAGCTGACCACCATCGCCGAGGCCAGCGTGGAGGCCACTGCCGCCCGGCCCGCGGAGTCCGTACTGGTCGACGTCCGGGAGCCGGAGGAGTATGCGGCCGGGCACGTGCCCGGCGCCGTGAACCTCCCGCAGTCGGAACTTGCCAGCCGGCTCGACGAGCTGCCGCGTGCGGCGGCCATCTACGTCGTCTGCCAGGGCGGCATGCGCTCGACCCGCGCAGCACAGTTCCTCAAGCAGATGGGCTTCGCGGACGTCGTGAACGTGGCTGGTGGCACCAACGCGTGGGTCCGGGCGGGGAAGGCCGTCGAGCGGCACGCCGGGGACGTGCCTGGGCGTCGCATCGTCGAGACGGAATGGGCCCACGCCGGCGGCGGGGCGGAGCAGCAGTGAGCACCTCGTCCTTCTCCGGAGCGTCGCCCATGCACCGTCGGCTCGCACTCGCCCTGCTCGGACTCGCATCCTGCACCAGCGCGCCCCCGGCGCCGGCTCCCGCGCGCATCGCCCGCGCGGATCAGGTGAGCGGGACGACGGCGCTGCTGATCGCGGTGAGCCCGGTGAACGAGCGCGTAGTGTGGGCCAGCGGCACGCAGGGCACATGGCTCCGCACCGTGGATGGAGGCACCCACTGGCAGTCAGGCCGCGTCGCCGGCGCCGACTCGCTGCAGTTCCGCGACGTGCACGGCGTGGACGAGCGCACGGCATACCTGCTCAGCATCGGGAACGGCAACCAGTCGCGCATCTACAAGACGACCGACGCCGGCGTCAGCTGGCGGCTGCTCTTCACCAATTCCGACCCGAAGGCGTTCCTCGACTGCATGGACTTCTGGTCGCCCACGCAGGGGATCGTGGTGAGCGACGCCGTGGACGGAAAGGTGCTGGTGCTGGAAACCCGGGATGGCGAGGGCTGGACCCGCCTTGCGCCGTCCTCGTTGCCGTCGGCACCGGACGGCGAGGGCAGCTACGCGGCGAGCGGCACCTGCCTGGTCGCACGACCCGGTGGCCACGCCTGGATCGCCGCGGCCGATTCCACCCGCTCCCGCGTGCTCCGGACCACCGATTTCGGGGCGACGTGGCGCAGCGAATCGCTGCCCCTCACCTCGCGGGCCGGCAGTGGCGTCCAGTCCGTCGCCTTCCGCGACGCCTCGAACGGGCTCGCGTTCGGCGGGGGCACGACGGCGAAGCCGCAGGACGTGAATGTCGCGATCACCGCGGACGGCGGGCGCACCTGGACACCGGGCGGGCGGGTGCCGCTGGCGAGCGGCGTGTGGGGCGGCGTGCCGGTGCCCGGGACGCGCGCCACCTACGTTGCCGTCGGACCGAGCGGCGCCGCCTGGACGCCGGATGGGGGACGCAGTTGGACGCCGCTCGACAGCGTCAACTACTGGAGCGTGGGGTTCGCCTCACGGAATGCAGGGTGGGCGGTGGGGCAGAAGGGCCGCATCACGAAGTTCGCCGGGTTCTGAACCCGGTCACGTCCGCAGGTCCTCCCACAACTCGAGGCGTTCGAGGCGGCCGCCCAGCCAGCGTACCAGCAGCCAGCACTCGGCGAGTGCGACGATGCTGATCATCAGGCCGGTGGCCACGATGGCCAGGCCGGACGGCTCGGGCACGTAGGGCAGCAGCACCAGCGCGGGCAGCAGCAGGATGGCTCCGCCCAGCATCGTCATGAGTACGCCGAGCAGGTTGGTGCCCAGGGCCGCGGCACTGCCGGTGCGGCCGGCCAGGTGCGTCCATTCGGGGAAGAGCACCGCTCCGGCGTTCTGCACCACCATGACCATGAGCGAGAACCCCGGAAGCGCCAGCAGCACGCCCGCGAGTGCGGGCCACTGCCGCAGCCAGGCGGGGACATCCGAGCTCATGCGCAGTCCGAGGTACGCCACGAGCGTCAGCGCCGCCGTGAGGGCCGTCAACGTGATTGCCGACGACGCCACCTCCGCCGCCAGCAGCGTGTGGCCGCGCAGTGGCAGCGCCCGCAGGGCGGGCAGGTGCGGCAGGTCGTGCCGCAGGTCGTTGCGGATGAACTGCGGCCCGGTGAGGAGCACGAAACCCACCCACGTCGCCGCGAAGGCGCCGATGTAGGCGGCGGCGGTGGCGTCGAGGCGCGCGAGCAACTCCACCACCACGCAGAGCACCAGCCAGAGCAGCACGGCGCCGGCCAGTCCGCGCCGCCGCGCCACGGCCGCGGCATTCTTCCAGGCGATCGCCAGCGCCGGCGATCCGGTCGGGGACAGGCGTACGATCGGCGCCGTGCCCTGGCGGAGCGTCGCCGCGGCGGCGCCGGGCGAGCCGTCGAGACGGGCGAGCGACTGCAACGTCGACTCGTCCTCGTGGGCCCGCTCGGCCCGGTGAACCCAGAGGAAATGCAGGACGAGCAGCAGCAGCGCCGGCGGCAGCGCCGTCCACCACGCGGCGGCGTCCACGGTGATCGCGGGACGCACTGGAATGGTGAACGGCCACAGCAAGACTCGCATGCGCGGTGCCGCCAGCCACGCTTCGGCCTGCTCGGGCGCCGTCACCATGCCGCTGGCCATGAGCAGCGCCAGACCGACCAGCGCGCCCGCGACGGCCGCACCCACGAGCCGGAGCCAGCGGCTCCCGGCGGCCCGGCTCCGGGTGAGACCCGCCCCTATGCGATGCAGTGCCAGGATCGAGAGGAAGCACCAGATGCCCACCATGCGCCGCAGGCTCGCCGCCAGGTCGGCCGAGGGCAGGAGCAGCACCCAGAGGACACTGTTGAGCAGCACGAGTGCCTGGACGCGCAGCAGCTTGAGGTTGACGAGCCCGGCGCGCGCGAGGGGCGCGGGCAGCAGCCACGTCACCTCCGCCGGCGAGAAGGCGAGCACCCTGGCGCCGGTCCCGAAGAGCCAGCCCCAGGCCACGAAGACGAGCACTCCCAGCGCCGCCGCCGGCAGCGCCGCCGCCGGATCGGCGGCATGAACGGGGTGCAGGCCGGCGCGCCCGAGGAACGCGAGCCATCCGATGCCCGCGACGGCCGTGACGAGGTAGCGGGGCTGCCGCAGCCGTCGCACCATCTGGCGCGCGGCGTTCACCACCGTCCGCGCCACGAGATACGCAAGCGCGTCGCTCACGGCGTGTCGTCGGCGAGCAGCGAGACGAAAAGCTCCTCGAGGGAGCGGCCTTCGAGCGCCCGCGCCCGCGCGAGGTCGGCGATGGTGCCCTGCGCCACCGATTCGCCCTGCCGTAGCAGCACGATGCGCTCGCACAGCTCGGTGACAAGGTGCAGCAGGTGCGAGCTGAGCAGGATCGCCGTGCCGCGCGCCGCGGCCGCGCGCACCACGTCCTTGGTGCGGCGGATCGCGATCGGGTCGAGCCCCGTGAGCGGCTCGTCGAGCATGAGTGCCGCCGGTTCATGCACCAGGGCGCACGCGAGGGCCAGTTCCTGCCGCATCCCGCGCGACAGCTCCGAAGGGAAGGCCGCCAGGCGCGCGCCCACCGTGGTGTGCTCGACGAGGTGCTCGAGGTGAGGCGCGACATCCCGCACCCCGTGCATGCGGGCCACGAAGCGCACGTGCTCCTCGACCGTGAGGTAGTCGAAGAAGCGCGGCTCGTCCGCCACGAAGGCGAGCCGGCGCTTGGCGGCCAGACCGTCGGCCAGGATGTCGATGCCGGCGATCCTGGCCGTGCCGCTTTCCGGCCGGAGCACGCCGGCCAGCATGCGCAGCGTGGTCGTCTTGCCGGCCCCGTTCGGGCCCAGCAGCCCGACGATCTCGCCCGGCTGCACCGTGAACGACAGGTCCCGCACCGCCACCCGGCCGGCGTACCGGCGGGTGAGGGCCTTCGCTTCGATCACTGCTCTCTCCTGGACTCGTAAGGCCTTATCTTACCTGCGCCTGCGGATCGCTGTCGCCCCGCGCCTGAAACTTCGCCGCGGGTCCACACGTCCCTGAGTGAAACATCTGCGGTTTCGTCGGAGGGGTGATGCGGACCTACTGGCTCAGAATTGCGCTCGGCGCGCTCGGCATCTTCGCCATCGGCATGGTGATCTGGACGCTGGGCCTCAAGGGCAAGGCGAAGATCAAGGGCATGGTCGAGAGCGCCGATCCCATCACCATACCGCTGGCCCTCATTCCCTTCACGGTGGACGGGCAGTCGCTCGGCACGCTCCGGCAGGTGAAGATCATCCGCAGCGAGCCCGAGAAGGTCAAGGCGGTCAACTTCCGCGTGCGCCTGGCCGACTCGGTGAGCGATGCACGGCTGGAGGACTGCGTCCTGGTGGTGGGTGGCTCGCTGAAGAACATCGACGCCCAGCATGCCTTCAGCTGCGTGCCCTCCGGCGACACCGTCGGTGGCGACCTCGCGCCGGTGGGCGAGGTGTCATTCCAGCGGGGCCGTACCATCGTGCTCTTCGCCAAGGCTGGCGCACTCGATTCGCTGGAAATCGACTTCGGCCAGGGGGCCTCCGACTCCATCGCCGCCGCGCAGCAGGAGTTCGCGGACTCCATTCGGGCGGTGGAGGAGGCGAAGGCGGACTCCATCCGTGATGCCGCCCGGTCGCTGGCAGACTCGATCCGCGAGCACATCAACATGGACAGCATCGTCGCGGCCAAGCGGCCCGCCATGGAGCAGGCGACCAAGGCCCGGGAGCGCGTGCAGGTCAGCGCGCCTCCCGCGCCACCGCCCACCCCGGCCCTGCCAAGGCCCTGACGGCGCATGCTGCTCGTTCTCGACAACTACGACAGCTTCACCTACAACATCGTCCAGTACGCCGGGGAACTCGGTGTGTCGCCGGAGGTGTGCCGCAACGACGCGTTGACGGTATCCGAGGCGCTCGCCCTGGCCCCCCGGGCGGTGATCATCTCGCCCGGACCCTGCACACCTGCGGAGGCGGGGATCTCGGTGGCGCTGGTCCGCGCCGCCGGCGAGACCGGCATCCCGGTGCTCGGCGTGTGCCTCGGCCACCAGGCCATCGGCGAGGCCTTCGGCGGGGACGTGGTACGCGCCGATCGCCTCATGCACGGCAAGACCACCGAGGTGGAGCACCTCGGCACGGGGGTGTTCGAGGGCGTCCCCTCGCCCCTCACGGTGATGCGCTATCACTCGCTCGTGATCCAGCCGGATTCGGTGCCCGACGAGCTCGAAGTCACGGCATGGTCCGGCGATCGGCCGCGCGGCCGCGAGATCATGGGCGTACGGCATCGGCGCCTGCCGGTCGAGGGCGTCCAGTTCCACCCGGAGTCGGT
>Ga0079037_100001980_pt1 | contig 11009 bp, 10 predicted proteins | sample Mud3Dept4metaG_FD_71479 | JGI IMG/M metagenome (GOLD analysis project Ga0079037, IMG submission 71479) | Freshwater wetland microbial communities from Ohio, USA, analyzing the effect of biotic and abiotic controls - Mud 3 Core 4 Depth 4 metaG | ecosystem: Environmental > Aquatic > Freshwater >... | reverse complement strand
CCGCTGCTCCGGTCGTGTCGAAATTGATTCCATCAGCTCCCGATTCCATCATGGCAGTCGAAACGTAGACCATGTCGCGAATAGCCGCCTCGATTGATTTCTCATAAGACTCCCGTGCCTCGGCAATCTTCCCTTGGGGGAGTAATTCCGAGGGGTTCGGGAAAGGACCGTCCGGCTGGCTGTAAAGACCCAGATTCGGCATGGCTCCGTAAAACAGAGGGACGTGGGTGACCAGCAGAGCCTGTTCAAGGACAGGTTGTTCGTTGCCGATGATGGGCTTGATGGGTTTAAAGCTGTAGTCCACATGGGCCAGTTCCATCGTATCAGCCCCCAAGAGCTTCTCGTAGATCTGAAGGGCTTGGATCCTATTGACGGCGATGCCCACGCGCCGGATCTTGAGCGTACCGGCATCGTAACTGAGAACAATCTCTTTACCCGGCTCGACACTGAGAAATCGATAGGGAGCGGCGAAGATGTCGTAGAGGTGTTTCAGTTCGTCTTCACTAAGTGCAGGAATTTTTCCCCGAACAGCTGCCTCTCGGGTTCCCTCCTCCAAGTCTTGCCGAAGCTCGCTTTCGGCCATCTCGATCGGAGAACCATCTCCCATGCGAGTAAGAATCTTTTTCATGGTAACACTCCCCTTGAACATTCATGGGCCGCCATGCTGAGACTGAACTGACGAGAGTAGAACTGCTTCATCGCATCTCCTAGAATATTTCGACTGACCTCTCAGCTCGGGAGTAGTTTTCTGCACAGGTCCACCGCAGAGGCGGCATCAGGAGCATAACCGTCGGCTCCGATGTCATCAGAAAATTTCTGACTCACGGGTGCCCCTCCGACAATTACCTTAACCTTGTCGCGCTTCCCTTCTTCCTTCAGGATTTCAATCACTTCTTTCATTGCAGGCATCGTGGTCGTAAGGAGTGCAGACAATCCGATGATGTGGGCTTTGTTGTCCACCGCAGCATCGACGAAGTCTTCGGCCAAGATATCCACTCCCAGGTTCACCACCTTATAACCCCCTGCTTCAAGCATCATACCGACCAGATTCTTCCCGATGTCGTGCCGGTCTCCCTCCACCGTCCCGAGGACCACAACCCCCTTCGCCTCCATGACCTTTCCCTTGAGATGGGGCTTGAGCAAATCCATGCCCGCGTGCATGGAGGCTGCCGATTGGAGAACCTCTGGGATAAACATCTCACCGTTCTTGAATCGGGGTCCCACGATATCCATGCCGGCAACCAGACCCTGGTTGATGATCGTCATAGGATCCAACTTTTCGACAATGGTTTTCTGCGTTAGTTCAAGTACTTTGTTCTTGTCTCCTGCTACAACGGCCTGTGCAATGTCCTCAAGAATACTCATGGTTTTCCTCCTTCCAGAAAATCTTGTTTACTCTATCGAGAGGCTCTCGATTTGTCAAGCAAAGCGACAATTCTCAAATTGTACGGATACGAAATATCAGAATGACGTCGGCCCCCATCTTGACCGATGGAGGCCGGAACAAAATCGTTAAGATTTTCTTCTTCTCCTTCTCTCTTTGGGGACGCAAAGTTCTTTATCCGCTCCTTCTACAATCGATTGAATGGCAGAGGCGACTCCCGGGAGGATCGGATCGGCTTTGTGTGTCTTGAGAATGTATTTGGCTTCTTCCCTGGCCCGTTCGGCCAAATCCTTACCACCCGACTGCAGCCAGAAGTCGCGCCTCCTTCGGTCGATCAATTTGGGTTGAGACTGCAAGGTCTTCATGTGTCGCCGTGTGTGTTCATGGCTGATGAAATCTCCGAAAGGTCCTATCTCGTGGATGACGTCCACTGCCAGAGTCTCGTCTATGACTGGAATTCCCTTAACCACATGCTTAATCATTCCTGCAAACTCATTATCCATGACCAACTGCGCCCAGTTGAGAGTCATCCCCATGTCGAGCATGCCCAAGCCGTAGATGATATTGGCGCCTGCCAATGCCGGCAACAGGGCAGTTAGGGTCTTTTCATGACCCGCCTGGGCGTCAGGAAGTTTGCTGTCCCCCTATCCGCCCGCCACCCAGCTCGGGAGCTGGTAGCGCTGGGCCATCTTGGCTACGGCTGCACTGATCATGCCCAGTTCAGGGCAACCCACGGAGGCTGTCCCAAGTCTGAGATCCATGCTGGTGGTGGAACTTGCGTAGATGACGGGAGTCCCCTTCCGAACCAGCTGGGTTAGGGCAACCGTTCCAAGAACCTCCGCATTGGAGACAACCAGAGTCCCTGCCAGGCTCACGGGGGCCGACCCCCCTGACATGGCCATGGAGATGATGTTCAAAGGGATACCCACCCTGGCAGTATCGATCGCCAGCTGGCAGTACTCCAGGGTGAGTCGAAGGGGACTTGTGGGGCAGACATTAACGCTGAAGATGGGGTGTTCTTTCAACCTATCTTTCCCGCCCGCGATGACCGCCGCCATCTCGACAATCTTAGCCAGATTGGCGCGATCTCCGCCTCCCAGAAAACTATGCTTCGTCGTATTGGCAAAGATTGCATGCGCGTTGTGGATATTGAGCGTTTCAGGAGGCTTGTCCACGGCTCCTACCGCTCGTTCATACACATCGATGTTGTCGAGATAGTCTGCAAGCACGGCAGAGTCGGCCACGTCCTGTTTCGTCGTGATCCGATGTTCCCCCGTGTTGATGTCGTCTACATAGATGCCCTCGCCAAAGTTGGTAAAGCAGACTCGATTGCTTTCTAACACCACATCGTTCTTAGGGTTCCGGCCGTAAAGGATGAACTTTGAAGGTGCTGTGCGAATGCAATCTTCGACGAGGTAGGGGGGAAGTCTGGCAATCTTCCTTTTCGGATCGATCGTCGCTCCATGATCTCCAAAAATGGTGAGGGCTTCTTCGTCCTCCACGAAGAGCCCGGTTTTTTCAAGAACTTCGAGGGTGGCGAGATGAATTTCGCAGAGTTCGTCGTCGGTAAACACGTTGACGCTAAATCCCCCGCTCATTTGCTTCCCTGCATGTAAATTTCGCTTCAAGAATATCACCTCCTGATCCGTGGAATTCTAACCTTTCGCCGCATTAGCGCCCTTTTTTACTGGTTGCACCTCCTTCCTTCAGGCCATTTCAAGGTTTAAAAGACTCAGGATCTTTGTCTGTGTCTTTTCTTTGCGAGACAGTGCACTGTCTATGCTGAGTTTCTTGCTGGCGTGCAAGTTTCTCGTAAATGTGACACCCCCTGGAAGAGATTTTTTTATCCAGAAAGGATGGGCCATTTCTTGTGCTGATGCGTTCTGCCCTGCACTGAAGATTACTTGTCCTTGTTCGTCAGCATCCTGATGATACGGTTTTTCGACTTTCCGACCAGGGTTTGGTAAATCTGAGCCACGCCGCCTGGATAGTAGATCATGATCAGAATGAGAAACAGGCCGTAGAGGAGGAGATTGAGGCCCGAAAGCTTTGAGAAGAAAGACCGGATGAATTCCATGGCATAAACGAAGGGGATGGCTGCGAACATCCCGCCCCACAGGCTTCCCCGGCCCCCGATGTAGGCGACGACCAGTACCTCGATCGTCTTTGCGGTGGACATCACGTCAGGCATGAGCACACCATAGTAGTGAGCGTAGAATCCGCCCAGCCATCCCGCAAAGGCACAGGAGAGCGTGAAATTAATGATCCGATATCGGGCCGGGTTGATTCCGGAGGTCCGGGCTGCTTCCATGTTCTGACCGATGGCCTTGAAGGCCAGACCGATGGGAGATGCGACCACTCTTTTCAGCACAATATAGACGACGATCATCATCACAAGGACGATGTAAAAATAGGGAAGATTGGCAGACGTTTTCAAGAGGGTTGGCGTGTTGAGTCCCAAAGGACCCTCCGTCAACTTGATCCACTTGGTGGTAATTCCCATGAGCGCGAGCCCGACAAACCACGCCATCACCGCCGCAAAGATCCCCCGGAGCCGGAGCGTCAGCACCCCCGTAAGAAAACCCAAGAGAGCAGCAGGGAAAACGCCGATGAACATTCCGAGCCAGGGTGACACCCCTGCCTTAGCAGCGAGGACGGCAGACGTGTACGCTCCTAAACCGAAGAAAGCACAAAAACCAAAATTCACAATGCTGATGTATCCGGAAGTAAAATCGAAAGCCATTGCCTGAGCCCCCAGAAGAACAGCACCGATCAACCAGCGGATCAGGTACTCCTTGTTGAATGGAGGAATAAAGGGCAGAAGTGCAAGGACCACAAAAGACAGACCTCCCAGAGGGGTGATCCCGAAATTTCCCAGGGCCTTTCGAATTCCACCGTTGTTCGCTCGGTTTGAGTGTTCCATCACCGTCCGTTGGTTATCGGTCGAGAACGCCTCTGACCGGGCTTCCAAAGATGCCAGAGGGTTTGAAGATTAGGATAATAATGATGAGGATAGAGGGAACGACAAAACCGTATCCCTCACCGATATAGACCGTGGTAAGAATCTGGAAGAGGGCGACGATAAAACCACCCACCACGGTGCCGGCTACATTCCCCAATCCCACCACGATGACGACAAACCACGCATTGTAGAGGGGGCCAATACCCACCGTGGGATAAGAAGGAAACATGAAAAGGAGACAGGCCCCTGCTAGGGCTCCTAGTCCGCAGCTTAAGCCCATGGTGAGAGCATGGATCTTGTTGAGGCGGATGCCCACCATCAAAGCCCCTGTTTCATCTTGAGAAACCGCACGGATTGCCTGTCCCATCCGGGCGAATTTCATGAACACCCCCAAGGCGGCCATGACGATGACAGCAAAGGTGAAGACAAAAACCCGATCGAAGGAGATGTAAACGCCAAAGATGGAAAGGGAAGGGTAGTTCCAGTAGTTCACAATACCCTTGAACTCGGTTCCGAAGACAAGCTGGTGGCCGTTGATCATAAAAACGGAGATTCCCAGGGTGAGGAGGAAAGTGTTCATGACCCACTGCTCCCGGCTCCGCTTGCGCAATGGACGGAAGATGATATACTCAGATAGGACCCCCAAGAGATAGCCTCCAAGTGCAGCGGCGAAGATAGCGATGAGAGGTGAAATGGCTGACACGAATGGCTGGGGGTGTCTGCTCAGAAAGTCGTTGAATGGAGTCACTGCAAAAAAAGCGAGGAGGCCCCCTGTCATGAAGAACTCCCCAACGGCAAAATGAGGGATGTTCATGACGCCAAAGACGAGGGCCAGGCCCATCGACATGAGTGCCCACATCCCTCCGGTGACGATCGTGTTAACGATGATATAGGGACCTTTGTCGATGGTTGCCGCGACCAGAAGGGCGGCAGTGGCAAGGATTGTGATACCAGCGGCGGATCGCGCCCCATCGGCGAAATGGTTCAATATGGATCTTTCAGGTCGAGCATCAATCATGTTCTACGGTTTTTTCTCCTTAGATTCCCAGAAACACCTTTCTGACGTGTTCGTTTTGAGATAGGCTCTGGCTTCGGTCTGCCAGGACGATCTTTCCTTTCTCCAGGATGTAGCCTCGATCTGTGACCTTAAGGGTTTTTGTGACATTCTGCTCGACCAGGAGCAGCGTCATCCCTCTGTTCCTTAGAGCGTCCAGGGCCCTGAAAACATCGGCCGTCACCTGCGGGGCCAGTCCCAAAGAAGGCTCATCCACAAGGAGGAGGGTCGGGGCAGACATCATACCACGGCCGATAGCAAGCATTTTTCTCTCACCGCCACTCATGGTTCCTGCAAGTTGGTTATGCCGTTCTCGCAGTCGGGGAAAGAGCTCGAAGACAAAATCGAGATTTTCTTTCCGTTTCGTCTTGTCCCTTACGGTAAAAGCCCCCATAGTAAGATTCTCGCGCACCGTCATAGCGGTGAACAGATTTGTCTCTTCGGAAATATAGCTGATTCCCAGCTGGCAGATCGTATCGGCAGACAACCTACCAATGGGTTTTCCTTTGAAAAAAATCTCACCTTGAATCGGTGCCAAAAGACCTATGATCGTTTTCAGCGTTGTGCTCTTGCCTGCACCGTTCGGGCCGATCAAGCATACGTATTCTCCTTCGTCCACCTGGAGCGATACTTTCCACAAGACCTGGAGGAAACCATACCCGGAATCGATGTCTTTTACTTCAAGTAACAAGAACCTCTCCCTCTCAAGAAAATAATTCTGCTTAAGAACCGTTCATGAATTGTTCTACCGGGATCGGTTTGTCTGTCCCATGCGCCGCTCTAAAGATCAGCACCCAGATAGGCCTTCTCGACCTTTGGGTCACAAGCGACGTCCTGGGTTGGTCCCTCGGCGATTTTGTTCCCAAACTGAATGACCACAAGGCGATCACAGAGATTCATGATGACTTGGACGATATGTTCCACCATAAGAACGGTTGTTCCCTTGTCACGGATTTTCCGGATGACGGTCATGAGATCCGTCAGATCTGCAAAGGTGAGCCCTGCAGCCAATTCATCGAGCAACACGACCTTGGGTTGGCTCGCGAGGGCCCGAGCCAAATCGAGCCGTTTCAACTGGACCGTGTTGAGCATTTCACAGGGAGTATCCTCAGGCATTGGGAATTCGACGAGTTCGAGTTGTGCCCTGGAATGGTTCACCGGATCGTTCACTGGGGCATGGCGATTGCCGAAAATGGCCGCAGTCATCACATTTTCGAGAGCCGTCATCTTGGGAAAGGGCCTTGGGATTTGAAACGTTCTCGATAACCCCATATGGCACATCTGTTCAGGAGGCAGTCCTGTGGTTTCTCGGCCCATAAAATGGACCGATCCTGACGTGGGAGGATCGAGGCCGGCAATGGCATTGAGAAGGGTCGTTTTCCCAGCGCCATTGGGTCCGATCAGTCCAACGATTTCTCCCTCCCCGACAACCATGGAAACTCGGTTGACCGCCACGAGACCGCCAAAACGCTTCGTCAATTCGTTGGTTTCAATCACATTCATTGGAAGTTCTGTTCACAAATAAAGGGGGAAGGTTTTTTGTTCGACCTCCCCCCTGAGACGGGTTCCCATCATTTCGGCGGGATAAAGTCCGCTTCTTTCCAGCCTTCCGGCCAGACCACCGGTCCCTTACCGGCCTTATATTGGAGCACTGGAAAATAGAAGTCGTTCACACCGATTTTCGGGTCAGGTGCGTCCTGAGGTGTCGTGCCGTACTGATTCATGAAAAGGGCTCCATCTTTGTTGGTATAGGTCAGCTTTCCATTTGCCACTTCTTCCGATCCGACCTTGAAGACCGATTCACTGTCCAGCTTTCCGAACCTTTCAATGGCCCGTCTGGCAATTTTGGCAAAGTAGAATGAATAGTCGTAGCTCAGACCGGCGGCAGACGGGCTAGGAGTGTAACCGTGCTTGGTCTCGAATTCCTTGGCCCAGGCCTTTTGTGCCGGCGTGGCGATGGAGGGGATCATATCCAGAACGCCATCGGAGGCAGCACCCGTGAGCTTATACCAATCTCCCACCCATCCGAGTCCATCGGCGACCCGGACAGCATTCAACCCGATCTCAGTGGATTGTTTGAGAATCCCTGAGGCGGAAGCAATCCCTGTCGTCGATCCTGCCAGCAGCGTAACCCCTCCCTGTTTGCATTTGCTCAGGTAGGGGTAGAAATCGGTCTGGGTGAGTGCGAAATATTCTTCCGTAAACACCTTCCATCCTTTTTGTACCAGCCCGTCTCTGATCCCACCTACTACTCCACGGCCCCAGTCCGTATCCTCCCCCCAAAAGGCCGCGACTTTCTGGCTGGGTTTCCAGATCCCCTTGTCGACGAGATAGGTGATGTAGTCCACATAGCCGACCACCATTTTCTGAGGAATCGGCCAACCTTTTACGATCAGGTAGCGCTTGTCCGGAGGAAAAGAGGCCCACTTATCGTTCCCCGCCTTGCCGGCGCCCATGGTGAAGAAATGAGGGACCTTATATTTCGCCCAGATGTCCAGACAGGAAACGGTCACCGCCGTATTCCAGTTCAAGATGCCTGCCTGCACCCCCAGCCTTTCAATCGCCTCTGCATAGGCATTCGAACTCTTCGCCGCATCGGACTGGTCATCAATGTAGACCAATTCAATCTTGTAATCCCCGATCTTGTTGCCCATTTTTTCAAAGGCCATGGCTGCCGCCACTTTCATTTCCTGACCGGTTTTGCCCGCCGGCCCTGTGAAAGGACCGAGGATCCCGAGCTTGAAGACCTTCTGCTGAGCCATGCAATCCGCAGTGTACAAACCCAACATCATCAAAAAGCTCAAAACCATCACCAACAAATGTTTCTTCCCCATCGTAGAAAACCTCCTTTCTCCTTTCATCACATGATGATGTAAGCCACTCTCTTATAAACTCTTAGGCATCTCTTACTGCTACTGCCCTGGTAACCACCTCCTCTCCTGATAAACATTAGATCGGAACATGAAATCAACATAGAGCTTCAGCATGACCGAGCCATAGGTTGACAATGCATATTACTAAATTTGAGACCTTTGTCAAGGCATTTTTGGGCCTTATGATGTGGCACCCGCAATAGGCGACAGGGATGATCCTTTGCCCCGCGACCATTCCCGACAGCATTTCTTTTCCTTGGCCACCTTTCTTGGGCGAGGCCAGGAAGGGTTTGGGTTGAACGAGTTCCGTTTTTCTGCAACTCCACTTGAGACCGAACAATCCCATTGTCAGACAACCAGCTCTGGCACCGCCTTTCCGATGTAAGGCTTCAACTCGAGCAGACCGTTGGTGATCGTCGCGCCCAACTCGTCAACCTCTTTTTCACTCATGGGTGTGGAGATATTGAACATCATCCTTGCAGCAGGAAAGATTCCATGGTCCAGGAGCCAAAGATGGAGAAGGCTCCGGATATCCAGCCTTCCAGTAGACGCGGTCCGCCAGTCCGTCACTTCCTGTTTTGTAAAATGAAGTTGGGCGAGGGATCCGGTTCCAGTCACTTGAGCGATGATACCCGCATCTCTCAGGGCCTTGGTCAGATTCATCCTCACTCTCTTACCCAATTGATTGATTCGATCGATTGCAGCACCCGTCAACTCGGCTAACGCGGCGACTCCTGCCACCATGGTGACCGGGTTTCCATTGAACGTACCCGAGTGACCAAGAGAATTTGGTCTTAGCGGAGAGAAGAGGGACATGAATTCCTCTTGCCCTGCAATGGCTCCTACGGGATAACCTCCTCCGATGATCTTTCCCAACGCAGTGATGTCCGGGATAATGTTGTGAAGACCCTGCCAGCCTCCGGGTGCCAGGCGAAACGTATAGACTTCGTCAAAAATCAAAGGAATGCGATATTGTGACGTTACTGCTCTGAGGCCTCTCAGGTATTCAAGGGAAGAGGGGATCATTCCACACGACCCCTGAACCGGCTCGACGATTACCGCGGCCAAATCTTCCTGGTGTTGAGAGATGATTTGAGTCGCAACGTCAGTATTATTAAATGGAATGACCACGCAATCCTGGATGACGCCCGAGGGAACACTCACGTCTTCAGGAACACTGTTAGGCCTTTCAACAGGGCCTGCTTTTTCAAGAGGGGGCTTCACGCTGATCTCGACAAGATCGTGACTCCCATGGTATCCCCCTTCCACCTTCACCACCTTATGCTTCTTTCGGAAAGCCCTTGCTAGCCGGATCGCCCCCATGGTCGCTTCGGTCCCTGAATTGCAGAATCGGACTTTCTCAGCAGAAGGGAGCCGACGACAAATGTGTTGAGCCAATCGAAACTGATGTTCGACAGGAGCGGAAAAGACTGAGCCGCGCCGGACCTGTTCGACGACGGCTTCGACAATTTTGGGATGAGCGTGGCCATGAACCAAAGAGGTTTGGTTATTCCCGAAATCGATGTACTCGTTTCCATCCACGTCATAGAGCCGACATTCTTTGCCATGGTCCATAAAGGACGGGAAGGGCCGGTAGTAGGTGACGCTCCTCGTGTCTCCTCCAGGCATGAAGGATTGGGCCTGTTGGTACAGCCTTTGAGATTCGGGTCTCTTCCCTACATAGGTGGTTGCTATTCGGCCAAACTCATCCTCAAATAGCTTCTTAGGATTCATTCATGCTCTCCCTTCTGAAACCGGATGCGTGCGTTTCACTGTCCGGCTGACCGACACCTGCAACTCAAAAAGTTGATCGCCTTAGAAAGACTGTCAATAAATTGGAGTCCCTTCTCGATTTGCCATGTCCATGAATGCCTGCCTGATCTTGGCAGTGATCGGTCCCCTTGTTCCGTTTCCAATCTGCCTGCCGTCAATAGACACAATAGGCAGAATCTCAAGACGGGTGGCGGAAGCGAAGCACTCATCACTCGTATAGAGATCATGCAGCGTCAAAGGTTCTTCGCCCACCTCTAGACCCACGTCACGTGAAACGCGCATGATGGCTTTTCGAGTGATTCCGTCGAGCAATCCCACCCACAGGGGCGGAGTCAACACGCGAGATTCTTTGACAATGAACAAGTTGTCGCCCGTGAGCTCACAGACCAGTCCCTGGGCGTTCAGAAAAATGGCATCTTGGGCTCCTGCTGCATGGGCCTGGAGTTTGGCTAAGATGTTGTTCAAATAATTTGTCGACTTGACACGAGGACTGAGGACATCGGGGGCATTTCGCCTCAGGGTTGTGGTGATGACCTTGACTCCCTTTTCTCCCACGGTCGTTTTACCCATGTCCTCTGGATGGCGAACCTCTGCATCCACGATAATTACCAGGGTTGCCTTAGGACACTTGATGGGATCGAGTCCGAGCGGCCCGACTCCTCGGCTAGCGACTGGCCGAATATAGGCGTCATGCAGTTTGTTTCGGCGCACCGTCTCCAGAATGGCCTCCCTCATTTCCTTTCGGCTGAGAGGCAACTCGAGCATAATGGATTTTGCGGATTCAAAAAAACGATCGACGTGTTCATCGAGAGCAAAGATTCTTCCGTTATAGGCACGAATTCCCTCAAAGACGCCGTCCCCATATAAAAACCCATGATCCAAGACGGAAACTTTCGCCTCTTTTTCTGGGACAAACTCACCATTTAAGTAAATCAGCATTTGACAGATCCTCCTTTCGTCAAT
>Ga0079037_100001979_pt1 | contig 11012 bp, 14 predicted proteins | sample Mud3Dept4metaG_FD_71479 | JGI IMG/M metagenome (GOLD analysis project Ga0079037, IMG submission 71479) | Freshwater wetland microbial communities from Ohio, USA, analyzing the effect of biotic and abiotic controls - Mud 3 Core 4 Depth 4 metaG | ecosystem: Environmental > Aquatic > Freshwater >... | reverse complement strand
CAAGGCCCCATTGCCGGAAACGAACTGGTCATTATCTCGGCTTGGAATTTGCAGCACGCTTCAATCAACAGTGGATGTACCACTGCACAGGCACCTTCCCATGGGTCAGACCGGTCTTCCATTGGGTTAATACCCAAAAGCTCAATACCTTTTACATAGCTTTCCAACCACTCTTTACGGGAATTGATGTCCTCATCAAAACCGGTAATCAATTCACTAGACATAGATTGTAAAGCAGCATCAGACACTTTCTCAGCAAGATTCTCAGAAAATTCATCCTCATCAATCTCAGGTTTTATTGTGAGTATAGTTTTCTTACCCTTCTTGATTTTTACTTCTTCTGGATTCTTAACCGCTATTTCAAGAGGCTCTTTCTCTGGGTCAAGCGCGGCAATGCCTTGTGCTGAAGGGGCTGGGTTTAATGCTTTTTCAATCGACATGGCAATTCCTAAAAATTAATAATATGCTGCGCGTCTTGGGCTCTTAAAATACTTTTCTTCTTCTGGCTCATCCATGGCATTCTTAACAAAGCCCCCCTGTCTAAAAAATGCCAGCGCCATACTGGTTACGTCTACTTGATCGTCATTGTCACCATTTGGGAAACTGGCAACTTCTTCTATCAAACAGTCGGCAAATGGTCTATCCGGTGCCCAAACCCGATGTGAGGCGAATAAATCTGTGACTGCCATCAAGCGAGCCACCTTGTCTCCCGTAGATCGGGTTGGGGTAAACTCGCTACATGGAATCCCTGCTGCCCGAAGTTCGTAGATCAGTGGCGCTCCCGATGCCTTCTTTTCAATGATGAGCTTGTCAGCATCATACTCTTTCCATTCCTCAGCTATCATAATTTTTAGCCGGGGGAACTCACATTTTTCTCGCAGCACGTTAAGTAAAATAATGTTTGCTACAGGCAATCCGGTATCCTCATCATCCATGTAAAAGATACCCCACGTTGCAATAACACTAAAATCTGCCCGTTGGGTCTTTTCAAAAGCTGTATCAACTGTCTGTAAAATAAAGTCCAATGGTGGAGGGTGGTCTTCCTCCCAACGCATCCAAACACTTCGCTTAACGATTGCCCCTTCTTCACTCGTTGGCTGTTGCATATACTGCGCTTGCCATTTCTGCAAAGACTCTTTTAGAGTGATGGCTTTCTTAGTGGCTAATAATGCCTCAATAGGCCAATACTCAGGCCACAAAGATTTACCACTAGGCAGAATTGCCGGGAACGATATATGCTTCCAGCGTTCACCCCCTTCAGCTTGCGCTTTAAGTAAAGCTGCCGTAAGGTCTTTTTTACTCCACCGGGTCATTAAAACGACTAATCTCCCCCCGGGTTGAAGCCGTTGTCGTGGCCCTGATAAATACCACTCATAAACCTTGTCGTATACTGCCGGATTGGTAATTGCTTGAATGGCTTGCTGCTCGTCGTGGGGGTCGTCCAAAATGATTAAGTCACCCCCAATCCCGGTACAACTTCCTGAAATCCCAATCGCAAAATATTCACCACCTTGATTGGTTGCCCATCTACCAGCAGCTTTACTATCAGCTCGTAATGCAACCCCCGGAAATATCTCACGATAGGCATCCGTATCAATCATATTCCTAACAAGCCGCCCAAAGCCCACGGCGAGTTCTGCGGTTACTGAGGCTTGAATAACTTTATGGCCGGGATGTTTTCCTAAATACCAAGCGGGTAGAAGCACTGAAGCTAACATTGACTTCGTATGCCGAGGGGCCATATTTATTATAATCCTCCCATCGCTCCCTGCTTCAATAGCTTCAAACTCGTGAGCGACCCGGCAATGATGTCTTCCCGAAATAAATTCAGGCCAGATGTGTTTTACAAACGTCAAAAAATCTTTCTGGCATTCTTCCCTATGCCGCCTGCGCTTGATTTCCGTAATCAATGTTTCCAATCTGGCACGGTCGTCAATAGATAGCTGGTCGAGGCTATTCATCCCCATAATCACCATTGAGGATACTGAATTTAAACCTCTCCATCAACAGAAGTAGATGCCCGGTGTCCGCTGTCGAAGCGGCAGCATAAAGGCTCCCATCCTCTTCATAACCAAGTACCAAAACGCTGGTTAGCTTATCTTTTGCGCCTTCGATAACCCCTTCCGGGTCGATGTCAAGACGAGTATAACCACCAATCGGTATGACATTACTCATAGTCCCCCTCCAATTCTTCGTCCCCCAGCATTTCCCTCTCTAACGAGAGCTGCCCGGCTACTTTTACGAGCTGCCCTTCAATCACATCCATGTTGTAGCCTTTCAAAAGGTTGTGAAGCTCCTCTTCCAGCTCCTGAGTAGGCCGGTTATTGATGTTGATTTCTATTTTTGTCGTAAATAAGCCGATTTCAGACACTTTTCCCAATGTTTCAAGGGCACGCATGGCTAGGTTCTTATCTTTGCCTTCAGCAGTCTCAAATAACTTGGTCAAAACGTAGGTCTTCATCTGTTTTGACTTATTTTTCACTTCAAAGTCGTGTTGAGCCAACAATATGTTGAGCCATTCCTGTGAAGCATGCGATGTTGGGGCAGGCGGTGCGCCGGGAGCCTCAATAAAAATGTCTACAGCCTCCTGTTTCTCGGGACTTCGGGGATTTATGGGTAAGCCGTTAGCTTTAAGGAACATTTTATCGGAGAAAGCTTGTGTGGCGCGGGTTCGCACCCCTTCAACGACATAGGATATCGGGCTTTTCTTGGGTAATATGGAGGTTTGGGGTTCGGTCATGGGCGTAAAATGTCTGTGGGTGGCAGTAGATTATAAGGATATTCTTACTTTTCGGGCTTTGCAAGTTGATTTTTCCTATCTATATGGAGTATAATTTTAACCGTGGAATCAATGTGGGTTGTAACTACAAAAAAGCGCTAAGGCCAGTGGGTTATTCCATTGGCCTTTTTGCGTTTACTAATAATTGGAGAGATAATATGAATCCTGAAATATTTAAAAAACTGTTAACAGAAGCTTTTATCCAAGGCGTTGACATGGAGCGAATGTATGCGCCTACCGGCGGTGTACCTTTCGATGGCAACTATACGACTGACCCGGCTGAAATGGCTGAAGCGTGGTTCAGAGTTTATAGTGCTACACTGGCTAAAAATCTGGTTGATGTTTGTGTGGTGATATCATGATAGGTGGAGCAGGTTTGCTGGGTTATATTTACCATAATATTGATAGTATAAAAGAGGTATACAAAGTGGATAAACCGATGACAGTTGAAGACTACGGAATGAAACCGGGGGATGTTTCTATCCTGACAAAACGGGAAATCTTTGCAGCCATGGCGATGCAGGGGATGATATCTAATGCAACCCTAAAAGATATTAGCAATGATACTATTGCTTTAGCTGCTTTTGGAATGGCAGATGCCATGGTCGAGAGGTCAAAGAAATGATTACCGGCTATGACCCCGCTTCTGAATCCGGGTATGTAAAACTGTCGGACAAGGTTGAAGCGGCCATAAGAAACATCAATATGTTTTTATACAATGTTGATGTTTATGACGAGAACTGCGAGCTGTTGATTAAGTTCGCGTTGCCCCAGTTGGAAGAAGTCAGAAAACGCCTAAAACAATGAACATTAAGTGTGCTCATATTGCCTGTCGGGATGGGTCGTGGGTTATTTGGAATCATGAATGTTTTCCCTACCAGATTAAACAAGTGACCAAAGCTGGTTTTGTTATTTTAGTTGGGGAGGAAAAGTTGCGGGTTAAGCCTACTGAACTTACCCTATGTTCCGCTTCGCGGGTGTGGGCTCGGTGGATTGGGAGGAGAAATGCTCAACTGGAGTCAGTTGATAAGATTAGGGGGTTAGAAGCTGACTGTTTTATCATTGATGACTTAATTGACTAAGTGGCCTTCGGGCCATTTTTTTGTAAAAAATTTTATTTATGTAAAGGTCTGTAAAGCGGGGTGAGCTAAATTATTTCGTGCGCTTCGGGAGGCCAACAAGGTATGTAGTAACAAAGCCCACCAAATCCAAAAAATGACGCCCCGCCCCCCTCGATTACCCTGTATACCGCGTTCACATCGTTTTTTCCCTATATAAATCAATGACTTAGCTCACATTGCCTGCCCTATCTATATGGAGTGACCTTATTCATCCTATATACTGCTACACACAAATATTGACAAGTGCTGTATAGCTCTGTATAATTTGAATCCTAGGTTGGCACCCTAGACGGGGAATTCCCCACGCTCTTTATATATAGTGTTCCACGTGGAACACTTAACCAAGTACGATTATACGGTATAATCTTACTAATTAACCTACTAATAACTGGAATATACGTCATGAACAATTTAAATAAAACTACTCTGTCTACTGCTATCAGTGAAAATCTAACAGTTAGTCACGCTACCATGTTACACAACCTTAACGCGGCCGTTAACGCTCATGATACCGCTAGTCTAGCGGTGCACACGACATTCACCGCTAGAGCCGCAAGCTTGGAGGTATTCATTAAGGCCGGGATTAATGACGTTCAGTCAGGGCAGAATGCCAATAGTAAAAAAGCAATCGTACTACCAAATCAGATAGCCTATGCTATAGTCGAAGCGGAAGAAAACACCGCATTTCTGACGTTAAGGCCTGATGCCAGTACGGTGCAAGTCAAGAAAAACTTGGCTCAAAAAGTGTCAACTTTAAAATTATGGCTGTCTACAGGCAAGTTTGCCACAAATACAGGGCGTGATAAGCCCCGCGTAGAGCATGAATTAGCACTCGAATTGTCAAACACTGCACAAATCCAAGCTTTTCAAGCAATTAGGAACACAAAAGCGTCCGATAAAATCGCGGCCGAAAGCAAAATAAACGCTAAAAAACAACAAGATGGAGTAATCGCGGCACAAAAAATCGCGGCTGCTGCTAAAAATACCAAAGATAAAAAAGATGCAGAAGACAAACTAGAACGCCAAAAACTGGCAAGTAAACAAGCCGCGTCAGACCTAATAGCAAATGAAAAGGAAGCGTTAAGATTAAAGACGCTTAGTGACATAGCCGTAAGAATTAGGGACAAAGCAATCGCAGACGAAGCAACAAAAAAACAAGCCGCGATTGATGCCAAAAAACCCAAAGCAAAAACAGACGTTAAAAAACCTGAACTAAACAAGGTCCAAACCGAAGAAAATAAAATCAGCCCCAAAGCAGGTTGCTCAGATGAGATGCGATTAATTGCAGCGGAAGTTTTTGCAGAATTAAAACTTGACGGTGTTCCTAACATGGCATTGCTTGAACTTGCAAGGCTGATTAATGCTGAATTGTTAGCCTCAAAGTAACCCTATCGGGCAAGATTATACAATATAATCTTGCCCACTTTTACGCCCCTTTACACTGGAATTTTATTATGAACGCATCCACTCAATTCTATAATTTCGATCAGTACAATAATAAACTAGGTCCATTTATCACGCTCAAACTAGCTAAAACTTCCGCACGCAAGCACGTAAAAAATGGCTTATTAAAATGTCTGGATGTTACCATTACCACAAAAGATAGTGATGGCACGACGTGGCATTTTACGAATTTTAAGAACGCTTAACATCACTTTACACTGGAATTATTATGTACAAACAACCTATATTAAAAAGAGCCACATTTTTAAACAGAGCAGTCCTCGTCATGCCTTCTTCATGGCTTAGAGTTAAGTCAAGCATAAACTATAAAAGACTACAGAATGTTATTTACAGAGAAGAGTTAATCATATAATCTTTAATTAAAACCCCGCCCCGATTTATCGGGGCTTTTTTATGCCTCACTATTATACTGTATAATCTTTATATACCTGTTCCCTAAGTGGACGGTGAGGCTATCAATCTTATATACTAGAATATACAATGAAATCATTAATATTAATCGCTCTTATTACATTACTTTTTATGCTTGCGCCTTCATTACTCCCACCCACAACATTTGAAGATTGTGTATTAAAAGAATTACAGGGTGTTAACAACACTAGGGTTGCAGACCTTAAAGCCCACATGTGTGATGCTAAATTTCCCGACCATAAATAAAATAACCAATCCTATATACTGGAATACACAATGAAAACATTATTAATTACACTAACTCTAATCCTTTCTGGTTGTGCCGTATCAATGACCAAACCCGATAATTGGGTGCCTTATCACTCAAGTGTAAAGCAAGATTTACATGCTTGTTATATGGAGGCACAGACACCCGGATATTTCTCGAATAGAAATTATTCTAGTGGTGGTATAAATACAAAGTGGTCAATACTTGACTCGTGTATGCAATCTAAAAATTACACCTTACGTCCTATGACCGGTGGAGAAATAGCATTTACCCTGATAACTATACCAATTGGAGCATTTGCAGCTGTTTCCACCCATGACAGGGTGAACTTTTACTAATCATTCAACTAACCAATCCAGCCCGTCGCAAGATGGGCTTTTTTATGCCCGAAGATTATACGGTATAATCTTTAAACCTGTTCCCGAAGTTAAAGGTGAGGCTGTACGTTTTTACCTACGTAGTTGCCCGTGCGTATTAATACTTAAGTATTCACCCGTATATCAATTTCCACCCATATATAGTAGTATGTGTACCCCCACACCCACACAGTCACCGAAGCCACATCGGAAGTGACGCAACCCACGCACCGTATGAAAACTCAAGTCACCTTCACTAAATACGACAGTTCCATAGCTCAAACAAAATCATTTCATATCAAGCCTGATGGGACAATAGGAAAACAAGCTACAGACCAGATGTACAAAGGGAAGGCCACCCGAATAACCACGGATGTTGAGGGGTTCATAACCGAACTAAATAACGCCAAATCTAAAACCGCTTTTGGTTATGGTTGCCATGACCAATCCCGCGATGTCATTAACATCGTCACCAAACTTAACGAAAATATCCCGAAAGGTTTATTTGCCCGTAATAAAGAAAACTTCCAGTATCGGAAGGCTCCGGGCATTATGATGTACGACTTGGACAACAGCCCCTATGGTCCGACAGTCAGTGCCGAACAGTTTATTGAAATCTTGGATGAACTCGACCCGAGTTATTCAACTGCTGCAATTCTCGTAAGAGGTTCAGTCTCTGCTGGCGTCAGTAAAACCGGCGAAGCTTCACCCTTCAAAAATAATTCGCATCTTTATATTTTTGTAGAAGACGCGAGTGATATACCACGACACACTAGGGCACTGGCTGACCGATTATGGCTTAAACATTATGGATTTTATGCCCTCAATGCGAACGGTTCTCTTTTAGATAAGACTATTATTGATGGCTCGGTATTTAGCCCTGAACATCTTGATTTTGTTGGTGCTCCCACCTTATCCAAAGATTTGAAGTATCTACCTCCCGAGATTATTCACTTCGAGGGTGGTTTATTAAATACCTGTTCCCTGCTCGACCTGACACCTGATGAGCGAGCCAAGCTCATTAAAATAAAGGCCGCTGCCAGAATAGCAATAGAGCCAGCGGCCATAGCCAAACATACTAAGTGGCGTGCTGATAGAGCGGTTGAAATGGTAGCCAAGGGTGCTACGAAAGACGAGGCCAATGCTGATTTAGATAAAATGGAGTCACTAAATAGTAGAGGGATGGTAGAGTTTTATGATAACTACGTTCTGAAATTCTCAAATCCTCGCCGTGATGTTACAGTCAGAGAAGTAATAGCCAATCCTGAAATATACCATCTTAAAAACCTCTATGACCCCATAGAGGGACCGGAATATAGTAATGGGTGCCCAACGGTCGCCATATTTTATTATAACGTGAATGATAAAGAAGACAGCTGTATGGTTAGCTCATTTGCTCATGGTAAGGCTACCTATCGTTTATGTGTCTCTTCGTTTGGCGTTCCTGAAACTAAAGTGAAGAAAGACCTTAAAAAAGTTAAAGATGGTTTTGCTAATATGAAATCCAAAGAAGGGGGTGCTGATAACCTTAAAGGTTTTGTAGTAATATCTGAAGCGGATAGGCAAAAGGAACAAGCTGCCAAACCAAAAAAACCCAGCAAACCAAAAGGAACAGGTATATTAATATTCCCTTCGATGGACCCAAAAAAGAAGGACTCCCCACATCAAACAGAGGAAAATCTTATAGCTGTAATGAGCCATTATGGAATCACAGCCCGTTATAACCAGATAAAAAAGAAAGATGAAATAATTATCCCTAATCTTAAATGTGTTAGCGATGAAATGGACAATACTTCTCTGTCCAAACTCATCGACTACGCAGTGACATCAGGTATGAGTACCGTAAGAGTACCTGAAATGGCCGCTTCAATTGCCTCCCAAATCCCTTATTGCCCTGTCCAAGCCTATATAATGTCTGAAGTATGGGATGGTAAAAACCGATTCCCTCAATTCTTAAAGCAATTCAAGACAGCTGACCCAAAAATAGCTCATTGGTTAATTAGAAAATGGTTAATCCAAGCAGTAGCGGCAGCATTTGAGCCTTTAGGCATTAGCGCATCAGGGGCGCTTGTTTTTGTGGGTAAGCAAGGTAATGGTAAGACCAGAGCTTTTAAAGACCTTACGATGGGATTAGCGAATGTTTTTCTTGAGGGTCACATCTTGAACCCCGCAGACAAAGATTCTGTATTTACTGCATGTTCTCATTGGATTGTTGAATTAGGTGAGTTGGATGGCACATTAAGAAAATCTGATATTGCCCAGTTAAAAGCGTTTTTATCTAAAGATACTGACAGTTTACGAAAACCTTATGCCCGTAAAGATTCAACATTCCCACGGCGAACAGTATTTGCCGGTTCAGTAAATGATTTCGAGTTTCTTAATGACCCGACAGGTAATAGACGGTTCTGGCCTGTTGAAATAACGGAAGTGAATAGGGATGAAAAGCTTAATTACCAACAATTATGGGCTGAAATTAAAATTTGGTACGATGCTAAAGAAACGTGGTATTTATCACAACCAGAATTAGAAATATTAAGAAATTACAGCGATAAATTCTGTGTGCAAGTCCCTATAATAGAGGCTTTGCTGGAACAATACACGTTTGAAACCTGTACCAAATGGAATTGGGTAAATATGATGACAATTGGTAGGAAAATTAGCCTTCGTGACCTCACAATGGGCGAAATGAGAGCCGTTTCAGCCGGTATTCGGGAGCGAAACGGGGGGGTAAAAGCTAAACTAATCAAAGGTTTAAGTCATCACTGGGTACCAGAATTATAAAGAGAAGAGGGTAGGCGAGGGTGAAGAGGGTACCCTCTTCTACCTTAAGCCATACCACTCGTGGCCTAGAAGGAATGAGAAGAGGGTGCGAGGGTAATTTCAGCACTTAAACACTATACGCGCCCTCACGCGCCCCCCTCACGCGCCCCCCTCACGCGCCCCCCTCGTGTGTTACTTCTATATAAATATACATTTAATGTAATGTTACAACATTTACCCTCTTCACCTTCTTTCGCCACGGCTGGTGTGGCCTACAGAAGAGAGGGTACAAATATTTACCCTCGCACCCTCTTCTAATTAGAATGTGCTATAATTAACCTCAACCCATACACAATACAACCTAGAGAACATTATGAATGAAATATTAAAAGTAAAAGCCACACTCATTACCAACGAAAATATAGAACGTAGCGCTGTGCATGGTGATGTAGTATCACAAGAAGCGGTTAAAAATGGTTTCACAGTAATTGACGTTCACGGCAGTGATGAAGTATTCATTATGATGGGGGGTCCGATGACTGATCTTTTTTTAAAAGCTTTTGACTTTGTAGAAATCTAAATAACCCCGCCCCCCCTCGCTTGCGAGGGGCACAACATCAACCCGAGTAAAAACATTGATTAGAGGTCTTGGTGGTACGAAGAGGTATAAACCCCGCAAACGTAAACTACGAACCCCCAACATGTGCCAACATCAGTTCCATGGCATACAGACTCAGGGTGTAACAGGTTTCAGATGTAGAAACCTTGCGATGATCGGAAGTGACCGATGCTATGACCACCAACAAACCAAACGCCAAAAGCGTGGAGGTGCCGAGGGTGCGTTCCTAGATAAACTATGTGAATTAATCCTCTCAGGGCTTCCCATAACAAAATTACCAACATCTAATACAGACCATAGGGCACACGATTTAAACGCCGCCATGAGGATAATTGAGGCCAAGATGGGCATTATAAGAAAGGTAGACGCGGGTGTTACATCATTCCGGGAAATACCAGACAAACAAAACACCGGTAAACCCGTAGGAGTATACTTCTGTCCCAAGAACACCAAGCGCCCGTGGTATGCTCAAATCAGCTTCAATAAAAAACGCCTCACCTTTGGTGGCTATGCTACAGCCGCCGAAGCCAGCGCAAAACGCACTGAATTTATTGAATCGACAAAGCACATCAAACAGCGCTATACTTAACATTCAATCCACATTAGAGAAATACTATGACTAACGAAAAAACCCTTAAAGCCTGCTGGGAAGAATACCGTTTGTGCTGTATGCACCCCGACTGCCCCGCTGTCCAAGTAAGTGAAACGAAAAAGGGCTTCTATGCTGGAGCCGTATCGTTCCTCAACCTGATGAAGAACATCAACCCCAACACACCGGAAGATGTCGGATGTACCATGCTGGACGGCTGGCAGGATGAATGTGTGGCCTTCGCTCATGAAATGCTGGAAGAAGCAAGGTAGGGTGGATTGACACAGCGCCCATTAGACGTTGACACATACATTACACCCGTATATACTTGATACACACTACACAGATGAGTATATAGCCATGACTACCAAGCACAGAATATCCGTAATGTTTTCCCCAGAATTGTTGGCTGATATGGATGGTATCGCGGCATGCCTGAAGAAAACCCGGACTGCCTACCTCGAAGACATCATCACACAAGCTAACAAAACATTCAAGCAAGAACAGCCAGAGCTTTATGCTGCGTGGTTGGGGTGGAATATGCCTATAGCACATAGTGAACCTATAGCACATAGTGAACCTATAGCACATAGTGAACCTATAGCACATAGTGAACCTATAGCACATAGTGAACCTATAGCACAT